>Ga0066903_100005269_pt1 | contig 11179 bp, 8 predicted proteins | sample PanSoiMetaGPlot1_FD_67491 | JGI IMG/M metagenome (GOLD analysis project Ga0066903, IMG submission 67491) | Tropical forest soil microbial communities from Panama analyzed to predict greenhouse gas emissions - Panama Soil - Plot 1 (version 2) | ecosystem: Environmental > Terrestrial > Soil >...
CGAGAGCGTGCTCGGCGTGCCGCGCCAGGACCTGTTCACCACCTATGACATCATTGGCGTGCCGCTGGTCGACGCCCAGGCGCGCTTCCATGTGCCGGTCAAGTTCGGCGATTTTCTCGACGTCGCCTCCGAGATCGGCGAGTTCCGCCGCTCGAGCTTCGATGTCACCCATCGCTTGACGCTCGCGGGCGACCTCGCGGTCGAGGGGCACGAGACCCGGGTCTGGGCCGGCCGCGGTGCCGATGGCCGCATCCGGGGCAAGCCGATCCCGGACGATGTGATGGCGCGTTTCCGCGTTGCCTGAGCAGTGTCGTTGATTTGCTGCTGTGCAGCGCGACCAACAAAGCGCGACCCGCAACGCAAGCTTGATCGCATGTGGCCCGACCTTGCGGAGCGCTCATCCGGCGCCCAAATTGAATGCAAGGTCGATTGTTGCTATGGGAATAGCCCATGGCGCGCCTTTTGCAGCTCACCCTGAACGGCCGGCCCCGCGCCGATGGGGTCAAGGATAATCTGTTGCTGCTCGATTATCTGCGCGAGGTCGTGGGGCTCACCGGAACCAAGACTGGCTGCGACGGCGGGGAGTGCGGTGCCTGCACGGTGCTCGTTGATGACGAGCCGCGGCTGTCCTGCCTCACGCTCGCGGCTGCGGTCGCGGGCCGACGGGTTGAGACGGTGGAAGCGCTGGCGCAGGACGGCAGGCTTTCCGCAGTGCAGCGCGGCTTCCATGAGAAGCTTGGCGCCCAATGCGGCTACTGCACGCCGGGCTTTCTGATGGCATCGGCCGGATTGTTGCGGCGCAACCCACGGCCGTCCGACGACGACATCCGCGAGGCGCTCGGCAGCAACATCTGCCGCTGCACCGGCTACGTGAAGATTATCGAGGCGGTGCAGCACGCCGTCGCGCTTGCCGCCGATGGGCTCAAGCCGTGAACGGCGAGAAGTTGAGCAAGGCGGCGCTGCGAACTCGGCCTGCTCCCTCTCCCCGCAGGGGAGAGGGGTGGGGTGAGGGGGTTACGATCGAGAGGTTCCCTCTCCCCGACGGGGAGAGGGAGTCTCGCCGTGCCGCGATTGGAGTCCGTGCTTCCTACACAGCCGGGCATCGGTGCCTGTCATGAACGAGATCGTGCCCACGCATAACATCGGCGACTACGTGCCCATGGTGGATGGGCCGGAGAAGGTCTCCGGCCGCGCGAAGTACACAGCTGATCTGGTCACGCCCGGTATGCTCGCCGGGCGCATTTATCGCAGCCCCTATGCGCATGGCGAGATCGTCGCGGTCGACGTGTCGGAGGCGGCCAAGCTGCCGGGCGTGAAGGCGATCGTGACCGGCGCGGATTGCGACCGCACCTTCGGTGTGCTGCCGATCGCGCGTAGCGAGCATCCGCTCGCGCGCGACAAGGTGCGCTATCGCGGCGAGCCGGTTGCGGCGGTGGCGGCGGTCGACGATGCGACCGCGCGCAAGGCGATTTCGCTGATCAAGCTCACGGTCCGCGAGTTGCCGGCCTATTTCACCTCGCAGGCTGCGCTCGCGCCTGACGCAGTAACGCTACATGCGCGCAAGCCGCGCAACATCGAGCGCGACGTACTGTTTGAACTGGGTAGCGTCGAGCAGGGCTTCGCCGACGCCGACCTCGTGCGCGAGGGCACCTACAACTGCGCCGAGGTGTGCCAGAACCAGATGGAGATGCACGCCGCGGTCGCCGACTACGATCCGGGCCGTGGCCGCATGACGGTGCACGCCTCGACGCAGGTGCCGTATTACGTGCACCTGATGCTTAGCCAAATTCTCGGCATGGACATGTCGCGCATCCGCGTGGTCAAGCCGCACGTCGGTGGCGGCTTCGGCTGCCGCACCGAGACGCTGAACATCGAGCTGATCGCGGCACTGCTTGCACGTCAAGTGGGCGGCGCGGTGCGCATCGTGGTCAATCGCGAGGAGACCTTCATCACCCATCGCGGCCGGCCGGAGACCGACATCCGGCTCAAGCTCGGCATGCGCAAGGACGGCCGCATCACTGCGGTCGAATGCGAATGCGACCAGCGCGGCGGCGCGCATTCCGGCTATGGCGTGGTGACGATCCTCTATGCGGGCTCGATGCTGTACGCCATCTACGACCTGCACAACATCAAATATGTCGGCCGACGCGTGCTCACCAACACGCCGCCGTGCGGCGCGTTTCGCGGTCACGGCACGGTCGATATCCGCTTCGCGTTCGAGAGCCTCATCGATCAGATGGCAGGCGAGTTGGGGCTCGATCCGTTCGTAGTGCGGCGCGCCAATCTGCTGTCGGCGCCGACCTTCACCGAGAACGACATGATGGTGAACAGCTATGGCCTGCCCGAGTGTCTCGACTGGGTCGAGCGCGAAAGCCAATGGCGTGCACGCAAGGGCAAGCTGCCGAATGGCAACGGCGTGCGCAAAGGTTTGGGCATGGCCTGCTCGCACTATATCAGCGGCGCCTCCAAGCCGGTGAACTGGACCGGCGAGCCGCACGCAACCGTCAAGATCAAGCTCGACTTCGATGGCTCGGTGGTGGTGCTTTCGGGCGCGGCCGAGATTGGGCAGGGCTCCTCGACCATCCTGGTGCAGACCGTCGCCGAAGTGCTCGGGCTTGATCTCTCTCGCGTGCGCGTCGTCACCGGCGACAGCGAAGTGGTGCCGAAGGACAACGGCTCCTATTCCTCGCGCGTAACGTTCATGGTCGGCAATGCGGCGATCGATGCGGCGCAGAAGCTGAAGAGCGTGCTGATCGCTGCGGCGGCGCGCAAGCTCGAAGCGAAGCCGGACGAGATCGAGTGTCTGGGCGAGCTCTATCGCGCCGGTGCGCAGGACCAGGGCCTCACCTTCAACGAAGTGGTGACGGAGGCGCTGAAAGACACCGGCACGATCACCGTGACCGGCAACTATTCGACCATTCCGGAGTCGCACGGCGGCAAGAAATATCGTGGCGCTGCCATCGGCGGCACCATGGGCTACAGCTACTCGGCGCAGGTGGTCGAGATTTCGGTCGACGAGGAGACTGGCGTCGTCACCGTCGACAAGGTCTGGGTCGCGCACGACTGTGGCAAGGCGCTCAATCGGCTCACGGTCGAGGGCCAGGTGCAGGGCTCGGTCTGGATGGGCATGGGCCAGGCGATGAGCGAGGAGGCGGCCTATCACGACGGGCTGATGCTCACCGCCAACATGCTCGACTATCGCGTGCCGACCATTCAGGACTCGCCGCCGATTGAAGTCGGCATCGTCGAAAGCAACGATCCGCATGGCCCGTTCGGCGCCAAGGAGGCGGGCGAGGGCTCGCTCGCGGCCTTCTTGCCGGCGCTCACCAACGCGATCGCGGATGCCATCGGCGTTCGCTTCGACGATCTGCCGGTGACGCCCGACCGCGTGTTCGCCGCGATCGAGAAACGCCGCCGCGCCAAAGGCGGCAACGGACACACCTGATGGATGCGCTGGCGGACTTTGAATTGCTGCGCCCGCAAAGCGTTGAGGAAGCGCTGAAGGCGCGCGCCGCGCATCCCGATGCGCGGCTTCTGGGTGGCGGCACTGATCTCATGGTCAACATCCGGCGCGGCATCGTGGCGCCACCGGTGCTGATCGATATGACCGGGGTCAGCGAGCTGCGCGCAATCAAGGCGGACGCACGCAAGCTTGAGATCGGGTCGTCGGTGACTCTGTCAGAGCTTGCGGCGCATCCGGACGTGATTGCGCACTATCCGGTGGTGGCGCAGGCAGCGCATGTCATTGCCGGCCCCACGCACCGCAACATGGGCACGGTCGGCGGCAATCTCTGCCTCGATACGCGCTGCATCTACTACAATCAAAGCGAATGGTGGCGCGCCGCCAACGCGCACTGCCTCAAGACGACGGGCACGATGTGTCATGTCGCGCCCAAGAGCCGCGGCGTGTGCTTTGCGACTTTCAGCGGCGATCTCGCGCCCGCGCTGCTGACCCTCGGCGCCGAGGTCGATCTTGCCGGGCCCGCGGGGCGGCGCACCGTGCCGCTTGCCAGCCTCTACATTGGCTTTGCACGCCAGGACGAGCCCGTCACCGAGACGCGCGGCGACGGAAAAACCTTTCTTTCGCTGCGGCGTGGAGAGTTGGTCGCCGCGGTACGCGCGAGCAACACGTCTGGCCTGCGCTCGGCCTACGACAAGATCCGCATCCGCCGCTCGATCGAATATCCGGTCTGCGGCGTGGCGGTGGCATTGCGTCGCGACGGCGACACGCTCGCCGAGCTGCGCGTCGCGGTGACCGGCACCAATCCGCGCCCGGTGCTGCTGGAGGGTACCGACAAGCTCTGCGGCGGCGTACTCAATGACCGCGTACTGCAAGGCCTCGACCACCTCGTGCGCGAGCAGATCATGTCGATGAAGACCACGTTCACGCCCGGGCATTATCGGCGCCGCATGGCCGGCGTGCTGGCGAAGCGGCTGGTGCAGCGGTTGTTCGGCGGATAGCCCTTCATCCTTGACTCCGCAAAGATGTTCTCTCTTTGTTCCTGCAGAGAGAGTGCATGAGGGGGCGTCATGGTGTTTGCTCTTGATACTTTGGGTTACGCGAAACATCTTCGCGAAAGTGGAGTGCCGAGCAATCAGGCGGAAGCTCACGCAGAAGCCGCGAGAGATTTCATTATGGCTGAGCTGGTCACAAAGATAGATTTGGAGGCGGTGCTGGACCGCCTCACGTTGCGGATGACCGTCCGCTTTGGCGTCATGTTGGTGGCAGGCCTGGGCACCCTCGGTGCGGTGCTCAAGCTCGCCTAGAGTCGTTCTAGCAATCCGACCAACGTCACTTATTTAACGCCGCCTGTTCCGGCGGCGGCAGGTGCAGGAGCTTCGCGGGGTTGACCTTGTACATCAGATCGATCTCGCGTTGCGTGATGCCCTCGGCGCGCAGCCCGCGCGCGGCGAGTACCAGACAATCGGTCGGGTAGACGTTGGTGGTCTGGCCACAATCGGTGCCGACCACGATGTGATCGGCGCCGACCTTGCGGATCAGCGCAGCGGCCTCCTTGCGCCCAGCCTCGTTCTTGTAGACGCGCGAGGCGGTGACCTCGATGAAGGCGCCGAGCCGCGCGGCCTCCGGCAGTTGCGGAATGTCGCCCGGGTGCGTGAGCAGCACGTTGAGGCCGGCGTTGCGACCCTCGCGCGCCAGCAGCAGGTGCTCTTCCGGCGTTGCGTGGCCGGTCGCCAGCACCATGCGCCCGTTGCTGTCGACGGTCCTGATCTTGGCGAGCACGCTGATCAGGTGCTTGACCTCGGGCAGCAGCTCGCCGTTGCGCGAGACCGCGATAAACGCTGGCGTCTCTGGCGGCATCATCAGCATCCAGGGCCGGGCCCGAGCAAGCTCAGCCCGATCCATGCTGCCGGGGCGCGTGGTGGCGGTGATCGAGTCGCGCGTCGGCATCTCGAGAATGCGCGCCCAGCCGCCCTTGATCTGCGTGAAGTGCTCGAGCGCTGCGACATTGATGCCGCCGGTCGCGTAGTTTGACGCCATGCGTCCGAAAATCTCGAACGTCGGCGATACATGCTTGCGCACCATGTAGGCGGCACTTGCCGATCCCGTGTCCTGATGGGTCTTGAATACGAAGCCGCGCATGCCGCGCGCCATGGCGATCCTGGTGGCGTCGAACACATCGACCGCCCGGATCACGCCGCCGGTCCCCGGAGCATCCGGATCGACGTGCAGATGCACGTCGATGGCGCCCACAAGCGACGGATCGGTCAGGCCGAGATCGACCGGCCCGCGCACCGGGTCGACATTCCAGTCGTCGAGGCGGGCGTCCTGTCCGCGGCTCGGGCCGAGCGCGAGCCCAAGCGTCCCACATAGGAGCACGGCAAAGAGCGTGGTTGATGTTCGAAATTTTGCCTTCAGCACGGCAACCTCCCTTGTGTTTTTTTTACCAACTGCGATTCACTCACTACGATTCGAGATCCCTGAGCTTATAGCGCTGGATCTTCCCTGTCGCGGTGCGCGGCAAGTCGAGCCGCACGTCGATCCAGCGCGGATACTTCCATAAGCCCGCACGCTCTTTCACGTGCGCCTTGAGCGTCTCCATCAGAACGTCGTCCGCGATATAGCCGTTGCGCAGCACGATGAACGCCTTCGGCTTGACCAGTCCGTCGGCATCCTGCTTGCCGATCACGGCGGCTTCCAGCACCGCCTCGTGCGAGGCGAGCGCGGTCTCGACTTCGAACGGCGACACCCACATGCCGCTCACCTTGAACATGTCGTCGGTGCGTCCGCAGTAGTGATAGTAGCCGTCGCTGTCGCGCAGATATTTGTCGCCGGTGTGGGTCCATTCGCCCGCGAAGGTGCGGCGGCTCTTCACGCGCTGGTTCCAGTAGCCTTCGCCGGCCGAGGGTCCGCGCACGACGAGCTCGCCGATCTCGCCATCGGGCAGCAAGCGGCTATCCTCATCGACGATCTTCACCTCGTAGCCGGGAACCGGCTTGCCGGTCGAGCCGTAGCGAACATCATCAGGCCGGTTGCTGAGAAAGGTCTGGAACATCTCGGTCGAGCCGATGCCGTCGAGCACGTCGCAGCCCGCGGTCGCGCGCCAGCGCTCGCCGAGATGGGCGGGCAGCGCTTCGCCGGCCGAGACGCACAGCCGCAGGCGGTCGGAGCCGGCGCCGCGGCCCATGTCCTTGTGCGCAAGCATCGCGGCGAAGAGCGTCGGCACGCCGTAGAAGATGGTCGGGTGATGCCGGCGCATGATCTCGAACACGCCTTCTGGCGTGGGGCGCTGTGGCAGCAGCACGCTGGTGGCGCCGACCGACATGGGGAACGCCATGGCATTGCCCATGCCGTAGGAGAAGAACAGCTTCGCGGCGGAGAACACGACATCGTCGGGGCAGATGCCGATCACGCGCTGACCCATCAGTCGCGCGCAGCACATCGGCGTCGTGTGCACATGCTTGACGCCTTTCGGGTCACCCGTCGAGCCCGAGGTGTACATCCAGAACGCCACCTCGTCCGAGAGTGTCGACGCGGTAAAAGGCTCCGCCGGCTGGCGCGCAATGAGCTCGTCGAAATGATGGACATCAAGACTGGAAAAAGCTGTGGCATCGTCGGCACTCGCGCCCGCGAGCACGATGGTACGCAGCCGCGGCACCCGGTTGAGGATCGGCAGAATATTTCTGGCGAGCGGCGTTGCTGCCACCATGGCGGTCGCCCGGCTGTCGGCCATGATGTAGGCATAGATGTCAGGCGACAGCAGCGTGTTGAGCGGGATGGCGATGATGCCGGCGCGGACCGCGCCCCAGAACGCAACCGGGTAGTCCACTGTGTCGGGCAGCAGCAGCAGGATCCGGTCTTCCTGGCGCAGGCCGAGCGCCTTCAAGGCGGCAGCGAACTGGTGCGTGCGCGCCTGCAACTCGCCATAGGTCAGGCTGCGAGCGGGATCGATGAAAGCGACCTTCTGGCCGAGCCCGCGCGCCACGTTGGCATCGACGAAGTCGACCGCGGCGTTGTAGGACCTGCGCTGCAAAAGGTCTTCGAGCATCCCATGGAAGTTGTAAACCGCAGCCGGCAAGCGCGCAATCAGGGGGGTATTGGGCTTCTGGTAGGATGGGTTGAGCGCAGCGAAACCATCAATCTTTCCCGGCGTCCTTGATGGGTTTGGCGAGAGCTCAACCCATCCTACGGACTCTCGTGATCGACCTACTTAAACGGCTGCGGCTCGTCCGGCCGATCCACCTGGCGCAGAGCTGGGAACAGCCAGGCCCACAACGCGATAGTGGCGAACACCGCACAACCGCCCACCACGACGGCGCCGACCGCGCCGATCATCGCCGCCATCACGCCGGCGCGGAACGAGCCGAGCTGGCCCGAGCAGCCGATGAAGAATGAGTTCACGCCGGCGACGCGGCCGCGCATTGCGTCGGGCGTCGTGGTGTAGACGATAGTCTGACGCACGACCGAGCTGACCATGTCGCCGGCGCCGAGCAGCAGGAGCGCCGCGATCGACAGCGCGACGTTGGTCGAGAGCCCGAACAAGGTTACGCCAAGGCCGAACACAGCAAACCCGCTGAAGATGAGCAAGCCGCCGTTGCGCTGGACGGGATAACGCGTGAGGACCAGCGCGGTGAGGAGCGCGCCGATGGCAGGCGATGAGCGCAGAATGCCGGCGCCCCACGCCCCGATATCGAGGATATCGCGGGCAAAGATCGGGATGAGCGCGGTCACGCCGCCGAACAGCGTGGCAATCAGATCAAACGACATGGCGCCGAGCACCGGCTTGCAGCGCCAGATGAAGTGGAAGCCGGCGAGCAGCGATTCCCAGGTCACCTTCGGCCGCTCGGCCGCCACTGGCGGGTTCGGCAGTAGAAAGCTCGCGACCGCAGCTGCACCGATCAGCACGGCGCAGGCGGCGTAGGCGAAAGCGGGACCGAGAACGTAGAGCAGTCCGCCGAGCGCGGGACCGAGCAGGTTGGACAGCCGACCGCCCGAGACGTGCGCCGCGACGGCGCGACTGAGGATGACGCGCGGCGCCATCACCGGCACCAGCGACTGCATGGTCGGCTGCTCGAAGGTGCGCGCCATCGCGTTGGTCAGGAGCAGCGCGTAGATCGCGGCAAGGCTCGGCCGCGGAAACAGCGCTACGATCATAATGCTGGTGGTGGCGCAGAACTCGATCGCGAAGCACAGCCGCAGCACCAGGCGGCGATTGTAGCGATCGGCAACATGGCCCGCGATCAGCATCAACAGGAGCGGGGGGAGGAACTGCACGAGGCCGATGAGGCCAAGATGGAACGCGCTATCGGTCAGCTCATAGACCTGATAGCCGACCGCGACCGACAGCATCTGGTTCGATGAGTTGGAGGCAACGCGGGTGGTGAACAGGAGCGCGACCGAGCGAACGCGGAACAACGGCGTCGATGGATCGATCGGCAGCTCCGCAATCGATATCTCTCGTGCCGGCCGTGGCGATGTGTCATCCACGTCGCTCACCTGCCTGCTCGTAAAGCTGCGGCTTATCTGGACGATCGACCCGGCGCAGCGCCGGGAACAACCGCGTCCACAGCACGACGGTCGCGATGATGGCAAAGCCTCCGATCACCACCGATCCGACCGCGCCGATCAGCTCCGCCAGGACGCCGGCGCGGAACGAGCCGAGATGCGTCGCGGTGCCGTAGAACAGCGAATTGACCGCGAACACCCGGCCGCGCATGTCGTCGGGCGTCGTCATCTGGATCAAGGTCTGCCGGACCACCGTGCTCACCATGTCGCCGACCCCGACCAGCATGAGAGCCGAGACGGACAGCGCGAGATTCTGCGATACGCCGAACACGATCGCGGCGACGCCGGTGAGCGCGAAGGCGGAATAGAGCCACGTCCCGCCGTTGTGCCGGATTGGAAAGCGCGTCAACATCGCGGCGCCGATCAGGGCGCCGAGCGCGGGCGCGCTGCGCAGTACGCCGGCGCCCCAGGCGCCGGTGTGCAGGATATCGCGCGCATAAATTGGAAACAGCGCGCTGGCTGTGCCGAACAGCGCGGCGGCGAACTCGAATAGCATGGCACCGAGGATCACTTCGCATCGCCAGATGAAACGGAATCCCGCCAGGATGGTGTCGAGGCTGACGTCGGGCTGTTGCGCGGGCTTGCCTGGATCGGGCAGCAGCAGCGTGGCGATGAATGCGGCCAGCACCAGCGCTGTGCAGACGCCATAGTCGAACACGGGACCAAAGACGTAGAGCACGCCGCCGAGCGAAGGCCCGATCAGCACCGCCAGATGGCGTGCCGAGACATGTGCGGCGATCGCGCGATTGAGGATCGGCCGCGGCGCCATGGCGGGGAGCAGTGCCTGCATCAGCGGCTGCTCGAAGGTGCGCGCCGCCATGTTGGCGAATACGAGCAGATAGATGGCGGTGAGGTTCGGCGCCGGCATGGCGGCGACCAGCATCAAGCCCGCCGACGATACGAAGGCCAGCGCATAGCTCAGGCGCAACACCAGGCGGCGATTGTAGCGGTCGACGATCTGGCCCGCCGGCACCATCAGGAAGATCGGCGCCATGAATTGGGCGAGTCCGATCAGGCCGAGTTGCAGTGCACTGTCGGTAAGCTCGTAGACATGCCAGCCGACCACGACCGAGATCATCTGGAACGCGGTGGTGGACGCGACGCGCGTGATGAACAGCAGGCTGAAAGAGCGAACCCGGAAGAGCGGCGTGCTGGGGTCGATCTCGAGGGTCTCGATCGAGGCTTGCGCGCCGGTTTGGGCGCCCCTGGTGAGGCCGCCGTCGTTCAACCTCTGCTCCCGCCCAGGCTCAAGAATGAGTTCCCCCAAAAGGCGACGTATTGCGAACTTGCGCCGCCAACCCCTCGTTTCGTACCGTCTGTTGGCCTTGTCAATGTTGGCGGTAGACGGAGTCCTCGAATGCTGAGGCCTTTGATTGTGTTGATGGCGCCAGTGATGGCGCTTGCGGCCCTGGCTGGGCCCGCCGCCGGCGAGGAATTCTATCGTGGCAAGACCATCCGGCTGATCGTCCCCTCCGACGTCGGCGGCGGTTACGACCTCTACGCCCGGACTTTTGCTACCCATTTCCGCCGCCATGTGCCGGGCCAGCCAACAATTCTGGTGCAGAACATGCCGGGCGGCGGTGGCCTGCAGTCGGCCAACTGGCTGTTCAACATCGCGCCCAAGGACGGTCTGGTCATTGGTCTCATTCAGCGCGGTGTGCCGTTCTATCCGTTCTTCGGTGACCAGAACGCCAAGTTTTCCCCGACCAAATTCAATTGGCTCGGCAGCTTCACCGCCGAAACCGGCTCGACCACGGTCTTTCATTCCGCCAAGGCGCAGACGATGGCGGATGCGTTCAAGGACACAATCGTGCTGGGCGGCAGCGGACCCAACGACAGCGAGACCTATCCGCATCTGATGAACAATACGATCGGTACGAGGTTCCGCGTCGTGTCGGGCTATCGCGCCAACTCGGCGGTCTTCCTGGCGATGGAGCGCGGCGAGGTCGAGGGCGTCACCGGGTCGTGGTCGTCGGTGAAGTCAGAGCGGCCGAACTGGATACGCGACAAGCAGGTGCGGGTGCTGGTGCAGTTCGCGCGCAAGCGCGCGCCTGATCTGCCTGACGTTCCGCTGGTGACGGACTTCGTGAAGACTGATGAGCACCGGGCGATGTGGAACGTGATGCTGGCGATGGCGGAAGTCGGCCGTCCGGT
>Ga0066903_100005270_pt1 | contig 11177 bp, 11 predicted proteins | sample PanSoiMetaGPlot1_FD_67491 | JGI IMG/M metagenome (GOLD analysis project Ga0066903, IMG submission 67491) | Tropical forest soil microbial communities from Panama analyzed to predict greenhouse gas emissions - Panama Soil - Plot 1 (version 2) | ecosystem: Environmental > Terrestrial > Soil >...
TAGCCGATAGTGAAGAGCGCCGGTTGCGCCCAGCGCGTGTCTTTCAATACCTCCGCAGCTGCCTTGCGACGACGTCGTCCCGGAAAAATAATGCGTCTTATGTCGGCTCCGATTACAGGCTCAAGTAAGCGGGCGCAGTGGTCGACTGCTTTTCGCACTACCGCTTCGCTCCTATACAATTCGGCTCCCATCTCGGGATATTGTGAGCCTTGACCCGGAAACATGAACACGATCTCTGGTTCCGAAACCGCCGCGCCACGCAGGCCACGTTCAGGTTCGCTCAACGCTGCGATGACGCCGTCTCGGTCATCGGTGTGCAGGGTCAAAGCACGCCGGTGACGAAAACCATGACGTCCGACATGCAGCGTGAATGCGATATCTGCCAAGTCTAACTTCGGATGAGCGCGGAGGTGCGTCGCTAGGTTCGTACTCGCGTTCTCCAAGGCAGCCTCGGTTCGCGCGGAAAGCACGAAGAGTTGGTATGGACGCCGCTGACGCAATGCGCGTTTCGCAGCCGCTTCCTCAATGATTAAGTGCGCATTCGTTCCCCCGACTCCGAACGAACTGACGCCAGCGTGGCGGGCGGCGCCGTTCGGTCTCCACGGTCGCAGTGCGTTCGCGACATAGAATGGACTCGAAGCGAAATCGATCGCCGGATTTGGCGTCTTGCAATGTAAAGTTGGCGGAATAGCTCTGTGCTCAAGCATGAGCACTGTTTTAATTAAACCTGCGACACCCGCCGCGCATGAAAGATGGCCAAAATTCGATTTTACCGAGCCGATCCCGCAGAACCCGCGACGGTCGGTCTTTTCTTTGAAAACCTCCGTTAGCGCAGAGACCTCAATTGGGTCTCCTAAGATTGTGCCAGTGCCGTGCGCTTCAATGTATCCGATTGATTCAGGTGAGACATCGGATGCGCTATGAGCAGCTCGAATAGCGGCTGCTTGTCCCCGAAAGCTGGGAGCCGTGTAACCTACTTTGTCGTTCCCATCATTGTTCAGCCCCATCCCGAGAATGACCGCGCGCACGTTATCGCGACTGACTAATGCGTCATCTAAACGCTTGAGTGCGACAAGACCGACACCACTGCCGACAATGGTACCTTGCGCGTTCGCATCGAAAGGTCTGCAGTGCCCATCGGGAGAGAGAATCGAACCTGGGGTATAGAAGTAGCCTCCGCGTTGGGGAACTCGCACAGTTACCCCTCCGGCAAGGGCTATGTCGCAACATCTGGCGTGGAGACTTTCACAGCCGAGTGAAATTGCTACGAGTGAAGTCGAGCACGTGGTTTGGACGGTGACGCTGGGCCCGCGAAGATTCAGTCGGTAAGCTACCTGGGTGCAGAGATGATCCTTGTCGTTTGTCACCATCAGCTGCATGCTGTCGACGTACTTCAACGAATCAGCGTTGGAATAAAGCTGATATAGGTAGGTGCTCATCTCACAGCCGCCGAAGACCCCTATAGCCCCTGAATAGCTTGCGGGATCGTAGCCAGCATCTTCCAGAGTCTCCCAAGCCGTCTCAAGAAAAAGGCGGTGCTGTGGATCGGTGAGCGATGCGTCTCGCGCCGAAAATCCGAAGAACTCAGCGTCGAACTGATCAACCCCGTCGAGGACAGGAGAGGCATTCACATATCCAGGCAGCCGGTAGACATCATCAGGAACGCCAGCCGCATGCATCTCCTCTGGCGTTAATATTGCAATCGACTCCACGCCGTGCGCCAGATTTTGCCAGTAAGCATCGAGGTCGTTTGCGCCCGGAAATCGACCCCGCATGCCAATGATGGCGATTGGCTCGAATCGGCGAGGCTTCGTCGAACCGTTGCCGTTACCGCGCCTCATTATGAGTGTTTTCTATTTCGCTTCTTTTTTTGTGGGTTCTTTCTAGTTTTGCGCGCGGTTCTTCGCGGTTTGCTGATAAGGAGCGGCGGTTCGCGTGCGGCGGTGACCGGCGAAGCTTTCGCCTTCCCGGCCTCCTCTGCTATTGCTCGCGCAGTAAGAAGGACAAGGATACTCTGCTTCTTCTGATTGATGATGAGGGTTCCAGTGTAATTCTGATTGGAAACAAATACGTCAGGATTCAAATATAGACGAAGAGCAACTGGGCGTGTTTCGCCGGGATTTAATGGAAATTCAAGTGGATCTACTTCGAGAGGCGGACGAAATGTGAGACCCGTTCCATCGGCTTTCCGGAATTCGGAAATCGCGCAGTGAACTTCAGATGTTTGCGCGGCCGTGTTTTCCACAGTCAAAGAGGCGGCCACTGTCGAACCGGATCGCCCAATCAAATCCAGGGAGATTGACTCGATCGAACCATTCGCACGACTGCTTTCGTCTGAGGCGAGATAACTAAAAAGATCGTCTGCAAAGTCTTGATTCAACTCGAGCAAGCTCTCAAAAAATTTCAGCTGTAGATTCGCCGTGTCGCGGGACAAAAGAAGGGTGCGATCACCGGCAAACTTACGAGCGTAGTCCTGAATCGATGAGGGAGTGATTCTCCCGCTCGCCACTCTTTCCAAAACCGACTGATATCGTGCGAGCGCGCTCTGGGTTTGCTCCAACATGTACGCGGTCACAGCTTGGTACCAACTCGTCCACTCATCTACGTCTGCGCTGCCCACCGGCGGCGACGGTGGCGACGGCCGCGGTGGTGCTGTAAACGAATCTCCAAGCAAACCCTGGATGAAATCCTCGGTGTATTCGCCCTGAACTTCGGAAAGACCTTTTAAAAAATCAAAACTGAGCGCGGATAACCGTCGATAAAATAACTGATTTTGATTTTGGAAGAATTTCGGCAATCGGTCTTGGATTACGTTAGGTGCAAGTTCTCCGCAAGACACCTTGCCAAGTAGTTCTTGCCAATTTATGAGCAGGCGTTGATAGCTCGACGCCGCCTTATTCGTAAGAGCCTGATATGAGGCCGTCCAATCCGTCGACATGGCGCCACCGTTTCAGCAACAGCACTCGCATTGACATCTGGCGCGATGCGCGCCGCAGTCGTTCGGGAGCACAGCGACAGCGACGACGAGCGGACGAATGAAGCAACCTTCCGCTCGGATCGTGGCGTAAACGACTTTGCATTCGTCTACCGAGGGCGAACGTTCTGTCCCCCTTTTTTGGGTACCCTGATTCTCAGCGAATATTCCACAATCCACACTGACTGTTAGTAAGACAAGCTTCTCTCCGCATGGTGGAAGCTGAAATTCAGTCGACGAAAGGGAAGTTTTCCAGTTGATCTCACGTCCGGACGAAGTCGCAAATGGACTCAATTGTAGTTTCACGTTCCGCTCCCTGCGTGTGTTATTCTCAAACGTCAACGGAATCATGCGCACTTCGCCGCAACGCGTGTATTCCACTGCGTCAGCATCGCAAATGCAGCAGGTGCAATGGCAATCTTTTTGCGGCTCGCAACAAGGGTCCTGTCGATAGCGTCGACCGGATGGCATCCAGCCTTGTGCGCTTTCGAACCAGGACTGCGTAGTCTTTGCCACGTTCTGGTACATGTCGGAGTAGGTTTTCCGAACGTTCTCCGCGTAGTCGGGGAAATCCATCATTCGCATACGGCCTGTTTCCGAACAGTAGCCGTAGAAAATGGCGGGTCCTCGTGTCCAGTCCGTCTCCTGCTGGGGTTTCACGTACGGTTGGCTTGCATTCATATTAGATCCTCCTGGATCATGTTGTTTTATTGGTTCATCGAAGAGCTGCTCTCCTTGAGAAGGTTCCGGCACTCCGGAGGAGCGCCGGCGAAATGACATTCGCATGCTCTAAAAGGAGATATTTCTTCTCACTATGTTGAAGCCAGAGATCGCCTTCTGGCGAGAGCGTTTTCCCAGCATGCACAATCGCGGCCTGGGGACTTGATCCGCTAACGAAGAACTTCATTGCCTTTCCGTTTACGATTCCCATCGCCTCGCTCGATGGCCTCCTTAGAACTATGTTCGCCCGATCCGCACGCGGAGACCACCTCCGTTACCGCCGACATCGTGATGGGGCTCCTTTTCGGAAGAATGACCATGGTGGCCTACATGCACAGTGTGAAACCGACTGCGTTCCGGGCTTCGCACCGCCGTTTCGGAGCTGCCACTAACATTAAAGCCCCAGAGTTCAATCCCCATAAAAGTAAACCCGAAGTGATGGGTGTAAGGTTGCTCGACGCAGGTTGCCGGGAACGGAGCTAACTTCAAAGTTTGGCACGAATCGACTACGAACGGCTTGATATCGATCTCGGATTTTGAGTCGCTATCCACTTTAAGCGGCTCGACCTTCAGATCGACGCTCGCTTTCGAATCGCTATCCGCAGTCGACTGCGTAACAATGGGCTTCGTTACCGCGATGTTTGAATTGACGGTAAGCGGCGCGATTTCCTTGATGTGAATGTTGTCGAGATCGGCATCGACAGCAAGCGTAGTGCCGGTGCCTCCAATTTTAAACGAATAATCGGGCCCTGGAATGTTAACGCCGCCGCCACCTTTACTCATATATGGGATCCTCCTTCACTATGTCCTCTATGGTTTTGCGTTTTGATTTACGCGTAGAGCCGTAATTCAAACTAGTGTAAATGTCGACGCCGACACTTGCGTCATAAAGCTGGTGGCCTGACCGATAATGTCGCAGCGGTTTCAAATTCGGCGGAAGCTGAAATTCGACATCGACGGCTATCTTTTGCCCGGGGCGTATGATTGTCGACTTGCGGTGGGCGACGAGTATACCCGCCTGTAAATCCGCCCATTCGTTTAGAAAGGCTTTTGCCATCGATTCAGCCGATCCCCTGTCCCCTTTGTGAAGTCCGATTATGAGTGAACTGAGCAGATCAAAGGAATCAAAAATGGGAGCTTCACATCGTGCTCCGGTTGGAAGCGGGACGTTCCCTGCGTTCTCGAAAATAAGCGTTCTCTTGTATGAAGTGTGGGTGCCAGCGAGAATCGTGATCTGATTGGGGGTGATCCGAAGATCGACGACTTCAGATACATGTGCGGTAGCAGGCAAGGTCTTGTCGCCAACAGTCACCTCAAAATCGTATGTTCCAGGCGACGTTCGGGAATCGAGGACGATAGTTGCAAGCGCGTCTACCTGCTCTCCGCCGTACAACCGCGCGTTGAAAGCGAATTCGCGGAGCGGAAGGCGTGCCGGCCCTTGAAGCTTTTTCGTGTTGACCGCAACGGTTCGAACTTTCTGTTTATCTGGCCCGGTGTTGACCAGCGGTATTGTGCCCGTGAGTCCGCCCGGAGGACCTGAGAAGTGAAGCCGCGTGCCTTCTGGACCGGCCAGCTGCACCGTCCGCTGTTCAACGGGCAAGGCGTTTCCGTTTGCAGGCATACGCGGATCTCCTGAGCTTCGTACATTTGCAGTCCCGATGGCACGGGTGTCAAGGCCCTTTTTCGCTAGGAAGTCCCAAGTGGCTTGTCCGTCTTATGCGTAGGACTGGCGATTCGTAGCTTCCTAACACTGGAACCAGCACGTTAGGCTTCATTTTCCAACCACGCGGGAACGATCGCCGTTTCTGCTCATCCGCCATCGATTGACAGTCCAGAAATCTTTGTTCCGCGTAATGCGCGCAATCGATCAGTTGATTTCGTATCAGATCATCAAGTCCGAGTGCATCTACGATACCAGGTTCGAAAAGTAATCCAAAGTCATTTGTCTAAATACGCCAAAGTGTACATCTGGTAAGGTTACGGGTTTAAGCCTCTTCAGTAAGCACTTCAACTGTATCTGCTTTTTCAGTAATTAGAGGGCAGCGAATCGGATCAGAGTTTCCCCCGTCGAGTACGCGCGGTCCGTACCGCCACACCAATCAACCAAGTTGCATACGTTGCACCAAGAGTCTGAAAAATCGGTCGCTGATTAAGAATGAACCATTGTCTCTATCGATGACGTCTTTTTCCAGCAGGGAATCAACGACTCGCTGCACATTAGACTCAGAACCAAGACCATATTGACCAATAAACTCCGAACTAAATGGTTGTACTTTATCTGCTTCACTGAATCGATGCGCGCGCTCGGTGCCGCTCTGGTTCAGTTTTTGCAGCAGCCATCCTGATGTGCTCAAATTGTCGGATCAGCTCGGCTGTTAATACGGATGAACTCTGTCGATCCGGGTCGCCTCCTTGCGCCGTGCGGATAACTAGCCGAAGGGCACTGCCTGTTCTTGCGGACGGTATTCGCCCGATCGCTTGCGCCTGCTTGATATCGTTCAAGCAACTCTCCAATCGCCGCGTATCCAGACGTGCTCTTTAGTTTCTCGGCAGCTTCCCACTGTCCGTTAAGGATCGGCTCAATGATCAGTTTCGCGCGAGCCTTGGCCGCCGCGACAACGTTGGTCCGCAGAGAACGATGGACTACGCGGATACGCTTTCGAGAGTTTGACGGCGGTTCGAAACGAATATAGTAAGGGCCTCCCTGCCGCCGCGGCGGCGCGAGATAGAATTTTCGTCCATGCAAATGAAACAGCAGCCGACGATCTTTCATGACCTGAAACTCAAAAGTATCTAAATTTATGCAGCGGATTTTGCTACGGATTTTTTCGGTTATGAAACAACACGAAACTGCTGTATTTGCACGGATTTTCATAAGTAAACTGACATTTTTGCGCCCGTAGCTCAACTGGATAGAGCATCTGACTACGGATTGACCTAACGAGTTCTACGGCGATTTGCACAGTTTTGCATAGTCTCACTTCCAGAGGGACATTCGTTAGGCGATAATCTCACTGTGTAGCGTAGTTTTGCATTAAACTTGTGCATGGGCGTAGAAAACCAACCGTAGAAAAAGGTCCCAGACCGTTCGCTCGGGCAAGCGTTTGCATCTCCCCGGCAGTACCATCCTTTAACCTCAATAGAGATGACGTAAATGTTACGTTTATTACCTAATAAGTACCGGTGGATAGGACGAAAAATGGCGAGCAGATATCTAGAGGGTGGAAATTCTTTCAGCTAAAAACGGAAGGAATCATATCCAGAATCAGATGTTTCCTTAGCTGAAAACGACTTGGAATCAGCTGTGCTATCCCTCGTTCCAGCGGGGCAAATCCCTTCCCGAACGCCGCTGATTCTACGGTATGATTCTACGGCGACGTCGTAAAACGGCCAGACAAAACCTTCCCGCTTGCAATGTGCTTGCAATGTCACTGGATCGCTTGCATCCGCTTGCCTTGGCTCACATGATGCCGAGCTCGCATTCCAGACAAGCCAACGTGTAGGCACTTAAGCCGGTGCGTGGACTATGGTCCTCGTCCTTCCGTCGTTCTTCGGCCGCGATTGTAACCCAGACACTTTCTTTGAACCACTGTGGGCGATCGTGCAGCAGTTCTTCCAAGTGCGAGCGTTGAGTGTCTGTGAGCTTCACATGAGCTTTTTGAGTTGTTCGACGCACGCCTTTGTTTCCTCTGAGACAACCAGCCGTTCCCCGCGCCGCGCGGCTTCAAGGGCTGGCGTGATTGATGGTGCGACCGACGGCCACAGGCTGCAGCGGTAGGTTTGTGCCTGAGTGATGTCCTCCATGCTGTTTATCTCGATAGTTTCGGCGGCTTTGGCGGCTTTCACGGCGAGAACTTTCGCGGTCTTAGCTTCAGCTTCGAGAGCGGCGAGTCTACAATCGCGCACGATCGCCTGTATTTCAGCAAGGCGCGGATCGTCTGAGAAGGTAACCTGATTATCGTGCAGGGTCTGACCTTCAACGCGTTCTCGCGACCATTTCTCTCGGGCAGCGCGAGGTGCGATCGATCCCTTTGGGATGCCGAAACGTTTCGATAGTTGTCCAATGCTCCAGCCGGCAACGAAAAGCCGTTTCAGTTCGGCCCAGGTTTCTTTTGGAAGTCGTCGTGGCATCTTTAGCAGTTCCTTTCTGTTTTTTTCGCTAACGTATGAGCGGCAAGCCTCGGCCTGAACGCATGGTCGCGAAAAATCGTGCAAACTTTACTCATAGTTTAAGGCTGTTGTAATCACTTGTAAGGTTGTCAAAGGTTTGCCGCGCTGCTTTGTCGAATTAGTGAACGCTCGGGTCGCGCTTGTGCGCTGCAAGATAATTATTGAACTAGCCCTCGATTTCGCGCTGCAATGCCGAATCATCGTCAGTGTCGTTCGGCATAACGAGTCGGCATGTTTGTCCTTCAATCCGGCTTGCCAACCTGCCGTGTTTTTCGGCAAACTACCCTCTATAGAGGCTGAAATAGATTGCAAAGATTGCAATCTATTTAGAGTTCGGCAGAAAAACCACAGATGTAACCGACTGGCAGTTTGTCGAGGTGCGTGAGGTGCCGCCTGGTCCGTGGCGGAGCTATGGCGGAAACAATCACTTCGTCATTGCCCGCGATAAGCCCGAGCAGCGGCTGGCAGACCAAATGTTGCAACAGGACAGCCAAAGTCCCAAGAAATGAAACGCCAAAGCAGTCAACCCGTGCCGCGAATCGTCCGATTCTAATTCTGCAATAGCATTCAGCTTTTCATCGGCGAACTTAACGAAATGCTCCCGGTCATTAGTCGAAATTCCGGGTATCGCCAAATGTCTCGCCGAGTGGAGAAACATGGTATTGTGCTGCTTCCAGGATGGCTTCCTTACTCACGTTCACAAATACCTTGGATTCCTCGTAACTAATCCGGTCGATATGCTTCGGTGAAATCGCGATTTCTTTGTGGGAATACCAATGGCCGGTCTCCACAACCAGGTGACAAATAGTCCAACTCCTGTCGTCCATGATAAAATCAATGACGTGGCCGATCGCTCCTTCGTTGGTTTGGATGGGGTAGCCACTAAGAGCCTGTGTGCTTTGCAGATGAAGATCGTCGCTTGCTGGCTCACTCGGCATAAGTGGCGGAGGAGGAGAAGCCTCTGGGAAGCCGCCCGCGCCCCACGTTTCGCATCCGTCCCAGTATGCTTGATATTGTAGCGAGACTGGCTTGTGCGACTCAATCGCGGGACTGTTTTCGATCTGTTGTCGAGTCAGATTCACGGGGAGGCAGTCGGCGTCTTGAGACAGGTCTCCGAAAGCATGAGGCGGAATCAGCACCAAGCGGCCAGAAAGCCATGAACCTGTGTCCGCGGCAACATAGCGGATAGCCCATTGTTGATCATTAAAATAGAAGTCCTTCACATGGCCGATGTCGCCGTCAGAGGCGGCGAGCTTTTTTCCGTAAAGCTGCCTAAGGCTTCGCAGCATAACTTTATCCTTTCTGAAGAAAGGTTTGATTCTATCCAAACCGTGCGACTAGATACTTGAATTAGCAAGCGCCGAGGCGTCGTGGCGATGAGCGTCAACAATCCAGATTTGTTCGCCCGCTGGAATCAATGGCTGAGATGCAGCCCAAGCTCCAACCGGCTTCCTTGAGATTGTCGGCGATGATTTCCAAATACGTTACTGCGTCTTTTTCGGCGCATCCATCTGAAAGCAGCTAACCCTTGGGTCTTGTTCGATGTAAGACTGCATCGCACATGTGATTCAGGCGTTGGCTAATGATTTCTGCATGGCGAATCCACAAATTGTGGATTCAGTTTTTTTTGAGGAGCAAAATCGCGGACACCTAGCGGGTGGAATGCACGGTGTCCGTGAGATAGAAGAGGTGCATCGGCGGCGGCGCATATCGTCACAGCGTCGCCGCCGGTTTCTTTAAGGTGGTTTTACTTTCAGCCGCTCGCCTGTGGTGGTCGCAGTCCTAGGGAGGTTCGAGCATTTTGCGAAGACTAATTCTGCTCCACTTTCGTAGCATTTTGGTCACGTAATTGTAAGGGAAATTCTCTTGCCCGGAAACGCAAACGAGCACAAAACAACCGCATGAAAACGCGGCTGGAAAACATCGTGCCCTTCGTTCTTCGGGGCCTCCCGCCACTGGATAAGCTCGATCAAAGGTTGATGAAAAAACTCAGAAAACTGGCGGATCGAACTGGTTCGACCGTTGAGAATCTCATTCACGAGGGCATTTTAGAGTTCGTGGCCAAGTGCCAATCCGAAAGGGAACTCGAAACAAAGATTATTCCGTTACGGATGCGACGCGGGAAGCATGCAACTGTTAGATCAGATAGATGCACACGTATGAAGTCCGCCCGCGCAAAGACAAACGCGGTTTTGATCTGATCTCTGAAGCGCTTCCGTTTGGCGGCCTCTGGTACTTACAGGTCGGCGATGCAATCGAATATGCGAAGCACTACAGCCGTCAGTCGCTGTCGCTATAACCGTAGGTATCGTTTTCGGATATTATCCTGCGCAAAAAGCGGCGAGACTCGATCCTATCGAAGCGCTACGATACGAGTAAATCATTTGTGCGTGATGGATGCGCCAACATAGGTCGCAGCAGCATCGCGACATCGTGGCCGCGTGCACTGTCAAAAAAATCGACCTGGCGAATTTCGCGGAATTGTCGCGTGAGGCGTTGCAGTTCTCCAACTGCCGTTTCCGCATCCATTTTCTTGCGCCGCCCGATGAAATCTCGAAGAGATTTTCGCAGCTCGGCATAATCTTTTGCGCGCGCACCGTTGAACATCGCGATGACTTTTGCTCTGCTGAGTCCTTCGATTTCCTGCGCACGAACCAACGTTGCATCGCCTCCGTAGTCGCGGATCTGGTGTGCGAGCCATTGGAATTGCTCGTACTGGGTCGGCTCGTCTGGCAGCAGATAGGTCGACGTCCTGATTTGCACCGCGCCAATCTTCTTTAAGCGTCGCCACACTGCCACGCGCTCGGTATTTCGATTCGTCGGCAGACTAAAGAGGAGCAGCCGCCAGGAAGTCGCCGTGATCACTCGACATCCTGATCAAATGAAAGATGTATTGCAAATATTATTTGAACTTACATCATCATAGCTCGAGACTCGCTGACGAGGGCATTAATTGGATGCCTTGGACGCGCGTGCAAGCCGAGTTTGTTGATGTGCACCTTGCGGTGCGCAAATCGGATCGTTACCGCTCGGACAGTGGAATCCTGGTGGCGCGGCCTCTTCGCTAGTCAGTTTCCTTTTCGTGGAATTCCGCGAGTAACTTCTCCAACTCCTCCAGAGCTTCGTCTGCATCAACGCCGTGTGCTTCGAGCGTGGCCGTCGCACCGCAATCGAGGTTAGCACGTAGAACGTCAATAAGACTGGAGGCAGAAAACTGTTTGCCCTCTTTCACGAGCCAGACTTCCGACCGAAAACTCCGTACCCGTTTGACGAATTGTGCAGCCGGCCGCGCGTGCAATCCGAGTTTGTTGGT
>Ga0066903_100005271_pt1 | contig 11177 bp, 9 predicted proteins | sample PanSoiMetaGPlot1_FD_67491 | JGI IMG/M metagenome (GOLD analysis project Ga0066903, IMG submission 67491) | Tropical forest soil microbial communities from Panama analyzed to predict greenhouse gas emissions - Panama Soil - Plot 1 (version 2) | ecosystem: Environmental > Terrestrial > Soil >...
TGCCGGCCAAATCTGCTCATCGAGATCGGCGCCGCGGAACGCGGCGGATCACTTGCGGAATTGCGGCGCCATCTCGATCCGCTGGGCTATATTGGTCTTATGCTTGATGATAGAGGTTTGCTGAAGGTGCTTCCGCAGGACACCGAACTCAGGGGTTCGCCAAATGTCATATTCATTCCTATGAACGTCTCGTTGGCGTTCAGCGGTACATCAAACTGTCACATCTGATGTTTTTCGACAATCCGGCAGTATGGTTGTTTGCAGCGATTGTTGCCCCTTGTGGATTTTTAGCTATTAGGTACTGGCGAAGTGCGCTTTTTGGAGTTTTCGTGCTGCTCGTGTTCGAAGGAGCATTACGCAAGTGGGCATTTCCTTGGGCCCAGGCGCAACTATATCTTGTTAAGGATGCAATGCTTTTGGCTGTCTACTTGGGGTTTATCTTGGACAGCCGGATAAACCAACCCACACCGAAAGGCGTTGGTCTGATCAAAGCTGTTTTAGTGCTAAATTTCGTATGGGGATGTATCGAAATCTTGAATCCGAATAGCCCCTCCATCCTCGTTGGGCTGGTGGGGCTAAAGACATACTTTCTGTATGCGCCTGTTGCATTCATCTTGCCTTATGCGATCAAATCACGCGAGCACCTATTTGTGCTGATCAGACGATACCTCATTATGGCTATCCCCGTTGCAGTTCTTGGTTTTGTGCAGATCATGGCCGGCCCCGGGAGTAGCCTTAATACTTACGTGAGCTACTCAGAGGATGAGGTGGCGCTTGGGGTGCGTTTTGGTCGCGAGATGGACCTTGTGCGGACCTCCGGCACTTTTTCATACATTTCTGGTTATGCGGCGTTTCTGAGCTTTGTTGCTTTTCTCGCCATAGGGTACAACATGGCCCAAGGCTGGCGTATCAAGAATAATATCACTCCGCTCCTTGCATTGATCCTTGTAGTCGGCGCGATGTTCACAACAGGCTCGCGAACTCCTGTCTTTATGCTGCTTGCAACGGGTCCGGTTATCCTGTGGTTGGCTGTAACTAGCCGACTCATCTCTCTTCAGACCTGCATGCGCCTATGCATCTTGGTGCCGGTGATTACAATTTTGGCGTTAAACGTATCCTCTCGAGGCTTCGAAGCATTCATGAATCGGGCGGAGAGCTCCGATTCCTCCCTAACGCGATCATTTCAGTGGGCAGATGAGACGTTAGAGGTGCTCCCGCAGGCGCCTCCCTTGGGCATGGGTATAGGAACCACGCATCCCTCTAGCTTCACCATAATGGGGGCTGATTTTCCCTGGTGGCTTCCCTCCGAGCTATTAACTGAAGCCGAAATGGCACGGGTGACGGTGGAGCTCGGTCCGATAGGGTTGCTGCTCACTTACTCTCTGCGATTGCTCATAGCTGCGTTTGCCTTGCGTTGCGCGATGCGCTTTAAAGATCCAGCTTATCGCGCTTTGGGAATTGTTTTGGCGATTCATCTGGCGCTGGGTATCATCGCTTCCATCATGCTCAATGTTACCGCGGGCCTCTACTATTGGGGCGCGCTCGGCCTCGTGCTCGCCATGCGGCGGTTGGAACAGTCCAGGGGCACCGAGGTTGGAACAGTTCTTGTGCGGGGAGCCGACCAAACAACAAACCGTCAGCCAATCATGCCAATGGCTGGATCAGTCGGCGCCGTCCATCCTGAAGGCTGAAATTCGAATACTATGTCGGCAGGCTGATCCAAACTGTTTTAGGGCAAAACTGAAACAAGGACTTCGACCCGCTCTGCGTCGGAGCAGTAACCGGAAAACTCCCGTGCATAAAGATCGCAGCGAAGAGTCTTATAGAGCTCAATTGGGGTGATGACCCTGGATGTAAAGAACGGGGACCAGTGACGAATCGATTTATTATGTCGCTTGCCGTAAGTGACCGTTTTGCACGATGGAGCCGGCTATCTCTGGAATTTGCCTTAAGCCAGGGACTCACGCAGTCGGCGGGCATGATTTCTGGCCTGATATACGTACGCCTAATGCCCGTCGATCAATACGCACTTTATGCCATGGGGTTGACCTCTTTGGCGTTCGTCTCGCTCGGCAGCGACCTCGGGCTCTCGGGCTCGCTCAGCTATTTCTGGCGCCAGAACAGAGGAGACCGGAGCCTGATCGAACCAATAATCGCTACTGTTCAAAAGCTGAGGTTGGTGTTCTTGGTCTTGGCAAGCTTTGTCTGTGGTGCGCTCTTGCTGAAAACAGCCACTGAGCAGAACCTTTCGATGATTATCGTGCTTGCCTGTTTCGGTCTGGTCGTCGCGACCGTTTCGTCGCAATTGCGCGCAGCCCTCGATATTCAACTACTGCGCCTGGAGGGCATGCAACGAGAGTCTTACTATTGCGAGGCCACAGGCAGCATCACTCGCCTTTTGGTTGCCGTTGCCATGATCGTGACGGGCATCACCACAGCTTTGTTCGGGCTTGCCGGCGGGCTACTCGGCTCCCTTTCGATTTTGGCCGCTCTGAGGGCCTTCAAGCGCACTCCGAGAAGCAACTCGCAACCGATCGCAAGGGAAACTTGGCGCAAGCTGCTAGGGTATAATATACCTACATTTCCCACGACGTTAGTCTACATGGTACAGGAACCCCTTGTTCTTTGGCTTGCATTGACCTTCGGCGGAAAAGCGCCCCTTGCTGAGACGTTCGCGGTAGGACGCATTGGCGCCATCTACGGACTGTTGGGCAATTTCATAGGCGCTGTCGTTGGACCGAGGCTCGCACGTGTAAGCGATGACGCGCATTTCGCACGCACGATGGGACTCCTCCTGCTGGCTCTCGTGCTTCTATGCGCAGCGGTGACAGTGATCGCCTATCTTACTCCTTCGACTCTGCTACTGCTGATCGGGCCAAAATACATCCATCTAGAGAAAGAGGTCGTTTTAGCGATCGTCAATTCGTCTTTTTGGGTGCTTATTGCGTTTCTTACGATGGCAAATCGGCTGCGGGGATGGGTGCGTCTGGAGCCTGCAGCCGCCGCATGTCAAGCTGTTGCCATTTTTGCACTGGCCTCGCAATGGTCATTTCACGACTCAGCGAGTGCATGGGGGCTGATCGTTGTCCTCGCCGGTTTGCACCTCCTTTGGACCAGTATAACCAGTGCTGTTGGACTGTTGGCGCCGGGTGTCGTGATAGTTCGTTAAGCACAGCGGGATCTCGAGAGGAAGGTGGTCAGATCGATCTTTCCTCCTACAATCTCGGAAGCCTTTCGATGTAGAAAATGCTCACTCGCAAAATCAACTACAGATCCATGATTTGGTTGCGACAATCGTCAGGGATGGCGAGATCCTTTTCGCAACCGCAGAGGAGCGGCTTAGCCGCAATTAGCCGCAAGAAGCACGATGGCGCCTTCCGGCTGCAAGCCAAAGGGCTTGTCTTGCGCATGAGGGCCTGAGCCGTCCGATCTCGACCAGGTGGCAGCCGGCGCCGCGGCCCGCTCCGCCGATTTGCGTAACTATCTCACGGGGGCGCCATCCGATGGGATGGTGGAAGCTCCGATCAGCTAGCCCGATAAAGTAGATGCAGTATGAACGCGCCAGACATCCTACGCAGGCGATTGTTAGGCAGCGCGGTTAGCGCCCTAGCAGTAAGCCCGTCGCGCACGGCGCAAGCCGATGTGACTTTTACAAACTTCAGTTTCGCGGCAACTGGAGCCCCGACTGCTCGGACGATGCCGGACCGGCTGAGCGACGTGATCAACGTCAAGGATTGGGGCGCGTTTGGGAATGGCTCTACTAATGATGCCACAGCCATTCAAAATGCTATCAATTATTGTATTTCGCGTGGCGGCGGCACGGTCTTTTTTCCTTCCGGCAATTACGTCGTCAATTCCGCACTCACGGTTGGCTCTAGCCAAAATGTTGGTGTTCGGCTTGTTGGATCTGGCAAGGGCAATACCTATATCCTAACCAATGCTATTTCTGCATTTGTCATCTCAAAGGGATCGCAGACCTTTGACAACATCGAGCGCATAGAAGGCCTCGGCGTTATCAATCGCAGCACTGCCACCGGATCAGGTACGATCAAAGTCACGGGAACTGCGGTCAGTATTGTCGATGTCTATACCGAATATGGGGTGACTGGTATCGATTGCAGTCAGGCGACGGGCGTGCATTTAGAAGGCATTGCGCAATTGGGGCCAAATTCAAATCCATCCTATACTCCACCGGTTGGGCCCGTTGCCGGTACGATTGGGATCGCCGCCGGCACCGGAACCGTCGTCATGGGGTGCCGCATTGCAGGCGGTTATGACATCGGTGTCGCCTTCAGCGGTAGTGGCGGTTCTGGAATAAATCTCTCGATAGAAAACGAGCGAACGGCAGTCAAAATCGGCTGGCGTCCGAATCCTAACACGGGCGTTGGCGAGGAATGGCCAGCAATTGGCGTCACTATCCAAAGCATGCAAACAGAACGGTGCGATATAGGCATCGACCTTTACAACGGGGAAGGTTGCTTCATCCAGGCGACCGGCACGTCAGGCGTGGTTGGCAGCCCGCCCTGGGGCCTCGTCAGCAACATGACTTGGAATGTCGCTAGGCCGAATTTGGTTGAGGTGACGACGGTCGAGCCGCATAATCTTTCAGCCGGCAGCCACATCCTACAGATCGATCGCACGACTCTGCCGTCTGGCTTTATTCCGCCCGGAAGATCCAACGACGGCATTATCACCGCCACTCCTACCGCAGCCAATAAATTTACTTATCCTGGCGTCAGTTCTAACCCTGGTACTTTTACGTATTGTGGGGGATGGGGCTGGCCAATCAAGTACGACCTGCGCGTGAGGAAGGCGAAGGAATGTGCGATCATATCAAACGCCTTCGGTGCGTGTTCATCTATTGCAAACGTCGACTTGGATTATGACGGGCAGGCAACTGAACACAGGAACAATACCTTCATCGGCGCGCTGGGCACCTACGGATGGCTCATGCCTTCAAACCGAGGTAACTTGGCCGGTTGGAAATTCATGACGACTGGTACAACTCAGGTGGCATCTCTTGCCATCGGTTCCGGTTATCCGAGCCCGCTTGCGAAAATGGTTTTTGCCGATCTTCCTGGGCAGAGCGGCGTGTATCAGCCGGGACCCTTCGAGGGGCAGGAATATCTTATCATCGATAGTCCAACGGCCGCTTCCGGGAATTTTGCCGCGACCGTGGGCTCCGGGGGCGGCTCCAACCACGTCAAGGTGCGCTACGACGGTTCGGCCTGGAAAATAAGCGGTTAAGATGTCCGTCCCGTTCACTGGCTTCGTTTTTCAGGCGCAGGGCGCCCCGACGTCGCGTACGTTGCCGGCGCGCTTGAGCGAAGTCGTCAACGCGCTTAACTGGGGGGCCGATCCGACCGGAGGCACGGACAGCACGGCAGCTCTGCAGGCTGCGATCGACTTTGCCTACACGCTGAATGGCAGCTCGACTTATCAGAAAGGTGCAACGCTTTTCATTCCGCGCGGTACTTATCTGATCGGTAGCCCGCCGCTCTTTGTAGAAAGACGAATGGGTGACGGGCAAGGTGGACTCGAGATCGTGGGAGCGGGCAGGGAGGCAACGATCTTAACCGGCAATTACTCGGGATATTTGGTCAAAAAATCCGAGGATGTCACTGCGGCGAATGACTTTGATGTGATGGCGCATCTCACCATCAGGAACGAATCCACCGCCGCCGGCTCGGGAGCCTTCAGGCTGGGTTTGGCCAGCCGGCAATCGCTTTTCCTCAACTGTCAGTTCGTAGGAGTGATCGGTCTTATTTGCGAGGCCGAGGCTTATGGTCCGACATTTCAGGACTGCGTTTTTGTCTGTAGCGCGCCGATCGCCCCGGCGAATAGCGCAAATCCAGGGCCTTTGGCCGGATCGTGCGGAATTTTTCCACGCGTCAGTGCAGTAATAAATTGTTACGCAGTCGGATTTGACGTCGGCTTTGGCATGAACCACTTTACTTGTTTGATCGGATGCTCTGCTTCTCGCTGCAACACGGGGGTCAGATTTGGTTATGTTGTAACGCCTGCCACCGTGAGCTGCGGGGCTTTTCTGTCTAATCGCTTCGACCGCTGCAAACGAGGAATAGAATGCAGCTATGCAGGAGCTATAGTCGTCGCAGGCAACGTCGTCTCAGGAGACACCGGACCTGCCGATCCAGCGCCGATACAAGGCATAACCTGGTCTGGTGGAACAGCAAACGCTACGACGGTGGATGCTCATAACCTGCCTGTGAGGCCGACCAAGCTGGTTTTGGTCACGCATCCTGCCGGTTGGACGCCCCGCGAGACGGGGAACGAAATAGTTTCGTGCACTAGAACCGGATCGAATACGTTCACTTATTCCCTGGCAGCAAGTCCCGAATCGTTCACGAGCGCCACTTGGAACTATCCTCTCGAATACGCGATCATTTCCTCAACCAATTTTCAGGAATCTGCCTGGATTGCCAACGTAATGTCTGCGGTCGTCTCACAAGCAAGTTTTGACTCATCGGCGGCCGGCCAACGTAACAGCGTCTGCATATCGATGCTTGGACCCTACGGCTGGGTGGTTAATTCCACTCAACGGGCAGGAACGAATTACATTAGTTGCGGAGGAACATTGAACCCACCTTTTGGGTTCATGCAGTTTGCTTTTTTACCCGGTCAACCAGGCGTTATCCAACCAAGATTCGAAGGTCAGGAATACAACATCGCAAATGCGACAGCAGCAGGCTTCGCTGGAACTGTGGCAGGTGGCGGTACTAACCATTACAAGATTCGTTTTGATGGCGCAAACTGGATACGGGTCGGGTGAGCGATGACAATTCTTACCACGCAGGTTTCCAAACGCCTAGACACTTTCGTTAATGAACTCGGCAACCCGTTTGACTGACGAGATACTGGGCTCGGTTTCTTTATATTGCGTTCAATATGTGCATCGCGTTTCTGATGATCTCATTGCCGTTGCTCCGATGGCTAAGCTCTCACGGAAGGTGCCTCCGATAGCGTGCAACAGTGCAGCGTCGCCGTCGGCGTGAGCGCCTTGTGCGGGTGAACCTCGTTATTGTGCTTAATCCAAGCTGATATCTGTTGCATGACGGTCTGTCGCATTCGGGGCACGGCCGGACGCGGAGATAGTCACGCTTGATCGTAGGAAGGCTCCGGCCATTCCATTGCTCTGCAGACTTTCGATTTCGGTTCGAGGCCGATATCGCGATCGAAGCTGCCTGTCTTGGAGGCGATTTAACAATTGCGATTGTCGGCAGCCGCTCGATGGTGACCGGCAGCGATTGGCCCGCCCAGCAATTTTTTATGCGCTATAAGTTCGCCAAGGCTATTCTTTCCCTCTTGGTGCAGGAAGCAAAAATGCGTGGCCATGGCGATATTTCCTCATCGGATTGCTCTGTGGCTGTAATGGCTGCGAGACGTATTGCGAAGGAACTTAATCTCGACATTAAGTACCTCGTTGCCGATGGGAGGTTTCTTCCATTTCGTGACCACCAGTTCAAAGTGGTGTATTCCTACACGTCCTGCAGCATCTCAGCAAGGATGACGCGCGAAAGACAATTTCCCAGACCAGCCGCGTGCTCGAACCGGGCGGTATAGCCGAGATACAGATCATCGGCAATACCCACATTTCGGCAGACTGTTATTTCGGGCTTGGCTGGCAATGGTGTGACTTCCGCTACGTCCCTTGGAAGCACAAGGTCACACTTATTTGCTTGAGGTGCTTAGGCGTCTAAGACGGTCTGCCCATTCGGATGCTTGCGGACAGCGTGTTCTGCACTGCTACCAAGCTGCGCTCGGTTTGAAAGCTCTCTGCCAGAGTTCCGCCGACAGCAATTAGTGGGAGATTTCCGATTGCACGAGATGAATTTGCCTGCTGCGTCCAACCAGACCAAGACGTTGAGATGGTGTAGTCGTTCATGGCGGCGCACCATGATGATGGCTGTCTTGGCTGGTTTTATCACTTGTGTTTGGCTCGAGTGCGAGCCTCTGCTGCGTGGCGCTGCTTCTTTATGGATAATCTCGGACCCCATCACCCATGCTGACGCCATCGTTGTACTTGGCGGGAATTTTCAGGAACGGCCGCAGGTTGCGGCCGACCTGTACCTGCGAGGTCTCGCTGATAAGATTCTGGTTTCCCAAACGCCTGGTTCAGACTACAAAGTGAACCGCACTGCGCTTCTCGAATTCGGAGTCCCACCCAGTGCTGTCGAAAGTTTTGGAATCGCAAATAGAAATACCAGAGACGAGGCAGTTGCCCTCAAGGAATGGGCCAAGCGGAATGCCGCCTCAGTCTTCATAATTCCAAGTGAAATCTTCCACACCCGCCGGGTGCGCTGGATCCTTGATCGGGTGCTTTCCCGTAGCGGTGTAAAAATTGAGGTCGCATCATTCGAACCGCCAGGCTACACTTCTAGTGAATGGTGGAAAACGGAGCAAGGAATCATCGCATTGCGCAGTGAACTGCTTAAATACATATATTACAGGCTGAAATACTAGGCTTACAGTGCAATAACAAAGTTTGGCCCGCCATGAGCATCCTTTTTGGGCATCCATCTGGGAACCCAAATTCATACAATGTGGCTATGGGCTACCTCGAGGTGGGACTGCTCGAATGTTTTTGCGTAGCTTGGATGCCTTCAACGAAAACGATAGATGTGTTGAAGGGTTTTCGGCCATTGCGACCGTTCGGGCAACGGCTGGAGCGGCGGTTATTTTCGCCGCTTTCGCAGGCTCCAAAAGTTCAGAATCGGGTAGGAGAGATTTGCAGATTGGTGGTACGGGCTTCGGCTTTGAGCGATGCTCAAGCTTCCGATCGGGCCAATCGGTGGGCTTCCAATCGGGCCAGTCGGTGGCTGATGCGGACGATGGCTCGCGAAAGCCACCGTTCGGCTGTTATTGCTGTCCATGCCTATGAGGATTGTTCACTTTGGCAGTTCATGGAAGCAAAGCGTTTGGGTAAGCGTTGTATTTACGATATGCCCACGTGTTACTATGCGGCGTGGGAGAAGATCCAATCAGAATTGCTTCAAAAATATCCCGATTGGTTCCCCGATAATTGGTCCACCACCGCCGATGATCGGCGGCTGGAACAGAAACGCCAGGAAATGACGCTGGCAGACCTCACGCTTGTGCCCAGCCGTTTTGTAGAAGCTACGATCCGCGAAGTCCACCCGCAGAAGGATATCGCTCTAGCACCTTATGGTGTCGACGTTGAATTCTGGGCGCCAGGGCCAACCAATAAACCGCCGGGACCTTTGCGGTTTATTTATGCGGGAAACGTCTCGGTGCGGAAAGGCGTACCGTTACTGATCGAAGCTTGGTCAAGGGCCGAATTACGCGATGCAGAGCTCGTGCTCGTCGGTCATTGGGGGCTCGCCGACAGCAAGCGGCGATCTTTGCCTCCGGGCATCAAGTGGTTTCCTCCGTGCTCTTCGCAGGCACTGCGCGATCGCTATCGAGGATCCCATGTGTTCGTGTTCCAATCCTTTGCTGAAGGACTCGCATTGGTTCTGCTCGAGGCTATGGCATGCGGTCTGCCTGTGATCGCTTCCGAGCCGAGTGGTGTTTGTGAGATCATGACGGCTGGCTGTGGATTCGTTACTCCGCCGGGAGACTTGGATCGGTTAGTGGAGCTTCTGAGGTGGTGTGACCAGCACAGAGACGAACTGCCAGCCATGGGCCGAGCGGCCAGGGCGCAAGCCAGCCTTTGCACATGGAGCAACTATCGCAGTTTGGTCACGCAAGCGGTATCGAAACTGCTCTGATGCGAGCAGCTTCGATGCGAGCGGCTTCAATCTGCGAGCTGTAATTGGTGGCTGTGCGAACGCCGATCACGTACTTGAATTGGATGATAGTCACGTCTTCACGATCGAACAACGGGAAGCCACGATCCATGAAAAGGATCTCGCAATGGCTGGAAGCTCAGAATGGAGAGAAGAGCCTGTGGGATGGCCTAATTCACCACGATTACCACATTTTGCAGACGATCTCGCACAATGCATTGAAGGCGCGCGGGGTGATGAGTTCTCTCGGCCGCACGCCGGAAAAGTCGCTCGAGGTCGGCATTGGCCCCTTCGGTCTCGGCATCAGCGCGTTTCTTCCGGAGATTCCTTTTCGTTTGGCGCTTGATCCTTTGCCGCCGGTTTCCCTGGCTTCTTCTCCGGACTCGGAGTTGCATTCGACTTACGAATTGCGAGCCTACATGCAACGCTTGCGCGCACCCATCCACTACATGCAGGGTTGCGGAGAAGAGCTGCCTGTTCGGACGGGGACAATGGATCTCGTCATATGCTGCAACGCGCTCGACCATGTTTCCGACCCGGACGCGGTCTTGCAGGAAATGCATCGCGTCCTGAAATCAGACGGCTATCTGTATTTGGACGTAGACACCTTTTCTTTATGCGGCCTCGTGAAGTGGTACTTGTGGACCAAACACGCCCATAAAGACGAAATTCTTGTTACCGCGCACCCCTATCGAATGCTCGAAGGCGGGTTGGTACGAAGGCTGCGTGCTGCAGGCTTTTATCTTCGAAAGCTTGGCGGTCACACTGTCGTCAGTAAAATCGTCGGCCGCGCGCGAGATTCCGCGTTCTTGGGCGCGAAATGTTCTCATTAATTGCATTGTTGACCGAGGGGGACTTGATCGACTGAGGAGACGAGCATTACTGCTGCTTTCTGGCGGCTAGTATTAGCCAAGCGGGGCGTCGAACTCCGCATGGTGCGCGTGACCGTGGGTCGAGCAGGGCTGGCCCGTCACGGCGGGTTGGTCGCGGGCGCTGCAAGCAGTGGCGTGATGCCACTGGGAGGCTCCTCTTCTTCTTTCCCAGCAAATTCTTTGCAACTACCCGCATCGCTGTCCCAGCAGCGGTGCAAGAACGTCATGCGTCAGAGCTGGCGCTACTGGCGAGGCTTGAGATTCTGGTATAGACAACCGCACCGGATCGGAGAGATCATCGCATGCTCAAGGTTGCCGTCATCGGGACCGGCCTCATCGCGACCCTCAAGCACCTTCCCGCCTGGAAACGCGCCAAGGACTTCGCTCGGGTAGTGGCGCTGTGTGACGTCGATATAGTGCGGGCCGCGGAGGTGGCTGCAAAATTTGGGATCCCGAGCACGTATGCGAACACGCGAGAGATGTATGACAAGGAGAGACCGGACATCGTCGACGTATGCACGCCGCCGAAAACGCACAA
>Ga0066903_100005272_pt1 | contig 11176 bp, 8 predicted proteins | sample PanSoiMetaGPlot1_FD_67491 | JGI IMG/M metagenome (GOLD analysis project Ga0066903, IMG submission 67491) | Tropical forest soil microbial communities from Panama analyzed to predict greenhouse gas emissions - Panama Soil - Plot 1 (version 2) | ecosystem: Environmental > Terrestrial > Soil >...
GTCTTGGCGCGACTCTTGGCGCGACCGGCCAGTCTGGACCGAAGCCGCGTGGCCGTTCCCCATCGACCAGTGGGGACAAGGGTGGGCTTTTCAATGCAAGGCGGCCGATTGCGGGATTGATGTCAGTCTCTATGTGCGGCCGAAAATCGGCTTCTGCAATTGTCAAACTGGAGTGGCCGACGACGAGGAACTCGATCGCGTCAGCGATATCGATCTCGTTGGCAGCGAAAGATCGGCGCTCGGCCCCGGCCGGCCCATTACGGTGCACTGGATGAAAGGCCGCAGCCGCGTTTATACAGTCGGCGCCACATCGGCGAAATCGGTGCTGTCTCTCGCCTTCAACGACCGTTGCGATGTGATCGTCGCCACTGTCATCGCGGGCGATGAGGCGCTCAACCAAGAACCGGCTGTGCTCGAATTCCTCAACAGCGATTTGATGCGGCACTGGGCTGAAGTGGTACTTGGGCTTTAGTCGGAAAACACATGGCCGACAGCATCGGACCGCGTTGGGCTTGCACGATGCAGTGGGCCAGGCGCGATATCGCCACCTTCCAAACACCCGCACAAAAGGTATAGCCTTAATGGGGAGACTTCCAGCGGTACGCGAGGAAAACGAAGGAGGAGAGCAATGGATTCGCAGTGGCGGAATTTCCCTCTTGCATTCGCAGTTGCGGCAGTGATCGTGACGCCCGCCTTCGGGCAGGCGGGGGCGCCCTCGCTCAGGCCAACCGGCAGCGGCGAGGAAGGCGGCGCATCCGTCCCGGATTTGTCGGGGGTCTGGGTGCATCCGCTGCCTGGGTTCGAGCCGCTGCCATCGGGTCCCACGGCGCTGGTCAACCGGTCGCGCCGCCCGAACGGCACCGGCGATATCCTCAAGCTTGCCGGCGACCACACCAATCCGATCTTAAAGCCTGAGGCGGTGGAGGTCGTCAAAAGGCACGGCGAACTCGGGCTCAACGGCATAGGCGATCCGAACCCGCGCAACCAGTGTTGGCCTGCAGGGGTGCCTTTCGTTTTTACGAATGGCCCAACGCAGCTGCTGCAACAGCCGGACAAGGTCACCATCCTTTATGGCTACGATCATCAAGTCCGCCGCGTGCACTTGAACCAGCCTCATCCGGCGCAGGTGACCCCGTCCTGGTATGGCGATTCCGTGGGCCACTATGAAGGCGACACGCTGGTCATCGACACCGTAGGCATCAAGGTCGGGCGGTATTCCATGGTCGACTGGTATGGAACGCCGCACTCCGAGGCTCTACACGTGGTCGAACGATATCAGCTGCTTGATCCCGAAGCCGCCAAGGACGGGTTTGCACGGGACGCAAAGGAGCATAACGTCGCCCAGGGGATGAGGAATCCGAGTCATCGGGGCAAGTACCTGCAGCTCCAATTCACGGTCGAGGATAAGGGCGTGTTCACGACGCCGTGGACCGCGACCATGACTTATGGAAGCGGCGGCAATGACCCCGCCAACTGGTTGGAACAGGCTTGTGCCGAAAACATCCAGTGGTACCCGGGAAAGGACGCCGACGTGCCGCAAGCGGACAAACTGGATTTCTGAGACGCTAGAAACATCTGAGAGAATCCGCAAACGAAACGGCACTTGAGCCGCCACTGGCAGGATCGCGGGAGGATTCGATGTGTCGACGCCTGCTCGTGCTGGGAAGCGTTTTGGCTGGCCTGTTCCCGGTATTGTGCAGTGCTCAACCCGCTAGCGAACCGTGCGCACGCCTGAAGGAAGCAATCCCGACGTCCATGATCGGTTTGCCGAGCGGAGGCGCTACAATCGAGTCGGCTGACCTCGTATCGCCTTCGCCACTTACTCAAGCCCAGCTCCCGTTTGGTCCACTACCGCCTTATCTTGCAGTTGTGCCCGCCGCACCGGAATACTGCAAAGTGATTGGCGCTATCGCCCCGGTCGACCCAAAGGCTCCGCCGATCCGGTTTCAGGTCAATTTGCCAACTCAATGGAACGGATCGTCCGTGCAATTTGGTGGAGGAGGATTTAATGGGGTGCTGATCACGGGCCTCGGTCTGCCACCCCTGGCTCCGGCTGATCGTCCCTCGCCGCTCGCACGCGGCTTTGCCACCTATGGAACCGACTCCGGGCACCAAAACGCGCCAGGCGTTCCGCTACAGGCCTTTGCGCTCAACGATGAGGCACTCGCTAACTTCTCCTATGCATCCTACAAGAAAGTGCGCGATGTAGCCGTGGAGTTGATGCAGAGGCGCTACGGCCGCGGGCCAGCGAAACTGTACTTCACGGGATTTTCGGAAGGCGGTCGTGAAGGACTCACGATGGCACAACGCTTCCCCGACAGTTTCGACGGCATTTTCAGCGGCGTGCCGGTCATTAATTGGGTTGGCTTGCAAACGTCGGGAACCCGTGCGGGCGTGGCGCAATTTGGCGGTGGTTGGCTTGGCCCCGACAAGGTGAAGCTTGTTCATGACGCCGTAGTCGCCGCTTGCGATAAACTTGATGGTCTCGCCGATAGCATTGTCAGCAACTACGAAGGTTGCAAGCGAGCCTTTGACCTGGCGAGCATGGCGTGCAAGTCAGGCGCCGAGACTAGATGCCTCTCACAGGCGCAAATCAACGCGGTGAAGGTCCTGCACACGCCAGTCGAATTCAATTTCACACTGGCGAACGGCGTTCGCAGCTATCCCGGCTGGGGCCTTGGCGGCGAGGCGACGCAGGGCACGGGTCCGGTTGGCGGTTGGGTGAGCTGGCAAACGGGAACGGCTCCGCCAGCCCTGCCACCAAGCCAGACCGGCGGCCGCGCCTGGCTCTACGGCAGTGGCGCCATTCAATACTTCATCGCGCGCGATCCAAATTACGACCCGACGAAATTCGATCCCAATAAATTCACTGATCGCATGCGTGAAGTCTCGAGCCTTATGGATTCCACAGACCCTGATTTATCGACCTTTTCGGCGCGCGGCGGCAAGCTCATCATTTACGAAAATATGGCTGACTACGCACAAAGTCCCTACGCCGGGGTCGAGTATTATAAATCGGTGATCACCAGAATGGGCCAAGCAAATGCCGATCAATTCCTGCGCTTCTACGTCATACCTGGCGCCGACCACATGGGATACGGAGCGCCCGCGAGCGTCGACGCCCTGACCGTGCTCGCTGATTGGGTGGAAAAAGGAACGGCACCTGAGGATCTCGTTGTGATCGAGCAGGAAACAAAGCCTCCGTTCACGACATTGGCGGCGCGACCTATGTGCCGCTATCCAGCCTATCCGAATTATACAGGAGGCGATGCCTCAAGGGCGGATAGCTTCACCTGCAAAGGGCTATAGAGTCTGCGGGCGAGGCAGAGGTTTCCATTGCACGAAGAAGCGTAGGCAGAGAAGGATTTCTCGACCTTGGCGACCGGTGCTGCCGCGACTTACCCAAGCCCGCTTATGGCTCAGCGTAGGTCTGGGTCGGGATCGAGCGTCACCCGTTTTGTTCCGATATGATCGGCCATTTCGGCCCCGGTGAAGTTGTCCGTGGAGCTGGTCACAGTTTCCGGCAGCATGGTCGCGTTCCAGGCGTTCCACTCACCGACCAGCCTTTCATAGATGTCCTTGCGGCGCTCCTTCAGGTTGGCGCGCTCCAGCGGATCGTCGACGACGTTGAACAGGAACGTGTTGTCCAAGATTTTGAGGTACTTCCAATTGCCGATCCGAGCAGCGCGCTGCCACAGGCCCTTGTAGCGCCAGAACAGCTTGCGCTCGGCGACCGGGGCGCCTTCGGTCAGGTGGGGGAGCAGATTCATGCCATCAGGCGGATAGGCCGGGTCCGGCACCGTGCCGGCGGCCGCCAGCAGGGTCGGCAGCCAGTCCATGTTGGCCGACACCTGCTCGCTGACTTGGCCCGCGACGACCCGGCCCGGCCAAGAGATGATAGCAGGGACACGCAGCCCGCCCTCCAACAGTTCCGTCTTCTTGCCGCTGAACGGCCAAGTGTCGGCATAACGTTCGCCGCCGTTGTCGCTGGTGAAAATCACGATGGTGTCGCTGGCGATGCCCCCATCCTCCAGTGCCCGCAACACGCGGCCGACCTGGGCGTCCATTGCGGAGATCATGCGGCGATAGGTCTCTTGTGATCCGCCGTCCCAATCGATCGTATCGCGACCGCGGAGGCGTTCAGATTCAGCCTGGTCGCCCGGCGCCTCCCACGGCCAATGCGGCGCGTTGAAATGCAGACTGAGCAGGAACGGTTGTCCGGCAAGGGCATAGTCGCCGATCGCCTTCACGGCGCGATCACCGAATAATTCAGTGGTGTAGCCCTCCTGCGCGATCAGCCTTTCCTCGTCCCAGAAATCGGGCGCGCCCACGCGGCTGGTGTGTAGGTAATAATCCACCGAGCCGCTGCGGAATCCATAGAAATGGTCGTATCCGCTTTTGTGCGGGCTAAAATCCGGCAGGGCGCCGAGGTGCCACTTGCCGACCAGCATGGTACCATAACCAGCCTTGCGCAGCAGCGACGGCAGGGTCGGGTGTGAGGGCGGCAGGCCGATCCCACGTTGAGTCCGCCCCGAGATCGGCTCCTCCAGACCGACTGACAGGCGCAGCTGATAGCGGCCGGTTATGATTGCCACGCGGGAAGCGGTGCAGACGGGCGAGTTGGCGTAGGCTTGAGTAAATCGCGTGCCTTGCGCTGCGATGCGGTCGATGTTCGGCGTCACGAGGTCGTGCCTGCCGTAACTGGAGACGTCGGCATATCCCATGTCGTCGGCAAGAATGAAGACGATGTTTGGGCGCCGCGTCCTCGGTTGCGCTGGCGAGCGCGCTGCGGCTGCCGCGACGGCGAGTGCCGCACCACCCGTTGCCGCGGTCTTGAGGACATTACGACGGGTATGATCGACTGTCATTGCATTCGCTCCCTGATGCCGTTGCCGGCGGCTAGCGTCGCAAGACCGTGGCCGCTGCGATGGCCACTATGAAATGTGGATCGGCCCGGCCGGTGTTAGACGGCTGGTGTCGTTTGCATAATGTAATGCATTTCCGCAGCATGACCGCGGCCAAATCTGGAGCAACGGGCATGGCACGGCTTAGTGCCAGGATGCGTGCGAAGAAAAGTCACGTGATCCCGCTTGGCTGCGACGAATGGGGCGATCACAAGGGTCGCCCCTGCAGCGGGCGATGTTGTTTCGGCTACCCCGATTATTCTTGCTCCGTAGCCTAAAATTCGAGGTCGCCCCGACAAGCCCGGCGACGACACGGGTATGTGACGCACCGGTGTGATCCAAAGCGATCGAAATTCGCCCTACCTTCCCAATATTGTTGACGCCGTGGCGCGTGGATCGCGCACCGGCCATTTGCCGAGCTCCACGGCATGCAGGAAATCGGCAAGGTGCCGGTTATAGGCATCGGGGTCCTCGAGATTAATGGTGTGGCCGCAATTTGGCATCACCACGAGGCCGGCGGTTGGGATCATCTTCTTCATCAGAATGCCGGGCTCGAGACAGGCCCAGTCTTCGTCTCCCGTCATGATCAGGGTCGGGACCGCGATCTGCTTCATGTCGTCGACAAGGTCATAGAGCGACGGCCGGCGGCTTTGTACACCCCGCATGGTCAGGGCCGAGCCCGTGCCGGAATGGTCGGCGAGTTGATCGGCAAATTCGCGCCAGCCGCGCGGATCTTTGTTCTGAAACTGTACGCGGGTCGGTCCGAGCGCATAGGCCTCGGCGGCCTGTGCCATGCCGATTTCCGCGAAGCGGGCGGCGGCTGCTTCTGCTTCCTCGATGAATTTTCTGCGTTGGTCGGGGGCCGCACCGTAGCCGCAGCCACCGATTGTGAGCGAGCGCGCCCGGTCCGGATAAGTGAAACCGAAATGCAGGGTGGCAAATCCCCCCATAGAAAGGCCGACGATATGGGCCTTGTCGATCTTGAGGCCGTCAAGCACGGCGCCGATATCATCGCGGGCGCGGGCCTGCGAATAATACTCGACCGTTTGCGGCACGTCGGAGGGCGCGAAGCCACGTGCATTATACGCGATGCAGCGGTAGCGGCGGCCGAAATAACGCAGCTGGGGTTCCCATGACCGGCTGTCGCCCGCAAACTCATGTACGAACACGATCGGGATGCCGTCTCCGGCTTCCTGGTAGAACAGCTTCACGCCGTCGTCGGTGGTGATGTTGGGCATGCGATTGTTGGTCCTGTAAGCCTTCCGTCAGCCTGATCCTACCAGGGTTCCGGATTATGCGCTGAAGGTGTTGCAAAGCCGCAGGCAGGTACCTATCTCGTCAGTTCGGTTCATCACTGCCTAGATTCGCGGAGCCTGGAAATCGGGTGACGGCCTGACGATGCAGCCAGGAACGGACAGCAAACTTCGTCGTCAGGCGCCATTGCGTCAATGCGCCGGATTCTGGCCAACGCAACATGGCGATGATGCCCGCGGCGCGTGGCTGGAAACTTACCGCAATGTTCGCTGCGAAACAGAGCGACGAGCAGCGAGTTTGTCGCCCGAAGACCAGGTCGTCCAATCGATGCCAGACGCCAGTCCGATCAAATGGCATCGCGCGCACACGACCTGGTTCTTCGAGCAATTTGTGCTGATGCCGCACGCGCCGTCCTATCGCGTCTACGATCCGCGCTTTGCGTTCCTGTTCAATTCCTATTATGTCGCCGCCGGTCCGCGTCACGCGCGACCGAAGCGCGGGCTGGTGACACGTCCCGACATTGCCGAAGTGGCGCGCTATCGCGCCCATGTCGACACGGCGATTGCAACTCTGCTCACCGATGCGGCGCCCGGGATTCTCGACCGAGTGCTGCCGCTGTTGGAGATCGGCCTGCATCACGAGCAGCAGCATCAGGAGCTGATGCTAACCGACATACTACACGCTTTTTCCGATAATCCTACAACGGCGGTCTATGATCCGGATTGGCGCTGGCCCGAACGTACTGCGCGCCGCAATGGCTGGTGCGAATTGCCCGAAGGCATTCATAAAGTCGGACACCAGACCCAGGAGTTTTGCTTCGACAATGAAACTCCGGCGCATCGCGCTCTGGTGGGGCCGGCGCGGCTCGCCCGCGATCTCATCACCAATGGCGAGTGGCTCGCGTTTATGCTCGACGAAGGCTATGCGCGTCCGGAGTTGTGGTTGTCCGATGGTTGGGCCACAGTCGTGGCCGAATCCTGGTCTGCACCCGGAAATTGGCGTGAAATCGACGGAAATTGGTGCGCGTTCACGCTGGGCGGCCTGTCGCCGATCGATCAGGAACTTCCCGTCAGCCACATAAGTTATTACGAAGCAGATGCATTCGCGTGCTGGGCGGGCAAACATCTGCCGAGCGAATTCGAATGGGAGGTCGCGGCGCGCGCCGGCGAGTTGGAGGATGCGTTCGGTGTGGTGTGGCAATGGACGCGCAGCCACTATGGTCCATATCCAGCCTACCGGCCGGTCGCGGGTGCGCTCGGGGAATATAATGGGAAATTCATGGTCAATCAGATGGTGCTGCGTGGTTCATCGGTTGCGACACCGACAGGTCACGCCCGCGTAAGCTATCGCAATTTCTTTTACCCGGCCGCACGCTGGCAGTTTACCGGCATGCGGCTTGCTGATTTCCCGACTTGAAGCCCACCTTTTCGTCAACCCTCGATCGGAGAACGCGCATGAGCATCGTCGTCAGGAAGCCCCGCGCGCTTGACATCACTGACGCCGGGCGCGCGTTCTGCGGCGACGTCGTAGCCGGCCTGTCGGCCGAGCCCAAGCGGTTGCCGCCGAAATACTTCTATGATCAGGTTGGCTCGGAGCTGTTTCAGCGCATCACCACATTGCCGGAATACTATCTGACCCGCACTGAGACTGGCATCCTCGAAGCGCAAGCGGGCGAGATTGCGAAATTGATTCCCGCTGACGGCGCCGTAATAGAACTCGGCGCCGCCTCGTCGGCGAAGACGCGCATTCTGTTTCGTGCGGCCCCACATGTGTCCGCCTATGTGCCGGTCGACATATCGGGCGCGTTCCTTGCCGCTGAGACAGCGCGGCTGCGGCAGGAAATGCCGAGCCTGCAGGTGCTGCCGCTCGAGGCCGATTTCACCAAGCCGTTCGTGCTTCCTGCAGCGCTCGGCGATCGTCCGCGTGTCGGATTTTTCCCCGGCTCTACCATCGGGAATTTCGAACCTCATGAGGCCAATACGCTGTTGCACCACGTTGCCGCGATGCTTGGGCCCGGTGCGCTGTTCATCGTCGGGGTTGATCTGATCAAAGCGCCGAGCGTGCTTGCCGCCGCCTATAACGACAAAGCCGGCGTCACCGCGGCCTTCAATCTCAATCTGCTCATGCGCATCAATCGCGAACTGGGCGGAGAGTTCGACCTCGCGGGTTTTCGCCATCGCGCCTGTTACAACCAGGAACAACGTCGCATCGAGATGCACCTCGTCAGCTTGATGCGGCAAAAGGTTCGCGCCTGCGGCAAGTCGTTCGACTTCCGCCGCGGCGAATCCATTCATACCGAGAACAGCTACAAATACACCGTCGAATCGTTCCGCACTCATGCCCGCGGTGCCGGATGGACAAGCGCCGCCACATTTGTCGACGCGCAGAATTACTTCTCTGTCCACGCGCTCCGTGCTGGAGGTGTGGCGAAGGCCGCGTGAACGCTGCAAAGCGCATTTGGTGAATTGGAGTCATCGCCTGGCGCGTACGCTTCTCCCTCTCCTCGCTTGCGGGGAGAGGGTCGGGGTGAGGGGGCCTTTCCACAAGCTCAGACTCGTGGAGAGGCCCCCTCACCCGGATCGCGCAAGCGCGATCCGACCTCTCCCCGCAAGCGGGGAGAGGTGAAAAAGCAGCGAAGCAATCTACCCCAGCAAGTTCAACTTGCCGCCAACGGGAATTTCCGGCGCGGTCTTGTTGGTGGTGATGACGAGTTCGAACTTGTCGCCGGTGCGCTGCCACTGGCCCGCGACCAGCGGGGTCTTGGTGACGTTCTTCACCGGCGCGCCGGTCCACTTCACCGGACCGACAATGGAGCCGTAGTCCGTTGCTACGATCGCATCCAGGATCGCCTTCGGCTCCAACCCCTTGCTGCGCTTAAGGACGTCGATCGCAACCTCGAACAGCGCGTGCTGGAAGCCGATCGGCTGCGTCCAGGGTCGCTTGGTGGCATTGGAGTAGGCGTCCGTGAGTTGCTGTGCGCTCTGCCCGGTAAGCCCAGACTTGAAAGGATGGTGCGGCGTCCACCACACTTCGCTGGTAAGGCCGTTGCCGCGTGCCCCGAGCGATTCGATCACCGATGGGAACAGCAGTGCCTTGCCGATGGTGACGATCTTGGGTCGGAAGCCTTGCTGGGCCGCCTGGGACCAGAACGTGGCGAAATCCGGCGGGATCATGTTGCCGGTGACGATCTCGGCACCCACCGCCTTGAAGGCGGAGATCTGGGACGTGAAGTCGTTGTTCATGAGCTGATAACGACCCGGATCGGTGAGCTTGTATCCAGCGGCCGCGAGCGCGGGCGGCAGCCCAAGCCTGGCATCGCCCCAGGCGTTGCCGTCGGCATCGTTGGGAAACAGGCCGCCGACCACCTTGTTGGTGGGCGCCTGGTCCCACAGCGCCAGGAACGCGCCGATCACATCCTCCAGGCCCCAGAAGAAATGATAGGTCCAGGTGAAGCCCTTCTTGGGATCGCCGTTGCGGCCGAAGAAATAGGGTTGCCATGGGCAATTGGTGGTGATGCACGGCACCTCGTTGACCTCGGCCTGGTCCGCCACCGGATTGGTGGTGTCGGGCGTTGCGGAGGCGACGATGAGATCGACCTTGTCGCCGAGGATCAGTTCGGACGCGACTTCAGCGGCGCGGTTGCCGCTCGATTGGCTGTCCTTGCTGATGATCTGGACCGGATAGGTCCTGCCGCCGCTCGGCAGTCCCGTGCCAAGCAGCGCGCGCAGCTGATCGAGTATGAAACCGTCCGCCTCGCCGAACCCGGCGAGCGGGCCGGTGCGCGGGCTGACATGGCCGATCTTGATGACGCGGCTCTGTGCATTCGCCGGAATGACGCGCAGCACCGCCGGCACCGCAAGCGCGCCGATGCCGGCCTTCACAACGCTGCGGCGCGAGATGGTGGACACGGGGTCATTGAAATGCATTCCATCACGTGCAGACATTTTATCCCTCCGTTGTTGCGCCATCATCGTAGCCCGGATTGAGCGCAGCGAAATCCGGGGCCGGCATTTCGGTTTGGCGCTGCCGATCCCGGATTTCGCTGCGCTCATTCCGGGCTACGGGTCCAATGATCCGCCCTCCCGCGCGGCCTTGAGATGTCGGAGCACGCGGGCGCGCAGCTCGGCCTGCTGCTCAGGCGTCCAGGTACGAAAGCCTTGGCCGGATTTCATACCTAGCTTGCCCTCGTCGACGAGCTTTTCCAGATAAGGCGACGGCCCCGGCCGCGCGTTGATGGCCGGCAGCACGGTCCGGTGGATCGCCAGGGTCAAATCGGTGCCGACGAGATCGGCGTTTTCTAACGGGCCGAGCACGGCCAGCCGGCGGCCGAATGCGGCCTTGATCACGGTGTCGACGGTTTCGGCGTCGCAGATATCGTTCTCGACCAGCGAGATCGCCTCGCGCCATAGCGCATGCTGCAGGCGATTGCCAACGAAGCCAGGCACGTCCTTCTTCACGTGCACCGGTGTCTTGCCGATATCGGCATGGAGCTGCAGGGTGAAGTCGATCGCGGCCGGCGCCGTCCATTCGGTTCCGATCACTTCGACGAGCGGCACCAGATAGGGCGGATTCCACCAATGGGTGCCGAGCGCGCGCGCGCGGTTTTCGAGCCCGCCCATGATGGCTGTGATGGGAATCACGGACGTATTGCTGGCGAAAACTGCGTCGGGCCGGGCGGCGCGCTCGATGTCGGCGAACAGCTGCTGCTTGACGCTGAGGTCCTCGCGCACAGCCTCGACGATGAATTCTGCCCGGGCCACGGCCTCGCCAAGCCCGGCGCAGACCCGGACCCGCTCGATCGCTGTCACGTCATCGCCGAGATCCTGGAGATTGGCGGCGATGCGGTCGCGGGCGCTCGCCAGCGTCACCGCATCGGTATCCGTCAGTGTGACGTCATGGCCAGCGAGCGCGAATACCTGGGCGATGCCATGGCCCATCAGCCCGGCGCCAATCACCGCGATACGGGCCTTATCCATGGGCTACCCCGCCGTATAGCCGCCGTCGGCATAGAGGATGTG
>Ga0066903_100005273_pt1 | contig 11176 bp, 9 predicted proteins | sample PanSoiMetaGPlot1_FD_67491 | JGI IMG/M metagenome (GOLD analysis project Ga0066903, IMG submission 67491) | Tropical forest soil microbial communities from Panama analyzed to predict greenhouse gas emissions - Panama Soil - Plot 1 (version 2) | ecosystem: Environmental > Terrestrial > Soil >...
CGAAGGACAGAACGCGCTCCTCGCCCAGCTCGGCGGCAAGCCCCGCGGACAGGACGGCGCCTCCTGCGGGGCCGGACTCGACGAGGCGGACCGGCACGCGCTTGGCGAGGTCGAGCGGCATCAATCCGCCGCCCGACGCCATCAGCATCAGAGGACAGCGCAGACCGATCCGCGCCAGCTCGGCTGCGAGCCGATCGAGATAGCTCGCGACCAGCGGCTGGATGTACGCGTTGGCAACCGTGGTCGAGATGCGCTCGTATTCACGGATCTCCGGGCAGATGTCGCTGGACAGGCTGATCGACAGGCTCTGGCACCGCGTCTGAACGATCTCGCGCGCCAGGCGCTCGTGGCGTGGATCGGCATAGGCGTGGAGAAAGCCGATGGCGAGGCTCTCCACCTCTTCGGCGCGCAGGGCGTCGATGACGGGTTCGAGCGCGTCGCGATCGAGCGGGATCAGCACCTCGCCGCGCGCGGACAGGCGCTCCGCCACCGTGAAGCGCAGTTCGCGGGGAACGAGCGGCTGACGCTTCTCGAGCCGCAGGTCCATCGCGTCGTAGCGACCTTCATCGCCGATCTCGAGGACGTCGCGAAACCCCTCGGTGGCCAGAAGCGCCGTACGTGCGCCGCGCCGCTCGATCAGGGCATTGGTCGCCAGCGTCGTGCCGTGCACGAACCATGCGACGTCGGACGGGCGGATCGCGGCTGCGTCCAGGATCTCGCAGATGCCGCGCAGAAGCGCCTGCTCCGGCGCGCCGTGGGTGGTCAGCAGCTTGCGCGACCAGCGCGCGTTGCCCCGGTCGAGAACGATATCGGTGAAGGTCCCGCCGATATCGGCCGAGAAACGAGCGCCATTATGGTGAGCGCGCACAGCCATTCCGTCCCGTGCCGAGTTGCCGGACGAGACTAGGCGAGCGCAATCGGGCGCGTGAAATGTAAAATGACCGGGCGCTTATGCGTGCCGCGCATGATACGCCCCGTGCGCTCGCACCAGGCTGCGCTGCCGGTGGCCAACATGGAACGGGAACGATGCTGCGGCCGCCTCCCGCTCAAGGTGGGCCGCCGGCCGGCACTTTGATGCTCGTGGCGCATGAACCGCGTCGAAGAACGAATTAGCTCCCGAACGCTTAAGTCGGTAGCGTCTCGCACGAGGCTGGATGGTCCGGGAGCCGGATTTGCTGCACATGGCGGAGCTCTGGCGGCAGCACGCAGTCAGGAGCCTTGTCGGGGAGGACGCCGAGGTGCCGGCCCTCGACTTCGCTTCGGTCGCGGCGCAGTTCCCGATCAGGCGCAAGAGAGCCTATCTCAACAACGCTTCGATCGGCCCGATGTCGGAGCCGGTGCTGGCAGCGGTCAACGCCTTCCTGGGCGACGTGCGCGACAACGGCCGCAACAACTATCCGACCTGGTGCCGCTACGCCGAGGAGCAGATCAAGGCCCGCATCGGCCGGCTGATCGGCGCACGTGCATCCGAGATTGCCTTCATGAAGAACACCACGGAAGGCCTGGTGACCGTTGCCAACGGGCTCGACTGGCGCGAGGGCGACAACATCGTCCTGCCGCGGTTCGAGTACCCATCCAACGTCTATTGCTGGATGCGGCTGGCAAAGTTCGGCGTGTCGATTCGCTGGGTCGAGCCGCGGAGCGGGCGCGTTCCGGTCGGCGCCATCGCGGAGGCAATCGACGCACGCACCCGTCTCGTCTCGCTCAGCGCGGTGCAGTTCTCCAACGGGTTTCGCCACGACCTGGCGGCGACTTCCGAGCTGTGCCGCCGGCGCGGCGTGCTGCTCAGCCTCGACGCGATCCAGTGGGTCGGCGCGCTCGCGCTCGATCTGTCGCGGCTCGCCGTCGATTTTCTCGCCTTCGGCGGCCACAAGTGGCTGCTCGCGCCGATCGGCACCGGCATCTTCTATTGCAATACAAATGCGCTCGATCGGCTGCCGCCGCCGCACGTTGGATATCACAGCGTTGAAAAGGGCGAGGCGCATCTCGACTACGACCTGACCGCCTATCGTCCAGGTGCGGCGCGCTTCGAGCCGGCGCTCGAGAATTTTCCCGGCATCTGGGGGCTCGATGCCGCGGTCAAAATCCTGCTCGGGCTCGGGCCGCGGCGGGTCGAGGAGCATATTCTCGGGCTGACCGCTTACGCGGCCGAAGGGTTGCGCTCGCGCGGCTGGCAGATCGCAAGCCCCTGGAAAGCGGACGAGCGCTCCGGCCTGCTGTCCTTCTTCTCGGCGACGGCAAAGGCCGAACAGCTGGAGCCCCGGCTGCGCGACGCAGGTGTCGACGTTGCCGTGCGTGACGGAAACCTGCGCATCTCGCCGAGCTATTTCAACGATCAGCAGGATATCGACCGACTGCTGGAGGCGCTTCCTTCGTTGTGAGCGGCGCTACCGCATCAGCACCGGCAGCTCGCTGCCGGTCGGAGCCGGGATGACGTAGGCCTTCTGGGCGTTCGAGACCTCGGCCTCCCCGTGCTGCTGCAGCAGCTCCATCAGGCGCCTGCGCATGATCATGCCGGGTCGGTCGGACGGCATGTGCGCCTCCACCTTGCGCTCCATGTCGACTGGCACGTCGGGATCGGTCGATTCCAGGATGTCGCGGTCCTCCTCGATGATCACCGCGTCCCAGGCGATCAGCTCCTGGGTGGAGCAGCTCTCCTCGCTGTCGTTGCGGTAGAGCACCTGCATCAGCTTGATCGAGCCGTCGTCGATTGGCGTCGCGCAGTTGAAGATGATGTGGCGCAGTCCCGACGGATACTCGATGTCGAGCCGGCGGCAGAACGGCATGAACCATTTGTTGCGCATGTGCCGCTTGGTTTCCGGCTCGCTCGTGCCGGTGATGCGGTGCGCCATGGGCGGATTGACGATCGCGACCAGCGTCTCCGCTTCGAAGCCGTAATCGGTCTCCTTGATCTCGTATTTCTCCGGCTTAGGCTGGTTGCGCTGGCCGAAGGTGCCCTTGTGCACGAACGCGAAGTGGGCGTTGTCGAACGAATTCTCCATGAAGCGCAGCGGCGCGGTCGTCCACACGTCGTGGAACTGCTGGATGCGCCGATAGGCCGGATCGCCGTCCTCGGGCACGTCGGGGATCGGCATCAGCGGCTCGTCGAGGCACACCCAGGCGTAGCCGTAGCGCTCGGCGCAGTGGTATGGCTGCACCCCGAGCCGCGGCACGACCTGGTCGGGCGAGAATTGCGGAATGCGCACCAGCGTGCCGTCACGGTCGTAGGTCCATCCGTGATAGCCGCACACGATGTGGCCGTTGTCGCACCAGCCCCTGGAGAGCTTGGCGGTGCGATGGCAGCAGCGGTTCTGCAGGCAGGCCGGCTCGCCGTTCTGGTCGAGCCACAGCACGATGTTCTCGCCCAGCAGCGTGAACGGCTTGGGCCCGTCTTTGAGGTCCTCGATCCGCAGGGTTGCGTACCAGAAGCGGCGGAACACCTTCTGCTGGGTGGTTTGCATGGGCGTTTGCTCCTTTGCTTGTCGAGCCGGCGGCCGGCTCGCGGGTCAGACCTCGGGGGCGGATTCGCTTTCGTGCCATTCGCCCAGCACCAGGCGCGACAGCGCGGACATTACGACGAAGAGGAGGATTCCGGCCGCGGTGATCAGGAACAGCGCGGCAAACATGCGCGGGATCGCCAGCTGGAAACCGGACTGCAGGATCTCGTAGGCGAGGCCCGCACTGCGGCCGCCGGTGCCGGCCACGAACTCGGCCACCACCGCGCCGATCAGCGCGAGCCCGCTCGAGATGCGCAAGCCGCCGAAGAAGTAGGGTAGCGCGCTCGGGATGCGCAGGCGCACCAGCGTCTGCAGCCGGTTCGCCTTGTTCAGCGTGAACAGGTTGACGAGCCCGTGGTCGACGCTGCGCAGGCCCAGCGTCGTGTTGGCGATGATCGGGAACAGCGCGATGATGGTGGCGCACAGGACCAGCGCCGTTTGCGTGTCCTTGACCAGGATGATGATGAGCGGCGCGATGGCGACGATGGGCGTGACCTGCAGCACCACCGCGTAGGGCAGAAACGCGCGCTCGGCCATCCGGCTCTGCACAAACACGAAGGCGATGAGCGTCCCGATCATGACCGCGCACGCGAACGCCGTCAGGGCGACGCGCATCGTCATCATCAACGCGCGCAGCAGCGTGGGCGCGTCCTCGACGAAGGTGGCGACGATCGCGCTCGGCGTCGGCAGCAGATAGGACGGGACGTGGTAGTGGCGGCAGATCGCCTCCCACGCGGTCAGCATGGCGAGACCGGCGGCGGCGGGAGCCGCGACCCGTAGGAAGGCTTCGGATTCGGCCAGCGGCCGCAAAGGAGGCCTCATGGCGCGCTCGCCAGCGAGGCGTCGGTGAGCAGGCCGGAAAGCTCCCGACACAGCTGGGCGAAGCGCTGGCTGGTTCGGAAGGAAGGGTCGCGCGGATGCGGCTCATCGATCGTCATGCCGGCGAACACGCGCCCGGGACGGGCCGCCATCACCACGATGCGGGTCGAAAGGAACACCGCCTCGTAGATCGAGTGGGTGACGAAGATCACCGACAGCGGACGGCCCCACCAGAGCGTCACCAAGTCGCCGTCGAGCCGGTTGCGGGTGAACTCGTCGAGCGCCCCGAACGGCTCGTCCATCAGGAGCAGGTTCGGCTCGGTCACCAGCGCGCGCGCGATCGACACCCGCATGCGCATGCCGCCCGACAGCTGGCGCGGGTAGTCGCGGCGCGCGTCCGCGAGCCCGACCAGTTCCAGCGCCCGCTCGACCCGCCGGCGCGCCTCCGCCCGCGCCATTCCGGCGAGATCGAGCGGCAGCCGCACGTTGGCCTCGACGCGCGACCACGGCATCAGCGTTGGATCCTGGAACACGAACGACAAGCGGCGTCCCGCCTCGCCGACGCGCGCATAGTCGCCGCGCCACCACACGATGCGTCCGTCGGTGGGCTCCAGCAGGCCGGCGACGAGCTTGAGCAGCGTGCTCTTGCCGCAGCCGGACGGGCCGATCAGCGAAACGAGCTCCCGCTCGCGAACCGTCAGATCGATCGGGTCGAGGGCGCGCGTGCCGTTGGCGAACACCTTTCCGGCCGAGAGCATCTCGACCACCGGCTCGCCCGTCGCCCTGCGGACCGCGACCGGCTCGGCCGTCCCGATGCTGCGCGGAGCGACATGTTCCATGGCCGCGTCCATCCGGCCGGACCGGCCGTTACATCATGATCTGCAGGCCCTTGACGAACTCGGTCGTGAAGGCGTTACGCCAGTCGACCTCGGGCTTGAGCAGGCCCGCGTCGACCAGGTACTCGTAGGTCTTCTGCCAGCGCTGCTCGGTGATGATGCCGATTCCCTGCGTTGCCGCGTCGCCGCCGTCGATCACCTTCAGCTCCTTCAGCTTGGCGATGGCGAAGGCGATCTGCGCATCCGACATTTTCGGATTGGCTTCCTTAATCAGCGCGTTGGCCGGTGCGGGATCGCCCACATAACTCTTCCAGCCTTCGAGCGAGGCGCGCACGAAGCGGCGCACGACGTCGTGGCCGGCTTCGAGGAAACGGCGCGTCGTCACCATGGTGGTGCCGTAGGGCGGATAGCCGTCGGCCGCGAACAGGAAGAACTTGTGGGGCACCCCCTGCTGGATCGCCTGGAACGGCTCGGATGACGGATAGCTCTGCTGGACGATGTTCGGGTCGGCGAAGAACGGCTGCAGGTTGAAGGTGTAGGGCCTGGTCTGCTCGTCGGTGTAGCCGTACTTCTTCTTGAGCCACGGCCACCAGCTGGTGCGTCCCGGCGTTGCCACCAGGATCGTCTTGTCCTTCAGATCCGCGAGGCTGTTGACGTTGTCGTGCGTCAGCATGCCCTGCAGGTCGTACTGGAACGAGGTGCCGACCGTGATCATCGGCAGACCCTGCTCGACCGCCTTGAGGCACTGGAAATCGTAGCCCATCATCACGTCGATCTCGCCGGCCAGCAGCAGCTGCATGGCGTTGACCTGCGGCCCGCCCATACGCACCGTGACGTCGAGACCGGCCTTATCGTAGAGCCCGGTCGCCTTGGCTTGGTAGAAGCCGCCGTGCTCGGCCTGCGCGAACCAGCTGGTCTGAAACGTGACCTTGTCGGCTGCGCTCGACGGGCCGCTCGCCGCGACAGCGAGCAGGCCGAGAACCGATGCATGGATGAGGGCGAGGCGCAGCGGGCGGTATGAACTTGCCATGGGTCGATCCCTTTTGGTCGAGGCGCCGGATACTCATTCCGGGCGCGCGAGTCGGTTGAAGGCTGGTCGGATTTTCAGGAGAACGATCCGAACATGGAAAGCATCAATTTGTGTACATGTCGCTCTCTTTTTGAGAGCAGATCGGCTAGCCTGGGGCAATTTTGTGCTTGTGCGACAATCGCTGCCTAATCCCAAGGCAATCTGCGGATTTCCTGTGATGCTTCATGCCCGCCTCCTGCGCTATCTCGATGAAGTGACGCGCAGCGGTTCGATCCGGAAGGCCGCGAACCGCCTCAACGTCGCGTCCTCGGCCGTCAACCGGCAGATTCTGTCGCTCGAGCGCGACATCGGATCGCCGATCTTCGAGCGATTGCCGCGCGGCCTGCGGCTGACCGCCGCCGGCGAGATGCTGATCAGCCACGTGCGCCAGACCCTCAAGGAGCACGATCGGGTGCGCGGGCGCATCGAGGCCCTCAAGGGGCTGCGGCGCGGCGACGTAACGCTGGTGACCAGCGCCGGAATCGCCGGCGGATTTCTCGCCCCCATCGTGGCGCGCTTCCGCGCCACCCATCGCGGCATCAAGCTGCGCGTTCTCACGCTGCCGCGCGAGAGTATCGTGGCCGCCGTGGTCAGCGGCGAGGCCGACATGGCGTTGTCCTACAACCTGCCCAACAACCCGCGCCTGAGCACCTTCCTGCGCTTCACTTACCGGCTCGGCGCCGTGATGGCGCCGGACCATCCTCTCGCCGGCCGGGTGTCGCTGCGCCTTGCCGAGTGCTTCGAATACCCGATCGTGATCTCCGACTCGTCGATGTCGATCCGCGACGTGCTCGAGTCGGCCGCCGATCTCGACGACGACCTGCGGCTCGCCATCGAGACCAACTCGGTCGAGCTGATGAAGCGGATCGCCCAGACGGCGCCCAACCTCACGTTCCTCAACGGCGCAGATATCGGCGAGGAGGCGCGCGCCGGCAAGCTCAAGCTCGTCCCCGTGCGCGAGATCGAGAGCAAGCCCCAGGTCCTGAGCCTGGTGCACCGGTCGCGCGGGGCGCTAGATCCCGCCGCCAATCTGCTCGCCAATGACATCCAGGCGTCGCTAGAGGACGGGGGCGTGCCATAAGCATTTTCCGGAAGAAGCCTGGCCCGGACTTGATCCGAGCCGGACACCGGGTTCTCCACAAGCGCCTTCCGATTCACTAGCCGCTCGAAAAATTGCAGCAGCGCGCGCGCAATTTGCCGCTTTCAACGCCCGGCCCGCTTGGTGAAAGTCGGTTCCCGGCCCCGAGGGTGAAGCGATGAACCGGTTCAGGACGATGGAAATCCCCGATGTGCCGCGCTACCGCCTGCGCGGCGCGCGCGTGCCGGGCTGCCTGCTTGGCGAGCCGCCGCGCGAGACCGACGCCGACGGCGCCGCCCTGGTCGATATCGAGGTTGTCCATGGAATGATCGGCGCCATTGCGCCCGCCGCCGAGAGCCTGCCGCCGCGCGCCGGGCTGGCGTGCCTGGATCTCGACGGGCGCCATGTCTGGCCGGCCTTGGTCGACGTCCATGCCCACCTCGACAAGGCCCACATCATCGACCGAACACCCAATCCGCGTGGCGATTTCGTCGGCGCGCGCGACGCCACGCGCGAGGACCGCGAGCGCTACTGGGACGCCGACGACGTCCATCGCCGCATGGATTTCGGATTGCGCTGCGCCGAGGCGCACGGTGTCGCCGCCATCCGCACCCATCTCGACTCTTACGAAGGACAGGGCGACACGACCTGGACGGTGTTCCGCGAGACGCGCAAGGCTTGGCGCGGCCGCCTCGATCTGCAAGGCGTCGCGCTGATGCCGGTCGATCTCTTCCAGGGATCCTATGGCGACCATATCGCCGATGTCGTCGCCGCCTCCGGCGGCATCCTCGGCGGCGTCACCCGCCGGAGCGGCGGGCTGCACGGCGACGATTCCTGGGACCTCGACGCGCTGCTTGATCGGCTGTTCACGCTCGCCGCCGCGCGCCATCTCGACATCGACCTGCACGTCGACGAGACCGACGATCCGCGCGCGCACACCTTGTGGAACGTCGCCGAGGCGACCATGCGGCACGGCTATGAAGGCCGGGTGACGTGCGGCCATTGCTGCAGCCTCGCGGTGCAGGACGAGGACCGGGTGGCGCGCACCATCGCGCTGGTCGCTCAGGCGCGGATCGCCATCGTCACGCTGCCGACCGTCAACCTCTACCTGCAGGACCGCGCGTCCGGGCGTACGCCGCGGTGGCGCGGCGTCACCCTGGTCAAGGAGCTGCGCCGCGCCGGCGTGCCGGTCGCGGCCGCCGGCGACAATTGCCGCGATCCGTTCTACGCCTATGGCGATCACGACATGGTGGACACCTTCCGCCAGGCGGTCCGTATCCTCCACCTCGATCATCCGCACGGCGACGCGTCCGCGCTCGTTGCCCGCGCGCCGGCCGCGATGATGGGCCTCGATCACGGCGTGCTGCGGGTCGGCGTGCCGGCGCGCATGATCCTGTTCAACGCCCGCTCGATGAACGAGCTGGTAGCGCGCCCGCAATCCGACCGCATCGTCATCCGGGACGGCCGTCGTCAGCGCACCGAATTGCCGGATTACGGAGAACTCGCCTTCGTGGCGGCCGCCAAGCCGCATGCGGGCACCGCCTCGGCCCCGCCGGCCGGCGCGGTCGCCGCGAAGTGAATGAGCTGGTGCCGCAGATTTGAAATTCCTACACACTTGCGGCAACCTCGTTTCGTGTGGGCGACAGGCACCGCGCGGCTGAGACTTGCGGCTGCTGCATGTCGTCTGTCATCCTGAAACGCCGGCGAAACGGAGGAGCATCGCGTCGTGGAAGCCGTGACGCTCGAGCGCCTCAACGCCGCCGAGGGCGGACAGTTCGTGGCGGCGCTGGGCGACGTTTTCGAGCACACGCCATGCGTGGCCGAGACCATCCAGGCGAAGCGGCCGTTTCCCACGCTCGCCGCCCTCTACGCCGCCATGATCGAGGCGGTGCGCTCGGCAGAGCCGGCCTGGCGGCTGGCGCTGATTCGGGCGCATCCCGATCTCGCCGGCAAGGCCGCGCGCGCCGGCGCGATGACAAGCGACTCCACGGCCGAGCAGGCGAGCGCCGGCCTCGATCGCCTCTCGGAGCAGGAGTTCACCCGCTTCCACCGGCTCAATGACGCCTACCGGAAGAAATTCGGCATTCCGTTCATCGTTTGCGTCCGCCGCCACACCAAGGATTCGATCCTCCGGCAGTTCGAACGCCGGCTGCAGCATGATCAGGCTGCCGAGAGTGAAGCCGCGCTCGCCGAAATTTTCCGCATTGTTGCGCTCCGCCTCGACCAGCGCGTGAGCGCGCCCGACCGACTCAACGTCCATGGCCGCCTGTCGACCCATGTGCTCGACACCCGCAGCGGCTGCCCGGCGGAGGACGTTGCGGTCGAGCTCGTCGAGAAGTCAGACGGCGGCGGCGCCCGCGTGGTCGCGCGCGCACACACCAACCGCGACGGCCGAACCGACCGTCCCCTGATCGCGGAGCGGCCGGTTCCGATCGGGCGCTACGAGCTGCGCTTCGCGATCGGCGAATATTTCGCGCGCCGAGACCCGGACCTTGCCGATCCGCCGTTCCTCGACGTGGTGCCGGTCCGCTTCTCCGTGGCCGAGCCGGAGGCGCACTACCACGTGCCGTTGCTGGTCACGCCGTGGAGCTATTCGACCTATCGCGGCAGCTGACCTGCAGGGGATTTGTCCTGCACAGAATTTGTCGTTGACGACGCAAAGTCGCCCGGCGATGCTGGCCGGCGTACACCGAGGGCGAACCATCAAGCCCATGGCTGCCGATCGCGGGCATCAGCTGCGCCTGGACGCCGTCACGCATCGATTTGGCGAGTTCGTCGCGGTCCACGACATCACCCTCGACGTCGCCGCAGGCGAGCTCGTCGCTCTCCTCGGTCCGTCCGGCTGCGGCAAGTCGACCTTGCTGCGCATCGTGTCGGGCTTCATCCGGCAGACCGCGGGCCACGTCCTGTTCGACAACGAGACCGTCGATCACCTGCCGGCGAGCCGGCGCGGCGTCGGCATCGTGTTCCAGAGCTATGCGCTGTTTCCGCACATGACGGTCGCCGACAACGTGGCCTACGGGCTCGAGGCGCGGCGTTGGCGGCGCGAGCGCATCCGCGCGCGGGTCGCCGAGATGCTGGCGCTGGTGCACATGGACGAGCTCGCCGGCCGCAAGCCGCGCCAGCTGTCCGGCGGCCAGCAGCAGCGCGTGGCGCTCGCGCGCTGCCTCGCCACCGATCCCAAGGTGCTCCTGCTCGACGAGCCGTTCGGCGCGCTCGACAAGAACCTCCGTCTCGACATGCAGATCGAGGTCAAGCGGCTGCAGCGCCAATACGGCATCACCACCATCCTGGTCACCCACGACCAGGAGGAGGCGCTCTCCATGTCCGACCGCATCGCCGTGATGGCGCGCGGGCGGATCGAGCAGGTTGCCTCGCCGTCGGAAATCTACGACCGGCCGAAGACGTTATTCGTCAACCGATTCGTCGGGACCACCAACGTCATTCCCGGCGAGCTCGTGAGCCACGCGCGCGACGGCGCGGCGGTGCGGGTCTGCGGGGGCGCCGTGCTGAAGGTCGATGGGGCGGTGAGCTTCGTCGGCGGCAGCAAGGTCGTTGTGTCGATCCGTCCCGAGCACCTGCGGCTCGAGGCGGCTGCCGGGGACGGCCGCATGGCCGGCGCGGTGAACACCGTCATGCCGCTCGGGCCGCACGTCGTCTACGACGTCGAGATCGCCGCCGGCGTGTCGCTGAAGGTGAGTGAGTCGCGCGAGGCCGCGACCGTGATGCGCAGCGTCGGCGACCGCGTGCACGTGGTGCCCGCGGGGCCTTCCGCCTGCCACGTCTATCCGTCCGATTGAAGCCGCAACGTAAAGGGAGCTGTCATGACCCATGCAATCGATCGCCGCGCCCTGCTCGGCGGCGCCGCCGCGCTTGG
>Ga0066903_100005274_pt1 | contig 11175 bp, 12 predicted proteins | sample PanSoiMetaGPlot1_FD_67491 | JGI IMG/M metagenome (GOLD analysis project Ga0066903, IMG submission 67491) | Tropical forest soil microbial communities from Panama analyzed to predict greenhouse gas emissions - Panama Soil - Plot 1 (version 2) | ecosystem: Environmental > Terrestrial > Soil >...
AGCAGAACAGGGACGACGATTGTTCGAAGGTTACGGACTTGTGCCAGCATAAATGACGTTGTCTCCAGGTTGCATTTGAGCGCCGCGCGCCAAACTGTTGGTCATGATATCGCCGATGGCGGTCGCCGGTTCAACTGAAGAAATGCGAATTTTTCCAATCAAAGCCCCCTCTCGCAAAACGAGCATCTCGGCGTTCGACTCTACTCCGTGGCGAGCGCCGAGATTCAATACCACAAAGTTATACGCCTGATTGACTGCGAGGACTGTGCCGCGCAACCCCGTTCGACGCGGTCCACTTTCGCGGACAGCTTCCCGCCGTTTTTTTTCCTGCTTCGGCTGATCTGCGCGCTCCTGCATGTCCTGGAGTTTTTCGGAAAGGAAAGCTTTTTCCTTTTCTGCGCTGTCCAGTTGACTGCGGAGATCATTGAGTTTCGACTGCAAATCCGCGGCCGGTGCTGTCGCGGCGTGGCTGTCAGCCCTCGAAGCATTCGAATTTTCCGCTTGGTCCCCGCGTGTCTGTAAAGAAGGGATCTCCTGTTTCTCGTCTACTTTGGTCTGTAAATCGGCCTTCTCTTTCTGTGTTTGAGCCAGCGCTGCCTCGGCTTTTGCGGCTCTGTTTTCCGCTTCGGCGAGCTTGTTCTGTTCTTCCTGGGTGCCACCGGCCGAGGTATTCGGCTTCTCGTGTATACGGCGCTCGGCTGCATCGCGCGCAGCCTGTGCGGTTGCCACAGTTACGCGAAGCGCTTTCACCTTTTGAGTGTTTAAAAACCCGAAAAAAGCTGCCAATACGAGCAGTAAAATGGCAAGGCCAGCCACGCTTTTCGGCGTGGAGGAGGATGCCGCCGATTCCCGATGCGCCATTGAGAGTGGTGCCTTTTTAGACGAATCGCGCAGAAACGCAATCGCGATTTCGCGTCACACGTGGAATAGGAAACAATCGCCATTCAATCAGATTGCGTTTCTCGTCGTTTCAACCGATAGACATCCGCGTGGGACAACAGCACCGTGTACAAGCAAAACGCAAACGACGCAGAGCGTATCTAGAGCGCAAGAAAGCAGCGCTGCGAGCGAGCGCTGCGCAACCGGCATCAGGCAGCCAGCGGGCAAAGAAGGGACCCGACTCGGAAGCGTAAATTCGATTCAAGCTTCTTTGACGACCCGGTTTTGGTGATTCATGCACACAATGTAGTAATGCCGCAGCGGGCACGTTATCTGATCGTCGACGGGCACAGCGTTATATTTGCCTGGCCTGAATTACGCAAGCTCCACGCGCGGCGGTCCTCGTTGGCGCGCGAAGCGCTGATTAAACGCTTGCGCGATTACCAAGACTGGACCGGTGTGCGCGTGGTAGTCGTCTTTGATGGCAAAGGAAGCAAGGTCGAGGCGACCTCCAGCCCTACTGAAGTGCAAATCTTTTATTCCTGCACGGGCCAGACAGCCGACGCCATCATCGAGCGACTAGCGAGCAAATACGCGAAACGGTTCGAGCTAATGGTGGCTACGTCTGATTCCATGGAGGCAGAGACAGTTGCCGCATGCGGCGCAGAATGGATCTCGCCAGAAGCGCTTCGGGGGATTCTTACGAGTGCGCGGCGAAATTAGGATCCTAATTTCTTCTCAATCTCTTTTACCCGCGCAAAGAGTTTTCCAAGGCTGCGAATCCAGGCAATCTGTTGTTTTGTCTCGTCAATCGGCCCTGCAGGGTAGCCAAACCATACGCCGCCGGGAACGTTCTTCGATACGCCGCTTTGCGCTGCGATGATGCTGCCATCGGCAATTTCTACATGGCCGACAATTCCCACTTGCCCGGCCATCGTAACGCGTTCTCCAACCCGGGTGCTGCCTGAGATACCAGTCTGCGCCACGATCACAGAATTTTTCCCAATAATCACGTTGTGCGCGATTTGCACGAGGTTGTCGATCTTCACTCCTTGCTGAATCCACGTCCGGCCAAATCGCGCGCGGTCAACGGTCGTGTTTGCACCGATCTCGACGTCATTGTCGATTTGCACGATCCCCAGTTGCTGGATCTTTTGCTGCCGGCCATCGACCATTTCGAAACCGAAGCCATCCGCACCAATGACTGTGCCACTATGAATGATGACTCGCGAACCGATCCGGCTTCGCTCGCGAATCGTCACGAGCGGATAGATCAAGCACGCAGCCCCGATTGTTGTTTCATGTCCAACGTAACTTCCAGCGCCAATTACTGTGTCATCACCGATTTCGGAATCATCTTCGATGACCGCATGGGGCTGGATTGATACACGTTCTCCGAGGCGAACGCTTGAGCCGACAATTGCGCTGGGATGAACTCCGGGCGAAAACGTGATTGGTTTCGGTGCAAATTTGAGCACCACCTGCTCGAACGCCTTGGTAGGATTTGAAACCCGAACCTGGGCCGCGGACAGCGGTTCGCCGAAATCGGGGGGAACGAAAACAGCCGAAGCCCGCGTCTTGCGCAAAAGGCCAATATATTTTCGACTGGCGAAGAAACTAATCTCACCGCTCGTCGCTTCGGCCAGTGATGCAGCGCCCGAAATCTCCAACTTTGGATCGCCAACCAACTCGCCGTCGGACGTGCTGGCCAGTTCTTGAAGAGTGAAAGACACGGAGAAGTTAAAGCGTTAAAGCGGATTTTCTCCTCGTCACCCAATCGCCGACTTGTCCGCCGTAGCCTTGGCGGAGGAGGATTCGCCGATTCATTCTTGTTTCCAGCGCGCCGGGCGCTTGTCAATGAATGCCTGAACGCCTTCGAGCGCAGCTTCGTCCATCATATTGCAGGCCATGGTCTGCGCAGCCGCTTCGTAGGCTGACGCAATGCCCAGTTCAATTTGCCGGTAAAAGAATGCCTTTCCCATCGCCACGGCGATACGCGGTTTTGCAATGATTGCCGCAACGAGTTTCTCAACTTCGGCGTCGAGCTGTTCCGGTTCCACGACGCGGTTAATCAATCCGCGCACTTTTGCTTCTTGGGCATTGATAAATTCACCTGTCACAAGCATCTCGAACGCCGCCTTGCGCAAAATGTTTCGCGAGAGCGCCACGCCCGGCGCCGAGCAAAAAAGACCCAGGTTAACGCCGCTGACGGCGAACCTTGCGGTGCTTGCCGCCACGGCCAGATCGCACATGGCCACTAACTGGCAGCCTGCTGCAGTCGCGACACCTTGAACACGAGCAATCACTGGCACGGGTAATCGCTGGATGCCGAGCATCATCTCAGAACATTTACTGAAGAGCCGCTCGTAGTACTCGAGCGATGGCTTGGCGCGCATCTCTTTGAGATCATGACCGGCACAGAACGCTTTGCCCTCGGCCGCGAGAACGATCACGCGCACTGACTCGTCTTCGGCTAACCCATCAAGTTCGTGCTGCAGTGCCGCCAGCATTGCCTCCGACAAGGCGTTGAAAGCCTGCGGTCGGTTCAATGTCAGCGTGAGTACGCCGCGCAGATCCTGGCTGCGCAAGACAACGGGTTCCTCACACCCAGGCGGTTTCGCGGTTGGTGCAGGGTCGAGTGATAGTGAAGTAGCTTTCACAGGCTTAGACGCTTAAACGCTACTGCTGAAATTCCAAGCTGAAATCCGAAAAATTTAGTTTCCGTTTGCGGTGACTGGCAACATCATCTGGCAAGCTCGGCGACTGCAAACAAATACGCAGCCCGAATCGATTAGAATGACTATTCCGATTTATGAAGATCGTCGCGATCGCTAATCAAAAAGGCGGCGTGGGCAAAACCACGACGGCCGTAAATCTCGGCGCCGCACTGGCTGAAATAGGTCACCGCATTTTGATTATTGATCTTGACCCGCAAGCGAACGCTACCAGTTCCTTTGGGCTGCAGGCAGTAGAACAGACCAGTCTGTATGAACCATTGCTCGGCGGCGCGTCTATTACCGAGAGAATCTTTCCCACAGAACGCGAAGCTTTGTTTATTGTTCCTTCCGATCTCGATCTTGCCGGTGCCGAGGTCGAGATTGCGCGGATGCCGAATCATCTCACGCGGCTGGCGGAAACTCTCCAGCCGTTGCACCTAGATGATACGTTTGATTTTGTTCTGCTGGATTGTCCGCCGTCGCTGGGAATTTTGATGACCAACGCACTCGCGGCCGCCGATGAACTTCTGACCCCAATACAGTGTGAGTATTTCGCTCTGGAAGGACTGGTAAAAATTGTCCGACTGATCGAGCAGGTGCGCGACTCGGGTGCGAACACACGGCTCCAACTCGGGGGTATTGTCATGACCATGTACGACGGCCGGACAAATCTTAGTGCGCAGGTTGTAGCCGAGGTGCGCCAGCATTTCGGCGAGCGCGTTTACCAAACCGTGATTCCGCGCAGCGTTCGCTTAAGCGAAGCACCGAGTTTCGGAAAATCGATTCTGGAGTACGCTCCGAGTGGCGCGGCCGCAGAAGCCTACCGCGCTCTCGCCCGCGAGTTCATCCAGCGCCACGCTCCGCAAGCCACTGCTCCCGGGTAATCGCGAAAACCTGCGTTGGAAATCCACGAAAGACTGTTTCTCTTTCCATCTTCATTCCGTTTTTCTCAGCCACTCGGCGCGAGGGTACATTGTCGGGATGAATCAACGAAATGACCTTGGGTAATATTAGGTCGTGGAATGCATGGTCGCGTACGGCCCGAGCCGCCTCGCTCGCAAGTCCGCGGTTCCAATAATCAGGATCAAGTCGATAACCGATTTCAATTTCGCGTCTTCCAGCGACCTCCTGGTGAAGAAAACCGCAATAGCCGATCAGCTCATTGTTTCTTCGAAAAATCACCGCAAACTGCGAAGGCAGTCCAGCCTGCGTCCACGCGAAAAATTTCTGCAGCACGTCCTGCGTTTGCTCCTGCGTGCATGGGCCGAGCGAAAAACGCATGAAATCGCGGTTTGCCATGAGTTCGGCGAAACGGTCGATGTCTTCTTCTCGGAATGGACGCAGAATTAATCGCGACGTTTCCAGAATCATTTGGTTAAACAAACACGAATTCCAAGGCAGTTTCGATTCATAGTCGAAAGATGGTGACTGCGAGTGAGGAATATGCGCGGCCGGCGCAACCGCCGGATAACTCAAGCCTTGCCGAGGTACGCCGCGCGGCGAACGAATGCACGGCATGCCATCTCTACAAGCGGGCCACGCAGACCGTTTTTGGCGCGGGACCGAATGACGCGGCGCTCATGCTGGTCGGCGAACAGCCCGGCGATTACGAAGATCAGGAGGGTAAACCGTTTGTGGGGCCAGCTGGAAAAATTATGGACCAGGCGCTGGAAGAAGCGGGAATTGATCGCAAGGAGGTTTATGTCACGAACGCGGTGAAACATTTCAAATGGGAGCCGCGTGGGAAACGCCGAATTCATCAGAAACCAAATTCGCGCGAAATCGCAGCGTGTCGTCCGTGGTTGGAAGCGGAGCTGCGGCTTGTTAAACCAAAGTTGCTGGTGTGCCTCGGGGCGACGGCAGCGCAGACGGTTTTCGGTCCATCATTCCGAGTTACTCGCGAGCGCGGCAAGGTGTTGTCTTCAAAGCTTGCGCCCAGAGTCCTCGCCACGGTGCACCCATCGTCTCTTCTTCGACAACCGGACGAGGAATCACGGCAACGCGAGTATGAACAGTTCATTGTCGATCTTCGGACAGCGCGGAGGGCAGCAAGCAAAGAATAGATTACCGCCAGGGATCCCGCGCTGCATAAAGCGTTCGGGATGACACGCAGTTACGTTGGCCGACGTTCGTAAACGCTAGACGGATATTCGGGCGATCCATACTTCGATCATTCGACCGCCATTGCATCTCGCGTTTTGTACTCCGCAACGAACGCCTTGCGAAACTGATCGAATGTTCCCTTTTCTACTTCGCTGCAGGCCTGATTCATTAAATTCAAATAAAAATGCAGGTTGTGCAGAGTAATCAGGCGAAGGCCGAGTATTTCTTCCGCCTTGATGAGATGCCGGATGTAACCGCGCGAAAATTCACGACAGGTTTCGCATGCGCAGTTTTCTTCAATCGGATTCTTGTCTAGAATGAATTCTGCGTTTTTTAAATTGATGGTGCCAGCCGCCGTGAAGGCCGTTCCATTCCTGGCGAGACGTGTTGGCAGCACGCAATCAAACATGTCCATCCCGCGCGCGATCAACTCCAGCAGTTGCGGCGGCGTGCCAAGGCCCATCGCGTAACGCGGCTTGTTTCCGGGCAAGAATGGCTCAGCCCATTCGACGGCTCGCATCATTTCCTCCTCCGGTTCGCCCACGCTCACGCCGCCTATGGCGTAAGCGTCGAAATCAAGATCGACAATTGCCTGCGTGCTTCCTTTTCGCAGATCCTCGAAAGTGGACCCCTGAACGATGCCGATGAGCAGTTGGTTAAGAGTTGAGAGTTGAGGGTTGATCGACCCAATGTCTGAAGTTGGGCGTTGAGCGTTGGGCGTTGAGCGCTGGGCGTTTCTATCTTTCCATTCCTTGCACCTCTTCGCCCACCGCGCTGTCATCTCCGCGCTTTGAGCTGCATATTCGTATTCGCATGGATACGGAACACATTCATCGAGCGCCATGGTGATATCGCCGCCAAGCACCGTCTGGATTTCCATGGCGATTTCTGGTGAGATGAACGCTCGCGCGCCGTCGATATGATTTTGAAATTCAACGCCCTCTTCCGTGATTTTTCGCAACTTCGCCAACGAAAAAATCTGGTACCCGCCGCTATCGGTCAAAATGGGTCCATCCCAGTTCATAAAATTGTGGAGGCCGCTAAAGTGTTTGATGACATCGAGTCCCGGCCTAACGAATAGATGATACGTATTTCCAAGGACGATCTGCGCATTCAGTTCGCGTAGTTCCCGAGGGCTAACGCCTTTAACCGAACCTTGAGTCCCCACAGGCATGAACGCCGGCGTATTGATCACGCCGTGCGCAGTCGTTAGGCGGCCACGCCGCGCTTTCGAACGTCGATCTGTGGCTAAAAGTTCAAAGCTTTTCTGCATCTCAATTGGAGATTCCTCGACTCCGATCGGAATGACAAACGCAGTGTAAAATATTTTTTGCAGATCGCGATTTTCCCTCTATATTCGCGACCCACCGCATCAGGCGCGTGAGAGAGTTTGCTGTGCGACCTGGGCGGGTTTTTTGTCGCCCCGCGCATGACGCTTTTGGCGGCGCTTTGTTTTTGGAATTTGGAAGATGCCTACGATTAATCAATTGATCCGAAAAGGACGCCGGAAAGTGTCGGTGAAGTCGAAGTCACCGGCGCTGGCCGATTGTCCGCAACGGCGAGGCGTGTGCGTGCAGGTGATGACGCGCACACCGAAGAAGCCGAATTCTGCGCTGCGCAAAGTGGCGAAAGTGCGATTGACGAATGGCCAGGAAGTGATTGCCTACATTCCGGGCGAGGGGCATAATTTACAGGAGCACTCGATCGTGCTTGTACGCGGAGGACGCGTGAAAGATTTGCCGGGTGTCCGCTATCACATTGTGCGCGGGACGCTCGACGCGCTGGGCGTGGATGGACGCCGGCGCGGCCGCTCCAAATACGGGGCGAAACGTCCGAAAGCTGCCGCGGGCGGAGGTGGCGCGGCGAAGGAATCCGCCGGCGAAAAGAAATAATATTGGACAGGAAGGTCGACAATGTCGCGACGGAAAAGAGTTTACAAGAAAGAGGAGCATGTCGATTCCCGTTATGGGAGTCCGGCGGTTGCCCGCTTGATTACCACGGTGATGAACCGCGGCAAGAAATCGTTGGCCGAACGGATCGTGTACACAGCGATCGACAAATCCCGCGAAGGTTCTGATTCGGTCGATCCGTTGGAAGTTGTAAATAAAGCGATCGAAAATGTTCGCCCGCGATTGGAAGTAAAATCACGCCGCGTTGGTGGGGCAACCTATCAGGTCCCGATGGAGGTGACGCCCGCGCGACAGATTTCCCTGGCTACCCGCTGGATCGTTCAATACGCGGACAATCGCAAAGGAATGCCCATGGCCGAGGCGCTGGCACAGGAGATAAAAGATGCCGCGGCAGGCCAGGGGAACGCGATCAAGAAACGCGAAGACACTCATAAAATGGCGCAAGCGAACCGCGCGTTTGCACATTTTAGATGGTAACCATTATGGCAACGGCGACGATGGAACAGAAAAAGAGCCCGGTGAAAAATCCAAATTCGCCGAATCGCAAGTTCCCTCTTGAACGAACGCGCAACATCGGCATCGCGGCGCATATCGACGCCGGCAAGACGACCATCACCGAGCGTGTGTTGTTTTATACCGGCATGATTCACAAGATGGGCGAAGTGCACGAAGGCACGACGGTCACTGACTGGATGGAGCAGGAACGCGAGCGTGGAATCACCATTACCTCTGCAGCGACAACCTGCACGTGGTCGCAACGCAAGGAAGAAGGCGTTTACAAAATTTTCGAAGGGATCAAGGAACGGATCAACATTATTGACACGCCGGGACACGTAGATTTCACCGCCGAGGTTGAACGTTCATTGCGCGTTCTCGATGGGGCGATCGCAGTTTTCGACGGCGTGGCCGGAGTGCAGCCGCAATCGGAAACAGTTTGGCGTCAGGCCACCAAGTACAACGTGCCGCGCCTCGCCTTCATCAACAAGATGGACCGAGTCGGCGCAGACTTTGAAATGTCGGTAGAAAGCATCCACAAAAAACTCGGCGCAAACGCATGGCCGGTTTTGCTGCCCTTGGGTAAGGAAGATCAGCTGCGCGGCCAGCTCGACGTCATTAACAAGAAAGCGATCATCTATTCCGAGAACGATCAGCTCGGATCGACATATGAAGTGACTGATTTACCGAAGGGATCTGTTGAGATCGTGGACAGGGCTTACAACGATTTGGTCGAACAAGTTTCAAATATCGATGACGAGGTTGCCGAGGCCGTCATTCATGAAAAGCCGGTAACGCCTGAGCTGCTGAAGGCTGGGATTCGCCGGCAAACAATTGCCAATAAATTCGTGCCCGTCATCGGTGGGTCAGCCCTGAAGAACATCGGTATCCAATATTTGGTCGACGCGGTTGTGGATTATCTTCCGAGTCCTCTGGATATTCCGCCGGCGAAGGGTCAGGACCCCGATACCGGCGAGCCGATAGAAGCGCCAACCGATGATAACGGCAATTTTTGCTCGCTGGCCTTCAAACTTTGGAGCGATCCGTTCGTCGGGAAGCTGGTTTTCTTCCGTGTTTATTCCGGCACCCTGAGCAAGGGCGACACCGTTTACAATCCACGCACGAACAAACGCGAACGAATTTCGCGTTTAATTCAGATTCAGGCCGACAAACGCGAAGACATAGAGACCTGTTACTCCGGTGATATCGCGGCAATCGTCGGCATTAAAAACATTACAACGGGCGATACTTTATGTGATGAAGATCACCCGATTCTTCTCGAACCGCCGTCTTTTCCTGACCCCGTCATTTCGATGGCCATCGAGCCGAAGACAAAATTAGACCAGGAAAAAATGGCGACTGCGCTTCAGCGTCTCGCCGAAGAAGACCCGACGTTCCGCGTGTATACGCACGAAGACACTGGCCAGACGATCATTGCCGGGATGGGCGAGTTACATCTGGAAATCATTCGGGACCGCATGTTCCGCGAGTTCAAGGTAGACGCGAATGCGGGCAAACCGCAGATCGCGTACCGCGAAACGATAACGGGCAGTGCGCACGGCGTTGGCAAATTGATCAAACAATCAGGCGGTCGCGGTCAGTACGGTCACGTAGAAGTTGACGTGCGGCCAACGGAGCGCGGCAAAGGCCTGACGATCGAGAACAAGATCGTCGGCGGCATCATTCCGCGCGAGTACATTCCCGCAGTCAAGAAAGGCATCGAAGAAGCGGTGCTGAACGGGGTTTTGGGCGGTTATCCTGTTGTCGATGTTGAGGTCGATATCGTTTACGGCTCGTTCCACGAAGTCGATTCCAGCGAGCTCGCGTTCAAGATGGCGGCGATCTTTGCGATGAAAGACGGATTCAAGCAGGGTAAACCGATTTTGCTCGAGCCGATCATGAAAGTGGAAAACATCACGCCGGAAGAATTTCAGGGCGACATCTGCGGCGATTTGAGCCGGCGTCGTGGCAGCATCAACAATATCGAATCGCGCAGCGGCCTGGCGATTATTCATGCCGAAGTTCCGCTCGCGGAGCTGTTCGGCTATGCAACTGCGATCCGCTCGTTGTCGAAGGGGCGCTCGAGTTACTCGATGGAGCCGTCTCACTTTGCGCCCGTACCGGCAAACCTGGTTCCGGCCATTCTCGACCAGAAAGAGGCCAAATGAGTAATGGCCAACGCATCCGGATTCGACTGAAGGCGTTTGATCACCGAATGCTCGATCAATCCGCGGTGGAAATCGTGGAGACTGCAAAGCGGACGGGAGCGCGTGTGGCCGGGCCGATTCCGCTGCCGACGTTAATTGAAAAATTCACGGTGAACCGTTCGCCGCACGTTGATAAAAAGTCGATGGAACAATTTGAAATTCGCACGCACAAACGGCTCTTGGACATCATCGAGCCGACGGCGAAAACGGTGGATGAACTAAAGAAACTGAATTTGCCTGCGGGCGTTGACATTACGATTAAGATTTAACCGGAGGCCTTTCTGAAAGATTTGCGATTAGACGGTCATGAGCATTGGACTTCTTGGACAAAAAATTGGTATGACCAGCGTTTACGACGCCAAAGGTCGATTGCGTCCCGTGACCGTGATTGCGGCCGGTGATAACGTCTTGCTGCGTCGTTTGACTGAAGAGAAGGACGGTTATTCGGCCGTTCAGGTCGGTTTTGCCGTGCAAAAGGAATCGCGTGTGCCCAAGCCGTTGCTAGGCGAATTCAAAAAGGCTGGCGTAGACCCGCAAAAATTCGTGCGCGAGTTTCGCCTGACCAATGATCTTCCGGAAGGCGAAGTCAATTTGAGCGTTACGCAATTTCAGGCGGGCGACTATGTCGATGTGATTGGGCGATCGAAGGGAAAAGGATTTCAAGGCGTGATGAGGAAGCACAACTTCCACGGACAAGGTGCGGCACACGGTTCGAAAACGCATCGGCGGGTTGGTGCGGTCGGCAATCGTTCTACTCCAGGGCGTATTTGGAAAAACATGGGAATGCCTGGTCATCTGGGTGATGAGCGCGTCACCGTCCAGAATCTGCAGATCATGCAGGTACGCGAAGCCGAAAAAGTTATC
>Ga0066903_100005275_pt1 | contig 11175 bp, 10 predicted proteins | sample PanSoiMetaGPlot1_FD_67491 | JGI IMG/M metagenome (GOLD analysis project Ga0066903, IMG submission 67491) | Tropical forest soil microbial communities from Panama analyzed to predict greenhouse gas emissions - Panama Soil - Plot 1 (version 2) | ecosystem: Environmental > Terrestrial > Soil >...
GGCGTGCCTTCCTACGTGACGTTTAGCGGTTTCCGTTCGACGGGACCAGGCTATCTCGGCTCGGCGTACAGCGCCTTCGAGGTCGAAGGCAACCCGCAGCAAGGCAAGTTGCGCGTGCAAGGCATTTCTCTGCCCGAGAACTTCACGACGACCGACTTGAACAACCGTGACAAACTGCGGAACAAGTTCGACGCCGCCTTCAAGGCGCTCGATCAAGCCGAGGTCTCGGCCAGCCTCGATAAGTTTCACCAGCAAGCGCTCGATATCCTGCGCTCGGACAAGACGCGCAAGGCGTTCAACCTGGACGAGGAAAAGGCCCCCCTCCGCGACGGCTACGGCCGCACGCCCTTCGGCCAAAGCGCCCTGGCGGCGCGGCGGCTCGTCGAAGCCGGGGCGCGATTCGTGACCATCGGCCTTGGCGGTTGGGATACACACGCCAACAACTTCCGGACACTTCGCGGCCAACTCCTGCCACAGCTCGACCAGACCCTGTCCGCCCTCGTCGGCGACCTCGACGCCCGCGGCCTGCTGGACAGCACGCTCGTCTACTGCGCAGGCGAGTTCGGCCGGACTCCGACGATCAACGGCAGCGCCGGCCGCGACCACTGGGCCCGTGCCATGGCCGTCTTCCTGGCCGGCGCCGGCATCCGCAAGGGCTACGTTCACGGCAGCACCGACGCCCACGGCATGCAGCCGGCCAGCGATCCGTGCTCGCCCGACGACGTGTCCGCGACCATCTTCCGCGCCCTTGGCATAGCCCCCAATCACGAAGTGCAAACCACGACAGGACGGCCCATCGCCATCTTCCGCGAAGGCAAGGTACTTGACAAACTGCTGGAGTAAGTCGACCTCGAGTAGCTTTTGAGAGTCGCGGCCTGTGGGCGATCAGCAAAGCCATCGAGCCCATGGACCGGGCGAGGACGCTCTGAAGAATACGGTACTGCTCACATTCAGACTTCTTGTCAGCGATCCTCGATCGTATTGAACTCTCGGGCACCCGAGCGGAACGCCAATTCGTTGACCCAGAAGTTGGCCCTTCAAGTTGTCAACCACTGGGTCAATTATTTCGTGCTTGGGCTCGCCCCGCCTCCCCGAAACGGTCTTGTGGGCGTTCAGGCGTTGCGGGTCGGCAGCAAACGTGAAGAGCCTGGCCTAAGCGGCACGAAACAGCAAGTCGTCAAGCCTTGGTTGATTGTGCATCACCAACGAAGTGGGTAGAGTAGGGCAGGTATAACAGCACGCAGTGGTGCTCTTCCGAATCCGACGGTCTGCCGTCCCCATCGCCGAAGGCGGCTCCACCAGGGACGAGGTGGCTTCGTGGTCGTTGGCAAAATTATCGTCTAGTTGATCGTTGGGGCGCTCGCCGGAACACTGGTCGGACGGCTAGTGACTTTCAAGACAGAAGGGTTTGGGTGGTGGGCCAACCTCGGCATAGGGATGCTAGGCGCCATCGTGGGCGGCTGGCTCTTCGGGGTGCTCAACATTGACTTCGGGCTGGGCGAACTCAAAATCACCTTCACCGATCTGCTCTCGGCATTCATCGGTTCGCTGGTGTTAATCATTGCCTGGTGGTTGATTCGCAAGTTTGCCGGAAAGAAGTCTCAGAGCCCGAAATAGCGGCGTGCGGCACACCGTGGGGGACGGTCATGGCTACTTGGGTATTCGAGCCAGGGCACACGGCGGCGGAATTCCGCGCCAGGCACATGATGGTGTGCTGGGTGCGCGGACACTTCAAGGACGTGCACGGCTCCCTGGAGTTTGATCCCGAGCACCCCGCCGGGCTATCTGTCGAGGCCACCATCCAGACCAACCGGCTGTGGACCGGCGAGCAACAGCGGGATGACCACCTGCGCAGCGCGGATTTCCTCGACGCTGGGAGGCACCCCGTCATCACTTTCAAGAGCACGAGCAGCCACCAAGTGGGCGCAACCGATTACAAGGTGGTCGGCGATTTGACCATTCGCGGGATCAGCCGTCCCGCTTTATTGGACGCCCATTACTTGGGCAAGTGGAGGACGCCCTACTGGACCGAGGCCGGCGACGCTGGACCGATAACGCGGGTCGGCTTCGTGGGTGAGGCGCGCATTGATCGCCACGACTTCCAGGTCAATTGGAACGGACAGTTGGAGAACGGCGGGGTTGTCGTTGGTGACGAGGTGATCATCCGGCTCGACGTGGAAGCGTTGTTGGAGGCAGAGTTGCAGAAGGCGCGAACACCGTAGGCGAGGGCAGATCGCCAGGCCCGCTGTCGGGCTGGGCCAGGAACCCATCGAGTAGTTTACCGTTGAAAAAGCCGCGCGATGCCGGCCCACGGATCCTCCGGCAATAGCTGCACGTTGGGCGCATCATAGCCAGGCAGCACTGGCTGCACCATTGCCGCGTTCTTACCGACGAGGAGAACGCGCCGCCACGGCTCGGTCGAACCCAGCGCTGCCTGGGCCCGTTCGTGTTGTCGCCGCATTTCGTGGAGCAGGGCGGCGAGCAGGTCGATCCGATCGGTTTGCAGCGTGAGATCGCGGAAAGCGGCCCGACGGGCTTCGATCTCCAGGCAATCGCCTGCCAAGGATGGTGGGTCGAGCGTGACGCGCGTCGACCGCTCCAGAGCTAGCGGGATCGTGCGCTCGTGGAATTCCTTTTCGGTTTGGTCGCGGAAGCAAAGTGCGTGCAGCCAGCTCAGGGGGGCGCCGCCAACGGGATTGTACGCGGCGCACACGAAGCGGTTCCCGACACCGAGCCGGAAGACAAGCCGACGGTAATCCGCACTTGGCTTCTCCGTAAGCGTGGCCAACGTCTGCGTTTCTTCGATCGAGTGGAACAGGTCGCCCGTGGCCACCTCGGCGCCGAGCATTGCCGTGCAAATCTGGCTCGTACCAAGCTTGACCGGCAGTCCCGCCGGAACTCCCAGTTCGGCAGCGATGGCGGAACGAACCGTGCCCACGGTCGCGCTGCCATCGACGATGGGAGGAAGCCACGCCGGCTCGACTTCGAAGTATTCGCACCAGCGCGGCGACCACTGGCCCGTTGTCAGCGTGCCGGACAGACCGGAAAGCGCCGCATTTGCTGGGTCGAACGCCGTCTCGCCGGTGATGAGCAGGGCCAGCCAGCTATTGAGGTGCAAGTAGCGACGCACTTCGCGGATCAGGTAAGGATCGTCCGTGACAATCTGGCGAAAGGCGACGGCCGAGGTGCCGCCGGGCAAAGGCCGGCTGCCTGCTTCGGCCAGAAACGCGTCACCGCACTCGGCCTGGACTTGGCGTGCGGCCGGGCGCGAACGGCGATCTTCCGGGAGTCGGATCGGGGCGGCCGGCTGGTCCTTGTCATCGATAAGCACCAGTGCCGGAGTCAGGACGCTCAGGCCGATGCCTTCGATGCCGTCCTCGGCCTGGGCGACCCCCCGCGCGGCTGCCGACACGGCTGTCCAGAGCCGACCCGCGGGAACCTCGGCCGCCTCGTTCGTTGGGCGATCGATGGCGTATTCGACCCGTCTGGTCGACCCAACCGGCTGAGGAGTCTCTGTGTTAAGAATCGCCGACGTGACCGTGCCGGCGCCAACGTCGAGAGCGAGTATTCGCATGGTCTGGTCCGCTTAGCCGAGAGCTTCAGCGACCGCTGTTGCCAGAAGCGCTCGCAGAAGCTCGCGGTTAAACGATTTAGTGCTGTCCCAGCGGCAGCCAATTCCTGCCGTCACGCGCGAGGAACTCATCGGAGCAGGCTGGCCCATCTGTCCCCACGGCGTATTCGCCCGGCATCGGTGCGTCGGCACGTTCAGCGGCCGCGATCAGCGGGTCGGCGATCTCCCAGGCGCGTTCGATTTCGTCGCTGCGCATGAAGAGCGCCGCGTCGCCAGCGAGAGCATCCTGCAGGAGACGTTCGTAGGCCTCGGGGATCACGACGCCGGGATACGCGTCGGCATAGTGGAATTTCAAGTCGCGTGGCATGAGGCCCATGCCCTGGTCGGGCACCTTGGTCTGGAAGTTGAGGTGGATGCCTTCGTTGGGCTGGATCTCCATCGTTAGCCGATTGCACTGGAGCGTCGCGCCCGGCGGCAGTGGAAACATCAAGTGCGGCGGGCAGAGAAACTGAATGACGATTTCGCTGTTTCGCTTCGACAGCGCCTTGCCGGAGCGCAAGTAGAAGGGGACGCCGCGCCAGCGCCAGTTGTCGATCTCCAGGCGCACGGCAGCATAAGTCGGCGTCCTCGAACCGGGAGCGACGCCCGGCTCGTTCCGGTAGCCGCGATATTGCCCGGTGCAAACCTGGTCGCACGCCTCTTCGACGGTCGGCACGCGCACGGAATCAAGCACTTTTACTTTTTCGTTGCGCAACGGATCTGCGGCATACCGCGAGGGCGCCTCCATCGCCACCAGGCTGAGAAGCTGGAGGAGATGGTTCTGGAACATGTCGCGGAGGACGCCGGACTTGTCGTAGTAATCGCCGCGCCGGCCCACGGTCACGGTCTCCGCCACCGTGATCTGCACGTGATCGACATACTGGTGGTTCCAAACCGGCTCGAACAACGTGTTGGCGAAGCGGAAGACGAGCACGTTTTGTACCGTGTCCTTGCCCAGGTAATGATCGATGCGATAGATCTGGTCTTCACGGAAGTGGGCTCGAATGGTTTGATTCAGCGCTCGGCAGGAGGCAAGGTCACGGCCGAACGGTTTTTCGATGATCAGCCGTTTCCAGCCGCCGTCCTCGCGGGTCATCTCCGCCTCGCCCAGCCGGGTGGCGATCTCGCCGTAGCGGTCGGGGGCAACGGCCAGGTAGTAGAGCCGTTTGCCGCCTTCCGTCCCTTCGAGTTTTCCAAGCCAGATTCGGAGCGCCGCCAGGCCGTCGGCACGGGTGGCGTCGCCCGGAACGTAGAAAAGTCGGCGGGCAAAACTTTCCCAGCGCGTCGCATCCCATTCCTTGGCGGCGAACTCGCGCACGCCGCCCTGCATCTTGGTGCGGAATTCGTCGTCCGCCATCGGCGTACGCGCGACGCCGACGATGCGGGTGTCGTCGCTAAGGCGGCCCTTGGAATAAAGCGCAAACAGCGCGGGTACGAGCTTGCGTCCCGTCAGGTCGCCGGTCGCGCCGATGATGACTACCGTTGATGCCATGGAGCAGGGTCTCCCAGTGCATTGGGCGAGCCGTCAAGATAGTTGCCGCTAACACGTATCAGATCGTCAGGTCGCCAAGTCCATTTGGCGGCGACCTTAGATTCTTGACTCTCGCACCGATCGACTGCCATTTCGGCGAGCAGGTCGCTCGATCGCGCGCAAGTCGCGATATCCGCCCCGTCCATTCAAAGGCCACTGTACAATGAACTTGGATGCACGGCTACCGCCTGCGGATACGGGGATCGCACTCGTGAATTCGCTCCAACACTCGGACGCCCGCCAGCAGTCTGCCGCCAATCCAATCGTTACGTTGATGAAGCTGGTGCTGCGGCCCGGATTGCTGCTCGTCATCTCCCTGGCATCCGTCGTTGTCGCCGCGGGACTGGTGTACTGGACGCCGGCGCCGGAGGCCCGTCCCGAGCCTAAGCCGGTCCAGCCTGGCGACCGGGAAATCGTCTTCCTCTACCAGGCGACCGCTGCCTCGACCTGGCAGCGCTTCGTCGAAGCAGCTAAGCACTTGCGTGGCTGGCGCAACTTCCAAGTAGATGATGGCAACGCGTTCCCCCGGGAAACGACTGCCGTTCCCGAATTGGTCGTCTCCAGCGGCTCGGCGCACGGCCGGCTCATATTCCGCTGGTACAAGCTGACCAGCACGCAACGAGCGGCGGATTGGATGGACGCCCTTCTCCGCCGGTCGCCGCCACCGCTAGCGATCGTTGGGGGCAACACCTCCGATGCGGCCTGGGAACAAGCGACGGAGTTGCAGCGGGCCGCCCGGCAATTGCCAGAGGAGCAGCGGCCGTTGTTGCTCCTGACGACGGCCACCGCGCAGAACGTCGGCGAGCCGAGCGTCGCACTCACGCAGATATACCCCGGCCGAACGCTCCGCTTCTGTTTCACGAACCAGCAGATGGCCGAGGCGGTTACCGAATTTCTGGACGGCCAGGAGGAACTGCAGGTTGACAAGCAACGCATTTACACGGCGGCATGGGAAGACGATTCCTACTCCTCCGATTTGACCGCGAGTTTCGGCACGGCCGTCGTGAGAGGCGGCGCTCCTCCGGAAGCGGCGGGGCAACGAATCCCGTCCAGCATCGGACTGTTCGACCGTCCCAACGAAGACGAAACGAAGGCGGCCGGCTGGCTGATCGACGACTTCCGGAAGAACTGGGGGCCGGCAGGAACGCCGCGTCCGCTGCTCGTGGTCGCGGGCCAATCGCAGCCGTCGCGCCGCTTCCTCCGCGCCCTGAACGTCAACCTGGCGGCCTGGGAGCGCCGCTTCGTCGTGGCCACCGGAGACACGCTTTCGTTTAACACGATCTACCGGGATCGCAACACCACTTGGCCCATCCAGGATCTCCCGTTTTCGCTGCTATTCTTCTGCCATCGCAATCCGGTCTCGGCCGATTCGGGTTTTAGCCCGGACGCATCCAGCGACCGAAGCGAGTCCGCGTCAAACTCGGGAACCGAGGACCTCCTGCTGTTCAAGGACCTCGTACGGGCGTTGCTCCACTCGACGACCGCGGACGGGGCGGAACTCGGGGATGCCGCGACCGTCACCAAACGGCTGAGCGCGCTTCGAAGAAGCGACGTTCTCGATAACGCCACGTCGGATGCGGTGCTCTTCGACGAAGACGGGAACCGGCGCACCGGGACCGGTGAACACGTCGTCTGGCTCGAACCGACGATCGACGACAGCCTTCGCGTGTTACCCAAAGCAACGATCACCGTCTGGTCCCGTCAAGTAGACGGCACGGGCGGCGAGCGCTGGATGCAGCGTCGCAAGCTCGCCGTGCTGTACGAAAGCCCATCGGGGGAACCCGGACATGGCGGCGATTGACCGCAAGCACCTCTGGCGTTACGTGCGCGGGCTGGCGGCGCCCGTCCTCCTGTGGGTGTTCGGGTTCTTGGCCTTGCGCGAGCCGCTGCGGGCCTGGCTCCGCGCCGACGACACCTACGATCAGCAAGCCATGCACGAGTGGATCAACGAGGCCGTCGTCTCCCGGCTGCCCCTTCCCGAATTGGTGGCCAAGTGTCAGCGGGTGAGCGCGGCCTACGGGCGATCGGCGCAGGCCAACGGCGGCCACGGAGATTCGGAACTCCTGCGCGAAGTCAGCAACCTCCGCCAGACCGTGCTCAATCAACTCGTGGCACTGGGCACGCCGCCCACGAAGATGTACCCCGGGCAGCTGCCGCTCTTCCCCGTCATTTACCGTCTCGAAGTGCGTTTCAATCCCACCCCGGATGCGCTGGCGTGGATGAACGAGCCGATCGTCTGGGAGTCGGACTTGCCCCGCGGCGAGGGGCAGTACACCGAGAAAAGCTATGCCCTGTCGCCCGATGCCACGGTGATGCTCCAGTACCAGTTGCACGCGTACGACAAGCGGCAGCACGACGAGCAGCATGCCGCCCAGCGCACGCGCTGGGTCCTGGCCCTGGCCGTGGCGGGCACGGCCGTCGCCTTCGCCTGGATCTGGCTCGTGCAACATCGCGAGCGGGCGAGCGCCCGCCAGCGCCTGGAGACGCAACGGCAGATCGAGCAAAAGGAACGCCAGCTCTTGCAGGAGGAAGTCCGCCGCCAGGACGCCGAGCTGCGCCAGGAAGACACCGAGCGCAAGCTCCTGGAGCAGCGTCTCGCCACCGAGGCCGTCGAGCGCGAGGCGCTGGAGCTGAAGTCGCAGCTTTACGCCAGCATCGGCATCATGGCCGGCTCCTACGCCCACAACATCAAGAACCTGCTCGTGCGGCCCAACGACTTGCTGCGCCGTTGCCTGGAGGCCGACGGGCTCGACGGCGACCGGGAGCGCATGCTCCACGAAGTCCGTCAAACGCTCGGCACCGTTACCGAGCGCTTGCAACAGATTCTTCGAACCGTGCGCCGCGACCCGAGCAAGTCCGAGTTGACGCGTATCGACCTCAACAACGTGGCCCGCGACATCGTTCGCACGTGGAAGGACCTCGCCCGCGACAAGTGGAAGCTCGACCTGTCGGTCGAAATGGACGAGTCCTCCGGTCCCCTCGTCGTCCAGGGCGACCCGTCGCACCTTCAGCAAGCCGCCGAAAACCTCCTGTTTAATGCCCGCGACGCCACGTTCGAGATGCGCAACCACCTTCGGGCCAAGGCAAGAGGTCAGGAATCGGCAGTCGGCAGTCGGCAGTCGGCAGTCGGCAGTCAGGCGTCAGGGACAAGTTACCAGGAATCGGAGGCCGTGCGCCGAGCGCTGATCGCTGCCGCGGGTTGGCGCGGCGAAGTCGTCTTGCGCACGCGCCGAATGGGCGAGCACGCCGTGCTGGAGGTCCAGGACAACGGCATCGGCATGAACGAGGAAATCCGCCGCCGCTGCACCGAAACGCATTTCTCGACCAAACGCGACAACGCCCTGTACGAAGGCGCCGCCGCCGGCATGGGGCTGGGCCTGTCGTTCGTCGTGGCCATCCTTGAACACCACGGCGCGAAGCTGGAAATCGACTCGTCGCCCCTGCGTGGCACCATCTTCCGGGCCAAGTTCCCAAGCACGGCACTCGTTCCGGCCAATTGATCGCTCAACGAGGTTCGGTTCTCTCTGGTGGTCTCTACAGCGCGGCGCTGGCAAGCCAGTCGTGGATTCGCTGCTGAAAATCAGCTACTGACTCTCGCTGCATCCAGAACGTTGCCACTCGGCTTCCATCCCGGAAAATCACGAAAGCCGGGACGTTGAGGATACCCCAGTTGGCAATCAACTCCACGTTCCCCGCGTGCTCAACATCCATCGAGTAGAGGTCAAGCACGGGCGTAAACCGCTTCTCCGTCAGCCGCAACTTATCTGCGAATTCGTAGTCATGCCCATTCCAACTTGCCCAGCAGTGGATGCCGACTAGGCGTTGGCCGGAAAGAGATTTGGGCAACCCGGGACCAGTCAGAGGTCGAACTTGGCTGGGCCACTTCGGCACAGATACCCTCCACCGCCCTACAACCAGCTCAGCCGCAGCGGCCGCGCTGAGCGACCAGGAACTCCGCCAGACCAACCTTGTGGCCGCCGTCGGCAACGCAGCGACTGGTTTGGCCCGACCTACTCAGTCGTTTTCGATACTACGTTTCCTGCGGCGACGCTCATACCTTCGCCGCCGACCAGCCTTGCCACCGATCCAAAAGAAATCCTTCGGCAAGCCGTCTGCCTGCAAATGTGGCACGCGGGGCTCGTAATAATCCCGGTGGTCCAGATTTCCGCTCGCTCGGCAACACTGTTGCCAAGCTGGCACGGGCTGTCCCGACCGTCGCTCCAACAACAGCCTGTGGATGTGGCGCTCGGCTACCTCGCACCCTTGCTCGGGACTCACGTCCCAGTCGAACGCGAGTGTGTGCCAGTACCAGCAGTAACGCCGCGGACAAGACTCGCGCGTGAGCCGCTTCCGAGCCTCCTCCAATTCGGCAGGCGACGGTGTAACGTGCAGATGGATTCGTACTCCAAGAGGTTCACTCATATCTTTCGCGGCACTTCTCGCGCCGCCTAACGCTCGGCTAAGCTGCCGGGGCCGCCTGCAAGGACGTTAAAGCTCGGAAAACCAGGCTGGCGGCCCCGGTCAGCTTCCGCCTGTGGTTCGGCGATCCTCGGTGGCCGGCTCGGTTGCGGGAATTTTCGCGAGAACCTTGCGATACGTGTCCCGATTTCCCCGAGCCCCCCGCATTTCCAGGTATTTTAACTGCTTTTCTGCAGAAAGTTTCTGGCGCACCGCATCGGCTACCCACTCCGCAATTCCCGACGGGTCAGTGAGTCCCAGAGCCTCGAGCTCTGGGCCGATGTCCTTGGGCAGCTCCACCTGTATCGAATTCATCGTGATTCTCCCAACCGGCGCAACGCTTCTGCCGGGGTAATGGCCTCGATCCCAAATCGCGCCGCAGCAGTCGCCAAGTCGCGGACGTTGTGTGTAACGATCCAGTCACTGCCCGAGGCGACTGCCGCCTCCAGCACCAACTCATCGTCTGGATCGGACACTGCGGGACGAATTCGGAAATGGATTACAGACCGCTTGCCGACTCCACAGAGGTAATCAACAAGTGTGTCAACGTCCTCAGCGGAAACCCACGTCTCACCCTCCAAGCGCTTGCACACCGATTCATATTCTAGCACCAGCGCTGCGGTGATGCCGATCTCAAACGCCCCTTCTCCGACTAACTCCATAATTCGATGCGACGCGCCAAGGGACGAGCGCAACGCGGAAACGACGACATTCGTGTCCAGGGTCAAAGTTGGCAGAGCCATCTATCAAGTCAGGATAATCAAGTTCGGAGAATAAAGAGCCTCGTGAGTCTCTTTTCGATCATGTACAGTTCAATAAGATTTTGAATCCGTCTTCTTTCTACTGCGCTTTGCGCCACGCCTTGTACTTACCACGCCCAGCCAGGAACGACTGCGTTCACTTGCCTGGCCGGCGGCAAGGAATGTGATGCCGCGGAAAACCGTAATGCCGGCCCGGTGTCGGCTGCAACGCCTTGTTCGGCTCAGCCGCTTCTCGTGATGGTTCTTTCAACACTTTAGTATCCGTCGCTTGTCCCCAGCCCTCTCGACTTCGAATCCCCAATCCACGGCGTCACAGTCAAAGGTCTCGTCGCGGAAGTAGAAGAGAAAGTGCCGCGACAACTTCTGGGAGGGGTCTACCACGACCCAGTCCTCTGGGCACTCCGCGAGGCGCAAATCGCCGCCCACTTCGTAGAACTCTCCCCACTGCGGCGCCAAGGTGCTGAACCGGCACTGACCACGATACCAACCTTCGTCGTTGGTGGCTCCAAGCCGGTAGCGTTGGCAGCACACGAATCGGAGTCGGCCCACATCCTCAGAACTGAACTGAGGAAACTGGTAGGCATTCATTCGGAACGAGACAATCACATCCCGGCCTTCGACGCGCACCCCTGGGTCGGGAGCGTTTGGCTCCGCGTTCCAACCGTCATTCAATCGCCGAAACGTCGTCATCATTTGTGGCCGAAGATGTTATTAGATGCGCGATCTATCACCAAACGCGCAAGCTATCAATAAGGACCGCCCCAATCCAGTGTTTACCAGCCGTAGCATGAACTCAACGTGCAGCAACTCGTTAT
>Ga0066903_100005276_pt1 | contig 11175 bp, 7 predicted proteins | sample PanSoiMetaGPlot1_FD_67491 | JGI IMG/M metagenome (GOLD analysis project Ga0066903, IMG submission 67491) | Tropical forest soil microbial communities from Panama analyzed to predict greenhouse gas emissions - Panama Soil - Plot 1 (version 2) | ecosystem: Environmental > Terrestrial > Soil >...
CTCTTCACCGTCGTTCTGGAGCAATTCCCGACCGACACCGTCGATTATGCCGACGTGGTCCTGCCGGCCACGACTCAGCTCGAACACTGGGACATCCACGGCTCCTACGGCCACCTCTACGTTCAGGTCAACGAGCCCGCCATCGCCCCGCTCGGCGAAGCCAAGCCGAACACGGAAATCTTCCGCCTGCTCGCGCGGCGCATGGGCTTCGAGCCCGAGCTCTTCGACGCCACCGACCCGGAGCTGATCTCCGAGGCCCTGACGCCGCCGGCTTCGACGCGCCGCTTCCCGCCGCGCGACGGGTTCGTCGGCATCAACTTCGACCGTCTTCGCAGGGAAGGCCCGATCCGAGTGAAAGTGCCCGAGAACTTCGCTCCCTTCGCCGAGGGCGGATTCAATACGGCCTCGGGCAAGTGCGAGTTGTACAGCGCCGCGCTGGCAGCGCGCGGACTCGATCCCCTGCCGACCTACACACCGCCCCACGAAGACCCGCAAACGCGGCTTGACCTAGCCAACCGCTTCCCGCTGCAAATGGTCAGCCCGCCTGTTCCATCGTTTCTCAATTCCACGTTCGTCAACGTGCCCGAGCTGCGCCGGATGGCCGGCGAACCGACACTCGAGATCCATCCCACGGACGCGGCCAAGCGCGGCATCCAGGACGGCCACACCGTCCGCGTCCACAACGAGCGCGGCAGCTTTCAGGCCAAAGCCGTTGTCGGGGAGACCGTGAAACCGGGTGTCGTCGTGTCCCAAGGCATCTGGTGGAACAAGTACACGCCCGACGGCGTCAACTGCAACACGACGACGAGCAGTCGCCTCACCGACCTAGGCGCGGGCGCGACTTTCTTCGATAATTTGGTGGAGGTAACGGCCGAAGCGGCTTTGAATTCCAATGGCGATGGCGGCGGCCACCACTAGCCGTGATTCTTTGCTCGGGCGTCTTGATGCATCCCGTGCTTGGGTCATTTCGCCTTCGGCAGCAATCGCCCCAGCGCTGCCATGCTCAATTCCACCACGTGGCTGGGCTTCACCTGCCACAAGTTCGGATTCATCAACTCCGCCGAAACCCAGCCAGTGTAGCCGAGTTCTCGAAAGCGCTGGAGGATGGGATCGAGTTGGAAATCGCCGTCTCCGGGCAGCACTCGGTCGGCGTCGGTGGCCAGTTCGCGCGGCGTGCCGGCCAAGTCGCACAGTTGCACGAACGCCAGGTTGTCCTTCGTCAGCCGGCCCAGGTCTTCGAACTTGCTAGGCCCCGTGTAGTAGTGGAACACGTCGAAGTTGACGCCGACGTTCGGCTCGCCGCAGGCGGCGATCAATGACAACGCGGTGTCCAGGCTGGAGCAGAAGGTGTTGGCGCCGCGAAATTCTAGGGCCAGTCTCACGCCGAATCCGGCCGCCCATTGCGCCGCCTGAGTCAAGGAGACGACAGCCCGCTCCAAATCAATCGGTTCAACCTTCGCGACGAAATCGGCCACGACCAGCAGCGTGCCGATGCCGAAATACTGGCACGTTTCGAGCCGGCGCTTGAAGTGGTCGTAGTGGACCCTTCGTTGCTCCCTTTGCGAGAGGAGCAGGCCGCCGTGGTAGCTTGCCGCCGCCAGAGTCACGCCTCGATCCAGGAGTAGCTTTTTCGTATCTTCGGCAGAGTGGGTACCGAGGTGCGTCTCCAGTTTGGTGAGCCAGACCTCCATGGCCGTGCAGCCGCCCTCGGCGTAGGCCGAAACGTCGTCGGCAAAGGAAGTCGGCAACGTCGTCGCTTCACTGAGACAGGGTTTCATCCCTTTAGTCTACATCTCCACCACGGCGGGGACCGTTTGCGGCAGACTGGGCACGAATTGCCCAGTCCGCAATTACTTCTTGCCTGACTTGGCCGGGCTGGTTTTGGCCGCGCCCTTTGTCTTTGGCGGAGCACCCTTCGAGGCCAGGTTCGGATCGATGCGCCCTAGGGCGACGCCGGCCGCCTCGCGGACCCGAGCGTCGTGGTCCTTCAATGCGGCTTGGAGCGCAGGGATAGCCTCCTTCGCTTGTTCGCCAAAGTACCCCAGCCCGATGGCAGCACTCCAGCGGATATCGCCGTCGCTGTCCTCGAGGGCTCCGATCAGTGCCGGCACGATCTTTTCCGCGTCTGCTTTTCGCTGTGGCAAGAGTCGTACGGCTACGAGCCGATCCCGTTCGCTGCCCGAGTTCAGGTCGGCAATCAGCTGGTCGGTCGATTTCTTGCCACAACCGGCACACGCGAACACGCATAGGATCACGACAATGCGCCCGCGCATGCGTGCCCTCCTCAGGCGAAATCGGACGATCACCAGTCCGTGGTCAAATCGTCGCCGGCGATGGTGCATAGGGCCTGATACGTGAAGGGGTTGATGCCGCTCGTGAGGAAATGCACCGAGCCGTCGCCGAACAGGAAGTTCGCCCCGCGCCCCGTGTGGTAGCTGTAAAACGTGTCCGGATCATAGATCGGGAAGTCGGCGCTGGGCAAGTGCGTGGCGTTGCCGTGGGCGAGGACAAAAGCCTCGTCGAAGTCCGCATTGTCGTAGGCAGGGCCGGGAGGGGGAACGTCGATCAAGGGAGGGATGGTCACCATCCAAGCGGGGCACCTTCCCCCCGTCACGGCCCCGGTCCAGGTGCTGGGGGCATGGTTGCTGGAGCGCTCGCCGACGAAGATGGTGTTGCTCGTACCGTCAGTGACGCTCGCGAACGTAGTACGGCTGTTGCGAAAAAACAGGCCGCGGCAGGCCGTGCCGAGTGGCCTTGCTAGCGCGTCGGTGCCGGAGCCGCCGGCATAGTTCCCGCCCGCGCCGTTAAAGCATTCCAGCCACCCGTTGCAGCCGAGGTAGTTGCCGCGCGCCACCGTGGCAATCGGCGTCGTGAAGGTACTGTCATAGATGTCGAAGGTGTCTCGATTGGGCTCCGAGGGACACAGGAAGACGGTCAGAGTCTGCTGAGAGACCTGCACGTTTACCCCTATGCCCACCCCGACGTTGAACTTGATCTGCTTGTACAGATTGTCTTGCTCGAGGTAAGGCAGCAGGAACGACGCCCAGCTCCAGCCTGGCCCCACGTCGTTGTCTGGCGTGCTGAGTGGGTTCTTGTTGCCGTCGACGTACCCGGGAGGAAATTGACCCACGGTGTCGTGATAGTTGTGCAGCGCCAGACCGATTTGCTTGAGGTTGTTGGCGCACTTCATGCGGTTAGCCGACTCTCGAATCTTCTGGACCCCCGGCAACAGCAGGCTCATCAAGATGCCGATGATGGCGATAACGACGAGCAATTCGACCAGGGTGAAGGCTCGACGGTTGGAGGTGAACATGGCCGGCTCCACGCGGTTATACTTTGTAATACCAAAGTCATACTATGTAATACACATCCGTCTTCCCGCGTCAAGCGAGAAAACCCTCTTGCTGACTGCACGAGTCGCGCCCGCGTTTTGGCGCTGGGCTTTCGCCTCGCGCGTTGCTAATCTGGAGCATCGCTTGCACGATCATCCGACGACGTACTGCCGAGAGTCCACACCATGCACGATTCCCGTCCAGCCTTCCGTCCGTTCGTTGCGCTCGGGCTCATTTCCGGCCTCTTCCTGGTCGCGGCCGTTCCAGCCAGCGGTCAGGAAAAGTCGAAAGAAATCGCCGATCTGGAAAAACAGATTCAGCAACTGACGCAGCGGCTGAACGAACTGCGAGGAGCCAAGCCTACCGTCGAAGGCACGCTGCCGGCCGAGTGGGTGAAGCAACTCAACTGGCGGTCCATCGGCCCGGCTACGATGGGCGGCCGCATTACCGCGCTGGCCGTTTGCGAGACAGACCCTTGCCTGTACTGGGTTGCCACCGCCTCGGGCGGGCTGCTCAAGACGACTAACGGAGGCACGACGTTCGAGCACCAGTTCGACCGGGAAGCCACCGTCTCTATCGGCGACGTGGCGGTGGCCCCGTCCGATGCCAAGATCGTCTGGGTCGGCACGGGTGAGAACAACCCGCGCAACTCGGCCAGCTGGGGCGACGGCGTTTACAAGTCCACTGACGGCGGCAAGACGTGGGCCAACATGGGACTTCGAAAATCGTTCCAGATCGGCCGCATCGCCATCCATCCGAAGAAGCCCGAGATTGTCTACGTGGGCGCGCTGGGCCGGCTCTGGGGACCGAACGAGGAGCGTGGTCTTTACAAAACGACCGACGGCGGGAAGACGTGGACCAAGGTCTTGTCGATCGACGACAAGACCGGCGTTATCGACGTGCAAATGCACCCCACTGATCCCGAAACGCTGCTGGTTGCCACGTGGGAACGGCAGCGCGACGGGTTCGACAGTCATCCCGGCACCGAGATGCCGCCCGCCGAGGGCTACGACCGCTACGACCCGATCAAAAAGTGGGGACCCGGCAGCGGCATCCACAAGACCACCGATGGCGGCAAGACCTGGCACAAGATCACCAAAGGATTGCCGACGGTCGCGCTCGGCCGGATGAGCATCGATTACTACCGTAAGAATCCGAGTACCGTTTACACCATCATCGACTGCGAAAAGATCGGCATGGGCACGCCGCCGCCGCAGGTATTTTTCGGCGTCCAGGGCGAGGACGGCGAGGGCGCGGCTAAGCTGACCCGGATTACTGAAAACGGCCCCGCCGCCAAGGCGGGACTCAAGACGGGTGACGTGGTCAAGCATTTCGACAAGGACGACGTCAAGAGCTACGACGGGCTCGTCGAGCAAATCAACAAACACAAGCCGGGCGAAATAGTGACGTTGAAGGTCCAACGTGGGAAGGAAACCGTTGACATCTCGGTGACACTGGAAAACCGTCCGGGCTCGGCCGGCGGGGTCTTCTTGGGGCTGACCGGCGAGGAGACCGAGTCCGGCGTCAAGGTGACTGACGTGGCCGAGAACGGCCCCGCCGTGAAGGCCGGCCTCAAACCGGACGACGTTTTGGTTACGCTCGACGGCAAGCCGGTCAAGGAGCTTCGCGCCATTTTCGAGATTCTGCGCAGCCACGTGGCCGGCGACAGGGTCGCCGTGGAGGTCAAGCGCGGCGAGAAAGTCGAGAAGCTGACGCTGAGCCTGGAGACCCGGCCGGGCGCCAATCCGCGACGGCCGTACAGCTTCGCCTACGGCGGGCAGCGCGAAAACGTCCAGGACCAGCAGGGGCCGGACTCGTTCCAGTACGGGGGCGTGTTCAAGTCAACCGACGGCGGCGAGTCGTGGGCGCGGATCAACAGCCTCAACCCCCGGCCCATGTATTTCGGCCAGATCCGCGTCGATCCCAGCGATGACAAGTACCTTTACGTCTGCGGCATCTCGCTCTATCGCTCCAGCGACGGCGGCAAGACCTTCAAGGGCGATGGCAACAACGGCGTCCACCCCGATCAGCACGCCCTGTGGATCGATCCGAAGGACGGCCGCCACCTAATCGTCGGCACCGACGGCGGCTTCTACGTCACCCACGACCGCATGAACCACTGGGACCACTTCAATCACCTGGCGCTCGGCCAGTTCTACCACGTGGCCGTCGATAACAAGCAGCCCTACCACGCCTACGGCGGCTTGCAAGACAATGGAACCTGGGGCGGCCTTTCCCGCTCCCTCAGCGGGCCCGGGCCAAGCAACGACGACTGGATCACGGTCTCCGGCGGCGATGGCTTCCACTGCCAGGTCGATCCGACCGATCCCGATCTCGTCTACTACGAATCGCAAGACGGCTTCGTGGGTCGGCGCAACCTTCGCACCGGCCAGTTTCGCCCCATTCGTCCGCAGAACCCGCGCGGCAAGCCACCCTACCGCTTCAACTGGAACACGCCATTCATACTGTCGACGCACAATTCGCACGTGTTCTACTGCGCCGGCAACTTCGTGTTCCGCTCGCTCAAGCAGGGCGACGAGCAGAAAGTGATTTCGCCCGAGATCACGCGCACCAAGCGCGGCAGCGCCACCGCGCTGGCCGAATCGCCCCGCAACGCCGACCTACTTTGGGTCGGCACCGACGACGGAAACCTCTGGATCACGCGCGACGGCGGCGCCAATTGGACGAACGTCACGCCGCTCCCCACGCCGCTCCGAGGCGAGAAGTCGGGGGTGAAGGGCGGCGACACGCTTCCAGGTCCACGCTGGGTCGCAAGCGTCGAGCCGTCACGCTACGTCGAAGGTCGGGCGTACGTCGCCTTCGACGGCCATCGCTCGGACGACGACGAACCCCATATCTTCGTCACGGAAGATTTCGGCCAGACGTGGAAGTCGCTCCGCGCCAATCTGCCGGCTGGCTCGACGCGCGTTTGCCGCGAGGACGTGGCCAACGCCAACCTGCTTTTCCTGGGCAATGAATTCGCCGCCTTCGCCTCGCTCAATCGCGGCGAATCGTGGACGAAGATTAACAACAACCTGCCTACGGTCGCCGTTCACGAGTTCGCCATCCATCCGACGGCCGGCGAGATCGTCGCCGCTACCCACGGACGCAGCCTGTGGGTCCTCGACGTGACTGCATTGCGACAGGTGACGGCCGACACGCTCAAAGCCGACGCGGCGCTCTACAGGCCGAACACCGTCGTCCGCTGGCGCAACGAGCCGAGCCACGGCTCGCTCTACGGCCACGGCAGCCGACGATTCATCGGCCAGAATCCGCCGCCCGGTGCGCACGTCTACTACTCGCTCGGCAAGAAGGCCACGAAGGCCGCCGTGAAAATCGTCGATTATTCCGGCAAGACGCTGCACGAGTTCAACGTCGGGACGGAGCCCGGCCTGCACCACGTCGGCTGGGACGCAACGCGTACCACGAATCGCCGCGGCGGCCGTGTCACTGCCGACCTCGATGCGGAAAATGCGCCTCCCCGCCGACCGCCTGGAGGCCCGCAGGCCTCCTCTGCCGCCCCGTCCGGCATGTACCGCGTCGTGCTCGTCGTGGACGGCAAGGAATTGTCGCAGCCCTTACGCATCGAGTCCGACCCGACGCTGCCCACGACTATTACTACCGAAGAAGAGGAGCCAGCGGCGTCGAACGCCGGCGGGCGAGAGGACGACGATTGATCTCGGAACTCGATGGACCGGATTCTGGGTTCGTACCGTACGGTCATATTCTAACCGGTATAGTATCCCGATGAGGAGTACACGATGGAGCTCGTAGCCGATTCGTGAGAATTCGGCACTCGGCCGATCACCCTCTTGCGAATTCCCGCCGGTTCGAGAAAAAACCGAAGAACCGCGCATGCACGCGCCTCTACTATGAATGCCCAGCCTGCGCAATTGTTGGAAATCGCGCCATGAGGCCCAGTTCGCTCGCGTCGTTCATCAGTCGGCTGCGCCGCTTCGCCGAGCCGCGCGCCGGTGGCCTGGACGACGCCGAGCTGCTCGACCGCTTCGCCGCACGGCGCGATGAAGCAGCATTCGAAGTTTTGTTGTGGCGCTACGGGCCTCTCGTGCTGGCCCTGTGCCGGCGGATGCTCCGACGCGAGCAGGACGTGGAGGACGCCTTCCAGGCAACTTTCCTGACGCTGCTACGCAAAGCTGGCTCGATCGCACGGCGACAGTCCCTCGGCGCCTGGCTGCACACCGTGGCTTTTCGCATCGGATTGCAGGCGCGAGCCAGGGCTAAACGCGATTGCATCGCCGATCAAGAACGCGTCGAATCCGCAGCCGTCCTCGACCAGCGCCAAGCCGGCGGCGATTGGCAGGAAGTGATCGATCAAGAAATCCAGCGCCTGCCGCGCCGTTATCGCCTGCCCTTCATTCTCTGCTATCTCGACGGCAAAACGCACGTCCAAACCGCGCGGTTGCTGTCTTGTCCGCCAGGCACCGTGGCCTCGCGCCTGGCCTGGGCACGCGACCGGCTGCGCGCCCGCCTGACGGCGCGGGGCCTGACCCTGCCATCGGCGCTTACCTGTTTGATCGTCCCGGCGGAATCGCAGGCGGCTTCACTTGCCGGCCTGATTGAAACCGCGCTCCGTACGGCGCGGCTGTTTACTCTGGGAACTCTGCCCGGGTCCGGAACAATTCCGGCCCACGTGACCGCATGGTCGAAAGGGGTGGTGCGAGCGATGTTTCTCAGCAAAGTCCAAGTGATGACAACCCTGGTGCTGGCTTCAGCGCTCCTCGGTGCCGGCGGCGTCCTGTGGCAGCGCGTCCAGGCCGGAGGAGAAGCTGGCTCGTCCGACGATACGCCGGTCCAGGCCGCCACGCAACAGAAGCCTAAAAACTCCGGGAACCAGGCCGATACGAGGCCACGCGGCTCGGAAGCGATCGAGGGTTTTCAGAAGGAACTAGCCATAGCCGAAGCCGAGTACAAAAGGATCGAGAAGAATTGGGACGACGCGCTGACTGATTACCGGCGGCACTTCCAGGAACGGGAGAAGCAGCAACGAGCTAAGAAAGCCCGGCTCGCCTTCGAGGCCAAGAGAACCAGCCGAGCGTTGGAAATGGCTGAATCCCGTTACGAGAAGCTAACCCACGCGTTAGACGTAGCCCCCGATGACATAGGACTGGACAAATTGCAGAAAAAGCAGCGGGAAGCTCAGCAACAAGCGGAGCAACTCGGCGCCAAGCTGTTAGAATACGAGCTCGAATTGGCCGCGGCTGATGACCCCACGGACCCCGACAAGCCGCGCCTGGAGGCGCTGGAAAGGCAGCGCACTCTTGCATTGGAACGTGCCCGTAAGAAAATCGAAGCAATCGAGCGAAGATTGCTTCCCGCTGCCAGTGCTGGAGCGGACACCCGTTTGCAAGAATTGGGACGCAAAATCGATGCACTCACGCGGGCCGTGGAGGACCTGAGCAAATCGCTCCGCCGCTAGCGCGGCCAAACGGGGATGCTATTGACCCAATCCCAAGCGAGGAATCCCGATGATTACCGCGACTCGTTTCCTACGACGCGATCCCGCTGACGTGACGCCCTGGGCGGAAACCTGCGGACAAATCCGTTGCTTGATCGAAGAGAAGGACGGCGCAGCCGGCGAAGTCCATCACGTCGAAATCCAGGACGCCAAGCTCCACTACCACGAACGAACCGACGAGTTTTACTACGTGATCTCTGGCCAGGGCACCATGATCCTCGACGAGGAAGAAATCGAGCTGCACGCCGGCGTCGTCGTCTACGTGCCGCGCGGCGTCCGCCACAAGGCCAAGGGGAACCTGACCGTCCTCACCGTGTGCGTGCCCCGCGGCGTTCTGGGCGACGTTCACGAAGTGGAGTAGGGGGATGCAGCTCCTGCTTTAACCGCAGAGGGCGCAGAGAACGCGGAGAGGGAGGCCCGGAGCCTGTGGGTTGTGACTCCTGGTAGTTGTTGACGATCCGTTTGATCCCGTTCTTCAGTACAACTTCGTGGAAGTTGACGAGCAACCCCACTCGAGGATCGAGCAAGCGCAAGTGCGACGTGAGTTGCGCCTGATCGACTGGATGCAGCTTGTCCTTGGCCTTGCACTCTACGATGACCAACCCATCTACTAGTAAATCTGCACGAAAGCCGCACTCCAGCTTCACCTCCTCGTAAATAACCGGGATTGGCTTTTCCTGTTCCACCCGTAGGCCAAGCTTCTTCAATTCGTAGGCCAGACAGATTCGGTACGCGGACTCTAGCAAACCCGGTCCCAAGGCGCAATGCAACTTGATGGCGGCACCAATGATGGCCGAGGTGAGTTCGTTCAGCTGCATTGTTCCCTCTGTATAATCTGCGTTTGGTCGCTCTTTGGGCACGACCGAGCCTTGGCATTGACCTCTCCGCGCCTCTGCGCCCTCTGCGGTTAGTCTGTCTTCCCTTCCAGCAGCAGCGCCCAGTCGCCGTTGTCCGGCATCTCGGGCGAAGTCCACGACAGGCCCTCGGCCATGGGTAGCTTATCGCCCTCGCCGCTACGAGGGTTGTATCGGCTCACTCGATAGCGCCCGGGGGCCGTTCACTAGCCCGAAGCGCGAGCGAGGGAGGCAATCCTTCGGCTCTCCCTCGCTCGCGCATCGGGGTAGTGAGAGTTTGCTTCGTTGGCCTCGATCGAGAGGCGGAGCGCGAATTGCATCTCAACTCAAATTCGGCAGCGGGCCGTCGCCGCAGAAGTTGGGGTTGCCGAACTTGTCGATACGGTGGCCCATGCCGTGGGCCAGCGACAGGAGCAGCCGGTTGTGCGGCAGCTTCGGGTAGCGGATCGATCGGCCCATGCGGAAGTTTAGGCCGTTTCCGACCAGGACGAACGGGATGTTGTCGAGCGTGTGCGAGTTGCCCTTGCCCAGCTCGTTGGTCCAGACGATCAGCGTGTTGTCGAGCAGGCTGCCGCCGCCGCCCGGCTCGGGCGTCTCGGCCAGCCGGCGGGCCAGGTAAGCCAGCTGCTCGCAATACCACTTGTTGATCCGCGTCAGCTTGTCTTGCGATTCCTGGTCCTTGTCCTCCTTGTGCGACAGCTCGTGGTGGCTCTCTTCCACCTTGAGCCAGCGCATTCGGGCCTGGCCGACGGAGTTCGTGAATTGCAGCGTCGCCACGCGGGCAAAATCCGCCGCGAAGCTATTCACCATCAGGTCGATCTGCGTCTTGGCGATCCGCGGCATGTTGTCGTTCTGGCGCTTGATGCCGGGTTCGATCTCCGGGACGGCGTGGCCGACGGTCTCCTTCGCGGCCGACTTGAGTTCCTGTTCCATCTCGCGCACGAAGGTCGCGTGCTCCTGCAGCAGCTTGCGATCGGCGGCACTCACCAGCTTTTCCACCTTGTGGAGGTCTTCCTGCACGTCGTCGAGAATGCTCACGAGGCTTTCCTGGTCCTTGGTACGGCCGTAGAGCTTGGCGAACATCTGGTACGGGTCGTCGATCGGCGCGATCGGTTTGTTCCCTCCCGCGTAGACCATGCGCGTCCAGGTGTCCGCCTTGTCTGGCACCATGACGCCAAATTCAAGCGAGCCGAATCGGGTCCGCGTCGCCGGGTTCGACTGCAGGTGGTTCTTGATTTCCTGATCGATGGAGATGCCCTTGGCCCAGCCGGCAGGCGTGTCAGAGCCACCCTGGATGTTGCCGGGGAACAACTCGACGCCGGTGAGCAGGCAGCCCATGCCGCGCATGTGGGCGTCGCCGTCGCCGCGGACCTTGTCGCACAGGCCGTGCAGGATCAGGGTGCGGTCCTTGAACGGCTGTAGCGGCTTGAGGCTTTCCTTGAGGGTCGTCAGCTTGCCGGCGCCGTCGGGCCAGAACGCCGGCGGCACGACGCCGTTGGGGCTGAACATCAGC
>Ga0066903_100005277_pt1 | contig 11173 bp, 12 predicted proteins | sample PanSoiMetaGPlot1_FD_67491 | JGI IMG/M metagenome (GOLD analysis project Ga0066903, IMG submission 67491) | Tropical forest soil microbial communities from Panama analyzed to predict greenhouse gas emissions - Panama Soil - Plot 1 (version 2) | ecosystem: Environmental > Terrestrial > Soil >...
AAAAACCGCAGCAGTCAGCGGCGCAGGAAACCGCGCTTCCGCGGCTGCGGGCGACGCGGGAGGGGCGCATCCGTGACGATCGCCATCGGCATCTCCTGCGTCATCCAGCGCGCCAACTCCGGATCACCGACGGCGTCGGCCGCAGCGCGCAGGCCGGCCTCGCGGATGTCCGGCATGTGCGCGTCGCTCGCGAGCACGTGCGCCAGACCGCGTTCGATCAGCCCGGTTGCCGCAGCCTTCGACGAGCGTCCGATCCGCCCGTCGAGCGATGCCGCCGTGATCTGCACGAGCGCGCCCGCGTCGACCAGCGGTCGCAGCTCGTCGGGGTTCGCCTGCACGTCTGCGTTCCGCTCCGGGTGGGCGATCACCGGCGTGATCTGCCGGGTCACGAGGCGGAACACCCACTCGTGCAGCGAGAGCGGCCAGCCCGCGTACGGGAACTCGACCAGCAAGTAGTGCCGGCTCCCGCCGAGCCCGAAGCGGATCAGGTCCTCCTCGGACAACCGGTCGAGCCAGTCGATTGCGATCTCGCCGCCGGGCCGCACGTCGATCGGGATCTCCTCGGCCTCGATCGCTGTCCGCAGCTCGTCGACGAGCCGCTCCATCGTCGCCGGCGTCGTGGGGTAGTCGTCCCTGACGTGCGGCGTCGCGGCGATGACGCGGATGCCGTCTTCGGCGGCCCGACGCGCAAGCTCGAGGCTCTCCTCGATCGTTGCGGGACCGTCGTCGACGCCCGGAAGGATGTGCGAATGGAGGTCGATCATTGCTTCTGAGCGATCGCAACCGTACCCAGTACACTGGAACCGTGGCGATGCGCACGATGAAGGACGTGCACGACGAGACCTGTGCCGTCGCCTGTTGCGCAGAGATCATCGGCGCCAAGTGGACGGCTCTCCTCGTCCACGACCTCTCCGAAGGGCCGCGCCGCTTCTCCGAGCTCGAGCACTCCTGCCCCGGGATCAGCCCGCGGACCCTCTCCGAGCGGCTGAGGCTGCTCGAACAGGAGGGGATCGTCCTGCGGCGCAGCTACAGCGAGACGCCGCCGCGGGTCGAGTACGAGCTCACCGACAAGGGCGACGCGCTCCTGCCGATCATCAAGGCGATGAGCGACTTCGGGCACTCCTGGCTCGTGCCAGCGCACGACCACTCGCACGACCACATCTAGCGGTCAGCGCAGACCCGAGAAGCCGACGAAGAGCTCACGCGCCGCCGCGACGCCGAGCGGCACGTACTCGAGCAGCAGCCGCTCGTTCGGCGAGTGGACGTTGCTGTCCGGCAGCGCGAAGCCGGTGATCACCGTCGGGATGCCGCGGTCGCAGAGCGCAGGCACGATCGGCAGCGAGCCGCCCGAGCGGAGAAGGAGCGGCCGCGCACCGACCGCCCGCTCGAAGGCGTCCTGCGCCAGTTTGATCGCAGGCGACTCCGGCTCGACGAGACCGGGCCGGCTCATGGCCATCTTCTCGAGCTCGACGTCGGCACCGGCCGGCGCCGCGTCCTTGAGCAGCTGCTCGACGGTCTCGAACATCGCGTCCGGGTCCTGCCCGGCCGCGAGGCGCATCGACAGGTTCGCCTCGGCCAGGGCCGGGATCACGGTCTTCTGGAGGAACGGCGACCCGCCCGCGATGCCGTTGACGTCGAGCGACGGCTCGGCCCACGTGCGGAGGTAGAACTCGTCGCCCGCGGCAGGATCGGACGGGCGGGCGCCCTGCTCGGCGAGGACCTGGTCGCCCGGATCGAGCGTGCGCCACCCGTCGAGCTCCCCCGCCGTCGGCGGGACGATCCCGGCGCGCAGCGGCTCCGGGAGACGGCCGTCGCGCTGGGCGAGGCCGGTCAGCGCCTGCGAAAGGGCGTGCATGGCGTTCATGGCCGCCCCGCCGTACATGCCCGAGTGCAGGTCCCGCTCGCCGGCGTGCACGCGAAGGTGCATGTAGACGATCCCGCGTGTGGCGATGTAGAACGCCGGCACGCCCTTCGCGGGCATGTCCGCGTCGAAGATCACGGCCACGTCGGCGCTGCGGCCCTCGTCGGCGAGGAAGTCGATGATCGAATGACCGCCGACCTCCTCCTCCCCGTCGCACGCAAAACGCACGTTCACGGGCAGCGCTCCGTCGGCGGCAAGTGCGGCCGCGGCCTTGAGCAGGAGGTACAGCTGTCCCTTGTCGTCGGCGATCCCGCGGGCGTACAGCCAGCCGTCGCGCGCATCGAGCTCGAATGGATCGCTCTCCCAGAGGTCGAGCGGGTCGGGCGGCTGAACGTCGAAGTGGCCGTAGACGAGGACGGTCGGCGCCGAGTCGGCACCCTTCGAGGCCCGTAGCTCGCCGACGGCGAGCGGACTGCCCTGCCAGTCGACGACTTCGGCCTCACCGCCTGCGCTGCGGAGGAACTCGACCACCCATCCGGCGGCCTGCCGGACGTCGCCGGCGTGCGCCGGGTCGGCGCTCAGGCTCGGGATGCGCAGGAGCTCTGCGAGCTCGTCCAGCAGCGGCTCGACGGCAGTCGTCGTCACCCGCGCAGCCTACTTGGCGGGGATCTTCGAAAGCAGCAGTCGCGTCGGGGCGAGGAACGGCGACGGCCCCGCGGCAACCACCTTCTGCAACTGGGCCTTACCGGCCTGGGCCTGCCCAAGCCAGAGCAGCATCAGCCCGAGGTGGAAGCGGACGACCGGCGCTTTCGGAAACACCTTCACGAGCGGCCCGAGGCGCGAGAAGGCGAGCGACGGCTTCGCCTTGTCGAAAAGCCCCACCGCCTCCGCGACCCGGGCGTCGGGATCGTCCGGTGCGAGTCTCGCCGCCGCCGCGAACTCCCGCTCCGCCGACACCGTCCGGCCGAGCTTCAGCAGCGCCGCCCCGTAGAGGAGCTTGGCGTGCGCGTCGTGTCTGTGCGCGCGTGCAGCGAGGAACGCAAGCTGGTTCGGCGGCGAGAGCTTGTTCAGCTCAGGCGGCGACGCGAAGGAGGGCGAGAACGGCGGGTGGCCCGAGAAGTAGCGCGGGTGTAGCAGGTCCTCCGCTCGAACCGCGTACGACGTATCGGGCTCGAGCCGCCGCGCCTTGCGCCACGCCTCCTCGGCCTGTCCCAGCCGGTTCTGCCAGAAGAAGGCGAGCCCGAGCTCGAGCTGCGCCAGCGAACTCCGAGGATGTTCCCGCGTCAGGGCGGCAAGGCGGTCGAAGCCGTCAGGCCAGGCGGCCAGGGCGGACCCGATCTGCGCCTGCAGGGACTCGTAGCGCTCGAAGATCGCCGCGGCTTCCTTGCGCCGTCCATTCGCATACAGCACCTCGGCGCGCCGAAGCGCAACCGCCTCGTCGTCCGTCCGCACGCCGAGGTCGAGGTCGAGCTCGGGCGCTCCCTTGCGCGCGGCGGGAAGGGCCGTCGAGGCCCCACCCGTGTCCGTCCGGGTGAGGAGCGTGGCCCCCACGGTCGCTCCGGCAGCGACCACGGCGATCGCCCCCACGAGCACCCACATCCGACCCCTGGCCGACACGAATCGACGATACGGGAATCCCCGCCGACGTCCGCGCGTTCAGGTGTCGAAACCCGACGAACGGGCAGCAAAAGCCCGAGACTTTCGGGAGTAAACCGTGAAGCTATACTTTCTAAACCAATGACCAGCTACCGCGATCTCCTCGCCCAGGTCAAGTCCGAGATCGACGAGTTGGACGCGACCGGGGCCGCCGCCCTCGACTCGGCGAGCTGGCTCGACGTGCGCGAGCTGGACGAGTGGCAGGAAGGCCACATCCCGGGCGCCCTGCACATCTCGCGCGGCAACCTCGAGTCGAAGGTCGAGAACGCGTTCCCGGACAGGGAGCGGCCGATCGTCATCTACTGCGCCGCCGGCAACCGCTCCGCATTCGCGGCCAAGACTCTCGGCGAACTCGGCTACGAGACCGTGTACTCGCTCAGCGGCGGCTACACGGACTGGAAGCGCAACGGCTTCCCCACCGTCCTCCCCCGTTCCCTCGACGGCGAGAAGCGAAGCCGCTACAGCCGTCACCTGCTCATCCCCGAGGTCGGCGAGGCCGGCCAGCTGAAGCTACTCGACGCGCGCATGCTCCTGATCGGGGCAGGTGGCCTCGGCTCTCCGGCCTCGCTCTACCTCGCCGCTGCGGGGGTCGGCACGCTCGGGATCGTCGACGACGACGTCGTGGACGCGACCAACCTGCAGCGCCAGATCGTCCACTCGACCGAGCGGCTCGGCACCTCGAAGGCCGAGTCGGCCAAGCAGACGATCGAGGCGCTCAACCCCGACGTCGAGGTCAAGCTGTTCAAGGAGCGCCTGACGTCCGAGAACGTCGACCGCATCCTCGCCGAAGGCTGGGACGTGATCGTGGACGGCGCCGACAACTTCCCGACACGCTACCTCCTGAACGACGCGTCTATCTGGCACGGCATCCCCGTCGTGCATGGGTCGATCTTCCGCTTCGAGGGCCAGGTCACCGTCTTCAAGCCCCACGAGGGGCCCTGCTACCGCTGCCTGTTCCCGCAGCCTCCTCCGCCAGAGCTGGCCCCGAGCTGCGCCGAGGGCGGCGTGCTCGGTGTCCTCCCCGGGATCGTCGGCTCGCTGCAGGCGAACGAAGCGATCAAGCTCGGCCTCGGCATCGGCGACAGCCTGGTCGGCCGCCTCCTCCTCTTCGACGCGCTCGCGCCCTCTTTCACCGAGGTCAAGCTGCGCCGCGATCCGAACTGCCCGGTCTGCGGCGAGTCGCCGACGATCACCGAGTACATCGACTACGTGGAGTTCTGCCATGGACGTCCCGCAGGAGTTCACTGATGGCGATCGTCCGCATCCCGCCCACCCTCCGCACCGCAACAGGTGGCGCGCGCGAGGTCGAGGCGTCCGGCGGGACGGTTCGTGACCTCCTGGACGACCTGACCGAGCGTTTTCCCAGCCTTCGCGGTCAGGTTTTCGAGGACGGCGAGATCGCACCGTTCGTGAACGTTTACGTCGAGGGCGAGGACGTGCGCACGCTGGACGGACTCGAGACCGACGTCCCGCACGGCTCGACTGTGATCCTGCTGCCGGCGATGGCCGGCGGCCAGCGCGTCGACCTGGCGCCTTCGCTTCTCGACCTGGTCGGGCACACGCCTCTCGTCGAGCTCTCGCGGCTCTCCCCGGACGGCGTCTCCATCTACGCGAAGCTCGAGGGTCAGAACCCGACCGGCTCGATCAAGGACCGCGTCGCGAAGGCGATGATCGAGACGGCCGAGGTCTCCGGCGAGCTCGAGCCCGGCCGCGAGCTGCTCGAGCCGACGAGCGGCAACACCGGCATCTCGCTGGCCTTCATCGCACGCCTCAAGGGCTACAAGCTCACGTGCGTGATGCCGGAGAACGCGACCGAGGAGCGCAAGCGCCTGCTGCGCCTGTACGGCGCGGAGATCGTCGAGTCGCCCGCCGCCCAGGGCTCGAACGGCGCCGTCCGCGTCGCACTCGAGCTGGCCGAGAAGGAGCCGCGCTACTACATGCCTTTCCAGTACGCGAACGAGGCCAACCCGCGCGCCCATTACGAAGGCACCGGGGCGGAGATCGCGGAGGCGCTCGAGCGCGTCGACGTACTCGTCGCCGGCCTCGGCACCGGCGGGACGCTGATGGGCACTGGCGAGCGTCTCCGCGAGCGCTGGCCGGAGGTCGTCGTCGCCGCGGCCGAGCCGCTGCCGGGCGACCCGGTCATGGGCCTCCGCTCGCTCGAGGACGGCTACGTGCCGCCGATCCTGGACGTGACCAGGCTCGACCGGAAGCTGCTCGTCTCGAACGCCGAGTCGGTCGCGGGCCTCCGTGCGCTGCTCGACCGCGAGGGCATCTTCGCGGGCGTGTCCGCGGGCGCGGTCGTACACGTGGCGCGCAGGCTCGCCGAGGAGGCCGAGCACGGCTCCGTCGTCGTGTGCGTCCTCGCCGACGCCGGCTGGAAGTACCTCTCCGCGGACTTCTGGGAGGATCCGGACCCGGAGGCGTCCATGGAGCGCGGCCACTGGTGGTAGTGCCTGCCGCCATCCGGCGGGAGCTCGAAGAGCACGCCGAGGCGGAAGCCCCGAACGAAGCCTGCGGACTCATCGCCTTCCGCGACGGGGTCGCGGAGCGCTACCTGCCGGGCGCGAACGACGCCGCCAGCCCCTATCGCTTCCAGCTCCGCCCCGGCTCGCCGGACGACTTCTTCCTCGAAGACGACGGCTACGAGCTCGCCGTCTTCCACTCCCACCCGACGGACAAGGCGGAGCCGTCGCGGACCGACATCGAGAACATCGGTCTCTGGGAAGGCAAGCCCTACTTCATACTGTCGCGGCCGACCGGCGAACTCCGCGCCTGGCGCATCGACGGAAGCCAGGCCGAAGAGCTCGGGCTGGATTGAGCATGGATGTCGCGGAGATCGCGCCTGGCCTCTGGCGCTGGACGGGATTCCACGACGAGTGGAAACAGGACGTCGGCTCCGTCTACCTGGAGGCTCCCGACGCGATCTGCCTGATCGACCCGCTGGTCCCGGCCGACGACCGCGAGCGCTTCTTCAAGGCGCTCGACCGCGATGTCGAGCGCGCCGGACTTCCCGTACACGTCCTCGTCACCCTCTTCTGGCACGCGCGCAACACCAAAGAGCTGGCCGAGCGCTACGACGCGGAGGTCTGGGCGCCGTCGCGCGCGCGGCAGGCGGTCGAGCGACGCGCCGGTCGAGCGCGCGCGTTCCGGCCGGGAGACGACCTGCCCGGCGGCGTCGAGGCGTATCCCACCGCGAGGTCGAACGAAGCCGTCTTCTACCTGCCGGCGCACCGCGCTCTCGTGGCCGGCGACGTGATACTGGGCGGGCCCGGCCCGAACAGCGAGCCCCGCCTCTGCCCCGCTTCCTGGCTCCCCGGCGACGTCGGGCAGGAGGAGCTGCGCGAGAGCTTGCAGCCGCTCCTCCAGCTCGACGTCGAGCGCATGCTCGTTTCGCACGGAGAGCCCGTGCTCGAGCGCGGCGGGGAAGCGCTCGCCGCGCTCTTGGCCTGACGGGCGGCCGCGAACAGCCGCCCGCCACGCGCGAAGTCGTCTAGCTGACCGTGAAGAACCCGAACATCGAGCTCTCGTGCGGCTGGCAATAGAACTTGTACTTGCCCTTCCGCAGATGGATCCGGACCGTCTTCGTGCCCTTGAAGCTGACCGTCGTGACCCGCTTGTCGAGCCCGGGGCCTTCGATCTGGAAGTTGTGGAAATCCGACCCGTCCGTGACCTTGAGCTTGTAGAAGCCGGACTTCAGCGTCTTCACCTTCGTGCCGGCCGACGACTTCAGCGTGATCTTGAAAGCGTCGTTGATGCCGACCTTGCCGATCAGCGTTGGGGTCGCGGTCGTTGCCGCCGACGCGACCCCGATCGCAGCGCCGGTGGCCCCGAGGGCCGCCACGGCGGCGACGGCTGCGATGCGAATGCGCACGGACACTCCCTTCGTTGCTTGGTTGGCTGTCGGTGAACGATACGAGCGCAGGCGCCGAAGCGGTTTGCCGATACTGGCACGGTGAGCGTCTCCACCGAGCTCCGGCTGGTCGACGAGCGCGCCCAGTTCGTCGTGCAGACCGACGACCTCGGCTACCGCCGTGCGCTGGCCGACCTCGCCTTCGAGGAACAGGGGGGCGAGTTCGTCCGCAGCTTCCCCGCCGAGGCCCGCGGCCTGCACGAAAGCTACTTGCGCTTCAAGCTGACCCTGGACGACGTCCTCGACCACGCGTCGGGGCGCCGGCTGCCGCCGTGGGAGGACGCGCTCGACGCCCTTGCGCTGCGGCTGCGGGTCGCCCGCACGAGGTGGTTCCTGGCGGGGAGCGCAGCGCTTGCCGTGCGTGGGATCGACGTCGTGCCGCGCGACCTCGACCTCGTGGTCGCCAACGCCTCCCGCGCCGCCGAGGCGCTCGGCGACGTCCAGGTCGAGCCGGTCAGCGTCAACCGAGCCGGATCGTGGATCGCGCGCTGGTTCGGTCGCGGGTTCTTGCACGCGCGGATCGAGTGGATCGCGGACGTCGACCCGGAGATCGACGTGTACGCGGCGCCGAACGAGTACGGGCCGCGGGCGGCGGGGCGCCTCGAGACCGTGCGCTGGGAAGACCACGACATCGCCCTCACCCCGCTGGACGTGCAGCTCGCCGTCACGGAGCAGCGCGGCCTGGCCGCCCGGGCGGAGGCGATCCGCGACTACCTGTAGCGGGCTAGAAGTCGACCTCGGTCTCGGCGCGCGCCGAGTCGAAGAGCCCTGCGATCACCGCGGCCTGCGCGACGGCGTCGTCCCGGCCGAGGAGCAGCCTGCCCTGACCTCGGATCGCGTCACTGAGGTTCTCGAGCTCGAGCTGGTAGGAGTTCGCCGGCTCCAGCTCGACCAGCTCGACCTCGCCTTCGCGACGGATCTCGATCACGGGCGTGCGGGCATGCCACGGGTCGTCGAGGAACAGCGAGCCCTCGCTGCCGATCGCTTCGAGCTCGTCGCGGTTCGTCATCGCGGTGCCGCAGTCGAAGAGCCCGAGCACGTCGCCCGGGAAACGCAGCGCGCCCGTGAACACCCAATCCGTGCCGCTCGGCCCCGTCCACGACTGCCCGAAGACGGACTCGGGCTCGCCTGCGACGAGGCGCGAGCCGCTGATGCAGTAGCAGCCGACGTCCATGAGCGCGCCGCCCTCGACGTCCGTGCGCAGCCGGATGTTGTCCTCGTCGTAGAGCCCGTAGGAGAAGCAGGAGCGGACGAGCCGCAGCTCGCCGATCGCACCGTCGTGCAGGAGCTCCTGGAGCTTCTTCGTCTGCGGGTTGTGGCGCCACATGAACGCCTCCGTGAGCAGCGTGCCCGCACGGTCGGCGGCGTCGAAGGCGTCGTCGACTCTGTTCGGGTTCGAGTCCATCGGCTTCTCGCAGAGGACGTGTTTGCCGAACTCTGCGGCCTTGATCGACCATTCGACGTGCATCGTGTTCGGCAGCGAGATGTAGACCGCCTCGATCTCGGGATCGGTGAGCAGCGACTCGTACGAGCCATATGCCTGCGGTATGCCCCACTTGGCCGCGTACTCGTCCGCCCGCTCCTGCGTGCGGCTGGCGACGCCTACGAGGTCGACCTTCTGGGACGCCTGCGCCGGCGGGATCACGAGCCGATTGATATCCGCGGTCGAGATGATCCCCCACTTCACGGGTTCGTACGTCATCGCCCCTCCAGAGATTTGACGGCCGGGTACAGCGCCCGGTAGCGAGCATAGCCCTCGTCGTACACGCTGGCCCACGCCTCGTTCGGCTCGACGCGGTCCCGGACGCGGACGCACGCCTCGACCGCCTCCCGAGCGCTCCCGAAGACGCCGTTGGAGACGCCGGCGAGGAGCGCAGCGCCGTACGCGGAGCCCTCCTCGACCTCGGTGAGCTCGAGCGGCAGATCCAAGACGGAAGCCACGATCTCGAGCCATAGCCGGCTCCGCGCCCCACCTCCCGAAGCGCGGCCGAGCTGCGCGTCGACGCCCAGGCCACGCAGGAGCTCGATCGAGTCGCGCAGGCCGTACGCGACCCCCTCGAGGACAGCCCGGACCAGTCCTCCGCGGCCGTGTCTGAGGGTCAGACCCTCGAACATGCCCCGGGCCGACGGGTCGGCGTGGGGCGTGCGTTCGCCTGACAGGTAGGGCAAGAACGTCAGACCCTCCGCGCCGGGAGGCCACTCGTCCGCCTCGGCGCCGAGCTGGTCGAAGGACGCTCCCGGCGCCAGCGCGTCGCGGAACCACCGCAGCGCGCCTGCCGCACTCAGCATCACGCCCATCGCCTCCCAGGTCTCGGGGACGGCGTGGCAGAAGACGTGGACGCGCGCGTGCGGCTCTGCCCGGTACTCCTGAAGTGCGGAGAACACGACGCCGGACGTCCCGAGGACCACCGACAGGACCCCCGGCTCGACGACGCCGACGCCGAGCGCCGCCGCCTGCTGGTCGCCCGCGCCGCCGTGCACCGTCGACTCGGTCACCGAGGGGAGCCACTCCGACGGAATCTCGAGTGCGTCCACGACCTCGTCCGACCAGCGCCGGCGGCGAACGTCGAAGAGCAGGGTCCCCGACGCGTCCGCAGCGTCGATGCCGTGCTCCCCCGTGAGCCGGAGGAGCACGTAGTCCTTGGGGAGCAGCACGTGGCGGATGTTTCGGTAGACCTCCGGCTCGTGCCGCCGGAGCCAAAGGAGCTTCGGTGCCGTGAAACCGGTCAGCGCCCGGTTCCCGGTCAGCTCGATCAGCTGCTCGAGGCCGATCCGCTCCTCGATCTCGGCGCACTCGGCGGCGGTGCGCTGGTCGTTCCAGAGGATCGCCGGCCGCAGCACACGGTCGGCCTCGTCCAGACAGACCAGCCCGTGCATCTGCCCCGAGAGGCCGAGCCTGATCTCGTCGAACGGAAGCCGCGTGAGAACGGCCTGGGCTGCGCGCCACCAGTCCTCCGGGTCTTGCTCTGCCCAGCCCGGCCGCGGCGTGGAGAGCTGGTACGACTCCTCGTCGGTCGCCAGCACCTCGCCCTCGGGCGAGATCGCGACCGCCTTCACGCCGGTGGTGCCCACGTCGAGGCCGACGAGCGTCGTCACGAGACGACCTCCTCGATGCGAACGGGCCGGCGCTCCTCGGTCGAGCGCGCGACGGCCAGAACGGTGGCGAGCGTGCGCAGGTTGTCCGCCGCAGAGCACTCCGGCTCGTCGCCGGCCCGGATTGCACGGCCCGCTTCCTGGAGGACACCGAGCCGGTCGAGCGCAGGCAGCATCGGCAGCGGCACGCGCCGCGGCCGCTGGCCGAACGGCTCGACCGCGACCGTGCTGCGGAGGGCGTCTTTCACTCCGGCGGTCCATGTCGCGCGGCCGCGGGTGCCGACGAGCTCCCAGTCGCCGTTCCAGGAGGTCTCGCGTCCGAGCGCTTCCGCCCAGGTGCCGTGGTACGCCATCGGCGTCCCGTCGGCGAGCGTGAGCAGCGCCGACACGGTCGGGTCATGTCCGAAAGGGCTGTCCGGAACCGGCCAGCTGCAGCCGTCGGCCTCGACGATCTCCTGCCCGGTGATCGAGCGAACCAGGTCGACGTGGTGCACGGCCATGTCGAGGAGGTACGGGTGCGGCATGCGGCCGCGCCAGTCTCGCGGAGAGACCCAAGCAGCGCGCAGGTCTCTGCGGCACTCGCACCGGATCGCGCGCAGCCGCCCGAGAACGCCGCCTCGGACGAGCTCCCCGAGCGCACGGGACTGGCG
>Ga0066903_100005279_pt1 | contig 11172 bp, 7 predicted proteins | sample PanSoiMetaGPlot1_FD_67491 | JGI IMG/M metagenome (GOLD analysis project Ga0066903, IMG submission 67491) | Tropical forest soil microbial communities from Panama analyzed to predict greenhouse gas emissions - Panama Soil - Plot 1 (version 2) | ecosystem: Environmental > Terrestrial > Soil >...
GGTGGCGAACGTCGTGTACATCATCGTGCCGTCGAGGTTGAACGAATAGCCGAGCGGCAGGACGAAGCTCACGATGCGGTTCGACGCACCGAACCGTTCCAATTGCTCTACGGTCTTTGGATACGCCGCTTCCGAGCTTGCAGTCGAGAATGCGAGCAGGAACGGCTCCCGAATGTATTGCATCAAGGTTATTACCCTGGGCCCGAGAAAGATGAAGCCGCCCAGGATCAGGAAGCCCCATAGAATCGCCAGGGAGAAATAGAACTCGCCCATGAACTTGCCATAGGAAACCAGAATGCCGAGCCCCTGCGTGGTCACGGTCGCCGCAACCGCGGCGAACACCGCGAGCGGCGCCATCAGCATCACGTAGTTGGTGATCCTCAGCATCATGTGCGCGACTTCGTCGGCGATGGCGATGAGCTGCCTGCCCCGCTCTCCGATCGCCGTCACCGCGATGCCGGCGAAGATGGAGAACACCACGATCTGCAGGATTTCGTTGTTTGCCATGGCCTCGATGATCGAGCGCGGGACCACGTGGGGGATGAATTCCTTGAGCGTCAAGGCCGAGACCTTGAGGTTGGTGGACGCGCCCGCTTCCGGCAGAGGCAGACCGAGATTGTCGCCGGGCCGGAACAGATTGACCATGACCATCCCCAGCGTCAGCGAGAAAATCGACGCGATGATGAACCACGCCATCGCCTTGAGGCCGATGCGGCCGATCGATTCGGTGTCGCCCATATGCGCGATCCCGACCACGAGCATCGAGAACACCAGCGGCGCGATGATCATCTTGATCAAACGCAGGAACAGGTCGGTGACGATGGAGAAATAGCCCGCGACGATGGCAGCCGACTTCGGATCGGGCATCGTGGAGTACAGAATGTACCCGACCACGGCTCCGAGGATCATTCCCCCGAGGATCCAGTAGGTGAAGCGCTTCGGCATGGCGTGTTCCCTTTCCTGCTCGTCATTGACCTTCGCGAGGGGCGTCTCGCGATCCCGCCACGATCGGCCGTAATTCGACGGTCAACGCCGGCAATGCGTTTCCTTTGTCGTGCTCGTCCGTTACAGTCGCGTGCATTCAGCGGGCCGTGAATCGTCTGCGAATCGCCTCGCGCATGAACGAGGCGCTCTTGCTCTCCCGCGCGGCGTCGGCGATTGCCGGCGCGTGCGGGCTCGGCTCGATCGCATGCGCGCTCGCGTCGAACCCGACGGTCCGCATGCCGTCCGCGAACGACCGACAATCCTGCAACCACCGCGCCCCCGGCCAGATGAGCTCGGCCGCGGCAACCGATGGGCGATAGGCGGCGGTGTAGAGGGTGCCGTAGCCGCGTTCATATGCGGTCTGATAGACGGGCGGCCGCAGGAACGCGCGCACCACCTCGTCGATGCTCGATGCGCGGCGCACGGCTTGCTCCAGCGTCGAGGCCCGCTCGACCGAGAGCGTGGCCGAAGCGTGACGCGGCCATTCGACTCTGTGCTGGTGATTGGTGCTGACGAGACGCCGCACCGTCTCGGCGCCACGGTCGGGAGCGACGTAGACGGTCGCATGTTTGTGGCGCCGATCGACCAGTGCGACCGTGTAGGCCATGTGCACGGGGACGCGCTTGAGCATGGCTATGGCCTCGCGAACCGATGTCGCAAGCTCGAGAACGTAGCGAAGCACCAAAGGGATTCCGAAGCCCTGCCCCACCACAGTGCGGCCGCCGAACGCCAACGACACGGCGAGCCCGGCCTCGTTGATGCCGTCGAGCACGCCCCAGAGACAATCGGTCATGGCGACGACGCGCTGACCGAGCAGACGGGTGGCGAACCATGTGCCTTCGAGAAGATGCGGGCTGTAGTCGTAATTCCGTATCAGCCACGGCTCGTCTGCGATGAAAACCGCTTGCGAGCAACCGCCGACATAGACCGGCGGGCACCACATCGAAAGAAAGCGCGCCTCGACATCGCCGCCGCTGGCGATCTCCACCAGCTGCTGGTAGGCCGGGAGAAGCTCCGGCATGTGCGTTTTCAAGGCGCGGACGCTCGCCAAATACGTCGGTCGCGCACGATCGCCGTCACGCAGAAACCACCGGCTGTAGGCGTGCCAATGCTGCTCGAACGCAGCCCGCCATTTCTGCGAAGGCACGTCCTCGGCGATGGAGCGGAAGGAGATCTGCATTTCGCGACCCTGCATCAGAGGATCTTGAATGATCCCGGAACCGGCGCCTCCTGCAATTGCACGGAAGTCAACGGTCTAGCTGCGTAATACTGCTTGATGCCGCGTATCCAGTTTTGGGCTCGCTGATTGAGGTCGAATTCCGGGGTCATCACGCGGCCGCGTGTGATCAGGATGCCGAGATCGGCCCCTTCGTACCGGTAATCCCCCGGACCGGTGATGCGCAGGAAGAACGCCTCCTGATCGGACTCGATCGCTTGTCTGTTGCAGTCAAACCTCTGATACGACACCGATCCGTCGTTCGCCATGCGGTAAATGCCCGTGGGCGGCGCGTGCGTGACGATGTCGACGTTGTCGCTGATGTACTTGATCACCAGCTGACCCCACGAATCGATGAAATCTCTGTCCGCCCACCGCGTGTTCAGCGCCTCGACATCGAGATCGTATTCCGTGCCGCTGAACTCCAGCAGGTGGAACAGGAACAGCGGGGCGTCGGCATAAGCGAAGGCGGCATGATTGGTGAGCGAGCTCGCCCCGCAAATGCGCGGGTTGAGTTCGCCGAGGTACACGGCGCCATCGTCCTGATCGACGAGGAAATCAAGGTCGAAATAGCCGCGATAGCCCTCTTTGACGAGCTGGTTGCCGAACTTGAACGCCATTTCACGCGCCGTGCGCCGGACCTCCTCGGAAAAGGCTCCCGGGTAGACTTCGTTGCCGCACCAGCCGCCCTTGTAAGGCGTGAGCTCCTTGCGGCCGACCACTTCGGTCAGCAGCGAGCCGACGAGGGTGCCCGATCGCGTCGCACAAGCCTCCATCGTGGCGCCGCGACAATTGATGCGTTTCATGATCTTCACTTCGCCCTCTCTGACGATGTCGTCGGAGTGCTTGACGAAGTCTTGCTCATTGGCGATGAAGAAGGTGGTGTGACCCGAATCGCCGAACGCGGTCTGGATCACGAGATCGCGCCCGAGCTTCCCCTGCTCGGCGATCTTCATCAGCGCCGCGTAACTGGTGACACGCTCGAGTGCATTGGGCACCGACCGCACTCCGGCCTTGTCGCCGATGCGCACCGTCTCCATCTTATTGTCGCAGCGATTGCGCAGCTTGGCTTCGGGGAACCAGATCTCGATGCCGAGCTCCCGACAGAGGTCCTCGGTTTCCTCATCGAACATCAGAAATGTCGCGGCCGGGCGACCACCGCGGCCGTTGATGTAGTCGATCACCTGCTTGTGCTGAAGCAGATAGTTGTTGATGTCCTCGATCGACTGGAATTCCTCGTGCGGCAATTCCGGCGGCACGAACACGTTCGGATGGCGTCCATCGTAGCAGTCGATGTAGCAGATGTATTTAAAGTGCTGAATCCACTGGTCCATGCCGAGCAGATTGAAATTCGTCGCCGAGACGAAGTAGATCGGGCGCTCGTTGCGATGCATCAGCACTCGCAGGTCGGATACGTTCCGCACCGTCTTCATGCCTGTTCCCCTGTTGCCTTGGCGGCCGAGCGTGGGTGCCACCGCAGCGATCAGGACGCCACCTGGGTCTGTTGCATCGGCGCGGCGATCGCGACGGCCGGTTGCTGTTCAGCCGTCATGCGCTGCGCCATCTTCTCCAACGCTCGCTTGGTGAACACGCGCAATCCCAGCTCGGGCCGATATCCATGGATCTCTTTGACATCGAGCGCCTGCATGAATTTCACGATCTCTTCGCTGATCACCTGGCCGGGCACCAGGATCGGGAATCCCGGCGGATAGGGAATGACGAACATCGAGGAGACGATCTCGTGTCCGGAGTGCACGCGGGCGTGCAGCTGATTTAGCGTGAAGTACTCGCATTCGGCCTCATCATATGCGAGGAAGAACGCGCGGCGCACATTGCCTTCGGGCGTGTCGATGGCCCCGTAATGGCGAAATGCGCGGTGGAACTCGCTGAAGTCCGGCAGCGGCGGCAGGTCAGTCGTCAGCGAGGCGACGCGGACCTCGTGAATGCGCCGCTCCATTGGACTCATGTCCTCAGAATGGTCCTGGATGTCCTGGGCGATCCTGACCAGTATCTCGATGAGATAGGCGATCGACGATCGTGTCGTGCCGATGTTGGTCATGAACAGGACCGTATTGCGCGACGTCTTATTGATCTGGATGCCGTATTTGTCCATTAGATACTCGCTCTTGAATGTGTCGCCGTCGATGCCGGACGCTCCGATCGAGAGCGTCAGCCGAGTCGGATCGAGCACGAATTCGTCGGTGCGCCACGCCTCCTCCATGCGCGACCAGCCCTTGTCGAGGCTGTAATAAGATTCGACCCCGGACGGACGATATTCCTTCGGGATGATGTCGTTCATGGTCAGGAACCGAAAGTATTTCTGGATCAGCGGATGCGTCTTGACGCGCTCACGCAATTCCATGGCCAAGTCGATCTGGCGCTGCACGAGCTCGTAACCCTCGAGCTCGACCTGCCGTCGCCCGACATCGAGCGATGCGAGAATTTGGTAATTCGGCGAGGTCGAAGTATGGGTCATATAGGCTTCGTGGAAAGCCTCCTCGGCCTTGTCCTTGAAGTCCTGGTCGTAAATGTGGATCATCGACCCTTGCCGCAGCGCGGTCAGCGTCTTGTGCGTCGATTGGGTGGCGTAGACGCGCACGCGGGCCCTCTCGGGATCCGCCATGAGACGCGTGGAGAGTACCTTCTTGTAGTCGTCCCGGTCGGTGTCTGTGAAGCGTTCCGCGAACTTCGCGTAAGAAGCGCGATAGGCCGCCGAGCGGAACTTTTCGCGAAGCCGGGCCGCCGCGGCCATCGCCGTGCGCCGGCGATAGGTCGGGTGGAACCGGGCGAAAGCGAACCACGCCTCATCCCACAGAAAGATGAGATCCGGCTTGATTGCAAGCAGTTCCTCCATCACCCGTTCGACATCGTAGACCACCCCGTCAAAAGTACAGTTGGTCAGCAGAAACATTTTCACGCGGTCGAGCTTGCCGGCTTTCTTGAAGCCGAGCAGTGCGCTTTTCAGCGTGGATAGCGGCACCGCGCCGTACATCGAGTAATCGCTGAGCGGGTAGGAATCGAGATAGCAGACGTGGGCGCCCATCAGCACCATGCCGTAGTGGTGGGACTTGTGGCAGTTGCGATCAACGATCACGATGTCCTCGGGCTTGATCAGCGCTTGAACGACGATCTTGTTCGCGGTTGAGGTGCCGTTGGTGACGAAGAACGTCCGTTTGGCACCGAAGGCGCGCGCAGCGTGTTCTTGCGCGAGCTTGATCGGCCCGACCGGATCGAGCAGCGAATCGAGCCCGCCTGACGTCGCCGAAGTCTCCGCGAGGAAGATTCCAAGGCCGTAGAACTGCGCCATGTCCTGGATCCAGTTCGATTGCAGGATTGACTTGCCGCGAGAGACCGGCAGCGCATGGAAAACGCCGGTCGGCTGCTTCGAATATGCCTTGAGCGCTGTGAAGAACGGGGTCGCGTAGCGCTCCTCCACCCCGCGCAGGACCGCCATGTACAGTTCAGTGTCGTCCTCCTCGCGGAAGAACACGCGCCGGAACACGCAGCCGCTTTTCGCCGCTACCTCCTCGGCGGACAGATTTGTCACAAGATAGAGATCGAGCTCCGGGCGTAATTCAGCGATTTTCTGGCCGAGCAAAGGCCCGCGCTCGCTTTCCAGCAAACCTTCGATGCCTTCCTCCTCGATGCCCTCGAGAAAGCCGCGCAGCAGGTCGAGCGAGTATTCGGACTTGAAGGGAAAGCCGTGGCGAATGATGCAGGCCTGCAGATTGAAATTAAACAGGGCCCCGATTAAAGCGTCTTCGAAGCTCGGCACGACCACGATGTCGTAGATGAAGTGATCGTCGGGCCGCCGCATCTCACAGATACGGCGGCGCAACGCTGCTTCTTCGCTCTGGGCCATTTCATCGACAATCAGCACCTCGAAATAGGGCTGCTTGATCTGAGCAAGGTGTTCGACGGTATGCTCGACCTCCCAATTTGGTTCGGTCTCGTCGGTAACGTCGATTCGCTGGTGACGGTAGGTGTGCTCGGCGAGCGCACGGTTGATGCGGCGCACGGAGTTGTGCAACCGGGGGATATCGTTGGCTTCAAATAGGGCGAGCAGATGATCGAACAAGTGCCGACCCGGAAATGCCCAATAACTCTCGATCGGCTTCAATCGATTGAGAATTTCGCCGGCCCGCGCATGGCGGCGTCTGTACTCCGCGACGCTCGGGTCGAGCTGAACGAGACGGCCAAGATCGTCGTTAAGCTGGATCCAGCTGTCCGCGCGAATCTCCCAGATGCTGCGGTACCAGTTCAGCGAAACGTTAGCTTTCTTTTTTTTGCGCCTAGCCTCCAGCGTCGCCTCGTACGACATACGCTTCCTCCCGGTTGACTGTGGTTATGCTATCGTTGCCATCGATTGGGGCCCGCGGCTTGATTAACGGGCCCAGGGTCTCGAGATATTGCGCCGCGCGCTGCGAGCGATCGTAGACGGTGAACTCGACGCGGCGATCGCGAAAACTCTTCAGAGGCTGGCCAAGCCCGCGCAATCCAACCTCCCGCTCGGTGCGGATCCGGTCGAGATCGACCAGGATCGGTATGATTTCCTGGCCGTGGCCGCCTTCATGCAAAACATAGCCGGATTGATCGACCACCAGCGAGCGGCCGATGCCGCCGTCGCCGACGCCGTTAATGTCGAAGAAGTAACACTGGTTGGTCGCCGCCGATGCGCGCGCGATCGTCAATTCGACGTCGCGGTCGATCGTATCGGTCATGGTCGGATGCAGGATGACTTCCGCGCCCATTGCCGCCAACGTGCGCGTCGTTTCCGGGAACCACATATCGTAGCAAATCGACACCCCGATGCGCGCGACGGCCGGGATGTCGAACACGACAAAGCCGGCGCCGGCCTCGACGTTGAGCTCATAGGGACGAAATGGAAACATCTTGCGATATCGCGCCGCCACCGTGCCGTTCGGCGCAATCACCGGCGCGGTGTTGAACATCACGTCGTGATCGCGCTCGAAGAGGGATCCCGGAATCAACCAAACTCCATGATCCCGGGCAATTTCTGCCAGGCGTTCCTCCGCTTCACCCGGCAGCGATTGTGCGCGGCTCGGATCGGAACCGAAGACGGCAAGTTCGGGAAACAGGATCAGTTCGATCCATGGGAAGCGATGTTTGGTATGCGCGACGAGCCGGGCGATGCGCGGGATATTGTCGTGCCCGTAGGCGACTTGCATCTGTACGCCGGCAATGCCGACGCGCTGCCGCGGACTGGTGCCGACCGGCATGGACTTAGGTGGCGCGACGGTCATATGCGTCATCCAGGCCGATGATCCTATCACGAATGCCCCGCCCGCGGGTCGGCGACCGTCGGTTGGCCACTTGCGCGGGGCGCTGGGAGCGAAGGCGACTTCCGCCCGGACTGCGCAGGCGGTTGCCAGCCTGTCGCGTTGCTTTCGGCCATCCTCATCAGCGCCACAGCCCGCATGGCCTGCTCGATGATATCGAGCCCCTCCTCGATATTCGCGTCCGTTGCGGTCAATGGCACGAGAATGCGGATGACGTTGCCGTGGACGCCGCAGGAGAGCACCACCAGCCCGCGCCGAAGGGCTTCCGCGGTCACGCTTTTCGTGGTTTCCGGGTCGGGATCGCATCTGCCGCGTTCCTTGACGATCTCGAATGCGATCATCCCGCCGAGGCCGCGAATGGCGGCGATCGGCACCAGGTCGTTGGCTCGGGCCATGCTATCCAGACGGCTCTTGATCCTCTCGCCGAGCAGGTTGGCGCGCTCGAGCAGTCCTTCGCTTTCGATCACCTCGATCACGGCCAGCGCCGCCGCGCACGCTACTGGGTTCCCGCCATAGGTGCCGCCCAATCCGCCCGGCTCGACAATATCCATGATCTTCGCACGGCCGATGACGCCGGATAGCGGCAAGCCGCCGGCGATCGACTTGGCAATCGCCACAAGATCCGGCTCGATGGCGTAGTGCTCCATGGCAAACAATGCGCCGGTGCGCCCGAACCCGGTCTGCACTTCGTCGGCGATGAGCAGGATTCCGTTCTGATCGCAGATGTTGCGCAGCTCGAGCATCAGTTCCGGTGGGGCGACGTGAAATCCGCCCTCGCCCTGAACCGGTTCGATGAGAACAGCGGCGACGCGCGCCGGCTCGATATCGGCCTTGAACAGAAACTGCAGCGCCTGCAGCGACTGCTCGACGCTGACGCCGTGATGGGGAACCGGGAACGGCACGTGATAGATGTCGGCCGGAAACGGGCCGAACCGGGCCTTGTAGGGGGTGATCTTGCCGGTCACCGCCATGGTCAGCATGGTTCGGCCATGAAACCCGCCGGTGAAGGCGACGACGCCGGGACGACCGGTGGCCGCGCGCGCGATCTTGATCGCGTTCTCGACCGCCTCTGATCCGGTTGAGAACAGAATCGTCTTGGCCGGGCCTTTGAACGGAGCCCTGGCATTGAGCTCCTCGCAAAGTGCCACATAGGGCTCGTAGGGGACGACTTGGAACGCGGTATGAAGATAATTGTCGAGTTGCTTGCGGATCGCGGCCAGAACTTTGGGATGACGATGGCCCGTGTTCATGACTGCGATGCCGCCGGCGAAATCGACGTAGCGCTTGCCTTCGACGTCCCACATTTCGGCATTTTCCGCCTTTGCCGCGAAGATCGACGTCGCGTGCGCGACGCCGCGGGGGACGGCGGCCTGACGCCGGGCAAGGAGTGCAGTGTTGGTGGCCATGAACTGCTCCACTGGTCGCTCGCTCTGCAACACCATGTCGGCATCGGGACTGGAACAAAAGTGCATTTGGGCATGCGTCTGGTGCATTGAATGCACCAGCGGTCCTGCGAGCGCGAAAGGACTAGCCGGCGACCCGAAGCTTCTTTGCGGCCTTCGCGGCTGCATTCGGCGAGGAGGCGGTTCCCTCGATATTTTGCACCAGCCACCGGCGGAAGCGGGCGATATGCGGTCGATTCCAGTGATCCGCGCGCGTCGCAAAGATATAGGGCTCGAGCGTGACGACAGTCCGCATGACCTCCACGAGTTCGCCGGCGGCAAGTTCCTCGCGCACGATCAACTCGTTGGCGAGCGCAACACCCTGGCCGCGGGCTGCCGCCTCGATGGCGAGGGGTGCGTGCCAGAGTCGAGGCCCGGGAAGGTGCTCAGGCGGCTCGACGCCGGCGGCGATGAGCCAGGCTCGCCATTGATCGGTGCTCTCCTCGTGAATGAGCGCCAGCGCCGACAGATCAGCCGGCTTGGACACATGCTTGTGGGTCGCGACCCATGCTGGGCTAGCCACGGGAAATACTCGCGGGCGTGCCAGCTCGACGAAACGGATCCCGCGCGCGGTCGGCTTGCCGTATTGGATCTCCGCGTCGGCTTCGAACGCAGCAAGATCCGGATGCAGGTCGGTGGCGCGCAGCACGAGATCGATGCGGGGAAAACGTCGGCGAAAATCCTCCAGCCTCGGGGTCAGCCAGCGCAAAGCGAAACCAGGGATGCTCCACACCAGCAAACGAAAGGTCTCGTATTTGTGGGCGAGGCGATTCGTGGCCGCCGAAATCTCGGCGAACGCCGCTGCGATGGCGGCATGATAGTCGCGACCTGCCGACGTCAAAGTCACGCCGCTGCGATTGGTTTCGACCAGGCGCAGGCCGAGGTCGTCCTGCAGCACTTGCAGATGGCGGCTGACCACAGAGTGGTCGAGATTGAGCTCTGCAGCGGCGCGGCGAATGTTGAGATGCCGGCCGACCGCGTCGAAGACCTGAAGTGCCTTGAGTCGCGGTAGCCGCATCGTGGTGCCAAAGCCAGAGGACAAGCCGTGACCGACGTGCTCCCGGCAAGGATTTGGAGCAAGGGCGAGCGCCCTCGTCCCTAATTTCCCGCAATTCTGCCGGCCCGCACCGACCGGCAACACGCTAGCACACTCCGCCGAAAATCGTGAACGATCTTATCGAGTTACGCGGGTGCGGGTTACCGCGAGATGACTTGCTAGCAAACTGCTGGCCGCGACCTCACGGGAAATACCGGCAGTTCGCCATGGGTGACAAACCGTCCGCGGCGGCGCGGCTTGACAGGGCGGCGGCCCCCGCGAGTACCCGGTCCGGACCCGCGCCCGCTTGGCGCCCGCTTGGCGCTCGCCCACACCATTACGCACATCACAATGACCTGCTGTTCGCCCGATCAGGCCAGGTCCACTGCATGGCGTTTGAGATCGGCGAGGGAACAATGGACCAGAGCAGCGTTGTGAGTGGCGCGCAGAACGACACGAGGCGCATGGCCTTCCTCGAATGCCTCCTGCCAACGGGACGCACATAAACACCAGCGGTCGCCGGGCTTCAAGCCTGGAAAACCGAGTTCCGGCATTGGTGTCGAAAGATCATTGCCGCGCGACCTGGAAAACTCGAGGAACGCGGCAGTCATCACGGCGCAGACCGTGTGGCTACCAATATCCTCTTGGCCAGTATCGCAGCACCCGTCTCGATAAAAGCCGGTCATGGGGGTTATGGAGCAAACATCGAGCGGCTCACCAAGCACGTTGCGGGGTACGCCGCGTCCACCGCCTCTATTGCCACTGTCGTCCCTCAGCACTGCCGGCTCCTTTTAGCTTCGCCGCTGCCGTCCAGGTAATGCGCGCACCCACACCACGAAAGCAAGGTAGCAATTACGAGAGTCTTCACGCAGCACCCATGCTGAGTCTCAACCACTCACCCAGCTTCGACCACCGACGACGGCCTGAGACGTTGCGCACAGCAATGGCGATGGCCTTCTTCTGACCGACCAGCACGACCAATCTCTTTCCGCGGGTGATGCCGGTGTAAAGCAGATTACGCTGCAGCATGGCGTAATGCTGCGTCAGCACTGGAATGACGACCGCAGGGTATTCCGAGCCCTGGCTCTTGTGGATGGTTACGGCATATGCCGGAACGAGCGTGTCCAGCTCGCCGAAGCCATAGATTACGGAACGCCCATCGAAGCTTGCAGTAAGCTCGCCTTCGTCAAGGTC
>Ga0066903_100005280_pt1 | contig 11170 bp, 9 predicted proteins | sample PanSoiMetaGPlot1_FD_67491 | JGI IMG/M metagenome (GOLD analysis project Ga0066903, IMG submission 67491) | Tropical forest soil microbial communities from Panama analyzed to predict greenhouse gas emissions - Panama Soil - Plot 1 (version 2) | ecosystem: Environmental > Terrestrial > Soil >...
GAACGCCACCCGACACGACGATGCGGGCGGTGCTCGGCGCGTCGGGCCGCCTGACGTTGACCGCCCCTTACGGCAGGCCGGCAACCGCGCTGGACGCCGGCACGTACACGCTTATCGTGGTCGACAGGTCGCACCGGTACGGCTTCCGCATCGTCGGTCCGGGCGTGCGTCGACACACCGGGCGGCGCGCGACAGGTTCGACGACCTGGCATCTCGACCTGCGCCGGGGCAGGTACGCCTTCGGGACAGGTGCGAAGCTTCGGTATCGATTCGTGGTTCTCTAGCGAGCCTGTGTCGTGGGGCCTGACCCGCGACGGGCCAGGCCCCACGAGGAACTCAGGCTCCGACGCCCGCCACGGTCTGCGCCATCGAAACGTCGTACAGCGCGACGTTCGCGATCTTCTGATCGCTCATCTCCGCCGTCCGCTGACGCAGCTGATCCGCCTCCTGCGCACTCCCGCTCATGGAGTCTCGGCTGTCCCAGAGCGTGATCATCGAGGTCCGTCCGCTGTCGCGGTCGGCCAGGCCGATAGCGCCGACGTTCCCGCTGATCGCGCGAACCTTCGGCAGCGTGTCGCCGCGTGTCTTCTCGAAACCGGGGTCAATCGCCTCAGGCGATCCCTCCAGCAGGCTGACGCGCGCGGCCTTTGCAGCTTCGACGCTGCCGTCGTAGATCACGACGTCGTAGTAGTGGACGCTCGTGCGCCTGCCGCGAATCTCCTCCGGAATCGTGTCACCCTGGCGATCGAATCCGGCCTCCGCGGCCTCGAGCGCGCCGCGGCTCTCAAAGAACGCGAGGAACTTGCGCTTCTTCGCGTCTTTGTCGTCGAGGATGAGAACGCTGCTCATCCCGTCGGGCGGTGGCATCTCGCCCGACGACATGCGCTCATCCATGAGCTCGTCGAGCTTCTCGGTGTCTCCGCCCTCGAACGTGGCCACCCGTACCCACATGGTGCGACCTCCTGGTCGATGGCTACCGATGGCAACCTACTGCATCCAGCATCTCGGCGCCTGCCGGCCTTCTCAATGCAACTCGCCTAGACAAGGGCTCAGTCCAAGGACCGCTCGAGCCGCTCGAGGCTGTCTGTCCAGCCGTCGCGATGGAGGGCCAAGCGTGCTGCTGTCTTGAACGGTCCCTGATCGAGCACCACGCGAGTTCCGTCCGCTGTCGGCTCGAAGGTCGCGGCGACGAGCGTCTCCTGGTCATCGGGATCAGGCTCTTCATAGAGGAACGTGAAGGAGAGCCGGCGATGGGGCTCGACGACGCGGAATGTGCCGCGGATGTGGAACACGTCCCCTTCCGGCGGCTGCATCGCGATCCGGTAGTCCCCTCCTTCGACTGCATCGAATTGCAGACCCGAAGCGGTGAACCCTGTGGGGCCGAACCAGAACCGAAGCTGTTCCGCGTCGACGAATGCGGCGAAGACTCGTTCGGACGACACGTCGAGGACCTTCTCCAGATGAAGCCGCGTGTCGAGTTCTGGTTCTGCGGCGCCCATGTCGGTCACGAGTCGACCCGGCTGAGTGCGAGGCGGCCCGTGATCGCGATGGGGCTGTTGTGTAGGAGTAAGGCCGTGTCCGACATGAGCAGGTGTGCGTTGAGCCTGGCCGCGACTGACCTGCGTCCCTATTGCGGAGACGAGCGAGCGAGTTGCTGCTCGCGTTCGCGGAGCTCGATGCGGCGGATCTTGCCTGTGAGGGTCTTGGGGAGGTCGTCGACGAACTCGATCCTGCGAGGGTAGGCGTACTGCGAAAGCCGCTCGCGCACGAACTGGGAGATTTCCGCCGCCAACTCGTCGCTCGGATCGTTGCCTGCGGCCAGGACGACGAACGCCTTCACGATGGAGCCGCGTCTTCCGTCGGGTGCTGCGACAGCTGCGGCCTCGCGGACGGCGGGGTGTTCGATGCAGACGGACTCGACCTCGAACGGGCCGATGCGATAGCCGGCAGAGATGATCACGTCGTCGGCGCGGCCCGCATACCAGACATAGCCGTCCTCGTCCATCGTCGCCGCATCTTTCGTGTGGAACCACTCACCGCCGAACGTCTCGCGCGCTGCGGCCTCGTTGCGCCAGTAGCCCAGCGGGTAGTGCGGATTCGAACGCGCACGTAGGCAGATCTCGCCACGCTGGTTCGCGGCGACCTCGTTCTCGTCCTCGTCGAGAATCCGGACGTCCCAGCCGGGCATCGGCCGTCCCATCGATCCTTCGTGGACCTCCATCCAGGGGAAGTTCCCGACGAGCGGATACGACTCGGTCAGCCCGTAGTAGTCGAGCACGGTGATGCCGTACTGCTCCCTGAACCACCGGATCGCTTCCGGATTGAGCGGCTCGCCGGCCGAGCAGACTCGGCGGAAGCGACACGGGTAGCGGGTACCCGCGTCCGAGACGGCCATCATCGAGCGCATCGCAGTCGGAGTCGTGAACACGTTCGTCACCGCGTGCCGCGAGAGGAAGTCGAGCTGCTTGTGCGGGTCGAAGCCACCTTCGCGCTGGTAGACGCACTGGACGGCGCCGAGCCGCCACGGTCCGAGCAGCGGCGCGATTCCGGCCGCCCACGCCCATTCGCCCATCCCATGGAAGCGCTCCCCGTCTTGCACTTCGTGGCAGTAGACGAACTCCTCGTGCCCGAGCAGGTAGCGGTGAGCATGGACGATTCCCTTCGCCAGACCCGTCGTGCCGGACGTGTAATACAGCTGCGCCGGATCGTCGGCAGCCGTGTCGGCGGTCACGTGCTCGGCAGATTGCCCCGCGAGCACGTCCTCGGTGAGCACGATCAGCGGCACGCCGCTGTCCCGGAAGCGAGGGGCATTGGCAGCGTCGGTGACCAGCACTTTCGGCTCCGAGTCGCCCAGTCGGTGCGCGATCCCCTCGTCGCCGTAGAGCACCGACATCGACAGCAGGATCGCCGCGCGCTTCCACGTTCCGAAGAAGGTCGCGGCTGCCTCCGGTATCGGCGGCAGGACCACAGCAACGCGATCGCCGCGCCCGACCCCGTGCGCTTCCAGGAGGTTCGCCGCTCGATTCGACATGTCCTGAAGCTCGCCCCAGGTCAGTGTGCGCGCGACTCCGTCGAATCGCTCGTGCACCATCGCGAGCTTGTCGCGCGGATGCTTGTCGCAACAGTCCCCCGCGATGTTGTAGCGCTCCGGGACGCGCCAGACGTGCTCTGCGCGAATCTCCTCGTAGTGGCCCACGACTTGCCGATCACCCCCTCGGGAGTCGTCCTCAGCGGCCCGCAACCAGTCTCTCGCAAATTGTCGGCGAGAGCAACTCTTGGGACAGAGCGATTGAGCAGAAGCCGGCTCAGGACTTCCCGCGGGGTTTCAGCTCCCTTGGGGTGACGAAGGTCTACGCGGCCGTGCCGTGCCTCACCAGCTGGGACCGCTCCGCGTCACAACCGTCGAGTTCAGGGCGGTCTCCACCGCAACCGGGTTGGCAACAAGACGGTTCTGCCAGAGGTCGGCTTCCGACTGGAAGCTCGAGAGAACACCGAAGCCGCGCTGCATTCGGAGGCCGGAAGTACCCGGCCGGGTGCCGACCACAGTGTTGTGGTCGAACATGCACATCGAGCGGTCATTGCAATAGAGCCCAACTCCGACGGCGTCCCGAATCATGTTGCGCGAAGCCGTGCCCATCGACATCTCGTCGACATCGATTGCCTCTTGGCCGGTGCGGCTGACCGTGTTGTCGACGATGTCCGTCATCGACGAATGAGTGGTGATCCCCTGTGCCCCGCCGAGAATCGTGCATCCCTCGACCATGCTCATCCCCATGTCCATGTTGAACGAGATGTCGATCCCCTGGCCGAACCGCTTGCCGAGCATGTCGACAGTGCAGTCGCGAACGACGATGCCCGCGCCGCGAACGTGGATGCCGTCCAGCGTCGCACCTTGCACGGTCACGTTGTCGAGGACCGTGCCGCGGACGCCGTCTACGGTGATCCCGTTCGTACCGCCGAGCACGGTGACGTCGCGGACCTGGACGTCGTCGTGAGCGATGACGATCCCCCCGCGCACGACCGCGCCGGACTTACCCTGCAGGACCTCGCGATGCCGGATCACGAGCGGCCCCTTGTGCACACCGGAGGAGAGCGTCACGACCGGCGGCAGCCGCAGGTACCACGTAGCGGCACTGCCGACGAGCGCGAGCAGGACGGCCCCGGCGGCGACCAGGCCGGCGTGGCCGAGCTCGCCGCCGTCCTCTGCGTACCCGAGCCGAAGCAGCGGGAAGCCGGCCTGTGCCAGGACGAACGACACGAGCCAGCCCGCACCGAACAGCGCGAGCGCGGGCATGAGCGGCGCGTGCAGGCCGAATCCGTAGACGATCGCCATCACCGCCGCCAGCTCCGCAGCCCCGACCAGAACCGTCGCCCAGGCGGGCTGGTACAGGAGCAACCAGTGCCAGACCTCGAGATCGAGGAAGAGCCCGACGGCCGCCATCAGAGCGACGAGCTCGACCGGCCACCAGCGCCGAACTGCTCCGGCGAGCACGCAGGCAGCGAACAGCACCAGCAGAAGTGCCGTCAGGCGGGTTTCGACTCGTCCCCTCAGTGTGTACGACACGTTTTGATCCTCTGCAGGAATCGGTGGGCGGCGTACCGCGCGCCGGCGAGGGTGTCGGCGGCGGGGAACGCCCATTGCGCGGGCGCACCCGCGACCCCAAGGGTCCGTGCGGCATCGCTCAACCCGGGCACGGTCGAGTCGGGATCGAGTACGAGCCAGTCGGCGGCGGTCTCGAGATCGTGCTCGGCGACGAGGCGCGCAAGCAACCGGTCGTACCGAAAGCCACGCCGGAATCCCGTCGCGCAGATCACCTGGGCGCTGCCGTTCACCGATTGCTCCACACGGAACCGACCCTCTCGAGTCGCTCCCTCGAGCGGCTCGTCCCACTGGGCGCCGACCGGGTACGACGGGGCAGTGAGTATGCGAAGGCGCTCGATCCGCTCCCGTGACCTCAGGCTGTGATAGCCCGCGAGCCCACGACGGGAGAAGTACTGGCGCGGCACGTTGAGTGGTCGCCGCATCGGCTCGCGCCGCCGAACTGACACGACCTCCGCTCCCTCCGCAAGCGCGTTCAGCCACTCCGTCGCGGCCGCGAGACCGGCGCCGATGACAGTGACCGTCGCCGCGTAGTCGTGCGGCTCGTAGGAGTGCACCGCGCAAGGGTCGTCCCGCAACTCGTCGGGCATGTTCAAGCCAGGGTGCCCCGGGGCGAGCAACACATGGGTGAACCGCTCGCCGTCCAGCTCGAAGCCGGCGTCGACTGCGCGCACCTGCTCGACGGTCCGCAGGACGAGACTCTCGTCCCAGCCACTTCGCTCGCGGAGTCGCTCGACCTGGCAAAGGAACTCGTCCACCGTCGGGTGGTAGCGGTCGAGTACGGACTCGAGCAGCGGCCGCAGCGAGCGGCGCCGGCGGGCGCTCGAGATGGCCAGCCCCGGGAACGAGGTCGGCAGACAGTGGCCGTCGCTCTCCGAGCGCATCTGGCGCTGCCGGATCGCTGCCGCCCGCTCGCGCCAGGCCGCAGCCGGATCGGGGTCCGTCCCGAACACCGCGATGTCGCCCGGCGCGAGCGCGCGGCGCAGCGTCTGGTAAGCGGTGAACCCCGCGAGCCCGGAACCGACCACTGCCACCCGGGGCATCACTTCACCGAGCCCGCCAGCAGCCCCTGGACGAAGTAGCGCTGGAAGGCGAAGAACACGGCCAGCGGGATCACGAGCGAGATGAAGGACGCCGGCGCGATCACATCGATGCTCGACGAGAACTCCCGAAGCTGATCAAAGATGAAGACCGTGATGGGAGTCGTCCCGAATGTGAGCGAGACGATCAGGTCGTTCCACGTCCAGAGGAACTGGAAGATTGCGAGCGACGCGATCGCCGGCAAGCCCAGAGGCAGGATCAGACGCAGGAAGATCCGCATCTCGCTCGCACCGTCGATCCGGGCCGACTCGAGGATGTCCTTCGGTATCCCGACGAAGAAGTTGCGCAGGAGGAAGATGGCAAACGGTAACCCGAAGGCGGCATGGAAGAGGATCACGCTCAGAACCGTTCCGCCGAATCTGAGCTCGTTGTAGAACCTGAACATCGGAATCAGCGCCATCTGCAGGGGCACCACGAGGAGGGCGACCACGCCGATGAAAAGCCAGTCGCGGCCCGGGAACTCGAGCCAGGCGAAGGCGTAGCCTGCTAGCGCGCCCGCTACCACGACGAGCAGGGTGTTGCCGACGGCGATGTACGCAGTCGTCTTCAGCGCGCCGGTCAGCCCCGCGTTGTGAAAGAGGGCGCTGTAGTTCGAGAAGGTCGCCAGACTCGGGTGGGCGAAGATCTTCCACCAGCCCGCAGTCGTGATCGCCGACTGGGGAACGATCGAGGTGACGAACAGGCCGATGGTCGGCACGAGCCAGAGCAATCCGATCACCACGAGCAGGATCTGGAGCGGCGTCTTGGCGAGCGCCCGCAGGATCCTCGCCGCGAGGTTGTCGTGGGGCCGCGGGACGACCACAGTCTCGGCGTGCGCTACCACTACACCTCCCTCCTGAAGCGGCGGATGTTGAGGGCGAGCACCGGAATCACGAGCAGGAAGAGGAAGACGGCGATCGCCGAGCCGGTGCCAAAGTCGAATGTGCCGCTGAACGCCGTCCGCCACATCGCGAGGGCGATCACGTTGGCGTTGGCCTGGGTCGATTCCGGCGCGAGCGCGATCACGATGTCGAACACCTTGAGGACGTTGATGATCATCGTGATGAAGACGACGCTAAGCACCGGCGCGAGCAGCGGCACCGTGACGCGCCGGAAGACCTGCCACTCGCTCGCGCCGTCGGTGCGGGCAGCCTCGAGCACATCCCGAGGCATGGCGGCGAGGCCGGCTGCGACCACGACCATTGAGAAACCCGCCCAGATCCAGATGTAAGCGATCAGAAGTGAAGGCGTGATCAGCTTCGGCCCGAGCCAGGAGTAGCCGCCGAACGGCTTCGCGAACGTCTGGCTGCCGATTCCCGCCTGATAGGTGCCGGCCGGAACGCCGGTGAAGTCGAACGTGCCCGCCCCATCGGTCTTCGCCGACTGCACGACCTTCCCGGACGAGTCGTGCAGCTGGACCGTGACCCCCGGGATGCCGAGCTCGCCCTGCTCGACGACGCCGAGCTTGCCACCGCCCGGCTTGAAGTCGCGCCAGACGGTGCCCACGATGGCGCCGGGCTTCGATACCGGCTTCAGCGCCTGCTTCGATCCCGTCGGCATGTCCGCCGGAGCGATTGCGGTCAACCCGAACAGAGCCACGCCGCCCGGGTGAAGCGGAGTCTTGAGGACCAGCCCCCCGCCGTCGGGCTGCAGGAGGCTCGTGGAGGGGATCGCACTCGGCAGCACGCCGGGGGCCGTCACGGCGTCTGAGACCGTGCGGCCGAGGGCGTTGATGGCACCCTGGCTCGGGTCCTGCTGGTACATGATCCGCCACGTCACACCGGTGGCGAAGGCCGAGATGGCCATCGGCAGGAAAACGACGGTCTTGAACGCGACCGACCATCGAATGCGCTCGATGAGGACCGCGAAGATCAGCCCGATCGCGGTCACGAACGCCGGCACGACCGCCACCCAGATCGCGCTGTTCTTGATCGCCGTGACGAGCGTCGACGTCGTGAACAGTGTTCTGTAGTTGTCGATCCCGACCCAGCCGCCGAGGTATCCGGAGGGCCCGAAGAAGCTCCGGATGATCGTGTAGATCGTCGGGTAGAGCAACCAGACGCCGAGCAGCACGAACGCGGGCAGGAGGAAGAGCGCCCCGGTCCGGTAGCGCGAGAGGGCCCCACCGGAGGCGGGACCCGGTGGAACCGCCCGGGCGGGCGGCTCCACCGTGATCGACGCGTCGGTCAAGTGACTACTTGTACGCCGCTTTGGCCGCTGCTTCGAGTTGTTGCTGGATGCTCTTGATCTGGCTCGGGTTCTGCAGGAACTTCTGGAAGATCCCCCACTCGCCCTGGCCCGTGGTCGAGCCGAAAGCGGCGGGCTGCTCGTCGGACATGTCGAACACGGCCGCCTTGGCCTTGGTCAGCGGCGCTTCCGTCTTCCGCGTGATCGCATCCGGGTAGGCGCTCGCCGGCACGTGGATGTTGCCGGTGCCGAACCCACCGAGCTTCGCCCAGATCTCGGCCGCCTTCGGCGTGGCGAGGTACTTCATGAACGCCTGGATTGCGGGCGTGTTACGGAACGTGATGATCTCGTCGCCGCTGGTCTCGATCGCGCCCGCATCCGCGCCCCTCGTGATCGCGGGGAACGAAACGACGTTGAAGTCCTTCACGGGCTTGGCGGTTGTCGCTTGAAGGATCTCGTTGGCGACGAAGTCGGCCTCGATCACCATGGCCGCCTTGGGCGGCGTCGAGTAGACGAAGTCGACGCACTGCGGGAAGTTGGTCTGGAGAGCGCCGTTCGTGCCGCCATAAAGGTTCGAGCTGTTGCCGACGACCTGCTTCATCTCCTTGAGCGCCTTCGTCACCGACGAGTCGGTCCACTTGATCTTGTGGGCCGAGAGCTTGTTGTACTTCGCAGGTCCGAACGTCCGGAGATAGATGTTCTCGAACATATCGGTGAGCGTCCATCCGCTCGACCCACAGAGCGAGTAGGCCGGCGTGCCCGAGGCCTTGATCGTCTTCGCGTCCTTCGTGAGCTGCGCCCACGTCTTCGGCGCCTTGACGCCGGCCTGCTTGAAGGAGTGCACGTTGTACCAAAGCGTCGACTTGTTGGACGCCTTGTAGAGAAGTGCGTAGAGCTTCTTGTTGACGACACCGAGCTTGACCCAGGCCGGCGCGAAGTTCTTCGAGATGATCTTCTTCGCATACGTGATCGGCTTCAGATGGTGCTGCTGGACGAGCTGCTTCACGAGGCCCGGCTGGGCTACGTCGGCCACGTCGGGCGGATTGCCTGCGGCGATCGCCGTTGCCAGCACCGTGGGTATGTCGTTGCCCTTGGACGTGTAGGTGACGTGGACGTTCGGGTACTTCTTGTTGAAGCCCTGGATGACCTTCTCGATGGCGGTTTGCTCCTCCGCGGACCAGATGCCCCAGAAACTGACGTTCCCGGAGACGCTCGTGTTCACCATCGTTTTCTTCGCTCCAGCCTTACTCGCGCCGGCGAAGACGGCCACGCTGATTGCGAGCGCCGCCACGATTGCGACGCCTGCCGTGAACCGGATGACCACTTTTCGGTCGGTTCTCACTCTGTATCCCCCTTTGAGCTAGCTGGCTGTTCCGTCGTAGATCCCTCTGCTTGTCTCGGGGTCGAAGAAGTGAAGAGATCGGATGTCGACGGCCACCTCTATGGGCTTACCCTCCTCGACTCCGGATCGAACGTTGAAGCGCCCGACGAGGAGCGCACTTCCCCCGGTCTGGTCCGGTACGGCTGCAGCGTCCGCGTCGCGCGCGAGTTCCTTCACGTCCTCGGTCAGGGCCAGCTGCGTGCCCTCGACCGTGAAATGAACGATCAGCTCAGAGCCGAGCGCCTCCCGGAGCTCGACGACACCGCGCAGGCGGCGGTCGGCCGGCGTGCCCGGCTCGACGGATGCGTCCTCAAGGTCTTCGGGACGGATGCCGAGGATCACGTTCCGCCCTTCAAAACCCTGCAGTCCGGGGTGGGCCTCAAGCGTTGCGTGGTCGAGTCCGATCCGCTGCTTACCGATGTCGAGCGCGAAGCCGCCGTTCGCACGCGTCAGCGTCGCCTCGATCATGTTCATCGCCGGGGAGCCGATGAACCCCCCGACGAAGAGGTTGACGGGCCGGTCGTACAGCGTCTGCGGCTCCGCGACCTGTTGCAGCTCGCCTTTGCGCATGACGGCGACGCGATCTCCCATCGTCATCGCCTCGATCTGGTCGTGAGTGACGTAGATCGTCGTTGTCCCCAGGTCGCGCTGGAGGCGGCTTACCTCCCCGCGCATCTGCACGCGCAGCTTCGCGTCGAGGTTCGAGAGCGGCTCGTCCATGAGGAACGCCGCCGGCTCGCGAACGATCGCCCGACCCATGGCGACCCGCTGCCGCTGGCCGCCTGAGAGCGCGCGGGGTTTGCGCTTGAGGAAGGGCTCGAGCCCGAGCACGCCTGCGGCACTGCGAACGCGACGGTCGATCTCCGCCTTCGGAGTCTTCTTGACCTTGAGACCGAAGGCGATGTTTTCGTAGACAGAGAGGTGCGGATAGAGGGCGTAGCTTTGGAAGACCATCGCGATGTCGCGATCACGCGAAGGAACGTAGTTGACAACACGATCGCCGATCCGAATGACGCCGCTCGAGACGTCCTCCAGCCCGGCCACCATCCGTAACGCCGTCGTCTTGCCGCAACCCGACGGCCCGACGAGGACCATGAACTCCCCGTCTGCGATGTTCAGCCCGAGCGAGTGGACGGCTTGGGTGCCGTCGGCATAGACCTTCGTCACCTCGTCAAAGACGACCTCGGCCACCTAGCCCCTCCACTCAGGTTGATGGTCTGCCCTCACGCTGACCCCTAAGCCGTGAGAGTTGTCGGGTCCTGTTCGACTCTCCACTCGAAGTTGCGGTTGAGTCGGGTTCGACGTACCCGGACAGGACACCCGTCGAAACCAGGACATCGCCGCCGGCGACGTGCGAGCAGCGGTGGCTCGCGAACTGACGGGAAGATGAAGGCCCTGCTAATGCAGGGCCTTCATATCTCGCGCGAGACCGGGCTCGACCGATGACGCCGGCGGTGGCCGGGATCTACTCCGACTCCAGCGAACGCCTCAATGCCTTGACGGTACGCGCCCGCTCGCTTCTCGCCAACAGGGCCGCGACAGGCTTCATCAATCGCATCGCTCCGAAGAGCTCGCCTTCAGCGACGTGATGGATGATCGTCTTGTCCCGGTCCGCCTCCAACGTGTAGTTGGGTCGCGCCTCCATCAGATCGGAACCGAACCAGCGGAGTGTCTCGCGGAAGCCGATCCTCCCCGGTGGCTCGTAGTCGGTCACTTCGCCCCGGAATGTGCCCATCCGCGTGGCGTCGAAGTAAGCCGTCCCGAGGCCGAGAGGCCCGTCGGAGGTCTGTCCGGACTTGCGGAACACACCCGTGCGCCGCATCCAGGTCCTGTAGTCATTCACGTCGGCCAAGCGTCCGAACACGTCGCCGATCGGTCTTTCGATTGTCGTGCTGGTCTCGTACCGAACGGTGCTACTGGCT
>Ga0066903_100005281_pt1 | contig 11170 bp, 10 predicted proteins | sample PanSoiMetaGPlot1_FD_67491 | JGI IMG/M metagenome (GOLD analysis project Ga0066903, IMG submission 67491) | Tropical forest soil microbial communities from Panama analyzed to predict greenhouse gas emissions - Panama Soil - Plot 1 (version 2) | ecosystem: Environmental > Terrestrial > Soil >...
GATGGCGCCGGGACCGGCCACGACCACGCCGAACCCGATCGCGACCGCCTTCCGCGGGACGTCCAGCGCGGCCTCGACCCGGCGCCCTTCGAACGCGCCGCGCAGCGGCGGGTCGGGCGCGTTGACGATCGCGAGCTGCTCGCCGCTGCCCAAGGATGGTCCGGGCGGCCCCGACGACGGCCACACGATCGAGTTCAGGGCGGGCCCACCCCGAGCGGCAGCCGGTTCCCCGCGCGCTCCGTCCAGACGCACCCAGAGGACGGCGCCGCCGTCGGCGCGCTCGCACGTCCCGTCGAACGTCGCCCGCAGCCGCACCCGGCGGGGCGGTGCGCCGTCGAACCGCAGCCACTGGGCGAGGGTGCCGAAGCCGTCGCCCGGGTCGGCGACCGACCTGAGCACGGCCACCCGGCGGCCCGCGCCGCGCTCGTCGGCCTCGAAGCCGAGCGCGAAGGCGTCGGCCCGGCTGCCGGCCAGCGTCCAGCCGTCCGTCCATGCGGTGCCGGTCGTCGGCACCCGGTCGTCGACGGGCTCCAGCCGGATCGCCGCCGCGCGGACGGTTCCCGGCCCGGTCAGCAGCAGGCCGTACGCGACGGTCTTGGCCTCCTCCGGCACGTCGAGCACGACGCACGCGTCGGTCCAGGCGAACGTGCCGGCCAGTCCCCGCGCCTCCATGTTGTCGAACGCCAGCGTTCGCCGCTCCTGGTCGTCCACGCGCATCCAGAGGCCGGCCCACCGCTCGACCGCCTCGCCGCGCAGCGTGGCCGCCAGCCGCAGCCGCCGGCCGCGGTGCGGGGTCGGCGCCGTGATCCGCGACATCGTCCCGAAGCCCGTCAGCTGCCGGGTGACGCTCCCGAGGACCGCCACGCTGGCCGGGCCGGACGGCGTCTCGTCCTGCTCCCATGTCAGCCGGTACGCCTGCGGCGCGTCACCGCCCAGGAGCCAGCCGTGCGCCATGTACGGGAACGAGATGGGCACGTCCGCGTCCACGGTCTCCAGGAGCGGCCCCGCCATCCGGACGGCGCCGCGGCCGCGGAGCATCGTCCCCATCACGAGGCGGTCGGCGTCGGCCGGGACCTCCACGACGACCGCCAGCGGCCGCCAGCCGGTCGTCCCGCTGACCGGCCGGTCCTGGGTGCTCCCGAACGACAGGCGCTCGTTGCCGGGTCCGTCCGCCCGCAGCCAGGCGCCGGCCCAACCCGTCGCGTCCTGCGTTCGCAGCCGGACCGAGAACCGGACCCGCCGGCCCCGGTGCTCGGCCGCCGGCACGCTGGCCTGCAGGCCGCCGAACCCGCTCCCGGGATCGCCGGCGCACCGCAGCGCCTGGACCGGACGGCCGCCCTCCTCGGCGACCTCGTGCACGTAGGCGGCCGCCTGGTCGCCGCTCTTGCGCCACTCGATCCCGTCCAGCCCGCGCAGCTCCTCGCGAGCCTGGGTGTAGCGCTCGCCGGTCTGGTCCATGCGGCGGCGCACGTGGCGCTTGAAGTCCTTGTCACGCGGCATATCGGAAACCTCCTGCTCGCCCGCCGCTCCCCAGCCGCGGTCAGCGCGAGGTCAGAAGATTGCCGATGTCGAGCTGGTCAGGGAGTGCTCCCCCCTTCGCCGCTGCGGCCGTGCTGGGGACGGACCGAGGGGCTGGGCGTCAGACCGCGCCTCCACGGCACAGTATTCCGGCCCGGACGGCGTCCGTCAACTCCGGTCGGGTAGCGTGTGTCTCCTTGAAGCGGGTCCGGACCGGTTGGGTGGTCGTGGCGTTGCTCGCCCTCTCCGCCTGCGGCGGCGCGGGCGCCTCGGGGCAGGCGCCGCGGCCGTCGCCATCGCTGCCGGCGCCCACCGCGAGCGCGTCCAGCCCGGCGCCCACCGCGACGCCGACCTGCGTCGTTCGCGTGCTGGACGGCATGACCGAGGAGCAGCGCGTCGGCCAGCTCTTTCACTTCGGCCTGGCCGGAAACCGGCTCGGGCCGGCGGAAACCGACGCGATCCGGCGCTATCACCTGGGGTCCGTGTGGTTCACCGTGAGCAGCACGGCCGGGACCGGCGGGATCCGCGCCGTCGCAGACGCCGTGCAGGCCCAGGCGACGGGCGACGCCACGGCCGGCGTCCGGTTCCTGGTCGCCGCCAACCAGGAGGGCGGGCAGATCCAGGCGCTCCAGGGCGCCGGCTTCTCCCGCATGCCGGCCGCGGTGGCGCAGGGCGGCCTCCCGGTGGGCGACCTCGAGCACGACGCCCAGGGGTGGGGCGGCGAGCTGCGCGCGGCCGGGGTCAACATGGACTTCGCGCCGGTGCTGGACGTCGTGCCCCCGGGCACCGACGCCGGAAACCAGCCGATCGGGGTCCTCCAGCGTGAGTACGGACACGATCCGGCGACGGCGGGCGGCCACGGCGCGGCGTTCCTGCGCGGGATGCAGCGGGCCGGCGTGGTGACGACGGTCAAGCACTTCCCCGGCCTGGGCCGGGTGCAGGGCAACACCGACTTCACGGCCGGCGTGGTGGACGGCGTGACGACCCCCACGGACCCGTACCTCCAGTCGTTCCAGGCCGGCATCGACGCGGGCGCGCCGTTCGTGATGGTCGCGCTGGCCACGTACCGGCTCATCGACGCCGGCCAGCTGGCGGTGTTCTCGCCGGTCGTGATGCGGCAGCTGCTGCGCGACCGCATGCACTTCCAGGGGGTCGTGGTGTCGGACGACATCGGCTCGGCGGTGGCGGTGGCCAACATCCCGCCGGCGACGAGGGCGATCGCCTTCCTGTCCGCAGGGGGCGACATGATCGTCGCCAAGACGGCCAGCGCCGCCGTCGCCATGGCCGAGGCCGTGGCGGCGAAGGCGGCGTCGGACGCCGGCTTCCGCGCCCGCGTCGCGGACGCGGCGACGCGGGTGCTGCAGGCCAAGCAGGCCGCCGGCCTGCTCCCCTGCTAGGGGGCCGGCGCCCTAAGCGTCCCGCCCCGCCGTGACGGCCGCCAGCGCGGCGACCACCAGCGTGGCCCCGCACAGCGGCAGGACCACGCCCGGCCAGCCCCAGCGCACGTACGCGGCGGCCAGCAGCGGGGCGGCCGCGGCGCCGCCGACGTAGTACGCGGCCAGGTAGCGGCCCACCGCGGCCCGGCCGTACGCCGCCGCGGCGCCGCTGTGGGCCACGTGCAGGCTGATCGTCCCGCAGATCGCGCCCGTCGCCGCCACGGCGATCGCGGCCAGCGAGGGCGCCAGGCCGACCAGCATCAGGCCGATCGACGCGGCCGACGTGGCCAGCACCACGGCGCGGCGCCCGAAGCGGTCGATCGCCCTGCCCGCCCAGACGCCGGCGAAGGTGGCCGGCACGAAGACCAGGTAGACGAGGTCGGCCAGCAGCGGAGGCAGGCGGAACGGCGGACCGGACAGCCGGTACGGCAGCAGGTCGAACATCCCGACCGAGACGAAGAGGATGAAGAGGCCGGCGCCGATCACCGGGAGGGGCGCCCGGCCGCGGGCCGCCGGGCCTGCCGGCCGGCTGGCCGGTGGGACGTCGAGCGGCATCCGGCGCAGGCTGGCCAGCACCACCACGAGCACGCCGGCGCCGCCGGCCAGGAAGGCGCCCCGCCAGCCCAGCGCGAGGCCCGAGTAGCCGACCAGCCGGCTGCCCAGGCCGCCCAGGGCGGTGCCGCCCAGCAGGGCGCCGGTCAGGCGGCCGGCGGCGTGCGGGGGGAGCCGGCGGGGGACGTCGGCCAGGCCGCCGGCGACCAGCAGGCCGACGCCGACGCCCTGGGCGGCCCGGGCCGCCAGCAGGACCGCGACGCCCGGGCTGGCGGCGCCGAGAACGCTGCCGCCGACGATCAGCCAGGCTGCCCACCGCATCGTGCGCGCCGGCTCGCCCTCGGGCAGCAGCCCCGCGGCCGCGAAGCCGAGCAGGGCCGCGGTCATGACCAGCCCGGTCACGGCCGGCCCGGTGCCCAGGTCGCGGTCGAGCTGGGGCAGCAGCGGCTGCGGCAGGTAGAGGGCCAGGAACGCGCCCAGGCCCAGGCCGAAGTAGGGGAGTGCGCTCGTTCGCTGGGGGGCGCTCAGCGCGGGCTCATCTGATCCGGTCGACGGCCGAGCGGGCGAGATCGGTCAGCTCCGGCCGGACGCCGTCCAGCTCCACCTCGTCCAGCTCCCGAAGCGCGGCCGAGACCAGGCCGCGGGCCTCCTCGCCCACGCGGTCCAGGGCGCCGGTCGCGACCACCAGCTCCTGCACCTCGCGCACCTGCTCCTCGTCCAGCGGGCCGTCCAGCAGGTCGTGCACCCGCTGCCCCCGCGTCGCGTCCTCCGTGGCGTAGATCAGGGGCAGGGACACCGCCCGCTGCCGGATGTCCTGGCCCAGTGGCTTGCCCGAGCTGGCGCTGTAGTCCAGGAGGTCGTCGGCCATCTGGAACGCGATGCCGAGCAGGTCGCCGAACCGGGTCAGCCGCTCGACCACGTCGGGCCGGGCGCCGCCGAGCTGCGCCCCCGCCCGGCAGGCGGCAGAGAACAGCGCCGCCGTCTTGCCGCGCACCACCCGCAGGTACATCGCGTAGTCGCCCGGGTAGCTGCCGCGGAGGCGCACGTCGTCCATCTGCGAGAGGCAGATCGCCTCCACGGCGTTCGCGATCGTGGCCGTCACGTCGTGGTTGCCGAGCTCGGCGATCATCCGCGTGGCCTTGGCGAAGTAGTAGTCGCCGATGGCCACCGCCCTCGCGGCGCCCTCACTGGCGGCCACGGTGGGCCGGCCGCGGCGGGTCGCGGCCTCGTCCACGTAGTCGTCGTGGACCAGCGTCGCGTCGTGGATCAGCTCCAGGGCCGCGGCCAGGACGGCGGCGCGCAGAGGGTCGTGCTCGCCGCCCAGGCGGGACGCGAGCACCGCCAGCAGCGGGCGCAGCCGCTTCCCGCCCGCCTCGACCAGCCGGCGCATCGGCGCCTGCACGGCGCTCGGGTCGACCAGCAGCTGCCGCGTCAGCTCCAGCTCGACCAGGTCGAGACCGGGTTGGCCGGCGTCGGCCCGCGCGGGGCGGGCGAAGTCGCCCTCCAGCTGCATCGCGAGCTGCCGCCGCCGCGGCCCGTCGAGCTCCACGGCGAACACGGACTGCCGGCGGCCGAGCACGAGCCGGCCGCTCTCGACCAGCACCGTGCAGGCGGGCAGCGGGAGCGGCGTCGGGCCGCCCGTGCGGCCCTGGTTGAGCGTCAGGCCGAGCGTGGTGTGCAGCGACTGCAGGTGGAGCCGGCCGTCCAGCAGGCCGGCGGCCGTCACCTCGTCCTGGAGGCGCGCCGTGATGTCCACGAACTCGGTCGCGTGCGAGGTGGGGACGTCGAGACGGCGGGTGATCATCCGCCCACTCCGCCGATGGCGGCCACCAGCAGGGTGCGGAGCGGCGGCGCGGGCGGCCCGCCGGCCGCGGCCGCGGCCACGTGCTCGACCGCCCTGGCGAAGCCGACCTGCAGTCGCTGGTCGCGCGTGCTGGCCAGCAGGCGGGAGGAGCGCGCCAGGCAGAGGTCCCCGAGCAGCAGGTGGGGCGGCGTCGGTGGCCGGTCGCCCAGCTCCTGGAGCGACACCGCCGACTCGACCATGGCGGCCGCCAGCGCGACAGCAGGCGTCGCCCTGGCCCGGTAGAAGGCGTACACCTCGTGCATCCCGGCCTGCCAGACCGACTCCAGCCCGGCCAGGTGGACCTCGATCCCGTCGATCGTCACGCTCACGGCTCGCTCGGCTCCAGAAGGCTTCCGGCGAGCTGCCGGAAGGCGGACAGGGCACGGACGCAGGAGTCGTCGTCGCGGGTGACGACGTAGTAGAGGCCGAATCCGAGGACGGTGTTCAGGACCAGGGGCACCAGCACCTCGCGGTCGACCAGCAGGCGGACGCGGCCGTCGGCCTCGAGCCGGTCGATCTGCTCCTGGATGACCTCGCGGTACCGGGTGAACAGCTCGGGCAGGTAGGCGCGGAGGCGGTCGGTGCGGGGCGCCTGGACCAGCAGGTCGAAGGCGGCCAGCTGCATGTCGCCGAGCTTCCGCAGCGTGTCCCAGATCGAGCCGACGCCCAGCTCCAGCGCCTCCAGCGGGTCGTTGAGCCGGTTGCAGGCGGCGCGCAGCTCCTCGACCGAGCGGACGGTCAGGTAGCGCCACGCCTCGACCAGCAACTCCGACTTGGTGGGGAAGTAGTACTGGAGGTTCCCGATCGCCACGCCGGCGCGCGAGGCGATGGCCCGGACGCTCGTTCCGGCGTAGCCGTTCTCCAGCAGCGATTCCGCCGCCGCGCGCACGATCTGCTCGCGCGCGCTCGCCGAACCATCCGTCAGCGGACTTCCGGTCATACGTATGTACTAGTGTAGCGACGGCCAGATCACCACGTGAAATGCCCCACCCGGGGGTCCCATGTCGTACGTTTCTGATCTGGTGCTGACCACCGAGCAGGCGTTTCCGAACCGGGTCGCGGGCGTGATCCGGAGCGACGACCCGGAGGCCGCGTTCCACGCATGCGTCGCCGCGGTCGAGGGCGGCATCGGCACGATCGAGGTCACCATGACGGTCCCCTCCTGCCTCGACATCGTCCGCGGCCTGGTCGCCACGATGGGCGGCGGGCTGCCGGTCGGGGTGGGCACCGTGTGGCACCCGGACGAGGCGGCGGCCGCCGCCGAGGCTGGGGCCGCGTTCGTGGTCACGCCGGCGGTGCTGCCCGAGGTGGCCGCGGCCTGCGCGCGCGAGGGCGTTCTCTGCGTGCTGGGCGCGCTGACGCCGACGGAGGTCCACCAGGCGCGCCAGGCCGGCGCCGGCCTGGTCAAGGTGTTCCCGGTCCAGTCCCTGGGCGGGCCCGACTACATCCGGTGGCTGCGCGGCCCGATGCCGGACGCCCGGCTGTGGGTCTCGGGCGGGGTCGAGATCGAGCAGATCGAGGAGTACCTCTCCCTGGGCGTGTGCGCGATCGGTCTGACGACCGCGCTGTTCCCGCCCGAGGCCGTGCGTCGCGGCGACTCGTCGCTGATCATGACGCTGGCGCGCCGCGCTTCCGCGGCGGCCGGCGCCAGGTGGGCCTGAGCCCGGCCCAGGCCCCGGCCGGCCTCAGGGGATCGCCGTGTGCGGCTCCGTCCGCGCCTCGGCCTCGGCAGGCGCCTCCGACGCCGCGCCCTGCCTCTGCCGGCGCAGCTCGACGTACGGCATGAACAGCGTCACGACCGCGGCCAGCAGCACCGCCACGATGCCGATCAGGAACAGCTCGTGTAGGGTCTGCGCCAGGCCGGTCCTGACCGCGAGCAGGACCTGGTCGAACAGCGGCCGGGCCGCCGGCGGCAGCGCGCCGCGCTGGGCCGCGATCGCCGCCTGGTTGAACAGCTGCTGCGCGCTGCCGCCGGTCTGCAGCAGGCCGCTCGCCTGCGGCGGCAGCGACAGGCCGGAGAGCTGGTCCCTGATGTTGACGGGCAGCCGCGAGGCCAGGATGGAGCCGAAGATGGCGGTCGCGATCGTGCCGCCGACGTTCCGCCAGAACTGCGTGTTGCTGCTGACCACGCCCAGGAAGCGGGGGTCGACCGCGCTCTGCAGGGTGGTGATGTACAGCGGGAACGTGACGCCGAGGCCGATGCCCACCAGGACCAGCGCCTCGGTGACGTCGAGCTGGCTGCTGTGCACCGTGACCGCGGACAGCAGATAGAACCCGAAGGCCGCGATCAGCAGGCCGAACGTGCCCAGGTAGCGGTACTGCTTGATGCGGACCATCAGCTGGCCGGTCACCATGCTGGCGCCGATCAGGCCGAACATCATCGGCGTGATCAGCGTGCCCGAGTTGGTCGCGCTCTGGCCCAGCACGCCCTGGAAGATCAGCGGGACGAAGATGATCGTGCCGAACATGCCGAACGAGGACAGCACGCCGACCATCGTCGCCACCGTGTAGACACGGTTCCGCCACAGGCTCAGCGGCACGATCGGCTCGCGGGCGCGGCCCTCGATGAGCAGGAACAGCGCCATCAGGACGAGGCCGCTCGCGATCAGCCCGATCACCTCCGGCGACGTCCAGCTGTGCGTGTTCGTGATCGTGAGGCCGATCAGGATGGGCGTCAGGCCGGCGGCCATCGTCAGCGCGCCGAGGAAGTCGATGTCGCGCAGCCGGGCCTGGCTCCTGACGAACGGCAGGGTCGCCGCGATCAGGGCGACGGCGAGCACGCCCACCGGGATGTTCACGTAGAAGACCCACCGCCAGCCCAGGTGGTCGGTGATCCAGCCGCCGAGCGTGGGGCCGAAGATCGAGCTGATGCCGAAGACGGCGCCGAACAGGCCCTGCATCCGCGCCCGCTGGTCGGGCGGGAAGATGTCCGCCAGCACCGTGAACACCGAGGCGAACAGCATGCCGCCGAACAGGCCCTGGGCGCCCCGGAAGAGCACCAGCTCGTTCATGTCCTGGCTGGCGCCGCAGAGCCACGACATCGCCATGAAGCCGATGACGCCGGTCAGGATGAACGGCTTGCGCCCGAACAGGTCGCCGAGCTTGCCCGCGATGGGGGTCATCACCGTCGACGTGACCAGGTAGGCCGTCGTCACCCACGCATAGCGGTCGAGCCCGTTCAGCTCCGAGATGATGCGCGGCATCGCGGTGCCGACGATCGTCTGGTCGAGCGACGCCAGCAGCAGCGTGAGCATCACCCCGATGGTGACCAGCACCTTGGTCCTGCGGTCCAGACCGACCCCGATCATCCAGTCCCTCCCTGCGCGTCGTCGACGCTCTGCAGCAGCTTCAGGCAGAGGTGGCGCAGCTGCCCGAGCTCATCGGTCGTGAAGCGGCCGGCCAGCGTCCGCCGCGCCACCGTGATCTCCTCGGTCACCAGGCGCAGCCGCTCGCGGCCGCGGTCCGTCAGGCGAGCGCGCACGGCGCGCCGGTCGTGCTCGTCTGGCAGGCGCTCGGCCAGGCCGTCGCGCTCCAGCATGTCGACCAGTCCGGTGACGTTCCGGGGGCTGACCTCGAGGGCGACCGCGAGCTGGCCCAGGGTCTGCTCGGAGCCGCCCAGGACGAACAGCAGGCGCAGCCGGCCGTCGTTGAGCCCGTGCCGCTCCGTCCAGCGATCGGTCAGCACCCGCAGTGCGTGGTCGGCCGTGCGGAGCGCCGCGAGCGCCTCGTGGAGGTCCAGGTCGGCGGCCTCGCCGAGCTTCTCGCCGATCACCCGGCGCAGGCGGGCGTCGAACAGACGCCCGTCGGGACCGACCGCCAGCGCACGCTCCGTCCTGTAGCCCTGCATAGTGAACCGGTTCATTATTACCCACTTCCATATCGGGATGCCGCAGCGGGGACCGCCAACCGGCGGGGCCCGGCTCCGTACGATGGTCGGGCCATGCCGACCGCCCTGTTCGCCGATGCGCTCTACGATCCCGCCACCGCGGAGACCACCCGGAACGCCGCCGTCCTGATCGACGGAGGCCGCGTCGTCGCCGCTGGCCCGCGGGACCAGGTCCACGTCCCGGCCGACGCCGACCGGGTCGACGCCGAGGGCCTGACCCTGCTGCCCGGCCTGATCGACTGCCATGTCCACCTGCGGTCTCGGGGCAACGGGCGGGACCTGGCGGAGCAGCTCCAGACGCCGCCCAGCATGTGGGTGCTGAACGCCGTCCCGGCCGCGCGCGCCACGCTGGACGCCGGCTTCACGGCGGTCCGCGACGCCGGCGGCACGCCGGCCGGCGTCCGCATCGCCATCGAGCGGGGAATGTTCCCCGGACCGCGGATGAAGGTGGCCGTCACCGGCCTCAGCCAGACCGGCGGCCACACCGATCACCACTTCGCGTGCGGCGTCAACCTGAGCCCGGGGCTGCCCGACGTGCCCAGCTCGGTCGTCGACGGCGTCGAGCCGATGCGGCAGCGGGTGCGTGAGGTGATCCGGGCCGGCGCCGACTGGATCAAGCTCTGCACCTCGGGCGGCGTGCTCTCGCCGAACGACATGCCGCACCACGCGACGCTGACGCTGGACGAGATCCGCGCCGCCGTCGAGGAGGGCGCCGCGCAGGGCCGCAAGGTGATGGCCCACGCCCAGGCCAACGCCGGCATCAAGAACGCCCTGCGGGCGGGCGTCGCGACGATCGAGCACGGCATCTGGCTGGACGGCGACGCGATCGAGATGATGCTCGACGGCCGCCGGGCCCTCGTCCCCACGCTGGTCGCCCCGCTGTGGGTGATCCGCCACGCCGAGCAGGGCCGCATGCCGCAGTGGGCGGCCGACAAGGGACGAGCGGTCTTCGAGGACCACAAGGCCAGCATCCGGATGGCGATCGAGTCGGGCGTCCAGATCGGGTTCGGCACGGACACGGGCGTCGGCCCGCACGGCTCCAACGGCGAGGAGTTCCTGCTCCTGCACGAGCTGGGCATGAGCCCGGTCGACTGCCTGCGCTCGGCGACGACCGTGGCGGCCCGGATCGTCGGCTGGGAGGGCGAGGCCGGCGTGCTCGCCGAGGGCGCGTTCGGCGACGTGATCGGGGTGCCCGGCGATCCGCTGGAGAACCTGGAGCTGGTCGCCAGGGCCGAGAACGTCCGCCTGGTGGTGAAGGGCGGTGAGGTCGTGAAGCGCGTGTGAACGGCCCGCGCGAGAGCGCGCTCATCGTGCCCGCGCCCGAGGCGGAGGCCCTCGTCGGCGCCTGGCGCGAGCGGTACGACGACTCGGCGCGCACGGGCGTGCCGGCGCACCTCACGCTGCTCTACCCGTTCCTTCCGCCCGAGGAGATCACCGGCGGCGACCTCGCGCAGCTCGGCGCGCTGTTCGCGGCGTCGCCCCCGACGCCGTACCGGCTGACGGCGGTCCGCCGGTTCCCGCGCGGCGTGCTGTACCTGGCCCCCGACCCCGAGTCGCCCTTCCGGGAGCTGACCAAGAAGATCTGGGCGCTCTACCCGCACCACCCGCCGTACGGCGGGGCGTTCGAGCACGTCATCCCGCACCTCACCGTGGCCCAATCCGCCGACAACGCGCTGCTCGACCGGCTGGAGGAGGCGGTGACCCCGGGCCTCCCGATCGAGGCGCACGCCGGCGAGGCGTGGCTCATGGTCCAGAGCGAGGACGGCCGGTGGCGCGCGGGGCACCGGTTCCCGCTCGGGGCGGACCAGGGCTGAACTCGATGACGTGGCCCTCGGAGCTCCCCGGCGCGTCCTCGGGGCGGTCCAGGTCGCGATCGAAGACGCGCTGCAGGGAGTTGCCGGCCAGGTCCTCCAGCCGGGGATCGATCCTCACGCG
>Ga0066903_100005282_pt1 | contig 11170 bp, 8 predicted proteins | sample PanSoiMetaGPlot1_FD_67491 | JGI IMG/M metagenome (GOLD analysis project Ga0066903, IMG submission 67491) | Tropical forest soil microbial communities from Panama analyzed to predict greenhouse gas emissions - Panama Soil - Plot 1 (version 2) | ecosystem: Environmental > Terrestrial > Soil >...
GCAGAAGGGCTTTGCGATTCGGCTCGACTGCGCTGACGGCATCTTTATCCGCGGCGACCGCCATCTGTTGTCGCAAGCTTTGGCCAATCTGCTCGACAACGCTCTCAAATATGGCGCCAGCCTTTCAGGTCGCAGCGAGATTGTCGTCGCGGTTTCACGCGAAGGTAGGCGCGCCGTCCTCGAAATCGGCGACCGCGGGCAGGGCATCCTGGAACGCGACCGCGAGGCAGTGTTTGACCGCTTTGTCCGGTTAGAACCAAGCCGCAGCACTCCCGGGAACGGGCTTGGCCTGAGCCTCGTGCGTGCCATCGCGCACCGGCACAACGCTGCAGTCGCTTTGGCAGACAACCGGCCCGGCCTCAAGGTGCGTCTAGAATTCTCCGAATGGGCCGCGGCCGAATGATCCTTACCCGCAGTGTTCAGGATCGCGTGCAGCGCAGTGATCGAGGCGCCGTGCCGTCTCCGCCATCATGTCGCGAAAGCCTTGCGCGTCGAAACCGGCACTGCGCAGCACCGGCGCCATGACGTCGTCGGCCAGCAGATCGTCGAGGCTCGGCTCATAGCGGCAGCAATCGAAGCGCGCGTCCATGATCCCCTCCTTATCTGCACGATTGTACGCAGGCTCGCGCTCAACCGTGTCGACTTTGTGACCGCACGCCGGATTTTTCGCGGCAATTTGTTCATGACCCGGACAATATTTTCCTCAAAGTAGATGCACCGAGGACCCGCGTGATCGCAGCCTTTGTCGCTCGTACCGTCGAATTCGCCGGCCGCAACGCGATGCTCGTCATGGTCGCGTGCCTGGTGCTCGCCGCAGCGGCCGCGGTCTATGCGGCCAGCCATCTGGCGATCGATACCGATATCGAGCGCATGCTGCCGAGCAATGTCGCCTGGCGGCAGAACGAGCGGGCGCTCGACGACGCCTTTCCGCAGAACAACAATCTGCTTGTCGCCGTCATTGACGCGCGCACACCAGATCTCGCGGAAAAGGCTGCGGCCGAGCTGGCCGAGAAAATGCGCGGCGAACCGCAGCTCTTCACGCATGTCCGCCAGCCGGATGGCGGTCCGTTTTTCGACCGGAACGGACTGCTCTATCTGTCACCAGAAGAGCTCGACAAGGTCTCGCAGCAGCTGATCGCGGCGCAGCCCTTGATCGGCAGCCTGGCACACGACCCGAGCCTGCGCGGGTTGTTCGACGCGCTCGCGACCTTCGTCTCGGGCGCCGGTACGGACACCGAGAAGATCGCGCAACTCGATCCGACCCTGTCGATGATCGCCGATGTCGTGCAGGGCATCCTCGATGGCAAGCGGCAAAGCCTGTCCTGGACGCAACTGATGACCGGGCGAAAGGCCCAAGCTCGGGATTTGCGCCGTTTCGTGATGACGCGACCGGTGCTCGACTTTTTCGGCCTCGAGCCTGGCGCCGCGGCACGCGCGGAGATCCGCCGCCTCGCCGCCGAGCTCGGCTTCAACAGCGAAAGCGGAGTGCGCCTGCGCCTCACCGGGCCCGTCGCGCTCGACGACGAACAGTTTTCGACATTGCGCGAGGGAGCGTTGCGTTCGACCGTGCTGTCGGTCGTCATGGTCTGCGCAATTCTATTTATCGCGCTGCGCTCCGTGAAGCTCGTCGGCGCGATTATCGTGACGCTCGCCGCCGGCTTTATGCTTACCGCCGGTTTTGCGGCGCTGGCGATTGGCTCGCTCAACCTGATCTCGATCGCCTTCGGCGTGCTGTTCATCGGCCTCGCAGTCGACTTCTCGATCCAGTTCAGCGTGCGATACCGCGACCAGCGTCATCGTCTGGGCGCCTTCCCCGCGGCGTTGCAGGGCACAGCGCTGACGATCGGGCCCTCACTGGTATTGGCGGCCGGCGCGACGGCGATCGGCTTTCTGTCCTTCGTGCCGACCCGCTACACCGGCATTCAGGCCTTGGGCTGGATCGCCGGCTGCGGCATGCTTGTGGCGATCGCGCTGAATTACCTGCTGTTGCCCGCCTTGATGACGCTCGTGCGGCCGCGCGGCGAGCCCGAGGCGATCGGCTTTCGCCGCGCTGCGCCGCTCGATCGCTGGCTTATCGAACGCCGGCGATGGGTGATCGGCGGCGCCGTGCTGCTCGCGGCTGTCAGCATCGCGCTATTGCCGCATATCGCGTTCGATTTCGACCCGCTGAATTTGAAGAATCCGAGGACCGAATCGGTATCCACGGCGCGCGATCTGATGAAAGATCCGATGACGACGCCCTACACAGCCGAGATCCTCGCGCCCTCATTGGAGGAAGCGAAGGCTCTTGCGGAACGGGTCGACGGATTGCCCGAGGTCGCCCAGGTTGTCACTGCGGCGAGCTTTATTCCGGAGGACCAGGACAAGAAGTTGCCAATCATCGAGGATCTGGCGCTCTTGCTTGGTCCGAGCCTCAACGATCCACACCCGCTGCCGCCGCCGAGCGACGAGGAAGTGCTAAAGGCGATGGCGGCGTGCGGCAACACGATGGAAAAGGTTGGGAAAGCCGGCACTCCGGCGGCTCGGCTGGGGGCGGCCCTGCGTGCCGCAGCAGCGCGCGGAACCGCTATCGTCGCGCCGTTGCGTGACGCGTTGCTCGCCGGGCTGTTGCGGCGCCTCGACAGCCTGCGGGAGATGACGCAGGCGAAGCCGTTGACGCTGGAGAGCCTACCGCCGGAATTGCGCGACGGCTGGGTCGCCGCCGACGGCCGGGCACGCATCGAGGTTTTCCCGAAGGGCGACGCGCGCGACAACCGCGTGCTGGAGCGGTTTGTTGCCGCCGTGCACAGCGTCGCGCCCGACGCGACCGGGACGCCGGTAACAATTCAGGAGGCCGGCCGACTGATCAGCCGCGCCTTCATCGATGCGGGCATGGTTGGGGTCGCTGCGATCACGATCCTGCTCTGCGTCGTGCTCCGGCGGCTGCGTGAGGTCCTGATGGTGCTTGCGCCGCTGCTGCTCGCCGCACTTATGACATTGGCAGTTACTGTCGTGATCGGTATGCCGCTCAACTATGCCAACATCATCGCGCTGCCGCTGCTGTTGGGGATCGGCGTCGCGTTCGACATCTACTTCGTGATGAACTGGCGCGCTGGCCAGATTTATCATCTGCAGTCGAGCACCGCTCGCGCCGTGCTGTTCAGTGCCCTGACCACCCTCTCGGCGTTCGGCAGCCTCGGCCTGTCGAATGATCCCGGTACCGCCGAGATGGGCATCCTGCTGACGATCTCCCTCGCGTGCACCCTCTTCTGCACCTTTGTCGTGCTGCCGGCCCTGCTTGGCCCGGCGCGCGCGGAAGTGATCGAAGAGCACCGCGAGGCCGCCGGCTAGCCGGCATGGCCCGGATGCGGCTCTACGCCGGCTGCTTCAGCGCGCTGCTGTCGATCGGCAGCTTTCGCAGCCGCGTACCCGCCACCGCGAAGATCGCATTCGCAAGATGTATGCACGGTATATCCGCGCCTATATTCGTTTAAGTCAACTCGCCGTAGGTGGGGTTCTCCCCCGCGATGAGACGACCTGCCTACTTCAGAAAATCGAGGAGGTCGGCGTTGACCTGGTCCTGGTGTGTCGCCGTTAGACCGTGCGGGGCGCCCGGATAATAGATTTCCTTAGCGCCCTTGATGAGCTTGGCCGATTTCCGCGCCGAGTCCTTGACGGGAACGATCTGGTCGTCCTCGCCGTGCATGACGAGCGTCGGCACGTCGATCTTCTTGAGGTCCTCGGTGAAATCAGTTTCGGAGAACGCCTTGACGCTCTCGTAGGCGCCCTTCGCGCCGGCTTGCATGCTCCACAGCCAGAACTGATCGAGCATGCCTTGCGACACCTTCGCGCCCGGCCGGTTGGCGCCATAAAAGGCGATACCGAGTTCCTTATAGTACTGCGAGCGATCGCCCGCCACACCCAAACGGATCTCGTCGAACACCTGCATCGGCAGCCCCTCGGGATTGGCTGGTGTCTGCAGCATGATCGGCGGCACCGCGGCGATCAGGACCGCTTTCTTGACGCGCTTGCTGCCGTGCCGGCCGATATACCGCGCCACTTCGCCGCCGCCCGTGGAATGCCCCACAAGCGTTGCATCCCTTAAATCGAGCGCCTCGATCAGGGCGGCGAGGTCGTCGGCATAACCGTCCATGTCATTGCGGGCCGAAGCCTGGCTTGAACGGCCATGGCCACGGCGGTCGTGCGCAATACAGCGAAAGCCGCGCTGTGCAAAAAACAGCATCTGGCCATCCCATGCGTCGGCATTGAGGGGCCAGCCATGCGAAAAGGTGACGACAGGGCCTGTGCCCCAATCCTTGTAATAAATCTGCGCCCCATCGGCCGTCGTGATCGTCCCCATGTCACGCTCCTCTCCTGCCCAGCGAGCGCAGCGATTTGCGAGAATGACCCGGTGCTGCGTTCGTGTTCGATACGCAAGTCTATCGCCGCAGTGCCGCCGCTGTTTTTTCCCGAACATGAAATCGGGTTCATGCGGCGTCGAAACAGCACGGAGCGAGAAATGCGTCGTGTGATAACGACGGCGGCTGCGGTCCTAAGCGCGAGCGGCGATATCGCTATAGGTGACGCGCTCGATTGCGAGCTCTTCGATACTTTGACGCACGCGTTCGCTCAGAAGGGCCGCCAGCTCCTCAGTTGGCCGATAACCGGGCAGGCGCGGCGTCGTCTCGGTCGCCGGGTGGCAATAAAGCTCGCTGAGACCCGTGGGCAGGTGCGGCAACAGGGCCAGAAGACGGTGCTCGGTCATTGCTCCGCTCCAGGCGATGCCGAACACATGGTCGTTGAAGGCGAGCCCAGCGCGGCGCAACCGCTGCCGCAATGCCCCCACCGCAAAGCCGGGCGGCGGCATCTGCAAGCGCTCCCCGGGAAGGGCGCGACGCAGCGGCGCCCGCGGCTCCGCCGGCAGGCGCATCGCGCGCATCCCGTAATCGCGGCCTATCTCGATCACGAGCCGGGCGATCGTCGGATGCAAGTGCATGTGTTTGTGAGCGTTGACATGGTCGAGCGCGAGGCCGGTCGCATGAAAAGCCTCGAATTGCGCACGGATTTCGGCAGCAAGCCTGCGGCGAGCGCCGGGGATGAAGGAGATGCGCAATGCAGCGCCGAGCAGATTATCGTCAAACGTGCCGTCGCGGCGCACGAGGCCGCCGAGCTGATCCGGTGGCAATATCGGCCGGCCATCGATCAGCACCAGGTGCAGACCAACTCGCAGCGATCTGAGCCGTCGCGCCCGCGCCACCGCATCCGCGGTCGCCGGCGCGCCGACCATCAGGCTGGCGGTGGACAGGATGCCGTCACGATTGGCCCGCTCGACCGCCTCATTGACCGCGATATCGCGGCCGAAATCGTCGGCCGTGACGATCAGCCGCAGCGGGGGCAGCCTCAGCCCGCCATCTCCCGCTCGCGCAGGAACTGGAAGAACTCGAGGCCCTCGCGTACTCGACGCCGCATCATTTGCGGGCTCTTCAGCATCTCGCCAAGCAGCGAGGCGATCTTGCGCCGTCGGAAATAGAAGCGGCGGTAGAACGTGTCGAGGGACTGAAAGATTTCGGTGTGGCTGAGATGCGGGTAATGCAACGGCGCGATCTGGACGCCGCGATCATCGATCAGTTCGGCATGGCTTTCATCGAGCCAGCCATTCTCGACCGCCTGACGGTGCAGATAGGTGCCTGGATAGGGCGCCGCGAGCGATACCTGGATCGTATGCGGGTTGATCTCGGCGGCGAACTGGATCGTCTCCTCGATCGTCTCCTTCGTTTCACCGGGGAGGCCGAGAATGAACGTGCCGTGAATCGTGACGCCAAGTTCGTGGCAATCCTTCGTAAAGCGACGCGCGATATCGACCCGCATGCCTTTCTTGATGTTGTTCAGGATCTGCTGGTTGCCGGTCTCGTAGCCGACGAGCAGGAGTCGCAGGCCATTGTCGCGCAACACTTCGAGCGTCGCGCGCGGCACATTGGCCTTGGCGTTGCACGACCAGGTGACTCCCAGCTTGCCGAGCCGCTTGGCGATCGCCTCGGCGCGCGGCCGGTCGTCGGTAAAGGTGTCGTCGTCAAAGAAGAACTCCTTGACCTGTGGGAAGTAGTCGCGCGCGAGGCGGATCTCCTCGATGACGTGTTCGACGCTGCGCACCCGGTAGCGATGACCGCCGACCGTCTGCGGCCACAGGCAGAAGGTGCATTTCGAACGGCAGCCGCGCCCGGTATAGAGCGATAGGTAGGGGTGCTTCAGATAGCCGATGAAATAATCTTCGACCTTGAGATCGCGCTTGTACACCTCGGTCACGAAGGGCAACCGATCCATCTCCTCCAGCACAGGCCGGGCGCGGTTGTGCACGACAACGCCGTTGCCGTTGCGGTAGCTGAGCCCGTCGATATCCGCAAAACGGCGTCCCTCGGCGACTTCCTTGATCGTGAAATCGAATTCCTCGCGCGCGACAAAATCGACCGCGCACGAGGCGGTGAGACTCGGCTCCGGCTCTACCGCGACCTTGGCGCCGACGAGGCCGATCTTGAGGCGAGGATTGGCGTCCTTCAGCGCCTCGGCGACCTTGATGTCTGTCGCGAAAGAGGGCGTCGAGGTGTGCATGACGACGAGTTCGTAATCGCACGCCAGCGGCAGCACGTCATCGAGTCGCAAACGCGCCGGCGGCGCATCGATGAGCTTGCTTCCCGGCACCAGTGCCGCCGGTTGCGCCAGCCAGGTCGGGTACCAGAACGAACGGATCTCGCGCCTTGCCTGATAACGCGAGCCCGCCCCGCCGTCGAACCCATCGAAGGACGGCGGATGCAGAAACAGAGTCCTCATACCGGTTTATCCCCCTCGACCGTCATCCGCCCCCCAGGGCCCACCCGAAACAGCTGATCCCGCCACAAAACGCTGCGCCCGCAGAAGCTACTCAGAAAAACCGCAAAGGACAAAACATCGCGCAGCGGCAAAAGCCAAAGCCCACCGATTGGCAGATCGAGGCGCCGCGCAATCAAGCCAGCCGAGCTCCAGCGCAGCGCGCACGACACCAATACGAGCCAGCACGAAACGGTACTGAAGCCGGACAGCACCGCCGCGAGCGTCGTCAACACAATCGTATGCGTAATGATCGATCCGGCAAAGCCCAAGGGTGCCATCGCACGTACGGTACGCGCCCAGCGCAATTCGTGCCGCCAAAGGCTCGTCAGGGAGGGCTCGGAAAAGTGGTTTTCGACGATGTAACGCGACAGCACTATCGTGAGTCCGAGGTCGCGGACCGCATCGCCCAGCCGGTGATCGTCTGCCAACTCGTCTCGTATGCGAGCGAATCCGCCAATTCTTTGCAAGACCGCGCGCCGCAACGCAATCGTCGCGCCGAAGCAGCCGCCACCGGTCCGCAGCATCTCGCCTAATAGCGCGCTCGGGAGGAAGCCGAAATTAATGTGCATCGCGCCGAGATGCGACCACAGCCCTCCGACCGGCACACCTTTGTAAAGGCAGGTCACCGCCCCATTTTGCGGATCCTGCAAGGGTGCGCTGACTGCGGCGAGGTAGTGGCGATCGACCCGCATGTCGCTGTCGGCCATGACGATGATATCGTGCTTGGCGGCTGGCAGCATGTTCTCAAGGTTCGCCACCTTCAAATTGCTTCCGGTGGCACGTGGGTTGACCACGAGCGCGATGTCCCCCCCGGCGTAGTGACGGGTCAATTCTCGGGCGACCGGTAGCGCCGCATCGGTGCTGTGCCGCACCCCGAAGACCACCTGCATCTCGGGATAGTCCTGATCGAGGAACGAGTGCAGGTTGTCGTAAAGCCCGGGTTCGAGGCCGTGCAGCGGTTTCAGCACAGAAACGGGCGGCTGGGCGGCGGCCGTAGTGGCGGCGCGGCGGGCAAACCGCAGGGCTGCAACGGTGCTGCCGGCAAGATACGCCCAGGCGAGAACGATCACGAGCGCGAGGCCGAAATCGCTCATGCGCCGGCTCCCGAACCCAGAGGACGCAACGAGCTATCCCCCGACCGGTCACAGCTATCAAGCGAACCGATAGACCGTCGCCCTCGAATAACCGCCTCCCTGCCTCGTACGCCTCGTTGCGCGGTCCGCAAGCCGTGATGCGCCCCGATCCGCATGGGCCCCATCTTTTAGATGGAAATCCGACCAAACACGCGCGTTCGCCTGAGTGCCGGCTCATCGCAAAGCCGAAGCGCCAGTCTCCATTAGCCTGTTCGCCGGTTGCATACTGATCGAGGCTGCGGCAAAGGTCTACGACGCTATTGTTTTGGTTGTCGAGTGCGAGACAGCTGTGAACACTGAGGAACCCTAGCTGCTCCTTGCGTCTCAGAGCGGGCCCGCCCTTGCACGCCAGCTTTAGCGATACCAGACCAAGGCGTAAAAGACAGGATCAAAATCGGACCCGAGCCGTTCTGCCGGGGTGTGCGCCCGGATATGGTATTGCGTCGCAGCATTGCGCGTGATGCGCGAACTGTGGCAGGGATAGGCAACGACGGCTCCAGTGCGGGCGAGGCCGCCCACGTCGGCGGCGTTATCGAGGGGAGATGACGGAAATGTTGAGGGTGGTGCTGGCCCAGCCGCGAGGGTTCTGCGCCGGGGTCGAGCGGGCGATCGAGATCGTCGAGCGCGCACTCGAGAAGTATGGACCCCCGATTTATGTGCGGCATGAGATTGTGCATAACCGGCACGTCGTCGAGCGGCTGCGTGCCAAGGGCGCTCAGTTCGTCGACGAGATCGATGAGGTTCCGCCGGGCTCCGTGACAATCTTTAGCGCTCACGGTGTCGCAAGCGAAATCGAGCGTCGTGCCGGCGAGCGGGGCCTGCCGGTCATCGACGCGACCTGCCCACTTGTCTCGAAGGTCCATATCGAGGGACAGCGCTATGCCAATCAAGGACGGGAAATCATTCTGATCGGCCATGCCGGCCACCCCGAGATCGAGGGCACAATGGGCCGCATCACCGGCCGGGTGCACCTGATCTCGCGGCCCGAAGAGGTTTCAAAGCTCACCGTCGCCGACCCGGACAAGCTTGCCTTTATCACCCAGACGACGCTCAGCGTAGACGATACCCGCGCCGTCATCGAAGCGTTGAAGGCGCGTTTCCCATCGATCGTCGGACCCGATACCAAAGATATCTGCTATGCGACTCAAAACCGCCAGCGCGCGGCGCGCGAGCTCGCGAAGATCGTTGATGTCGTGCTGGTCGTCGGCGCGCCCAACAGCTCCAACTCCAACCGGCTGCGCGAAATTGCAGCGGAATGCGGTGTCCCGAGCTATCTGATCGAGGATGCACGCGCCCTCGATCCGCGCTGGCTGGAGGGCGTCCGCTCGGTTGGCATCACCGCCGGCGCCTCCGCGCCCGAGGAGCTCGTCGAAGAACTGATCGGGCGTTTGCGCGAGATGACCGAGACCAGAGTCGAGATCCTGCCGGGCATCACCGAGAACGTCCGCTTCCGCATGCCGTCGCAGCTCGCCGACGGCGCCTCCCTGAGCTGACGCCAGCTTTTACGAGGAACCGCCGTGGCCATCCCCCTGCAACAAAAGATCCGGGTCGGCGCCTATGTTCTGGGTCAGCATCTGCGCGGCGTGAAACGCTATCCGCTGGTGCTGATGCTTGAGCCCCTGTTCCGCTGCAACCTAGCCTGTGCCGGATGTGGCAAGATCGACTACCCCGATCCGATCCTCAATCAGCGCCTGAGCATCGCCGAGTGCCTCGAAGCAGTAGACGAATGCGGCGCACCGGTCATTGTCATTGCCGGCGGCGAGCCACTCCTGCACCGCGAGATCGACGAGATCGTTGAAGGCATCCTCGCTCGCAAGAAATTCGTCTACCTGTGCACGAACGCGCTGCTGCTCGAGAAGAAGATGGACCAATTCAAGCCGAACCCGTTCTTCGCCTGGACGGTTCACCTTGACGGTGACCAGGAAGACCACGACCGGTCGGTTTGCCAGGATGGCGTCTATGACCGAGCAATAGAGGCGATCCGGCTTGCGAAGGCGCGCGGCTTTCGCGTCAACATCAATGCGACGTTGTTCGACACCGCCGTGCCGGAGCGGATCGCGCGGTTCTTCGATGCAGTGACCGAGATGGGCATCGACGGGATCACCGTTTCGCCGGGATACGCCTATGAGCGTGCCCCCGATCAGGCGCATTTCCTCAGCCGCCGCCGTACCAAGGAATTGTTCCGCGACATTTTCCGGCGGCAGAACGGCAAGCGCTGGTCGTTCAATCAGTCGAGCCTTTTTCTCGATTTCCTGGCCGGCAATCAGGCCTATCGCTGCACGCCTTGGGGCAATCCGACCCGCAACTATTTCGGCTGGCAGCGCCCCTGCTATCTGCTCGGCGAGGGTTACACGAAAACGTTCAAGGAGCTGATGGAGGAGACGAACTGGGACTCCTACGGCACCGGGAACTACGAGAAGTGCGCGCAGTGCATGGTGCACAGCGGGTACGAGGCAACCGCCGTCGTCGATTCGGTGCATCACCCGCTGAAAGCGGTGGTGGTCAGCCTACGCGGGGTGCGCACCAGTGGCGAGATGGCGCCCGAAATCCCGCTCGATGGCCAGCGGCCGGCCGAGTACGTCTTCTTCCGTCATGTCGAGGAGGCGATGACGCGGCTGAGTCACTCAGATCGAAGCAAACGCGAGCCGCAGCGCGCGGGCGGGACCGGCTAGCGCGGTCAGCGCCTGCCGTGTTTCGCGGGCGAGACCGAACAACGATGTGATTTGGCTCGGTCGCCGTAACACTTCGGCGGCGACTCGGATGAGTGAAGGCGTGCCGTTCTCGGCGAGTGGAATGAGCGCTGCCGGGGGCAATTCCCGCGTCGAAGGGTCCGCGATCGTGCGCAAGACCAGAAACGGGATGCCGGCCGCCTCAGCGGCACGCGCAACGATGGCGCTTTCAAGGTCGACGGCAAGAGCACCGGTTTCCCGCCATGCGCGGGTTTTGTCATCCTCCGTCGCCAGAATCGCACGTGAACCGAGCACCGCGCCCTCCAGCGCGCCGATTCGGTCCGCCAATCCTCGGATCTGTTGATGAAACCGGTCGTTCGGACGCCAGTGCCGGTCATCGCCGATAACCTCGGCCGACAGGATCACATGGCCCGGCTCGAGAAAGGGGGAGAGGCCGCCAGCGACACCGAAGCTAACGAGACATTTAGCGTCCCGGGCTGCGTCCTTCACGAGCGCCGTCGTACG
>Ga0066903_100005283_pt1 | contig 11170 bp, 11 predicted proteins | sample PanSoiMetaGPlot1_FD_67491 | JGI IMG/M metagenome (GOLD analysis project Ga0066903, IMG submission 67491) | Tropical forest soil microbial communities from Panama analyzed to predict greenhouse gas emissions - Panama Soil - Plot 1 (version 2) | ecosystem: Environmental > Terrestrial > Soil >...
CCATTGCTCGGGATGCTCGCGCACCCACCCTTCGACGATCGACGTGATCATCTGCGTCGTGGCTTGCACGTCGACCTTGCCTTCGTCATCGCGCGGCGGCTCGATCGCGTCACTGATGTCGATGCGAAATCGATGCGTCGGCAAGCGGATCACGCGCGCGCCAAAAATCGGACAATCGAAATGGCGGGCGAGGCGCGCCACCATCGGGTTCGCCTTGCAGCGCCGCCCGAAGAATGTGACGTCGACACCGTGGTGGAAATGTTGGTCGACCAGAATCCCCACGTGCAGGCCGCGCTCCAGCGCCGCCGCTGCGGCGCTCGGCGCGCCGATGCCGGTCGGGATCAACAGGCCCATGCCGGACGCCCGCATGGCGCGCACCGCTGCGGCGACGTCGCCGATGTTCGGGGTACGGTAGAGAATGGCCGTGTCGAGGCCGTTCCACGCCGAACCGAGCGCCAGCAGCTCCCAGTTGGCGAGATGCGCCGTGAACATGAGGGCCGGCTTGCCGTCGTCGCGCATGCGAAAGAAGTGCGCGAGCGAGGCGGGGGGAACCTCCACGCGGCCGGGCTTGGGGTTCGCGGCGTCGAAATCCCATAGGCGGTCGAGATGAGCATATTCGGCGGCGACCCGCCCGAGGTTGTCCCACACGCCTCGCACGATCGCTTCGATTTCCTGCGGCGGCTTTTCCGGATAGGCGGCGGCGAGATTGGCGCGGCCGGTACGGTGCTCGGGAAGCCATGGCCCGATGCGGCGAAGCAGGGCGCCGCCGATGTCGGCCGCGCGATCGGGGTCCATGCGGCGGACGCCGCGCAGCAACGCGACGACGAAGCGGCCGGCGACCACGTAGAAGGCCGATTTGAACCATGCGCCGGTGCGCGCGCGCCACGGTCTCGGTTTAGAGCGAGATGACTTCATCTCGCTCTAAACTCATGCTGGAGCATGATCTTTTCCGAAAACCGGTATCCACTTTTCGGGATCATGCTCTGGCCGAGGCGGCGTTCACGACGCTCACAGCGCGACGATGATCTTGCCGAAGACCTGGCGGCTTTCGAGCCGGGCGAGGCCGCGCTCGAAATCGGCGAGCGCAACTTCGGTGTCGATCACCGGGGCGAGGCCGGCCTCCATCTTGGCGAGCGACTCGCGGATGTTGCGCATGGAGGCGCCGAACGAGCCGATGATCCGGTATTGCTGCTGGAACAGCTGCATCAGATTGAGCGTCGCGCTCGGTCCCGATGTCGCTCCGCACGTTACCAGCCGGCCGCCGCGTTTGAGCGAGAGCAGCGAGCCGTTGAACGTGTCGGCGCCGACATGCTCGAAAACGACGTCGACGCCCTTCTTTGCCGTGATCTTGCGCACCGCATGCTCGAACCGGTCGGCGCGGTAGTTGATCACATGATCCGCGCCCAGAGCTTTTGCCTTCGCGGCTTTCTCCTCGTCGCCGACCGTCGTGATCACGGCGCAGCCGATGCTCTTGGCCATTTGGATCGCGGCGGTTCCGATCCCGGAGCCGCCCGCATGGACCAAAATGGTCTCCCCTTGTTCCAGCTTCGCATTGTCGAACAGCATGTGCTGGACGGTTGCGAACGCGATCGGTGCGCAGGCCGCCGCATGCAAGGAAACGCCGGGCGGCACCGGGATCACGAGGCGCGCCGGCATGGTGATCAGCTCGCGGGCAAACCCGTCGAGGTGGAATCCCATGATGCCGGCGACGTTTTCGCACAGATTGTCGCGCCCCTCGCGGCAGGCCCGGCAGGTGCCGCAGGTGAGCGCCCCGTACATCGTCACCCGGTCGCCGCTCGAGAAGCCCGTCACCTGCGGTCCTACCGCGGTGATTTCGCCGGCCCCCTCGGCCCCCACCACGAGCGGAAGCTTGCGCTTGACGAAGGCCATGCCGCGGAAGCCCCACAGGTCGAGGTGATTGAGGCCGACCGCCTTGACGCGGATCGTCACCTCGCCCGGACCCGGAGCCGGCGGCGGATCGAGATCGGCGAGCGCGAGCTTGCGATCGGCAATCAGCGTAAGTGCCTGCATGTCGCCTCGTCAGGCCGGCTCGCGGCTCAACATCAGCGCAACGTTTTGTCCGCCGAACCCGAACGAGTTGGAGAGGGCGCAGCGGACCGTCGCGTCGCGCGCCGCGTTGGGCACCACGTCGAGCGGGATGGCAGGGTCCGGCACCAGGTAGTTGATGGTCGGGGGGATGCGCTGATGTTCCAGCGTGAGGAACGTGAAGATCGCCTCGATCGCGCCGGCCGCCGACAGCGTATGGCCGATCATCGACTTGTTGGAGGAAATCGGAATCGTCTTGGCGCGCTCGCCGAACACGGCGGCGACGCCGAGGTATTCCATTTTGTCATTCTCCGGCGTGCCGGTTCCATGCGGATTGATGTAATCGATCTCGCCGGCGTCTCTGCCGCCATCCGCGAGCGCATGGCGCATCGCCCCGATGATCGGCTTGCCGTCCGGGCTCGACCGGGTGCGGTGGAACGAATCGGCCATTTCGCCGCAACCCTCGATGACGCCCAGTATGTCGGCGCCGCGCGCGCGTGCCGCCTCGAGGCTCTCGAGCACCAGGGCGCCCGCGCCTTCGGCCATCACAAAACCGTCGCGGTTCTTGGCAAACGGTTTTGCGGCTGCTTCCGGCGGCTCGTTTTGCGTCGACAGCGCCGAGAGCAACGAGAAGCGCACCAGCGCCTCGGGATTGACCGAGGCGTCGGTCCCGGCGCACAGCGCAGCGTCGGTCTCCCCGCGCCGGATCGCCTCGACACCGAGCTGGATGGCCGTCGCGCCCGAAGCGCACGCGGTCGACAGCGAGATCGGCGAGCCCTGCGTGCCGAAGCGTTCGCTCAATTGATCGGCCACCGAACCGAACGTGCAGCGATGGTGTATGGCATTGAACCGGCCGGTCGCGGCACTGCGCAAGAGATCGGGATAATCGACTCTTTCGTTCGCGCCCGACGCGGCGGCGAGCGCCTCGCGGTGCGGCCACTCGGTCTCGACCGGCGCGACGGCCAGGAACAGAGGCCCGGGAAACGTGCCGGGAGTGCCGATGCCGGACTGCGAGACGGCCTCCTCGATCGCCAGCACGGCCAGCCGTTCCTCCAACTCGGTCGAGCAGAAGGGCTGGACGGGCAAGAAATCGACGGTGCCGGCCATCGTCGTCTTCAGCCCCTCGATGGGGAAGCGGCTGAGCGTCTTGATGCCGGATTGCCCGCTGGTGAGCTTCGCCCAGTTGTCGGTCTTGCCGACGCCGAGGGACGTGACCAGTCCCATTCCGGTGACGACGACGATCGGACGTCCGGCCTTGTCGCGGGTTGCAGCCATCGTGTCCTCCTCAATGGTCGGCTTCGACCAGCGCCATGCCCTCGCCCCGCCAATGGCCGACGGCGGTGACGACGATTTGGGCGAGCTTGTCGTTTGGCCCCGCGTTGCCCTCCGATCGCTGCATCGGCGCACAAAGCCGCCCGTGATGCAAGGCGAGGATGGCTACCGCCAGGTTCATCGGGAATTGGCCTTCGAGCCCATGACCGATCACCGTGCCGGTCGCCTCGACCGGCAATCCGGCGTGCCGGCGCAAGAACGCCGACTCCTCGGACGTCGCCGGCTCGGCACCGGTTGCTCCCGATACGACGCCAAGCCGTTCGGGCACGAGCGAGGATCCGAGTCGATGCCACATCTGGTCGAGGACCGCGGTTACGTCGCCGGGACGGCGTCGCGTGCGCTCGCAAAAAATGTGCGACAGCCGACCGAGCGCCCGCGCGCCGCGTCTGTCCGCATGATCCCTCGCCTCCAGGACGAGAAATGCGCCGAGCGAGCCGAGCGCCATTCCGCCGCCGCGCTCGCCGCGCTCGAAGACCGGCGCGAACGGCGTTTTCAACGCAAACCCGCCGGTCTCGTAGAGAAGAACGAGATCGACCCGTTCCGCGTTATAGGCGCCGCCGACCAGCGCAATGTCGCTCTGGCGCGCCTGAATGCGCGCGGCGGCGATCCGCACCGCATCGACGCCGGCCGCTTCCTCGCCCATGAACGTGCGCGATGACCCGGTGACGCCGTGCACGATCGAAATGTTGCCGGCGAGCAGATTGGAGAGCTGCGCCAGGAACAGGGTAGGGCGCAGATCGCTCATCAGCCGCTCGTTGAGAAACGCACCGCGGTTCTTGGCGCTACGGAACCCGGTCAAGATCGTGCTGTCGACGGAACAATCGCGTTCCCCGCCCCCGGCCGCGACGATGAGGTCGGTGCGGGCGAGAAGCTCGGCGTTGCCCTTGACCGCGGCGTGCTCGAGGGCGAGACCGGCCGCGTAGGTGCCGATGCGTTGCCAGGCCTCCATCTGGCGCTGATCGCCTTTCTTCGGGATCTGCTTGTCGAAATCGATCGGCGCCAGCGGGTGCACCACATAGGGCGCGAACCGGTTCGCATCGATGACCGGCCGCGCGTCCATCAGGCCTTGCCAGTGCGCCGCGGATCCCTCGCCCAAGCAAGAAACCATGCCAATGCCGGTGATCAGTACGTCCCGCGCGGCGTCAGCCATTGGCCGGCGCTCCCAAGGGGAACGCGATGCGTGCGGCCCGTTCCTGCATACGGTCCCGGAATTCCGGGTTGGGAAAATCCAAGACGCGGAACGTAATCTCGCCGTCGCACACCGGCTGGCCCTCGACCGCTGCCTCGGCGGTGGCCACCGCGAAGCCCGAGCCCTCGTGCAGCAAGGCGGCGCTAAGCGACAATAGCTGGCCCGGGCTCACGAAGCGGCGCAGCTTGGCCTGCTTGACGCTCGCCAGGAACGGCATGCGCGTGAAATCCGTCGCCGCGATGATGAGCCACCCCGCGGTTTGTGCCATCGCCTCGATCAGCAGGGCACCGGGCATCAGCGGATGGCCGGGAAAATGACCTTCGAAGATCGTGCTGGTGGAAGGAACACGGGTCTCGGTGCGGATCGTACGGCCGGCGAGGTCGATGGCGACGATCCGGTCGATCAACTGAAAATACTCGAACTGCATCCCGCGCGTGCCCCGAGCGAGATGACTATTCTTCGAATCGTCATCTCGCTCTAAGTTTATGTTGGAGCATGATCTTTTCCGAAAACCGTATCCGAGATCATGCTCTAGCGAAGTTCGTCATACACCGCCGCCCGCTCCGACACGAACTCCGCAAGCAAGAGGGGCGTAAGAACGTTTTGGCCGCGAAATTCGCGATTGGACTCGCGACACGGACGGGTAAATCCCGGACTGCGGGCACTCAGGTGCTCACGGCTCCCCTTGCGGCGACCAGGTCGTCGACGCGCGCGCAGAGATTGCTCAACACGAAGTATTGTTCGGTCGTCGCGGTCCCGTCATTGACTTCCTGGGTCCAGCGTTCCAGCGGAAGCTTGATGGCGAACGCCTTGTCGATGGCGAATGCGATGTCGAGAAAGTCGAGGCTGTCGATCCCGAGATCGTTGATCGCGTGGCTCTCCGGCTTGATGTTCTCGCGCGGGATGTCACACGTTTCCGCAATGATGCCGGCCACAGTGTCGAACGTCGAGGACATCGCCAATTCTCTGAAACGCTAGAGGTTTCGGCTGCAGCGGGAACTGTAAACGCACCAAGTTTGCGCTCCCGTGGTGCGTCCGCACGCCCCCGGGAGCCGCGTTGCCCGTATAGCGAAGCGGACCGTGGAGTTCAATGGCGCGTGTGTCGTCCGGTGCGCCATCGTTCCTTGACGGTGCCGCGCGCAAATCTTGCGCCAGGCACGCATCGCTTGCCGCGATCGTCGTCGCGCCGACGGCCGGGACTTCCGCCCGCGACTGGTGCGGCTGCAGATCGGGTACGCCGTCGCGCGCGTGCGAACCGCCGCAACGAGGGCGGCCGCCGCAGCACTGTGTGGACCGGTCCGCGCCGGTCGCGTCATGACGAGCGACGGCGGCCCCGGGCTTGCCGCGCGCGGCCGTCGCACTCGTCAGCAAGCGGGGCTCCAGGGAGAAAGGAACAAATGACCAGGGCCCCCGTTATGGCTCGCGGCTGGAGGGGCCGAGGAGGCGGGAGCGATGCTCCGGGCCGAGAAGCCGAGCCGTGCGGTCACTGCTGCGCGCAGCCGATCGCCCCCTTTCCCCAAGAAATTGCCCAGTAATCTCCCAAGTGTGGCCGGTAAATCGTTCGATTCCGCCGATACACGCCGCCGCGCCACCTTAAACAATCCAACAATGACGAGGGTCAATGATGGCAAAAAAGGCGACTCTTTGCTTTGCTGCGGCTTGCGCTCTTCTATTTACAACCGGGAGTGAAGCTGCCGAGCAATCTGGAATTGCTTCAGTATACTCCTACAAGACTGGTCGAACGGCGAGCGGCTCGCGTTCTCATCCTTCCGAGCTGACGGCGGCGCACCGGTCCCTGCCGTTTGGGACGCATGTCCGCGTCACTAACCGCCGCAATGGCCGCTCCGTGGTGGTGCGGATCAATGATCGCGGACCCTTCGTGCGTGGTCGCGTCATCGACGTGACGCCGGCCGCCGCGCACGAACTCGGCTTCTCCGGCCTCGCACCGGTCGCCCTGTCCGTGGTCAAGTAAGGCCGAGCATGATCCCGAAAAGTGGGTGCCGGTTTTCGGAAAAGATCATGCTCCAACATAAATTTAGAGCGAGATGACGGTTCGAAGAAAACGTCATCTCGCTCTAAAGCTCACCAGCGGCTGCGCACCGGAACATCGACCGGTGTGCAGCCGCGCCGTCCCGACAGCACGCAGTCCTGGTCCTTCTGCATCTGCGCCAGTTTGGTGGCGAGCCACACGCCCGCCAGCACGAGGAAGACGCAAACCACGAAGGCCACCGCATTCATCGTCATACGATGGCGATAGTCGTCGGGCCCTTCGCCTTCGAAGGCGCGAAGGTCGCCGATCGTGGGCGACGGATCGTCGATCCGACGAGGCGGACGATTGTCGTTGCTGGCGTGCGGGTGCCGGGGCCGCCAAGGCAGAACACGGCCGCGTCCGCTCGCATCAGGCTGTTCGGCATTCATCGTGGCGGCTCGGCGACATCGCTTCGCATGCATCAAACACGACGCAGATTACCAAATTGTCTGCCCGGTTGCGAGCAGAGCCGCACGGTTTGTTCGGATGGCGTGCAACAGCGCCGGCACGACCCGGCGGATGGAATCAGGGACTGACGGCCTAGAGCATGATCCCGAAAAGCTTGCCCCGGACTACGATCCGGGGTGGGAACCGGTTTTCGGAAAAGATCATGCTCCAGCATGAACTTGGCGCGTCATGATGATTCGAAGAAAAATCATTACGCTCTAGGAGAATTGCCCGGCCACTTGTCGTCCCCGGATCGGAAGCGGCCGGCCGGAATCGTTGAAGCAGGCTTCGACGACGTGCAACAACTCCTTCGGCCTGAACGGCTTGTGGAGGCTGTAGGCGGCTCCGAGCTTCGTCGCCATGGACAGGAAATCCGGCGCCGGTTTCGCCGAGTCGCGGAACAGGAAACCGGAGATCGCGATGACCGGGACCGACGGGGCATGGCGGTTGAACGCCCGGATCGTCTCCAGTCCGTCCATGCCCGGCATGAAGATATCGACGATGATCACGTCGAAGGGGTTCTCCTGGACGGCTGCAATTGCGCTGCGACTATCCTCCGCGACGACCACGTCGAAGCACTGATGCTCCAGCACCGTGCGAATCGCGGTGCGGACCGCCTTGTCGTCATCGACGACGAGAACCCGAGACATTCGCCTGACCTTGCTTGAAATTGCCGCGCGTCGTGGAGCCTTCTACGCGTACGCCGCAGCCACAACCATTGGTACGCACCGGCCGGAATCAGGCGAAAATCATGTAACGCATTCGATTGATTTGTGAAACAGGAAGAATATCGGAAAGCTTCGGTAGCGTGATTAAAGCGGCGCCCCCGGCGGCCTGCCCACGCCGTCGATTGCTGCAACCAAAGCGAGCGGCGGCCGGGCGCAATTTTTGCGCGACTCACGCGCTTTTTGTTATCGCCTCGTGTGGGCGATTTGGTGTTTCCCGCTCGCTGCCGGCACGGGAGCCCGCTGCCCAAATGCGGCAATCTGCCACACGAGCGGGACGGTATCCCGTGCTTGCTATCAGTTCTTCTACTAAGGCCTCCGCGGACATCATAATACGGCGATAGTTCCTGGCGACCCCGACGGCGTCCTGTCGCAGCAATTTGCCTGGACGAACCTCCCTGGCGCGAATAGGTGCTTCGCGGTCGCGGTCGGTGTCTCACCTGCTCCGCCGTGACAGTCTCGAATCGTCCAGCTTGGCGCTCCGAAGTTCGCACGCATCCAGGCACCAGCCGGCCATGGGGTTTTTGCAAATGAAAAAATGGTTCGTGATCTCCGTCGCGCTTGCGAGTTTGGTGAGCGGCGCCAACGCCTACGACTACAAGGTCTCCGCGCTCGAGATCGACCAACCGTGGGCGCCGGCGACCGCCAAGGGCGCCAAGGTCGCGGCGGGGTATCTGAAGATCACCAATACCGGGACGACGCCGGACACGCTGGTCGGCGGCACCTTTACGTCGTCGGATCGGGTCGAGATTCACCAGATGTCGATGGACCAGGGCGTCATGAGGATGCGCGAGCTCAAGTCAGGGCTTGAGATCAAGCCGGGGGAGACGGTCGAGTTGAAGCCCGGCTCCTATCACCTGATGTTCGTGAACCTGGCGCGTCCCCTTGCCAAGGGCGACCACGTCAAGGGGACGCTCAAATTCGAAAAAGCCGGTACCCTGGAGGTCGAATATTCGGTCGAACCGATCGGATCGACTTCCGCGCAGCATCACGAGCACGGCATGAGCCACTGACGTCTCGGGTTTTTGCGAGCCGTGCGTCGTCTTTTTCAGCTCGCCTGCAGGCGCGGCAACAGCCGCAGCGCATTGCCGCGATCGATCGCCTTGAGATCATCGCCGGTGAAGATCGCCTCGAGACCCTTGGTGTGCTCGGCCGCGGTCCGATAGGGAAAATCGGTTCCATAGAGGATCTGCGAGACCGGTACGAGCTTGACTAGGGCCGCCATGGTGATCGGGTTCGCCACTTGCGCGGTGTCGTAATGGAACCGCCGCAGCTCGCCTTCGACGATCGCGCGATTGAATTTTTCGCTGTGCGGCGGGCGGCTGACCATCTGCACCAGGAAACGCTCGGCGACGGCGGTGAGCGCGCCGCCTCCGTGCGAGAAGATCCAGTTGATGTCCCTGTATTTCAGCGAGGTGCCGCTGAACAGGAGGCTGGCGATGGTGCGCGTCGTGTCGGTCCCGTATTCCACCGCCGAGGAGGTGATGTCGCGCACGAGGTTGACGCAGCAGTTGGCGTCGGTCGGGTGGGTATAGACCGTCGCCTTGCGTCGGTTGAGCTCCTCCCAGATCGGGGCGAACTCGCTGTAGCCCAGCCACTTGTCGCCGTAGCTCGTCATCATGCCGATGCCGTCGACCCTGAGGGTATCGAACGCGTAGGCGATCTCTTTCAGGCTCTCGTCGATGTGCGGCAGCGGCAGCATGGCGAAAGTGCCGAAGCGGCCCGGATGATCGGCTTGAAGCTTCTTGGCGAATTCGTTGGATTCGCGTGCCACCCGAACCGCGTCTTCGCGCGTGAGCGGCGTGACCTGCGGCGTGGTCGGGGAGGTGATGGCGGTCGCGACCCCGCCCTTGTCCATGTCGTCCAGTGTCTTCTGCACCGACCAGTTGGCCATCGGCGGATTCGCGTGATTGAGCTTCTTGAGCGCCGCGAGCCAAGTCGGCGGCGAGACGTGGTGGTGGACGTCGATGCGTTCCGGCTTGGTCTGGGCGAAGCTCTTGGGCGCGAGGCCGCCCAGCGTCAAAGCCGCTCCGCCGGCGAGCAAGGCACGCCGGCTCACGCCGGTTGCCGCAAACGGCTGTGCGCAGCATGAGCAGGTCGCGAGCAGCCGCCGTCCGCCTGATCGTTTGGTCATCGCGTCTCCTCCACACGCTTCAGCCACGCCGCCGAAGCAATCGCTTCTTGTTCTCCCCCAGGTTCGCGTGCGGCGCCGTTCCCGGTCAAGCCGCACATGATGCGGAAGAGTAACGATCATTACGCCGGTTCGGTGAACGGCAACGGTTTCTGCGGGTCGGTTTCGGCGCGGAATACGTTGAGGTTCATCGAGATGAGCGCGTAGTAGCCGAGAATGCCGACCAGCTCGACGGTGCCGGTGGTACCCAGCACTTTGAGGACCCGCGCATAGGTGCGGTCGCTCACCCGCCGCTTGCGGTAGAGCTCGGTGGCAAAATCGTAGATCGCGCGCTCGTCGGCGGGCGCGCCCTTCGGGTAGCGTCCGGCGCGCAGGTCGGCGACGGTCTTCGGCTTCACGCCGGCCTTTTCCGCCATCGGGCCGTGGGCCTGCCATTCGTATTGGGCCCGCCAGGTGCGCGCGGTGACGAGGATCGCGAATTCGGAGAGCCGCGGCGACAGCGAGGTCTTGTACCGGCAATGGCCGCCCACGGCCTGGGCCAGAATGCCGAGGTCGGGTGCGTGCAGCCAGATCGCGAACGGGCCGCCCAGCCTGAAGACGCCGCGCGGTCCCGACGCAATGGCGTCGCGCAGAGCGCGCTGCGCCGGCGTGAAGTCTTGCTCGGCGGGAAATTCAAGCCGTGACTTTGGTCGCTTGGTCGGCATGGAAACTCCATGAGTTGACGAATCGAATACCGCAATGGCGCGCGGTCGACGTGGCCTTCGGATTTTTCTGCAGGTGCCCCGGAAGGAACTCTCGCTGGCGATTCTCGTTTTGGAACCTATATTTCCGATGTATAAGACGTGTGGTGCTTTTGCCGCAATGAACAAAATCCTTGCCGCGCCCGTCGATCTTCGCGAGCTTGCCATTCTGCTCGACGTCGACGGAACGATCGTCGATCTTGCGCCGACCCCCCGCGAAGTGATCGTCTCGCCCTCGTTGCGCAACACATTGAGCCGGCTCCAGGAGCAGACCGAGGGGGCGCTGGCGCTGGTCAGCGGACGCCCGCTCGAGGAATTGGACTTGCTGTTCGCTCCACTGCAGCTCGCCGCCGCCGGCGGCCATGGAGCCGAGCTGAGGCCGGTCCCGGACGGCCCGGTGCATCGCAGCCGCGCCGTTCCGCTGGACAAAGAGCTGAAACGACGGCTCGCCAGCATTGCGGCTGTCGGCCCCGGCATCATCCTCGAAGACAAGGACTACAGTCTGGCCATCCACTATCGTCTGGCGCCGGA
>Ga0066903_100005284_pt1 | contig 11169 bp, 7 predicted proteins | sample PanSoiMetaGPlot1_FD_67491 | JGI IMG/M metagenome (GOLD analysis project Ga0066903, IMG submission 67491) | Tropical forest soil microbial communities from Panama analyzed to predict greenhouse gas emissions - Panama Soil - Plot 1 (version 2) | ecosystem: Environmental > Terrestrial > Soil >...
GGTTTCGGTGTTGTGGCGCGTCTGTCTTGGTAGCCGGCGGCGTTTGAGTGTGCAGCCCCCTTGGAGTTTTGGCCGCAGAGCTCTCTGGTGGCCGCCCCTTCCCCGCGCCGCCGGCGCCAATTTGGTGGGGAGAAACACGGACGACTCGGCGCCCAAGTGCCGAGCCGTCCGCGTCTGCGCCACTCGGGATCTTGGCGCGCCTCTCACGGCCGGCCACACTCTGGCCGAGGGCGTCCCCCGACCGTAAGCGCCGCGAGCTGCTTCACCCTCCCCGCCAGCCCCTACGCGTACGCGGGTGTGCGGGGGACGCGGTGCGTGTGTGCCTGCAAGCCTTGTCGCGCGCCGACTCGCACGCGCAGCAGACATCGCCTCCCAGCCGACTCCGCTCACGCAGGCGAACCGGCGCCAGAGCCGTGCGGCCACCCGACCCTCGAAGAAGAGAGACTTGAACGGGCCGGCTGTTCGGCTTGTCAGATGCAACAGCTGCGGAGTCGAGATCACAGTCGTCGGACGCGTCCATTGCGACGCCTGCGTCCCAGGTTTTCGTGCCGAACAGCAGGCCAGCTTCGCCGTCTCCGGCCGCAAGGCTCTCGCGCGACTTCGGCAGGCAGGCATGGACCCAGCCCACGGCGCGGCCGCCGGGAAACGACGGGCGGAAACGATGCGCCGCCACCACCGCCAAGCTGCCGAGGGTCACGAGCCAACCGATCCCGACCTGTTCGCTCGAGAGATTCTTCCGATAATCAAGGGGGTTCCGCTCAGACGACTCGCCGCCGCGACTGGCCTATCGCTGCGCTACTGCGCGCTGATCAGGCGTGGCGAGCGGGTGCCGCACCCGCGGCATTGGGGCGCGTTCCGCACGCCGCAAACCTAAACGGCAGTCCCCTCGATCGACCCGTTCAGATCAGCGCACCCTGATCTGGTCGAAGAGCAGGCCCCATTGTGGGTTGTACTCGTAGTTTCGGACTCGCTTTGAGACGAAGTCGACGTTTTCATTATTGGCGTACGCAATCCATGGTGCTTCGTCCACGACGGCATGGTCGACCTTGCTCCACAGCGTTGCTGCCGCTTGCGGGTCGGTTGTCTGGAGGACGAGTGCTCGGGTGATCTGATCGTCGATCCGCGGGTCGCAGAATCCGTTGGTGTTCACGCCCAGATCAGGATGATGTGCCGAGGCGCAGCTGAGTAAGGGAGTGAAGAAGGCAGAGGGCGAGGGATAGTCGGCGTTCCAGCCTATGGTGCCCACCTGCCACGTGCGGCCCGACTGGGCCAAGGCTTGGGGATAGGTGCCTGGACGAAACGCTCTCAGCCGAGCCCTGTAACCCAGTTGCCGCAGCACCCCAACGAGATATGAGCCCGCCGGGACACCGAACGACCCTGTCCAGACCGTCACCGCCTGGCCAGCCGTCCCTGATGCAGCCACGAGTCTTCGTGCCCTCGCCATGTCGTGCGAATAGGGGCAATAACGGGCGTAGCCGGCAAAGTTCGGCGCTAGGACCTGGCAAGTCGGGAGGGCCGGCGCAAAAAAGGCGGCGAGTCGGTTGCGGTTGACGGCGTAGTTGACCGCTTGCCGCACTCGTTTGTCGTTGAAAGGCGGAAGTGAGGTGCTGAGATAGAAGTAGAGCGTGTTGAGGGCTGTATTGATGTGGACCTGGCTCCCGAACCCCTCAGTTCGCAACGTGGAAACGTCCGCCGCGTCGGCCTGATTCGTGTAGTCGATTTTGCCTTGCTTGACCGCGCGAATCGCCGCGACCTGATCGTGGGGAGTCATGGTCTCGGTGGCAGTGTCCCTTCCGAACTTCCAAACGATCTTGTCGGGGTAGCCGCTCGGTTGAGCTGCAGCCGACCATTCATGGAAGCGCGGGTTGCGGACGAGGGTGACGCCCCGCTTCGCGTTGTACCTCGCGATCCCATACGGGCCCGTTCCCGGGATCGGGAGGCGCGCCTTGAATGGCGTCCGCGCCGGGACCGCGTAGGCGGACGAGAACGCGAGCTTGTCGAGGAAGTCCGCATCGGGCTTTGTCAGATGGAACGTGACCGTGCGGGAGCTCTGGTCGGTGAAGATCCCGCGGGAGAGATCGCAACGTGTCGTCGTGCACTTGTCGGCGCCAACGATGCCAGAGAAGTAGAAGCCGGTCGTCGCGCCCGGGTTCGCGACCCCGAGGGCCACGGAACGCTCGATCGCCCGACGGAAGTCGACCGGTTGAACGAGCTCTCCTGTCGAGAAGCGGATGCCGGAGCGGATCTGGAAGGTGTACGTGCGGCCGCCGTCGCTGATCGCAGGCGGCGCGGTAGCAAGGTCGGGCACGATCCTCGTCCCGTTGCTGCCGCCAACCCGCTGGTAGGTCACAAGGCCGTCGTAGGTCACGATCATTGCCGCCCAGGTCTGGGTCGAGTAAGTGGTGGCGGGGTCGATCGAGTCGAACGGGTCCGTCAGCAGCGTTAGCGTGCCGCCACGATGAACCTGGCTCGAGGCGCTTACGGCGACGTACAGCGGCCCTTTGGCGAGCGCGAGTGCTCCCGGCGCATCGAGCGTTCGCAGAGTCCGTGTCACCCGGCCGGTGCTCGGATCGATGCGCGTGAGTGTGCCCGCACGCTGGTCGCTCACCCAGACGCTCGTTTCGTCCGCAGCCACGCCGGTCGGGCTGCCTTCGAGCGAAACATTTTTGACCTCACCGGAGCCCGGGTCGATGCGCGACACCGTCCCGTCCAGACTGTTCGACACCCAGGCCGAACCCGCACCGACAGCGACCGCGGTTGGACCATTGCCCACAGTGATCGGCGGCAACGGTGTTCCTGACCGGGCATCGATCCTCGTCACGCTGTTCCCGGCACCGCTCACGACCCACACGAACCCGCTCCCAAACGCGATCGCATCCGCGCCAGCCGCCACCGGAATCGTCTGCAACGGCCGGTGCGAGCCTGGCAAGAACTCCATCACCGTCCGGTCGGTCGAGTTAGCAACCCACAAATGGCCGCCGCCGACCGCAACGCCCTCCGGGCCGTTCCCGACCGGGATCGTGTCCACAACGGCACCCGAGCCTCCGTTCGCGTTCGGGTCGACCTTCGACACACTCCCGCCCAAACTGTTGGCAACCCATACGAAACCGCCACCGACCGTGACACCCGCCGGGCTCGCGCCGACGGGAATCGTCTGCATACGCGTGTTGGTCTTCGCGTCGATCCGTGAGACGCCGTCGCTGTCTGGACTCGTGACCCAGACCGACCCGTCGCCGACCGCGATCGAGCCCGGAGTCGTTCCGATCGGGCTCGAGGCCACCACGTGCCCGTTCGAGGCGTCCAGCACGCCGATCGCATTCGCGTCCAGCGCTGCAGACGCGCTCGAGCCGCCTGAGCCACTGCCAAGAGCGAACACCGGGACCGCCACCGCCGCCGCGATCACACCGACGAGAGCGGCAGCAAGCACCGACCGCCGCCGCAAAGGCCCCGCCTTCACGCGTGTCGCGCCGCGCAGCGAAGGGAACTCGGACGGCAACCCCTCGGCAGCAACCTGCGTGATCCGTTCCGGCCTGTCGATGTGCTTCAACCGGAACACGCCGAGGTCGCGTAGGTACACACCCGCCGGCAGGTCGTCCTCAACCAGACCCCGCGTCACATCCGAGACCAGCACCTGGCCGCCGTGCGCAGCCGCGCCGATCCGCGCCGCCCGGTTGACGCCGATGCCGACATACCGGTCCTCGCCGACAAGCGGCTCACCCGAGTGGAGCCCCATGCGTACGCGCACTTCGACCCCACCTGGCCAGACGTGTTCGGCCAGTGCACGCTGCGCGTCAATGGCGGCTGCGATCGCTTGCTTCGCCCGCGGGAACGCGTAGAAGAACGAGTCGCCCTGCGTATCGATCTCACGGCCGCTCTGCGCGTCGAACGCCTCCCGCAGCAGCCGCCGATGATCGTCGAGCAACTCAGCGTAGGCGTCACCAAGCTGCTTCAGCAGCGCAGTCGACCCCTCGATGTCCGTGAACAGGAAGGTGACCGTGCCGGTTGGAAGCTCAGCCTGAGCCAACCCGCACAAGGGTCGCCCTTCGGCCGGTACGTGTCAACCCGCACCCCGCAAGGCGGCGCAACCGGGTGTTGCGACATAACGCAATAACCCCGAAACCCTCACCGCGTCACCCATGCGTGAGCGAAAACACCCCTCACCCCGCCGCAGATCGCGCTTCGGTCCCTCTTTACGGAACGACCCCGATGCCTGCCGACCGAAGGCCGACCGCGGCCCGTCGGCGGTGGCGCATTTCGTGGGGGCCTAACTCTCTTCCCATCATCCGTTTGAGGCCAGATGGGCGGGGCCGTATACATAAGGCGGTCAAGAGCATGGGCCAGACGTGTCCGGGTTTTGCCAACTACCAGAACCCCTCATGCGTTTGAGGGCAGATCCGTTTGGCCGTATACATCAGCGGTCCATGGCCGCCACGTGTCCGGGTTTTGTCGTTTGCTAGAACCCGTCAAACGGATTGCGGGTTCTGGTAGTTGACAAAACCCGGACACGCTTGAGTTAATCGCGATACATCGCGATGGGTGGCGGGATAACGCTGAATCGCGCCAAGAGCGTCTCTGCTGGTCGCCATGACGCGCCAGCGTTGCCTTTGGGTCATTGACTCGCGCGACTTGGCGTCGGTGATGCGGCTTGAAGTGCGCTACGGCCCGGTTACGGGCGGGTTACGGCCAAGCCGTGTGCAAGCCGAGTGATCTGGTCAGTCGGAGTGTGACGGTCTATCGTCGCTGGGCAAGGTGACGAGTTTGGTTCCTTCTGACTTGCCGATTGGAAGTGAGCTCGTCGGCTATCGGATCGAGGCAGTGCTCGGCCGGGGTGGGATGGGGATCGTCTACCTCGCCGAGGATCTTCGCTTGAAGCGAAAGGTGGCCCTCAAGCTGCTTTCGCCTGAGTTGGCGGAGGATGAGCAGTTCCGGGAGCAGTTGCTTGCAGAGTCGGAGTTGGCTGCGAGCCTCGACCATCCGAACATCGTGCCGATCTACGCGGCGGGGGATGCGGCTGGCCGGATCTTCATCTCGATGCGATACGTGGAGGGTGCCGATCTGAAGCAGCTGTTGCGGAAGGGACCTCTGGGTGCCGAACATGCCTTGGCTTTGGTCGCGCAGGTTGCCGGGGCGTTGGACGCCGCTCATCAACGCGGTCTTGTTCACGGTGACGTCAAGCCCTCGAATGTGCTTGTGACTCCGGAGGCAGGGCACGAGGGCGCAGATCATGTCTATCTCGCGGATTTCGGTCTGACCAGGCGGCTGGCTGAGCGCGCTGTGCCCGATGGGCGTGGTCAGCCGCTGGGGACAGTGGATTACGTGGCTCCTGAGCTGATCGAGGGCGGGGAGGTTGATGGCCGCGCTGATCTCTATTCGCTCGGTTGTGTGCTGTACGAGTGCCTTGCGGGCGAGCCGCCTTTCCCACGAGCGTCGGACGCCGCCGTGTTGTTCGCGCATCTGGACTCGGAGCCGCCGACGCTGCCTGGCCTCGAGCGCGTGCTGTCGACCGCGCTGGCGAAGTCTCCCGAGGATCGGTATCGGTCGGGTCGGGAGCTGGTCGCGGCGGCGCGGGCGGCGCTCGGTCTCGCGCGGCCGCGGAGCGGGCGCCGGCGTGTGGCGGTCGGTGCCGTTGCGTTGCTGGCTGTGGGGGCGGCTGTCCTTGCCTTCGTGCTCGCGCGCGGAGGGGGCGGAGGGATCTCTCCCACGACGACCGGTTGCTTGATCCAGATCGATCCTAAGACCATGGCTGTGCATCGGACGGTTCCGTTCGGGGCTTCTCCGACAGGCGTCGCAGTTGGGGCGGGGCGCGTATGGATGACGACCTACGGCGACGCGAGCATCTGGAGCGTCGATCCGCGAACGCTGACCGGCGTGAGGATCGCGGCGCACGGCAACCCGGTCGGGGTTGTCGTCGACCACGGAGCGGTCTATGTCGGCGACATCGTGGGAGCGACGAGGATCGACCCGGCGTCCGGTCAGGTGTTCGGCTCGATTGCCGCGAAAGGGGGCGCGGAGGCGATCGCCTCCGGACGAGCCGGGGTCTGGGTAGTCAGTGGCGCGCCCTCTGGCTTGACGTACACGCTTGACCGGCTGACGGGCAGCACGCAGTTCGGATCCAGATTGGTTGCGGAAACGCCCGGACCGTTGGGATCGCCGCTGGACGAAGAGCACGCTCTGTTCAACCCAACGGGACTGGCGATCGGCGGGGGTGGAGTGTGGCTGCTGGGCGACGTCGGTGCCCCTCGCCTATGGAAAGTCAATCCGGACACGGGCCGGATCGTGGCCGCGATCCCCCTTCCGTTCGCTCCCGGCGGTGTCGCTGCGGGGCTCGGAGGCGTTTGGGTGACCGCCCAGCTTTCCGATCGCTTGCTACGGATCGATCCGCGGACGAACAGGATCGCGAGCGAGATCGTCGTCGGTCGTGGGCCGACGGGACTGGCGATCGGCCATGGGTCTGTCTGGGTCGCGAACACGCTTGACCGCAGCGTCTCACGGATCGACCCGAGGATGGACCGGGTTGTCGGCACCGTGTCGGTGAACGCGAGCCCGCTGAGACTTGCCGTTGGTGGGCGCTCTGTCTGGGTGGCTGCGGATGCGCGCTGACCTCCGTCGGGCGGCGCTGGTGGTTGTGCTCACGTTCCTGCTCGGCGTATTGGCAGGCGGCTGTGGCGGGAGTAGCGCCCAGCCGATCCGCATCGGCGTGATCTCTGATTGCGAAGGACCGTTCGCCTCTCGCTACGAGGGGATCATCGGTGCTGCCGAACTGCCGATGATCGAGCGGGGAGCCAAGCTCCGAGGAGGACCGTCCGACGGGGTCGAGGGTGTGTCGATAGCCGGCAGACCTGTCGAGGTGCTCCCCGGCTGTGAGCGTTGGGGTGATCGCTGGACGCTAGTTGCCCAGCTTCGCCGACTGGTCGAGCGCGAGGGCGCGAACATTGTGATCGGGCCGCCGTTCACCGGTGACGGCATCGCCGTTCGCGAGTACGCGAAACGCCAGCCTGGCGTTACTTTCCTGCTCACGAGTCCGGAGCAGTCCGCGACACTCAAGCAGACGGCCCCGAACGTGTTCCGCTTCTCGGTCGACGCGACGCAGATGTCGGCCGGTCTGGGCAGCTACGCCTACCGCACGCTCGGCTGGCGGCGCGTGATCACAGTCGGCGAAGACGACCCGTCCGGCTGGCCGATCGTTGCCGGCTTCGTCGCCGAGTTCTGCTCACTTGGCGGCAAGGTGGCGCAGCGAATCTGGGCAGATACAGACCCTGCGGTGCTCAGCCGGATCGCCCGAAAGATCGCGCCCCGACACGCCGACGGCGTCTATTTCGCCGCCAACGACGTCCAGCCGAGCCGGCCGTTCGTGACCGCGCTAGGCCGAGGCCGGCCCGATCTTGCCCGCTCGCTCGTCGGCGGCGCCAGCATGCTGTACGACAACCTGGATCCGCAGATGCTCGGAGTCGTCGCGGTCTCTCCGACCCCGCTAGCGCCCACCCCTGCCTGGACACGATTCACGAACGAGCTCGCCACAAGGTTCCCTCAGGCTGACGCTCCGTCGTACCTCGTTTTCGCGGATTACGACGCGATGAAGGCGATACTGACCGCCCTTGGCTCCGTAGGCGGCGACGTTTCCCATGGCGAGCGGCGACTGATGGCCGCGCTGTCGCGCCTCGAGCTCAATGGGTCGGTCGGCCTGATTCGACTCGACTCTAGACGTCAGGCAGTCGGTCCGGTGTTCCTCGGCACCGTCGCGAGAGACAGGAGTGGCAGACTCGTCGTACGGGAGCTCCGAGTCGTGCCGAGTGTCGAGCAGAGCTTCGGCGGCTACTTCAGTCCGGCCACGCCTGCCCCGAGCCGCACGCACCCAATCTGCAGCCGCGGGCGAGCCCCGGCGTGGGCTAGGAGGCCTGCCGCACCGACCAAGTGAACCGCGTGTAGCTGTCGGGCGGTGCGAGGCCACCGGGGCGCAAGCCGCGGCGGACCAGCAGCACAGGCGCCCGGGAGCGCTCTGCGAGCATCGATCGGACCGGCCCGACACCTTCGCTGCGCCAACGGTCCGTCAACCCGGCAACGACGAGCGCCGCTTGCTCGGTTGCGCGCAACAGATCGTCAGCCTCCGGCTCGACCAGGAGCGGTTCTGCGGCCACGCCGAGTGCTCGCTGGACGGCGAGCGACGCTCGCGCCAACAGCTGGCTGGCGTCCCGCTCTTCTCCGCTCGGGCCGGCCAGAACGAGACGAACCCGACGGGTACGGGCAAGCCAAGCGCCGACCTCGACCGCCGACCAATCGTGCTCAGCACCCGTAAACGGCACCAGCACAGGCCCGGGGCCGGTCTCGCCGCCGAACAGGGCACCCACGTCGCAGGGCGCAACAGCGAAGAGATCAGCGAGCACATGCTCTTCTTCAAGCAGGCGCGAGCTCCCGTCGGTGAGCAGGAGATCGACGTCTTGCTCGGCTGCGAAGCGTGCTGCGTCCCGCCCTGGATCGGAAGAGGTGAACGCGGCAACGCGGGCTGCGATCCCCTGGTCGAGCAGGCGCTCGCGGCTCTGCAGCAGCCTCTCCGATGCTCCCGCAAGCTCGGCTCCGGTGTCCACCGGCCGCATCAGGATCACCTCCCGTTGCGGATCCACGGCAAGTTGCCCAGCGAGCGCAACAAGAGCGTTCAGGTTGAGCTCGTCGACTGGGATGACGAGGATCGAGCGCGCGGGCGGCGGCGGCGGCTCGAGGTCGAGAGACCGATCCTGACGCAGGATCGCGCGCTCCAACTCTTGGAGCGGGTGGCCCGGCTCGATACCGAGCTCGTCAATCAGCGTCCGCCGACTTGACCGGTACGCCTCGAGCGCCTCGGCCTGACGGCCCGAGCGATACAAGGAGAGGACGAGCTGAGCTCGGAACCGCTCACGGAGCGGATGCGCGACGACCAGTTCCTCAAGCTCACCCACAAGTTCGGCATGACGCCCAAGCATCAGGTCGGCGTCGATCCGCTTCTCCAGCACGGCGAGCCGTACCTCTTCGAGTCGGGCAGTCGGTGCAACCGCCCACGGCTCGCGCGCGAAATCGACCAGGGCCGGACCGCGCCACAACGACAGCGCCTCCCGGAGACTCTCCGCATCACCGACCGCGGCTAGACGTTCGAAGCGCTCGAGATCGAGATCATCCGGTCGTTCCAAGCTCACGCGGTAGCCGGACGGGCTCGTGACGATGCGATCCTGGCCGAGCGCCTTGCGCAGGCCCGCCACCCGAACCTGCAGCGACTTCCGCGCTGTGCCGGGCGGCTCATCGCCCCACAGCGAGTCGATCAGGCGATCGGTCGAGACCACGCGACCGCCGTGCAGAAGCAACAACGCCAGCAGCGAACGCTCCTTCGCCCCAGCGATCGAGACAAAACCGCCGACGTCGAGGACTTCGAACGGCCCGAGGATCTTGAACTCCATCGCGCCAGCAACCGTAACCGGGCCGTAGCCGCGCCGTAGCCGCTTGTCCCGATCCTGCCAGCGTTCACGCGACGAAAGGAGCCAAACGATGCGCAGTCCGATTCGCTGCCTGTTGCTGGCCGGCGCCGCCTCCGCCCTGCTGACAGTGCTGAGCACGGTCGCCCTGGCCGGCGGCGGCTCGACCGCAGGCTGGAAGCGGTTCATCTCGACCAGATACGGCTACTCGGTCAAGTACCCGCCGGGGTGGACTACCGCCAGAGCAACCACCTCCGTGCTCACCGGGAACTTCCCCCTCGAGATCGGCCCGGAGGTCGACAAGCTGCTCTCCTGCGGCGACGCCTGCCCCAAGGGAATCGACGTCGTCGTCTACGCCCGCAAGCTTCTTGCCGGAACGACGCTCGGCGCGTTCGCCGCGGACGAAGCCGCCGCTCTACAAGAAACGTCACGATCCGCCCTGAGGCTGAGAACCAAAGCGACTCTCGCCAGCGAGCCAGCGATCGTCCTCACGTGTACGCGCTGCCTCGACAACTACCTCGTCGAGTACGCCGTCGTCCACCACGGCCACGGCTTCGACGTCTATCTGCTCGCACCGCCAGGTCACGAAGCACGAGACCGCGCCACCTTCCTCCACATCCTCACCACCTTCCGATTTATGCACTAGCCCACGAAGACGGATGACAAAGGAGTTCACGATGAAGACAAAGGCGTTAGCACTCGGAGCAGTCCTGACCGTGTTGTTCTCAACATCGGCGGCAGTTGCGCTCGCAGGTCACAGAGCACGGCATGCGGCAGTCGACGCCACAACCGTCCACGATCTGCCGCTCGAGCTCGTCGGGCAGGTGACGAACTCTGCGCCTGGCGTCACCCCGGCGACCTCGATCCAGTACGGCTACCTCGCGTACCTCCGCGGCCTGCCGATCTTCACTGCTGACCCGCAGAGTGAGAAGACCGCCCTGTTCACGTTCTACGTCCAGACGACAACGACCCGAGTGATCAGCAACGGCCCGATGAAGGTGATCAGCCGCGAAGGGGCGATGACCATCTACCGCGACCCATCAGCGAACGGGATCTTCTCGAGCCCGGACAGCTTCCGCGACGGCACCCCGATCCTGCTTGCCGGCCTCCGACAGCAAGTCGTCGTCGACACGCTGACAGGCGGCTTCTCGACGCTGAATCTCAACACCATCATGTCGAGCTCAGCCTTCCCCGCCGGCAGCGGCCAGCTGCAGCTCGGCCAACCAGGCGACAAGTTCAAGACCATCCTGAACGGACAGCTAAATGCATCAGCGCCTCCGTCGGGCTACTTCGCTGGCTACACCGTGAGCTCCGCCGGAGACCCGCCCGGCAAAGCCAAGCATCACTAGCCGCGAACCGACCGGACCAGAAGCCGCGTCCCAGGAGGGAGTTGCTGCCAGAGGAGCAACTCCCTCTCCGCCAACTCCTCTGTTTCGCACCCGAAAAAAGAAGTGGAAGCGATCACATGGGCTCGCGTTCACGCCGAGCCGCCTCCATCAGCTTCGGCCAGTGCCGCGGATGCGGTACCCGTTCGCCCCTTCTGATCAGCGACACGTATCGAAGCGACAAACCTGTCTCTTTGCTGAAGCCGGCGCAAAGGCACGTCCTGAGTGAGCAAGGCCGACGCGCGTGTACGCCAATCCTTCAGCGCCGAAACGGCTTCTTCCACGGTCACTCCCGAAGCGCCTGACGCGTCGGAAGGATTTGCGCACCGATGACCACGTGCTAGCGC
>Ga0066903_100005285_pt1 | contig 11169 bp, 11 predicted proteins | sample PanSoiMetaGPlot1_FD_67491 | JGI IMG/M metagenome (GOLD analysis project Ga0066903, IMG submission 67491) | Tropical forest soil microbial communities from Panama analyzed to predict greenhouse gas emissions - Panama Soil - Plot 1 (version 2) | ecosystem: Environmental > Terrestrial > Soil >...
ATCGGTCCCCCGCAGGCCCTTGCCGACCTGTGTGCTCCTGCCGCGAGCTGACCCCCGTCTTCATTCCTCCTCTCCGGAGGATCGTGGTAAAGTCACTGGCTTCTGACCAGACGAGCACGCGTGGCCGCTGACCCTGTCGGTTGATCTCGACCCGCGGTTGCAGTTCCGGGGGGTCAAGTCATGCACGAGACAGCCCTTCGCGAAACCGTCGAGCGCCTCGAAGTGGCACTCCAGGCCGCACAGGCCGGCCTGTTCGATCGCGACCTGCAAACCAACGACATCACGTTCTCGACACAGCAGTACTGGACGTTCGGGCTCGAACCCGGCTCGCGTGTGACCTACGACGTCTTTCGTCACTGCCTGCATCCCGACGACCGGGATCGCGTGGAGGCGATCGGCCGCCAGACGATCGAGCAGCGGTCTGACATGGCCATCGAGTATCGAATCGTTCGTCCCGATGGAGAAGTGCGCTGGCTCGCCAGCCGTGGACGGCCGTTCTACGACGAGGCCGGCAGGCCGGTACGGCTCATCGGCATCACCGTCGACGTCACGGATCGCAAGCGCGCCGATGACATGCTGCTGCTTCAGGCGCGCGTGCTGGACAGCATGATGGAGGGCGTCTCGGTGGTTCCTCTCGACACGGGGCTCATCTCGTACACGAATCCCGCCGAGGATCGCATGTTCGGATACGAGCGTGGCGGACTCGTCGGCAGACACCTCAGGGAACAAACCGCCTACGCGAACGGAGAGAGCGAGCGCATCGTGTCCGATGTGCTCCGGCAGCTGCTCGACACGGGTGAGTGGACGGGCGAGCTGTGCAATCGCAGACGCGACGGTTCCGCCTTCTACAGCTACGCGCGGATCACGACCATCTCGCTGAACGGCCGGCAGTACGCGGTGTGCGTTCAGCAGGATACGACCAGGACGCGTCTCGAAGCGCTCGACGAGCTGCTTCCGACTCTTTCCGGCGTTCTGGATATTCGCGAGGTGTTCGCGCGCGTGTCCGACATTGCACGGCGGGTCATCCCGCACGACTCGCTCTCGTTGCCCCTCCTGACTCCGGACAAGAACCACATCGTCATCCACGCCGTCTCCGGCTACGCGAGTCGTATTCCGGACATCATTCCGCTCGACGAGCGTCGTCGTCCGCTGGTGACGTCCCCATGGGATCACCTGATCTACCACGACATCCAGGAGGATCCGCTCGAGCGCGATTCACCGCCCGGCCAGGCCGGGTATCGGGCCCGCCTGCTCGTGCCGGTGCGGATCCACGGCGAAATCCTCGGCGCGCTGGACTTTCTCTCACTGCAGACCGGCATCTACACGTCGGGCGATGCGATGGTCGCACGACGCATTGCGGATCACGTCGCCATGGCGCTGTCGCACCAGCGGCTTGCCGAGGAGGCTCGACGCAACGAAGAGTTGCGCGCGCGGGAATCGCGGCTCGAGCTCCTCGATGAACTGCTGTCCTCCGTGACCGACACGGGTGAAATCAAGGAACAGTTCGATCGCATCTCGGAAATCGCCGGCAAGGTCCTCCCGCACGATGCGCTGGTCTTGTCGGTGATGCAGCCGGACGGCGTCCACGCGAAGGCGTACGCGTACAGCGGATTCGGCGCGAGCGCGGATCCGAAGGTCGTGGAGGTGCCCGAGGCGATCCTGCGCGGCGACCGCGATCACGATGTCATCGACGATCTCTCCTCGTCCCAGAATTCCTTCGATCGCGACGGCGCGACGCTCGGGTTCCGCTCGGCGCTGCGCGTCATGATTCGGCTCGACGGGCGGCTCGCCGGCGGCCTTTCGTTCGTGTCGCAGAAGGCCGCCGCGTTCACGGCGGCTGATGTGCTCATCGCGCGCAGGATCGCCGCGCGCATTGCTCTCGCATTGTCCCGGGAGCTGCGCGCGGAAGCCACCACGCGTGCCCAGCGGGCGCAGGAGCTTGCAGGAGCGCTCGAGCGCAGAGTGAAGTCGCTCGCCGCCGAGCTCAACGCCGTCACCGGCTACCGGTGGGTGGTCGGCCAGTCGGAGCCATGGACGAAGGTGCTCAAGCAGGCGACGCAGGTCGCCGCGACGGAAGCGACCGTGCTGCTGCTCGGCGAATCGGGAACCGGCAAGGAAGTGATCGCGCGGTTCATTCATCGCGCATCGACGCGCAGCGGCGGCCCGTTCGTGGCGCTGAACTGCGCGGCGCTCCCCGAGCCGTTGCTCGAATCAGAGCTGTTCGGGTTCGAGCGCGGCGCGTTCACGGGCGCCACCCAGGCCAAGCCGGGTCAGCTCGAGCAGGCGGCCGGCGGTCTGCTGTTTCTCGACGAAGTCGGCGACATGACGCCGTCAGTGCAGGCGAAGTTCCTGCGTGTGCTGCAGGAGCGTGAGTTCCAGCGCCTTGGGAGCACTCGCACGTTGAAGGCCAACGTTCGTGTGGTAGCGGCCACCAATCGCAACCTGCGCGCCGCCATCGAGCGTGGCGCCTTCAGGGAAGATCTGTACTATCGGCTTCTCGTCTTCGTCATCCAGCTCCCTCCCCTGCGCGATCGCCGGGACGACATCCTGCCGTTGAGCGAGGCGTTTCTCACAGAGATCGCCAAGGGGCTCGGCCGTCCGCCGGCCGGCATCGCGCGCGACGCCAGGAACTCGCTGGTCGCGTACGAATGGCCGGGCAACGTTCGAGAGCTTCGCAATACGCTCGAGCGTGCCGCAATCCTCTGCGAAGGTGGCTTGATTACACGCGAGCACCTGACGTGTGTCGCCTCTCAACCGGTCGAAACGCACGTGCGACCGGCTGCAGCGCAGCGGCCGCCGCCCGCCGACGTCGCCGCGACCACGGACCTCAACACCCTGGAACGTGCCGCCATCGAGCGCGCGCTGTACGACGCCCGGCAGAACAAGTCGCGAGCGGCCAGGATGCTCGGTCTGACGCGCAAGCAGCTCTACGTGCGGCTGCGCCAGCACCGGCTCGACTGACACCCTGGACAGGAGGTCGGAGATGAGTGCTTTGCCTGCCACTACTGACGTCGTGATCGTCGGCGCGGGCCCCACGGGACTGACCCTTGCCTGCATCCTTGCGGCGCGGCGCATTCCGTTCGTCATCCTGGACCGGCTCGGTGAAAGCGCGAACACGTCGCGGGCGGCCGTCGTGCACGCGAGGACCCTCGAAGTACTCGAGGAGGCGCAGGTTGCCGACCGGCTCGTCGCTCGTGGCCACATCGTGCCGCGATTCACCATTCGCGATCACGATCACGTGCTGGCAACGATTCATTTCGAGAAGCTGCCCACGCGGTACCCGTACACGCTCATGGTTCCGCAGCAGATCACGGAGGCGATTCTTCTGCAGCGCCTTCGCGAATTCGGCGGCGACGTCTACCGCCCGTGGGAATTGAAGGACCTGCGACAGGACGGCGACGGCGCGGTCGCGACGCTTGCCACCGAGGGCGGAGATCCGCTGACGGTCCGCGGCCGGTACGTCGTTGGCGCGGATGGCATGCACAGCATGGTCCGCGAGCGCGCGCAGATTGGGTTCAGCGGCGACAAGTACGAGCAGTCGTTCGTGCTCGCCGATCTCCACATGGATTGGCCGCTCAGCCGCGAGGAGGTCATGCTCTTCTTCTCGCCTGAAGGCCTCGTCGTCGTGGCGCCGCTGCCCGGCGGCAGTTACCGGATGGTCGCGACGGTGGACGATGCGCCGGAGCAGCCGGGGATGGACGACGTCCAGGAGCTGTTGAACACGCGGGGACCCGGCAACGGCGCGGCCCACGTGAAGGACATCATCTGGAGCTCGCGCTTCCGCGTGCACCACAGGCTCGCCGACCACTATCGCGCAGGACGGATCCTCGTGGCGGGGGACGCGGCGCACGTTCACAGCCCGGCGGGCGGCCAGGGAATGAACACCGGCATTCAGGACGCGGTCGCCCTGGGTCACGCGCTTGCGGCGATCCTCGGTGGACACGCCGATGAGACCGCGCTCGACGCCTACGAGCGTACTCGCAGGCCTGTCGCGCAGCGCGTCGTGGCCTTCACCGATCGGATGACAAAGGCTGCGACGCTGCGCGGTCATGTCAGCCGGCGCATGCGGAACACCATGCTTGGCCTGCTCGGTCGCGTTCCGCCCGTCACGCGTCTTCTGGCGACGGAACTGGCCGGTCTCCGCAACCACAACGGAGGCCAGCCTTCACCTGTTGAATGACTTGGATTGGCCTGCCGACGATGGCCATCTGTTCTGGCTATAATTGACACATGAAGGTCGGTGTGGCCGAGGCCAAGAACACGCTCCCCAGGTTGATCAAGGCGGTCGAGGCCGGCGAGTCGGTGACGATCTACCGGCACGGCAAACCGGTGGCGGACATCGTCCGGACGACGAAGGGCAAGGCCGAAAAGCCACGGTTCGGAACGCTGAAGGGCAAGGTGACGGAACTCGACCCGGACTGGTGGAAGCCGATGACCGGCGAGGAGGTCGAAGCGCTGCTCGACGGCCGCTGACGAATGCGGATCATTCTCGACACGGTGACCTTCATCTGGGCCGTCAGGGCTCCCAGGCGCCTCTCGCGCGCGGCAATGGCCGCGCTTCGAAAGGGAACCGGGGTCCGCGAGATCAGCGTCGTTTCCCTGACCGAGATCGCGGTCAAGCAAACCAGAGGCAAGCTCACGTTCGCGAAGGCCGACGCACTGACAGGCATCGGTGATTTGCGCCTGCGCGTCCTGCCGTACACACCGGTGGCAGAAATCGAGGCCGCCGGCATGTGAGCCTGCGGCGCCGAGCGCCCTCTACGACACGGCGCCGCGCGAGAGATCACCCTCGACGATGACCATGGCCAGCGCCAGCATCAGGGCGGCATCTTCGCCGTCGGCCGTCCAGACGTGGAAGATCTCCGCGACGACCGTATTCTGCTCTCGTGAGACGGTGGCGATCCGCGCCGATCCGCGCGCAATGGCGACGCCGTCACCGAGGAAGCTGCCCTCCGCGTGCATCCGGATCTCTCCGTCGATCGCAATGTCGAACTTCATCGGATAGACGGAACCGGTCGTCGTGCGGCGAACGGTGATCTCGCTCGCGCCAGGCGCGTCGATCAGGAACGTCTGATCGAGGGCCATCAGTTTCTCCTTGACCGCGTAGAGGACCTGGCCGGCGCGATCCTTGACGTCGAAGGTCCGGCCGAACCGGACTTTGCCGTCGATGCTGAAGACGGTCGTGCCGCTCTCGTCGTGCACGGCATAGTCACGGCCAACGGACACCAGACGCTTCTTGACGGCAAAGGTAGGCATGCTGCGGTTAGGATGAGACTCGAGAGGATACCGCATGTCGACCGATCCGACGTTTCGCATGACGGTGGCGGACGTGTTCGCCATCTCGGGGCTTGGCACTGTGGCCGCGGGCCACATCGATCAGGGCACGATCAACGTCGGCGACCGGGTCTGGCTGCACGGCAGCGACCGGCCCGTCAAGACGGCCGTCGCGTACATCCAGGCTGGAGCCGCGGGTGCCAAAACAGCGGGAGCGGGCCAGGCGGTCGGCCTGGTCCTGCGTGGGCTGGCTGTGGATCGCGTTCAGGTGGGGAACGTGGTGTCCGCGTCGGAGATCTAGCGGTCGGGTGCCTCGGCGTCGTCGACGCGCAAGTGCGCTGACGCAATCGCCCGCCACGCCGCACTCCAGTCCAGCGCGTACTCACGCGCGCGAGGGATGCGCTCTGCGAACTCCTCGGCGAGATGCAGCAGGTCGGTCAGCGATAACACGCCGCGATTCTCTCACACGGAAATTGTGCTATCGAGGCGATACACGCGCTCAACCGCGAATTGATTGCTGCCGGCGCGAGGAAGTTTGCCTGCGGCCTGTCCCCGGCCGGCAACGCCAAGTCACTGCGCGCCCTACCGCTTGAGCCTTGTCGCGGTCCCCTGGAAGACAGTGTTGGGATTCGTCTGGAACATCCACACCGTCTTACGGTCGAGTGCCACGACGATATCGAAACTCGGACCGTCCCTGAAGACGAGCAGACCCCTGCAGTCGGCTTCGACCGTGTAGTTGCCCGGGTTGCCCGGCCCGCGGATGATGTTGCCATTCAGGCTGAGGGTTTGTGCGGGCACTGTCAGCGTACCATCGCCATTGAACTCGATCGCTGTATGGATCGCTTTCGGTTGGGCGACCCCTCCGACGATGTTGAATCCACTCCCCGCGAACAAGTGCGAGCCGCGCAGCGTCTCCAACGTGCACGCTGTCCCTTCCTGCGGCTGGAAGGCGGTTCGCATGTCAGAGTCTTTAGCGGAGGCAATGCCCCACGTGCCTGCCGCCAGGGCGCCGGCCATTAGCATGTGGACCGTGAACTTCTTCATGGGCTCTCTCCTCTGCCCGGTTCTCGAACGGGCTCCGTCCTGTTTCTCCTGCCGTTCGATTCTCCGAAATTACTGGACACCCGTGTCGTGATGTGCACGCACGTCGAGGTCATCTCGTGGCGCTGACGAGGGCAAACATAGCCGAACATGACGGGGCTGTGCAGAGCATGATCGTGCTCTCACGTGCTCCAAACTGAGGCAGCGCCTCGCTGTGCACGCGCATGATCATGTTTCCCGACGACAATGCGCTTGGACTGTGACGAATTCAGCTCCGCGCGCTCAACGGCCAGCCGCGGTGTTCACGCCGGCTGCAGCGTCGCTCCGATCGCAGTCGTCAGGGCGAATGCGTTCGCGAACGGTGAGAGCGCGTGGAAGACTAAGGCGCAAACCGCTCGTGACGTTGTCGCGGGCAGTACGTATCGCCTCCACGTGCCGCCCGACGCGCCGGTCACTCTGAACGTGAGCTTGGAACGACCGACGCGATTCTTCGTGAATGGCCGACGCAAGGCGAATCACTTGCCGCTTTTCTGCAGGTCGTCAAGGAGCGCCTTCACGTGCCGCACGATTGCGTCGCGCATGGGCCCATAGCCCTGGTCATCGGGCACATCGGCCCAGTCGTTTGCCTTGCCAGACTTCGCAGCTGCTGCCGGGAGCGTGCAACCGATCGCGAAGATGTGCGTCGCGGAAGAGACGTCGGCTTCGGAAATCGCCGCAGGCTTTCCGGACGGAACCGGAAGACCGTCGGCTCGCAATCCGTCGACGGCCCGCACCGAGAGACTGTCTTGCGGCGTTGTACCGCGGAACGTCGCGCGGTACGGGAGGCGGCGCTCTGCTGCGATCTTGTTGAAGTATGCCGTCGCGATGACGCTCTTGGCGGCGCCGTGCTCGCAGACGAAAATCACTGACGGTGATTGCGCAGCCGCCTGGAGGAGCGACAGCAGAACGGCCGCGACGAGCGAAACCATCGAGACCTCCCGGTCAGCCGGATCAGGGACGAACGATCTGCCGCAGCGCCTCGCCGAGCCGATCGAGGTCGTCCGGGGTCGAATACAGGTACGCAGACGCTCGCACCGCTTCGGAGACGCCGAGTCGCTTCAGCAGCGGCAGGGCCGCCATGTCGCCGGCACGAACGGCAATCCCGCGACGATTGAGGTCCTGCGCAACCGACGTCGCGGGAAGACTGCCGGGAATGAACGTGAACACCGGTATGCGGTCGGAGGGCTGAGATGGCCCGAGCAGGCGCAGGCCCGCGATGGAGCGCAGTTGCTCGAGTCCCCTGGCGACGAGCGCCTGGTCGTGGGCGCGGATAGCATCATAGCCAACTCGATCGAACAGCCGTATGGCGGCGTGCAGGCCGACGGGGCCGGCGACGTCCGGGGTCCCTGCCTGATACTTCTGCGCCCCATGTTCGAGCTGGACGTGGTCGAGTGTCACCCCATGCGCCATGTTGCTGCCGACGTGGTATGGCGGCAGCCGATCGAGCAGCTCGCGTCGGCCCCAGACCACACCCGTGCCCATGGGACCGAGCATCTTGTGGCCCGACCAGATGTAGAAGTCACAGCCGATGTCCTGGACATCGATCTTGACGTGAGGCGCGCCCTGCGCGCCGTCGATCGCGACCATGGCACCGGCAGCCTTGGCGACGCGCGCGATCTCCCGTGCGGGGTTGACAAAACCGACCACGTTCGACACGTGGGTGAACGCGACGAGTCGAGTTTTGCTCGAGAGCACGGCTTTCACCGCGTCAACGGTCAGCCGTCCATCGTCATCCACGTCTGCGACTCGTACACGAGCGCCAGCGCGCTCGGCGGCTCGGGCCCACGGCATCAGATTGGAGGCGTGCTCCGCGACCGACAGCACGACTTCGTCACCTGCGGAAAGATTGCTCGCGCCCAGGGTGGACGCCACGAGGTTTACGCCTTCAGTCGTCCCGCGGACGAAGATAATCTCGCTTGGACTCGCGGCATTGACGAAGTGCGCTGCCGCCTCGCGCGCGGCCGACAAGCGTTCGGCGGCCTTCGCAGCGAGGGTGTGTACGGGCGATGGATTGGCGTTGTCAGTCGAGTAGTACTCGACCAGCGAATCAATGACGGCCTGCGGCCGGAGCGTCGTCGCGGCGCTGTCCAGATAGATGAGGGGCTGCCCGTTGACCTGCTGTCGAAGCGCGGGGAACTCGCGCGCCAATCCGTTCAGAGAGCCCGGCTGCGGACGCACCGCTCCGCCGCCGCTGCGCGCACCCAGAGCGCCGGCTCCGAGGACCGACACGAACTCGCGACGGGTCGTCAGATACATGTCAGCTGCCTTGGAGTGATGGCTACTCGCGAAGCGGTGAGTGGACCGGGCGTGGTGCGCGCATGGGGTCACCATTGTAATTCTGTTATATTCATTACGTCAACAACGTATACCAGTGCCTGACTCATCAACCTCCGCGGACTGGCTGCTCTTGCTGTATTTCCTCCCGACGTCGAAGGCGCACGCGCGCGTGCAGGCGTGGCGGCGGTTACAGCGCGTGGGCGCCGTCTCGCTCAAGAACTCCGCCTATGCGTTGCCGAATTCGCCGGAATCGCGCGAGGACTTCGAATGGATCCGGAACGAGGTCATCAGTGCCGGCGGTCAGGCCCTGGTGCTCGTCGCGCAGACACCCGATCAGGCGACCTTCGATGACGTGAAAAATGCCTTCCGCGCGGCGCGAGCGGCGGACTTCAGCGCAATCGCCGACCAGGCGCGCGCGCTGCTGAAACGGGCTTCAGCCCGTCAACCAGCGTCTCGACGCGCGATGACCCAGCGAGTGCGACGCTTGCGAGAGCGCTTCGACGAGACGGTCCGACTCGACTTCCTCAACGTCGAACAGCGCGACGACGCGGCCGTACTGCTCGATGAACTGGATCAACGTACGGGAAGGAGGCCGCCGATGTCCGCAGCAGCTGCCACAACACATCTCGATCCGACCCAATATCACGGCCGAACCTGGATCACACGACCGCGACCTGGCGTAGACCGGATGTCATCCGCATGGCTGATTCGACGCTTCATCGATCCGAAGGCGCAGTTCGCGTTCGGCGATGCCGACAGTGACGCAAAGGCGATTCCATTCGACACCTTCGAAGCCGAGTTCGGGCATCACGGCAGCCACTGCACGTTTGAAACGTTGTGCGAACGCTTTGGCCTCGGCGAATCGGCCGTGGTGCGTATCGGGCGCATCGTCCACGACCTGGATCTGAAGGAAGCCACCTACGGCGAGCCTGAAGCGCCAACTGTGGGGCGCCTGGTCGACGGCTTCCGCCGCGCGCACGCTGACGATGACACACTACTGCGTGCCGGGATGGACATGTTCGAGGCGCTCTACCAGTCGATGACGGGCGAGATCAAGCGAACACGATCCGCCGGGAGTCGGTCGTCCCGCCAGAGCCAACGTGGTACTTCGCGGAGACGCAAGTAGTCGAGCCCTGCCCGCGGACCAGCTCGGCGTTCGAATCGCTGCTCCCTCGCCTGAAATTCACGATTTCAGAAGCGGGCGCTGGCTGTAGGATTGTCCAGATTCTGATTCCCAGCCTCTTGCACAAATACGCGTCGGGGCGACTCGAGGACGTCTCGTGAGACGAGCGAGCGGTATCGTACCGAGACGCTGCGGGACATCGTCTCACTGAATCGGAACACACGAATGATGGTCATCGATACCCTTCGTCAGGATGTCCGGGGCGCGCTGCGCGGGTTGCGCCGAAATGCCGGATTCGCTGTTGCGGCGCTGGTCACGCTTTCACTGGGGATCGGGGCGACGTCGGCCATCTTCACCGTCATCAAAGCTGTCCTGCTGACCCCGCTGCCGTACACCGCGCCCGAGCAGCGCGTGATGGTGTGGAGCAAGTGGGTCAGCTTCGAGAAGACCTGGGTCTCGAGCCAGGAAGTGTTCGACTACCGCGAGCTCGCCCGGACCATGACCGGCATGGCCTTCTGGATCACCACCGCCCAGAACCTGACCGACGCCGGTGAGCCCGTGCGCCTCCCCGTTGGCCTGGTGAGCGCGAACACGTTCGATGTACTCGGAGTGAGGCCGCTGCTCGGCCGAACACTGGTGCCAGACGATGAGCAGCTCAGTGGTCCGCCCGTGGCCGTTCTTGGTTTCGGACTGTGGCAGGGGCAGTTGGGCGGGGACCCGGCCATTATCGGCCAGCGCATCATGCTCAACGACGTGGCGGTGGAAGTCGTCGGTGTGATGCCGGAGGGCTTCCGCCTGCCAACCGACTTCACCGCCGATGCGACCGAGCCAACCGCGTTGTGGCGCCCACTGCGGTTGGCCAAAATCAGTCGCACCGCGCACACGTTCTATGCGGCAGCCGTCCTTGCGCCAGGGCAGACACCGGCGACCGCCACAGCCGAACTGCGGGCCATCACCGGGCGCCTGACCGAGCGGGGTGAGTACGACCGGCAGATGCGGTTCACGGCATTCGCGGTCGGTCTTGACGAGGAGATTCGCGGCGGGCTGAGGCCCGCCATGTGGCTGCTGATGGGCGCGGTCGGCTTCCTGCTGTTGATCGCGTGCGTCAACGTGGCGAACCTGCTGCTGGTGCGCGGCGACGCGCGTGTCCGAGAGATGGCGGTGCGCACTGCGGTGGGTGCCTCGCCGACGCGACTGGTGCGGCAACTGTTCACCGAAAGCGTGGTACTGGCCGTGCTCGGTGCGGTGCTCGGACTCGCGCTGGCAGCGCTGGCCCTGCAGGCGCTGACCAGTCTCGATGCCACGAGCCTGCCGCCGCTCGCGCCGGTACGACTCGACTGGCCAGTCATCGCGTTCACGCTACTCCTGGCCGTGGCCACCACGTTGCTCTTCGGGCTGGCACCAGCGCTGCGCAC
>Ga0066903_100005286_pt1 | contig 11169 bp, 12 predicted proteins | sample PanSoiMetaGPlot1_FD_67491 | JGI IMG/M metagenome (GOLD analysis project Ga0066903, IMG submission 67491) | Tropical forest soil microbial communities from Panama analyzed to predict greenhouse gas emissions - Panama Soil - Plot 1 (version 2) | ecosystem: Environmental > Terrestrial > Soil >...
TGGCCTGTGTTGAACGGACTCGTAGGCCCACCCCCCGAGTCCGCGACCACATCTAGGAACGGCCCCAGAATTGTCCAGCTCTATGCTGCTACCGCCTTGCCCTTCGGCTGCACCTCGGCGGTGTAGTCATCCATCAGGTGCTTGGTGATGGCGCCGGGCGTGAACCGCCAATCCGCGATCTCGGAGACAGCCGTGACTTCGGCCGCGCTGCCGGTGATGAAGCATTCGGAGAAGCCGGTCAACTCGTCCGGCATGATGCGCCGCTCGATGACCTCGATGCCGCGCCGCTTCGCCAGCGCGATCGCAGTCTGGCGTGTGATGCCGTCAAGGAAGCAGTCGGCGATCGGCGTGTGAATCTTGCCGTCCTTGATAAAGAAGATGTTGGCGCCGGTGCATTCGGCGACGCGGCCCTGCCAGTCGAGCATCATGGCGTCGGCATAGCCTTTGCGTTCGGCCTTGTGCTTGGAGATGGTGCAGATCATGTAGAGACCAGCCGCCTTGGCGCGCGCCGGCGCGGTTGCGGGATCAGGCCGGCGATACTCGGCAAGATCGAGCTTGATGCCCTTGAGCCGTTGCACCGGATCGAAATAGCTCGGCCATTGCCAGGTTGCGATCGCGAGGTGAATCTTGTTGTTCTGCGCCGAGACGCCCATCTGCTCGGAGCCGCGCCAGGCGATCGGCCGCACATAGGCGTCTTTCTGCCCGTTCTTCTCGATTACGAGCCGCTTGGCGGTGTCGATCTCGGCGACCGAATAGGGGATCTCGAAGTCGAGCAATTGGGCCGAGCGCTTGAGCCGCTCTGAATGCTCGGTGCACTTGAAGATCTCGCCGCCATAGGCCCGCTCACCTTCGAACACGGCGCTCGCATAATGCAGTCCGTGGGAGCAGACATGGAGCGTCGCGTCACTCCAGGGGACGAGCTGGCCATCGTACCAGATGACGCCATCAAGCCGGTCATAGGGTTTGTCGGCCATGCTTTCCTCCGTGCGGATCAGTCCGTCGACGCTTGTGCGCCGCCAAAATCGATGTTCGCCTGTCGTTCGCGTGTTGCGCTTTTGCGTCCCGGGCCAACACCCGGTATGGTTCGAGGGCCCCACTGAGAGCGTGACGGGAGAGCACCACTATAGCGCTCGGCGCAACGTCGGGGAGGGCCGTCGTCGTATCGGTGCGTCTCATATCAACCAGATCAAAATATGTCAATATGGCTGACCTAACTGCCCCGATTGCTACCGATCCGATGGCTGACCCGGAGGAGCGTCCGGGGCGTGAGAGCGAGCCCGCGTGGGATATCATCGAGCTTTTGTTCTTTGCCTACCGAGACTTCGTCAGTGATCCCGATGAGGTCCTGGCCAAGTTCGGCTTCGGCCGAGCCCATCACCGGGTCCTTCACTTCGTCAATCGCAACCCGGGCATGAAGGTTGCAGAGCTGCTCGACATTCTCAAGATCACCAAGCAGTCGCTGGGTCGGGTGCTTAAGCAATTGGTCGACCAGGGCTATGTGCTGCAGAAGGAAGGTGCCAATGATCGGCGCCAGCGGCTGCTTTACGTCACCGCCAAGGGTGAGACGCTGGCGATGCGGCTCGCCGGCCTGCAGACCGGGCGAATCAATCACGCTCTGGCCGAACTTGGCCCCAATGCCCACGATGCCGCCTGCCGGTTTCTGGCAGCCATGATCAACGCTGACAACCGTGACGAAGTCCTGAGGCTCATTGCGTGCGCGGACCGCGCGCGCCGTTCCCGCAGGTGACGGTCCATGAAAGCAGAGCCAACAGCTCTTGCCGACGACGCCCCACATCTGCTGCTGGTGGACGACGATCGGCGTATTCGCAGCCTGTTGTCGCGTTTCCTGCTGTCGGAGGGTTATCGGGTCACCACCGCGGAGAGCGCCGCCGAGGCGCGTGCCAAGCTCGAAGGGTTGCACTTCGACCTCATGATTCTCGATGTCATGATGCCGGGCGAAAGCGGTTTCGAGTTTGCGCGCGATCTGCGCACGCGCTCGAGCGTGCCGATCCTGATGCTGACCGCCCGGGGTGAGGCGGAAAGCCGCATCGAGGGGCTCGAGAGCGGCGCCGACGACTATGTCGGAAAGCCATTTGAGCCGCGCGAGCTGGCGCTGCGGATCGGCAACATCCTCAAGCGCGCCCGCCCGGCGCCGGCACCGCAGCTCGAGTCGGTGCGGTTTGGCGAGTTTGTCTTCAATCTCGGCCGCGGCGAGCTCAAGCGCGGCGACGAGCTGATCCATCTCACTGATCGCGAGCGCGAGATGATGCGGCTGCTCGCGGCTGCGCCGGGCGAGACGGTGACGCGGCTCGACCTCGCTGGCGGAAACAACGGCAACGGCAATGCGATCGGCGAGCGGGCCGTCGATGTGCAGGTCAATCGTCTGCGCCGTAAGATCGAACGCGATCCCACCAACCCGCTGTTCATCCAGACGGTGCGCGGCATCGGTTATCGATTGGTGACCACGCCGTGACCACGCTCGACACTGGCAGGCGCGTCTTACAATCGGCCGCTGTCCGGCTGTCGGACCTCTATGAGCGCTACGGTTTTTCGTTGCGCGGTGTGATGCCGAAGGGCCTCTATGCCCGGGCGCTGCTGATCATCATTGTGCCGATGGTGGTCCTGCAGTCTGTGGTCGCCTTCGCATTCATGGAGCGCCATTGGAACACGGTGACGCAGCGGCTCTCGCGCGCGGTCGTGCAAGACATCAGCGCGCTGATTGATGTCTACACGACCTTCCCGCAGGCCGACCAAACCCAGCTTCGCCGCCTCGCCCAGGATAAGCTCGGCCTGGCAGTCGATTTCCTGCCGGTCACCGAGATGCCGCCGCCGGGGCCGAAGCCGTTCTTCTCGCTGCTCGATCAATCGCTCTCCGAGGAGATCAGCCGACAGATACGCCGGCCGTTCTGGATCGACACGGTGGGGCGATCGGCGCTGGTTGAGATCAGGGTGCGGCTCGACAACACCGTGATGCGGGTGTTTGCACGCCGCAATGCGGCCTACGCCTCGAACTCGCATATCTTCCTGCTGTGGATGGTGGGAACATCTGTCGTTCTGCTCACTGTCGCGATCGCCTTCCTGCGCAACCAGATCCGCCCGATCTTGCGGCTCGCCGACGCGGCCGAGAGTTTCGGCAAGGGCCGCGAGGTGCCGAACTTCCGCCCGCGCGGTGCGCGTGAGGTGCGGCGCGCGGCGGCCGCATTCATTGAAATGAAGACCCGCATCGAGCGCACCATCGAGCAGCGCACCGCCATGCTCGCCGGCGTGTCGCACGACCTGCGCACGATCCTCACCCGTTTCAAGCTCGAGCTCGCGCTCATCGGCGACAGTCCCGAGATCGACGCCATGCGCAAGGACGTTGATGAGATGGCGCGCATGCTCGAGGCTTATCTTGCGTTTGCGCGTGGCGACTCCGGTGAGCAGTCGGCGCCGACCGACATGGCGGCGCTGCTCGAGGAACTGCGCAGCGAGGCCGAGCGCAACGGCCACCAGGCGAGCGTCGCCTTCCATGGCCAGCCGGTCGTGACCGTGCGGCCGGCGGCGCTCAAGCGTTGCCTCGCCAATCTGGTCTCGAACGCGGCGCGCTTTGCACGTTCGATCGCGATCGTCGGTCATCGCGATCACCGCTGGCTGACCGTGGCGGTGGATGATAACGGCCCCGGCATTCCGGCGCATCTGCGCGAAGAGGTGTTCAAGCCGTTCCTGCGCCTCGATCACGCCCGCAACCAGGATCAGGGCGGTACCGGTCTAGGGCTTGCGATTGCGCGCGACATCGCACGCTCGCACGGCGGCGACATTGTGCTGTCGGATTCGCCGATGGGCGGCTTGCGCGCGACCGTGCGGGTCCCAGTTTAGATTACGCGGCAACGGTTCCTTCGCCGGCATCGTCGCGGCGGGGACGACGGCGCAGCCGCGTTGGGCACAGGCGCGACGGCACTGACAGGAGATCGTCGAGCATACCCGACCAGCGCTGACCACGCGCGAGTGCGCTGTCGAGCGCCGCCATGGTGCGGGCAAGCCCGGGGTCGGTGTCGTTGAGCCAGGTTCGCAGCACCGAGGCGTAGAGAAGTGCTAGGCCCTGGGCCTGCACCATGCCTTTTGGGCCAGACGCGGGAATGGCGGCGGCAGCCAGCATCCATTGCTGCGATTGCACGGCCAGCCCGTTCAGTGCGAGCGCGAGGCCCGGATTGAATGCGGCCGAGCGTGTGAGCGAGCGCACGGCTTCGCGGTGCGGCGCGTGCGCCTCAAGCCGACGCATGAGCACGTCGAACAGCCGCTCGCGCGGAGGCTCTTGCGCCATGTCGCCGTCGCCACCGCGCAACACGGCGCGATCGACATCCTTCATGTGCGCGGCGAGGATGGCGAGCGCCGAGCTGAACTCGCCACGCAGATCGGCGAGGGAAACTTCAGCACGCTTCGCGATCTCGGCGAGATCGATGCGCTCGATTTGCTTCTCGGCGAGGAGGGCCATGAAGGCCGCGATGATGCGCTCGCGCGGCGGGGTGAAGGAAGCCTGGGTTTCATTGACCATGATCCGACCTCAACATGACGCGACCTCAACATGACGCGACCTCAACGTGACGCGACCTCAACGTGTTCCCTCAGTGATGTAGAACTCCAAGTGGGGCGCCAAAAGGGCTGCCAAGGAGGGATGTGCGCTCAACCGGCGAGCTCACGCGAGCGTCGTGTTGCTGCAAGCACGGCGCGGCTCATGAGCGGCGTCATGCCGTCGGCGGCCATCAGCACGTCGAGCGCGGCCGCGGTGGTGCCGCCTGGCGAGGTCACGTTCCGGCGCAAGGTCGCAGGATCGAGCGGCGAGCGGTTGAGCAGCTCGCCCGAGCCCGAAACGGTCGCGCGCGCAAGCTTGGCGGCAAGCTCCGGCGGCAGGCCTGCGGCCGCGCCCGCGGCGCTCAAGGCCTCGACCAGCAGGAATACGTAGGCCGGCCCGGATCCCGACACGGCCGTGACCGCGTCCATCAGGCTTTCGTCGGTCACCCATTCGACCAGGCCGGTTGCCGCCAGCAAGGTATGCACGAGCGCGCGCTGGCGCTGCGAGACCTTTACGTTCGGCGCCGCGACCGTGATGCCACGGCCGATCGCGGCGGGGGTGTTCGGCATGGCGCGCACGAGCGCGGTGTTCGGCGCGAGTGCGCCCTCCATAAAAGCCAGCGTGCGGCCGGCCATGATCGAGAGCACCACCGTGTCCGGTGCAAGCAGAGGCGCGAGCGTCGGCACCACCGTCGGCGCGGCTTGTGGCTTGACGGCGATGACGATTGCCGAGGTGTCGCGTACATCTTTCAGTGGTGGATTCAGATTTAACCCGCGTGAGGTGAGCGCCGTGATCTCAAGGCTCGGCTGCGGCTCGATCGCCACGACCGATGCCGGGGAAAGACCGAGCGCCAGCCAGCCGTCGAGCATCGCGCCTCCCATCTTGCCGGCCCCGACCAGCACGATGGTCCCGCCAAAATCGGCGAGCGCAGGTGCCCCGGGAGGGGTTGGTGTCGTCATGGCGGTCCCTCGGCAGTTCCCCGTGTTCTCGGCCGCGATGGCGGCCGACCCGGGAATATCACTGGTGCTGGAGACTACCAAACGGAGCAGGCTGAGACCGCTGGTCCCAGTCAGAGGCGGGTGATGACTTTGGATTTGGTCAGGCTGTTTGGGCTATCGGGCCTGGCTATCAGAGGCTTGGCTTAGGCTTGGCTCAGGCTTGGCCCGCGGTCTCAAACATCGCCGCTTCGAGCGCCTCGCGCGCCGATTTGCCGGCCCAGATCACGAACTGGAACGCCGGATAATAACGCTCGCACGCTTCGAGCGCCGTTGCCAGCAGCGACTCGCACTGCCGCCTGGAAGCCTCGACGCCACCGGCCAGCACGAGCGCGTGCCGGAACATCATCAGGCCGTCCTGGCCCCAGAAATCAAAATGTCCGACCCACATCTGCTCGTTGACCAGCGCGGTCAGCAGCTGCACCTCGGCGCGGCAGCGTTCCGGCGTCTTGATCTCGAATGCGCAAGCGAGATGCAGCGCTTCGATGTCGTCCATCCAGGTAAAGGAGACTTGGTAGTCGGTCCACTTGCCGCGCACCAGGATCGTGATCTCGTCCTCGCCGGCACGCTCAAACGACCAGTCATTGGTCGACGCCATGCGCTCGACGACTTCGAGCGGATTTCCTCGATGATCCGTTATTTCAATCAGGGACATCCCTGTCTCCACCTGCCGCCCGATTCACGCAAAGCGCACTCGACCGTGTACGCATGTCGCCTTGTTTTTGAGGACATGATCCCTTGGGAGCTGCTCGTTTACTCCAGGGCGAATCACTTGACTGATCGACTATAGACTCCACGATTCCACGGGAGATAGCCCCATTGAGCCCGTCAAAGGTTAACGACTGGTGGATATCGACGGTCCATCCACAACTTGCTGTTTCGGAAGAGTCACTGCGAAGAAAACTGAACAAACCTCTACAGTGAATCGCGCGACTGTGTGCTCGCTCTGTTTGATAAATGGCGGCTCCGATGTCTGCCGCGACCAGAACGCCGTGCTCACCCGTGCAATGTGGACAACTACAGCGGCAGACGCCTGGCCGATACCGTTTCACGGCAAAGTGTTGGCCAGATAAGTAGGTATCCGGCGCGCGAAGTGGTGTTGAAAGCCTGTGGAGATTGTTTGGAAAGTCTTGAGGATTTCTGCAGGCGTGTTTCGCCAACTGCTTCGCGCCGCGCTGGCCGACTTGTCAGTCGAACAGGCTTGATACTGATTCCTCGGCAGCCGTGCGCGCGATCGCTTCGCCGATCAAAGTCGAAACCGACAGCACCCGAATATTGCGTGCGACCCGTACCGCCTCGGTCGGCTGAATCGAGTCGGTGATCACGAGCTCCTTCAAATTCGACGACGCAATGCGCGCAACCGCGCCGCCCGAGAGTACACCGTGAGTAATATAAGCGAAGACGTCAGTTGCACCCTTCTCGAGCAATGCATCGGCCGCGTTTACGACCGTGCCGCCCGAGTCGATGATATCGTCGACCAGGATGCAGGTGTGGCCTTCGACATCGCCGATCACGTTCATCACTTCGGATTCGCCCGGACGCTCGCGCCGTTTGTCGACAATCGCGAGCGGCGCATTGATCCGCTTGGCAAGCCCACGGGCCCGACCGACTCCGCCCACGTCCGGCGAGACGACCATGACCTTGCCGAGGTCGAAGCGCTCCTTGATGTCGCGCACCATCATGGGGGCGGCGTAGAGGTTGTCGGTCGGAATGTCGAAGAAGCCCTGGATCTGACCCGCATGCAGGTCGAGCGTCATGACGCGATCGGCGCCCGCATTGGTGATCAGGTTGGCGACCAGCTTGGCGGAGATCGGCGTGCGCGGCCCCGGCTTGCGGTCCTGCCGGGCATAGCCGAAGTAGGGGATCACGGCGGTGACCCGTCGCCCCGACGCGCGGCGCAGCGCATCGATGATGATCAGGAGCTCCATCAGGTGGTCGTTCGTCGGGAACGAGGTCGACTGGATCACGAACACGTCGGAACCGCGGACGTTCTCCTGGATCTCGACAAAAATCTCCATGTCGGCGAAGCGCCGGACGACCGCTTTGGTCATCGGGGTCTGCAGGTAGGCCGCAATCGCGTCGGCGAGCGCCGGATTGGAGTTGCCGGCCACCAGCTTGATCGTACCGTTATTGGCCCGCATGGCTCTCTTGTCGGCCACCATCCCCATCTCCGACCGGAGTCCCTCTGCCCGCTTGCGGGGTCCTGATAACAAGGACGCGCCTCCGCTGGCAATATCGGGGGGTATTAATGTCCCGGATTTTTCTGGGCAGGTTGCCCGCTGGTAATGGGCCAAAACTGTGCAAAGGCGGGTATTCAGGGCTGCTTTGCGACCGTCGAGCCACAGTTCCCTGGCGCCCACTCAACCGACAAGTGCGATGGCGTTGAGGTGCCTCCCGTAGTCGGGCTCGCCCCGATGGACCGAGCGGCGATAGCTGAAGAAGGTCTCCGGCTCGGCGTAGGTGCAACGGTCGAGGTCGTCGATGCGGCCGATGCCGGCCCGTGCAAGCCGCGCCGCGATGTAGCCGCCGAGATCGAACAGAGAGTGGCCGGCCCGTGGCGCGCTCTGGAAGAAGCGCTCGTTGCTGGAATCGTCGTCGGCGAACTGTGCGACGAACTCCGGCCCGACCTCATAGTTTTGCCGCCGGATCATCGGGCCGAGCGCGGCCACGATGTGGGAGCGGTCGGCGCCGCACTGCTCCATCGCAGCGATGGTCGCTTCCGCGACACCGGAGAGCGCGCCGCGCCAGCCAGCATGTGCGGCGCCAATCACGCCGGCCTCGGCGTCGGCGAACAGGATCGGACCGCAATCGGCCGTACTGACTGCGATCGCGAGCCCTGACGCGCGCGTGACGATGGCGTCGGCCTTCGGACGCGCGTTTGCGTCCCAGGGCGCATCGACGGTGACCACAGCGGGTGAATGGATCTGATAGGCCGAGATCAGGCGCTCAGGCGAAACGCCGACGGCGGCCGCCATGCGGGCGCGGTTCTCGGCAACGTGTGCAGGCGCATCGTTGGAGCCGACGCCGCCGTTGAGACTTTCATAGCAGCCCCGGGACACGCCACCCGCGCGCGTGAAGAAGCCGTGCCGGATTCCGGCGAGCGCGCTCAGAACGGATGATTGGAGCATGGTGCCAGAGTATTCATGAGGATTTGAATCTGAGAACGGATCAGAGCGCCGGCAGTGCGCCGAGCTTGGGATGCGCGAAACCAATCACCTTGAACAGCCGCCCCATGCCGGTGCGGGCTGTGCTGGTGAGGCGTTCGAGCGCCGCGTCGATGTCGGCGATCTTCGATGGCGGTACAGCTTTACGCAAGGTCGCAGCGCGGCTGTCGATGCCAAGATTGTGCAGGAACGCGGCTTGCTCGATCGGGCCGAAAACGCGCGCGCCCATGCTTTCAGCGGCCTGCGCCAGCGCCTGAAAATCGACGTGTGAAGTCAGGTCGACGGTGCCTGGCGCCTCCAGCGGGTTGGCGTGGGTGTGTTGGCCGACCGCTTGGAGCGTGTCGCCAGTCGCGCTTTCGGTATGACCGTAGTCAATCACCAGCGCAGCGCCCGGCGTGCGTGCCACCCGGCGGCCGAGCTCGAGCGCGATCGTGTCGGCGCGCCACTCGAAAATTTCACCGATCTCGGCATCGCGTAGTGCCTTCGGCAGCATCTGCTCAAACAGCGGGATCGGATCGCGCGCATTGCTGAACTGCAGCCGACCCTGCTGATCCAGCTTGATCACGCGCTCGTGCCAGCCGTCGACGCACATTACGGCTTGCTGCACCGGCAAGGCGTCAAAGAACTCGTTGGCCAGGATGATCGATGGGCCATCCGGAACCTCATCGAGTCTCTTGTGCCACTCGACCGGCACATTGCTGCTCGAGATGGCGCGGCGCTGCCGCTCCTCCAGCATCGGGCTGACCTCGACGAAATGGAGGTGCAACGCCTTGCGGAACTCGGGTATTGCATAGGCGGTCCGCAGGATGTCGAGCATCATGGTGCCGCGCCCGGGCCCGAGCTCGATCAGCCGCACTGAGTCCGGCTCGCCCATCAGCTTCCAAACTGCCATGCTCCACAGTCCGAGCAGCTCGCCGAACATCTGGCTGATCTCGGGCGCGGTGATGAAATCGCCGCGCGCGCCGAGCGGGTCGCGATTCATGTAGTAGCCATGTTTGGGATCGGTCAGGCAGAGGGCCATGTATTGTCCAACCGGCATCGGGCCCGCGCCGGTGATGCGGCGACGTATTTCGGTTTCCAGCGCTTGCGGGTCGTCGGTCATCAGGTCGCCTGCGCGGGCCTCGCCCTGCGCGCCACCCACAGGAATGCGATCCCAGCCAGCATCAGCGGCAGCGATAGCAGCATCCCCATGGTTGCCCACCCCCAATAGAAGTCGAGCTGCACGTCGGGCTGGCGAAAGAACTCGCAGATGAAACGCGCGATCCCGTAGCCGAGTGCAAACACGCCGATGATGGTGCCAGGCCGCTTGAGCGCGCCGGCACGGATCAGCAATCCCAGCACGACGAGCAGCACGAGGCCCTCGAGCGTAGCTTCATAGAGTTGGCTTGGATGGCGCGGCATCGTGCCGGCGGGACAGCGACCGTCGGCGGCCATGATTCGCTCATTGCAGAACACGACTGCCCATGGCACGTCGGTGACGCGGCCCCAGAGCTCGGCATTGATGAAGTTGGCGAGCCGTCCGAGGAACAGGCCGATCGGGGCGACCGCACAGGTAATGTCGCCGAGCGAGAGCCAGGGAATCCCGCGTCGCCAGGCGAACAGCACCACGGCGGCGACACAGCCGAGAAAGCCACCGTGGAACGACATGCCGCCCTTCCAGAGCTGCACGATCTCGGCCGGATGCTCGATGAAATAGGGTGCGTTGTAGAACAGCACATAGCCGATGCGGCCGCCCAGGATGATGCCGAGCGTCACCCACAGGATGAAGTCGTCATAGTCAGTGACGGTCAGCGGCGCCTTTCCGCCCCACAGCGCGTCCGAGCGCACGATCGCGCGTGCATAGAACCAGCCGCCCAGGATACCGACGATATAGGCGAGGGCGTACCAGCGGATGGCAAAGGGTCCGAGGCTGATGAGCACCGGGTCGATGTTGGGAAACGGAATGACGTTGAGTGGCATCGGAATCGTGACTGGGTTCGACGTGCGTGATGCAGGCAGGGCGCGCGAGCGAAGTCAAGCGGTCGACTATGGCTGTTCCATGCTTTGCTTCTAGCTCCTGCTGCCCTGTAGATCGAGGCTTGCCTTCCCGGACAGGCGTCCCCATTCTTGGATCAGCAACCAGCGGTTTCCGGGAGCCTGCCCATGACCCAGACCAGCAACCGTTTCTTCGACGAGGTCGCCCGCCTGATGAACGATGCCGCCGGCGTCGCGCAGGGTATCAAGCGCGAGGTCGACACCATGTTCAAGACGCAGGCGGAGAAGTGGCTGCGCGACCTCGACCTGGTCAAGCGCGAGGAGTTCGAGGCGGTCAAGGACATGGCCCGGCTCGCGCGCGAGGAAAGCGAAGTGCTGCGGACCCGCATCGCCGCGTTGGAGGCGAAGCTTGGTGCCGCTCCGTCGGCATCGCCACCAACGCCCCCGCCTTCGCCCAGCGATCCGACCTCGCCGGCGGCCTGACGGG
>Ga0066903_100005287_pt1 | contig 11167 bp, 10 predicted proteins | sample PanSoiMetaGPlot1_FD_67491 | JGI IMG/M metagenome (GOLD analysis project Ga0066903, IMG submission 67491) | Tropical forest soil microbial communities from Panama analyzed to predict greenhouse gas emissions - Panama Soil - Plot 1 (version 2) | ecosystem: Environmental > Terrestrial > Soil >...
GCGATGACGATGCCGTTCGAGGTGCGAAATGTAGCGGAGCTGAAAGGGCTGGTGCCGGGTGCGATCGTCTCGTTCACCCTCGTCGTCGAGAAGACGTCGGCACATATCGAGCGTGTGCAGGTGGTGCGCTACGAGAGCGTCGAGCAAGATCCGATTACTGCGCGGCGTCTGCGCCTGCTGCAAGACATGTCTCGCGATCCGACGAAGCTGCGTGCTGTCGGTGAAGCCGCACCGGATTTCACGCTCATGGATCAGGGGCGAGCGTCCATCGCTCTCTCACAGTTCCGCGGAAAAGTGGTCGCCCTGAATTTCATCTACACAAGCTGCGTCCTGCCGCAGTTCTGCTACCGTTTGTCGAATTACTTCGGCGTGGTGCAGCAGCGGTTCAAGCAGCGCATGGGCCGCGATCTCGTGCTGCTGACTGTGACGTTCGACCCTGCGCGCGACACGCCGGAGCGCCTGGCGGAGTACTCACGCCAATGGAACGCCGACCCGGCATCGTGGCACTTCCTCACTGGCGCCGCCGACGATGTGCAGCGAGTGTGCCGGCTGTATGGCGTCGACGCGTTCCCGGACGAAGGGTTGATTAGCCACTCGACCCGCACGGTCGTGATCGATCGCCGCGGGGCGCTTGCCGCAACTATCGAGGGCAATCAATACACCGCCGCGCAGCTGGGAGATTTGGTCGACACCGTGCTGCGGCGCTGAGCGCCCTCCGGAAGAGCCGTGGGCGTTTTTTGTCGTGTTACTGTGGGACCCCGAAATGACTCCGCGATTCGCGTTTATCGCCGGCGTCGCCGCCACTGTCGCGCTTGGGCCGTCGCCGGCCGGCGCTCAGTTCGAGACGTTTGTGCAAGGCGTTCGCGACGTCGCCGTGGCGATCAATCACGCTGAGCCCCCGCGATCGAATGAGATTCGCGCGGCTACCGACCGAATGGCCACAGGGCTTGCCGAGTGGGATCGCCGCATCGGCACGCTCGAAGCCCGCGTCAAGCAGGCTGGCGGCGCCGACGCGTATCCGCTGCATGTGGAGCTCGGCGTCGCGTACCGCACGCGCGGACGGATCGACGACGCGCTGCGGGAATTCGACGCAGCTTCGGCGTTGCGGCCGCCGTCTTCCGACCTGCAGGTATTGCGAGCGCTCACGCTCGACGCGGCCGGACGGCTGGCTGACGCGGCTACAGCGTTTCAGCTGGCCTGGACGCTGGATCCCGACAATCCGGTGAAGACGTATTACGCCGCCACGACGAAGGCGCCTGGCGACACGGCCGTACGCGATCGAGCACGAGCGGCGATGACCGACCACTATCGTCACTTCGATGCTGCGGCCCCGAGGCGGGAGATGCCGACGCCTCCATTCGCCACGCTCGCGGCGATCCCCGACAATCTGTCGCGAAGTCCGATCGTGGCCGACGGCGCGACCGCGAAAGGCATCGCGCTGCTGATTGCAGAGAAGTACTCCGACGCTGTCGCGACGCTTGCGCGTGCGGATCCCAGGTCGCGGCTGAACACCGGCGACTCACCAGCCGGCCGCTTCGCCAGGGCACAACGCGATGAAGCCGGAAATCGCGTGGCCGACGCCCGCCGCGAATACCAAGCCTCGCTCGCCGGTGCGCTCGCCGGGCGAAGTCCAATTCTCGTCGCCATCGGACGGCTCGCACAGGTCGAAGGCGATCTGACGGGAGCGATCGACGCATTCACTCAGGCCATCCGGCTGAATCCGAACGACGCGAACGTCCGGAAGGAGTTCGCCGCGACGTACGTTGCTGCGGCGCGTCCAGACGACGCGTTCTGCGAGCTGGCCGCCGCGCTGCTGATCGATCCGCGGGACGCGCACGCGCATTCGGCCGTCGGCCAGCTGTACCTCGACACGGGACGCACAGCGGACGCTGTGGCCGCCTTTCGCCGCGCGCTCGAGTTGATGCCGTCGGCGTTCGAAGTCCGGTACGCGCTTGCCACTGCCCTATCGAGAACCGGCGACACCGCGGAAGCGGCGCGTCAGTTCGACGCGTACGAGCGGCAACGACGAGCCGCGCTCGAGCAGCGCCGCCGCGACCTCGACGAGGCCGAACGGGAAGAACGGGAACGGGCTCGCGGACGGTGAAGTCCCTTGTCACCGCGCTTGCGGCGGCAGCGGTGGCCGTCGTCACGCTCGCCGGCGCGGACGCGCCGCTCCCCCAGTTCGTCGACATCGCCCGTCAGGCCGGCATCGTCTTTCATCACACGAACGGCGCGAGCGCAGACAAGTATCTTCAGGAGACGATGGGGTCGGGCGCGGTCTTCTTCGACTACGACGGCGACGGGTGGATCGACGTCTTCCTCGTGGACAGCGGCTCGATGGCCGACGCCGCCGTCGATCGCCGCGCCAAGCATCGTCTGTTCCACAATCGCGGCCCTTCGGCAGGCACAGGGCAAGCACCGCGGTTCGAGGACGTCACGGATCGATCGGGGATTCAGCACCGCGCGTACGGCATGGGCGCGTGCGCAGGCGACTACGACGGCGATGGCCATCCGGATCTCTACATCACCGGCTACGGATCCAACACGCTGTATCGAAATCGCGGCGACGGCACGTTCGTCGACGTCACCGCGGCGGCGCACGTCGGCGATTCTGGCTGGAGCACCGGATGCGCGTTCGCGGATCTGGATGGCGACGGCGATCTGGATCTGTTCGTCACACACTACGTCGCCGCGGATCGCGCGCACAATCCGTACTGCACCACCAACCGCGGCGGGCCCCGCGCATACTGCCATCCGCTGAAGTACGAGCCCCTGTCGAGCACGGTGTACCGCAACGACGGAAACGGCGTTTTCACCGACGTCAGCGCGTCATCGGACGTCGGCGCCCTGCGCGCCAACGGCCTTGGCGTCGTCATCACCGACTACGACAACGACGGACGGCCGGACGTGTTCGTCGCCAACGACACGATGCCGAATTTTCTCTTCCACAACGAAGGCGGCCTGCGGTTCAGAGAGACAGGGCTCGTCTCCGGTTTCGCCGTGGCGGCCGACGGCAAGGCGCGCGCGGGCATGGGCATCGATACCGGGGACTACGACGGCGATGGCCGGCTCGACGTCGTGGTCACGAATCTCGACTTCGAGATGCACACGCTCGACCGCGGACTCGATCGCGGGCTGTTCGCGTATGCCACGCCGGAGAGCGGCATCGGGTTTCCGACGCTGCCGTTCGTCGGCTTCGGCGTCGCGTTCTTTGACGAGGACAACGACGGACAGCTGGACATCGCCATTGCCAACGGCCACATTCTCGACAACGCGCCGCTGTTTCGCGCCGGATCGACGTACATGCAGCGCAAGCTGCTGTTTCGCAACACGACCGGCCGCCGCTTTGTCGACGTCGGCCGGAGTTCGGGTCCGGCATTCGCCAACGAGCGCGTCAGCCGTGGGCTCGCCGTCGGAGACATCGACAACGACGGCGACCTCGATCTGCTCGTCTCGAACAACGGCCAGGACGCCGAGCTGCTGCGCAATGACGGCGGCAGCCGGTCGAACGCGATCGTCGTGCGGCTGCGCGGCCGCGCGCCCAACACCGACGCCATCGGCGCCCGCGTCCACATCACCAGCGGTTCGCGCAGCCAATTCCGCGACGTCAAGGCGGGGTCGAGTTATCTGAGCCAGAACGACTTGCGCGCACACTTCGGGCTCGGCTCGTCGACTCGGGCGGATCGCGTAGACGTGAAATGGCCCTCTGGCCGGACCGAGACCTTCTCCGACGTCGCCGCGAATCAGATCGTCACGATCGAGGAAGGCAAAGGCATCGTGGCGCGACAGCCGTTTGCACGGTAGAACGGTCGCACGTTCACGACGTTCGACGCAGAGCGCGCAAAGCACGCAGAGACTCGACTCCCTACCGCGAAGGCCAGGAGGACGCGTTTAACGTCGTCTCCGAGAAGCCGACTATCATGAAGCGCGAACGCATGAGTTGCTCTCTCTTCGACTTGTCGGGTCGCGTCGCGGTCGTCGTCGGCGGCACGAGCGGCATCGGAAAGGCGATGGCGCTCGGCATCGCGGCAGCCGGTGCAGATGTCGTGGCCACGGGCAGGCGCGACACGTTGGTGACGCAAGTCGCACAGGAGATCGAAGCGTACGGGCGACGGACGATCCGTCAGACCTGCGACGTCGCCGACGCCGAATCGCTCGCGGCCGTCCGCGACCGGTGCCTGGGCGAGCTTGGCCGGGTCGACATCCTGATCTGCGCCGCAGGCGTCACCCTGCGTACTCCGACGCTCGAGATGACCGACGGTGACTGGCAGCGCATCATCGACACGAATCTGACAGGCACGCTTCGCGCGTGCCGTGTGTTTGCCGAGCCGATGCTCATGCAAGGCGACGGGCGCATCGTCACCATTGCGTCGCTGTCGTCGTTTCTCGGCTTCTACGAAGTGGCCGCGTATACCGCCAGCAAGTCGGCCGTCGCCGGGCTGACGCGCGCCCTTGCCGTTGAATGGGCGCCGCGCGGCGTTCGCGTCAACGCCGTCGTGCCCGGCGTGTTCGCGACCGATCTCAATCGCGAGCTGCTCGACTCGCCGCGAGGACAGGAGCTCATCGTCAGGACGCCGATGAAACGCTTCGGCCGCCTCGACGAGCTCGTCGGCGCAGCGGTGTTCCTCGCCTCCGACGCCTCCAATTTCGTCACCGGTCAGCACGTCGTCGTCGACGGCGGATTCCTGGCGAGCGGCGTGAATCAGTGATTGGCGAGACCTCTGCGACCTCTGCGTTGAACGTGGTGACCGATCCGAAGCTACCAGCTGTGGACGGTACCGTCGAGCAGGCGCGCGGTCGGCAGGTACGCCGGCTTGTAGGAAAACGTCGCGGCCAGCGTCTCGTCGATCTCGACACCGAGGCCCGGTGCCTCGCCGGGATGCATCAATCCGTCTGCAAAGCGATAGGCATGCGGGAACACGCGATCGGTGTCGTCGCTGTGCCGCATGTATTCCTGGATGCCGAAGTTGTGCACGCTCAAATCGAAGTGCAGCGCAGCAGCCAGGCACACCGGGCTCAAGTCGGTCGCGCCGTGCGATCCGGTTCGCACCTGATAGAGCTCCGCGAGGCTCGCGATCTTCCGCAGATGGCTCAGCCCGCCGGCGTGGACGACGGTGGTGCGGATGTAGTCGATGAGCTGCTCCTGAATCAGCTCGCGGCAATCGTGAATGGAATTGAACACCTCACCGACAGCGAGGGGCGTCGTGGTGTGCTGGCGGATCAGGCGAAAGCTCTCCTGATTCTCCGCTGGCGTGGGGTCCTCCATCCAGAACAGCCGGTACGGTTCGAGCATTCGGCCGAGGCGTGCAGCTTCGATCGGCGTCAACCGGTGGTGGACGTCGTGCAGCAGATGTAGATCGAATCCAAACTGCTCGCGCAGGCGTGCAAACAGCGGCGCGACGCTGTCGATGTAGCGTTCGCTGCTCCACGCGGTTTCAGGCGCACGGCCGGCTTCAGCCGGTTCATAGACATCGCCTTTTCCGACTCCGTACGTCTTTGCCAAACCCGGAACGCTGCACTGCGCGCGAATGGCCTTGTAGCCGTGACTCGCGTACCGGGCGACAGCCACACACGTCTCCTCGATGGTCTCGCCGCTCGCATGGCCGTACACCATCACGCCGTCGCGCGACGCGCCGCCGAGCAACTGGTACACCGGCGTGTTGAGTGTCTTGCCCTTGATGTCCCACAGGGCGGTGTCGACTGCGGCAATCGCGCTCATCGTCACCGGACCGCGCCGCCAATACGCGCCTTTATAGAGGTACTGCCAGATGTCTTCGATGCGGCGGGCGTCGCGGCCAACGACCAGCGGCACGACGTGATCGCTCAGGTAACTGGCGACCGCAAGCTCGCGTCCGTTCAGGGTCGCGTCGCCGAGGCCGTAGACGCCGTCCTCGGTCTCGAGCTTCAACGTGACGAAGTTCCGTCCCGGACAGCAAACGATGACTTTACCGCCGACGATTTTCATGACGCCGCTCGCGCGATGGTCATCGCTGTGCGCGCGCCGCCGCGACATTCGCGACAAGCCGTTGCGCGCCGCTCGTGATGACGTCGAACCGGCGATCGGCGATGGCGCGCGCGTCGAGCAGCGCCGACCCGATGCCGACCGCGACCGCACCCGCCCGAATCCAGTCACCTGCGTTCTCGATGGACACGCCGCCGGTCGGCATCAGCTTCAGCTGCGGCAGCGGCGCACGGATGTCCTTGAAAAACGTCGGCCCGAGCGCAGTGGCGGGGAACACTTTGACGACGTCGGCACCGGCGGTCCAGGCGTCGAAGATTTCCGTCGGGCTGAAACAGCCGGGCATGACCGTGACATCCGCGTCATGGCACTCGTCGATGACTTGTCGACTGAGAACAGGACTGACTACGAACTGCGCTCCGGCCGCGATCACGCGCTTGGCTGTCGGCGCGTCGAGCACCGTGCCCGCGCCAACGAGAAATCCTGCCGGCAGTTGCGGAGCGATCTCCGCGATGAGTTCCACGGCGCCCGGCACGGTCATCGTCACTTCGAGCGCTCTGACACCGCCCGCGGCGAGCGCGTCGATCGTCCCTCGCAGTGCGCCGGCGTCTTTCAGCCTGATGACTGCGACGACACCAAGGCGTTCGATGGCGTCGACGACGTCGGCACGAGGCGAGCGAGTCAGATTCGTCATGTCGACGCGTATTCTATGCTGGCTACCGCAACAGACCGCCGACAGTGGTCCGGCCGGTGCCGCTGCAGCCCTCTGCGCCGTACCGTATGAACTTCTGAATCCGCTTTCCCGTGTCGACCTCCGCTGTGTAGATGTCACCGCGGGAGTCGACGCTCACTTGGTGCAGCCAGTGAAATTCGCCCGCCTCACGACCACTGCGTCCGAGGCGGCCTAATTCCTCGAGCGTGTCGCGCTTCAGCAGATAGATCGTCATGTTCGAGTTGTCGCCGACGTACAGACAGGACTGCTGGGGATCGGTCGAGAAGTTGATGGCGACCGCCGACCCTGGCAGCCCGTTCGTCCTGACAGCAACCGGCTTCTCGGCGACGAACGCGCACTTGCCCGGCTCGCCTGAAGGATTCGCGCACGGTTTTCCAAGATTGGGATCGCGGCTGTTGAATACCTGAATCCGGTTGTTGCCGCGGTCGCAGACGTAGAGCAGGCCGTCTTTGCTGATTTTCGCGCAGTGCACCGGATTGCGGAAGAACGTCGGCTTCATATTGCCTTTCGTGAAGTCGTTCATCCAGTTGCCGGCATCGGCCGCTGCCTTGTCGTCGATCGGGTTGTTGCCGTACGCACCGAAGTGTCCGAGGTACTTGCCTGTTCCCGCGTCGACGATCGCGACGCGCCGGTTGCCGTAGCCGTCCGACACGTACATGCGGTTGGTCACGGGATCGACGGTGATGTCGGCGGGCCGGTGAAACAGCGGCGTGCCGTTGCGGCCGCCGTCCTTGTTGTTGCTGTCGGGGCCCTTGCCTCCCGGGCCGCCGATCATCATCACGAACTTCCCGTCTTTCGTGAACTTGAGGATCATCCCGTCCGAGCCGTTGCTCGACGACCACGCGGATCCATTGGGCTTGTCGTTGAAGTCGCTACCGCCGAGATACACGAAGCCGTTGTGATCGACGAAGATGCCATGCTCGGTCGCCGGCCACACGCAGCCCTGCTCCATCTTGCATTTGTCGGGATCGGCCGGACCGCCCCACGCGCGCAGGAGCTTCCCGTTCGCGTCGAATTCGAGCACCGACGGCGCCGGCACACAGCAATCGCCGAGCACACCATACGGACGTGCGTGTCCCATCACGTCGACCGGCTTGCCGTCTTTCGCTTTGTGCGTCGAGTCGGTCAGCGCCGCTTCGTCGTCGGTCAACGATCGCGGACGCTGAAACACCCAGACGTGATCGTCAGGTGCGACATACAACCCGCCGACCTGTCCGAGAATCCAGTTGTTCGGCAGCTTCTGCGGCCAGCCGGCGTCTGCGATGAACCCTGGAACTTTCGCCGTCGAGGGCACGGCGTAGACGCCCGAACGCTCCGCCAGGCGTTCGAGAATGCCGGTCGCCGCGAGTTGCCTGGCGTCGGGCTTCGGCGCCTGCGCGCTGATCGACGTCGCGGCAAGACATGCCCCGAGCACCGCGTTTGAAACCATCCGTTTCGTTGTCATCACACACCTGCCATTAGTCGGCTTGCAGTTCGCGTACTGGCCTGACTTCGATCCCGCCGACGCGCGCCGGAGGAATTTTCGCGGCGAGCGCGATCGCTTCGTCCCAGTCCTTCGCGTCGATCAGATAGAAGCCCGCGACGAGTTCTTTCGCTTCGGTATAGGGACCGTCGGTCACGTTCACGCGGCCATCGCGGACTCTGATCGTTCTCGCTGCCCGGGCCGGCTCTAGTGCCTCGGCCGCGATGTAGTGACCACCGGCTTTGAGCATTGTTCCGTTCGCCACGCACTCGCTGTCCGAGACGGACGCGAGTGCAGGCTCTTCCGCATAAACAAGACAGACGTATTTCATACGTGCATATACTCTGCTAAAGCCGCCGTCCGGAGGAAGCCCGCTCGTGACCGCACGCACTCCTGTCGCCGTCGTGACCGGCGCAAATCGAGGCATCGGCTTCGAGGTCTGCCGCCAGCTCGCCGGCAAAGGCTTCATCGTCTTGCTGGCGTCGCGCGACATCGGGAACGGCCTCGCCGCCGCGAAGAAGTTGTCCAGTGCTGTCGTGGCCGTCGAGCTCGACGTCTCGAATCCCGATCACCCATCGCGCGTCGTCAGCGAGATCAAGATGCAGTACGGCCGCATCGACGTGCTGGTGAACAACGCCGGCGTGCACTACGACTCGGACGAGACGGCGATCACCGCCGACTGGCGCGTCGTTCGAGAAGCGTTCGAGGTGAATTTCTTCGGCGCCTGGCGAATGGCGCAGGCTATCGCGCCGCTGATGCGCGCCGCGCGTCACGGCCGCATCGTCAACGTCTCGTCGCAGGCCGGCTCGCTGACGACGATGCGAGGCGGGACGCCGGCGTACTCGACGTCGAAGGCTGCGCTCAATGCGCTGACGCGAGTGCTGGCGGGAGATCTGGCCGGCACGGGCGTCCTCGTCAACGCCGTCTGTCCAGGCTGGGTCGCCACCGACATGGGCGGCGCCGGCGGGCGTCCGGTCGCCGAAGGCGCCGCTGGCATCGTCTGGGCCGCGACGCTGCCCGACGACGGACCGACCGGAGGATTCTTTCGGGATGGAAAACCGTTGGCCTGGTGAAACACGTAGTCAGGACGGGTCTATAACGGGTCATGACGAATCGGAACGGGTCGATCACGAGTCGGGACGGGTCATCACGCGTCGGAACGAGTCGATCACGAGTCGGGACGGGTCGGCCGCGAGTCGAGCGGCGCACGAGTCGCCGTGCCTGACCCGCGCAGACCCGTAGCGATCCATCGACTCGTATTGACTCGCCATGACTCGTATCGACTCGTGAGTGACTCGTGACGACCTAAAACGAGTACTCGAACCCGATCAGCGGCGTAATCTTGTCGCGGACGCCGTTGCTGTCGATCGAAAAGAGCACGTTCGCGTCGACGAGCAACCGGCCGAACACATTCACCTTCGCGCCGATCGATCCGCTCAGCTCCTGAAACGAATCGCGGAAGAACGTGACGTTCGGAAAGACCGACGTCCCGTCGAGGGCGTGGAAGTCTTCCTGCCGGAGACGTTCCGCGTTGATGATGTAGCGGCCGAGCAGATCAAGCGCGAGCGTGAAGTGCGAATTGACGGCGATGTCGGCGCCGGCGGCGTATTGCGCCTGGTCGGGAAAGTTCCCCGATGTCCCTGTCGACGGATTGCCTGCGAGGACGCTCGAGCCGTTCCATTGATAGCTGAGGTTCAGGTGCGGCGACACCGTCTGGAATGTCGTCGAGAAAATCGCGAACGGCTGAATCGCCGTCGTGCCCGTGCCGAGCAGATTCATCTCGTCGCCGGTCGGCAACCGAACGTCGACACCGGTAGAAAACCCGCGTGAGCCGTGACTCGCAACCTCCCCTTTCAGCCGCACTGTGACGTCGCCGATGCCGCTGGCGCTTCCCGACGCAGTAAAAATCCGGCGGTTGCCGATGGTTTCTCCGTCCGACAGCCGGAAGAAATGCGTCAGCGGATTCGTCGTGCCGAGCCGCTGAATCGTGGCGTCCGACACCACCGTGAGGTTGTTCGAAAGAATCGGCACGGCAATCGACACGTCGAAGTGATCGGTCACGCCCAACGTGACAAACGTCGTGAACTGATTGACGGTCGCGGCAATCGAGTTGACGGTCGTCACGACGTCCTGCCGGCCGCCGAGCAGCTGCGCGTTGTCGTGAGTGAACACTGCAGGCACTTTGTTCAAATCGAGTCCCTCGACGGTGTCGAAGCTGAAATGCTGCGTCGCGAAACCGAACGACACGTGCTTGGCGCCGATCGTCTCGGCCCGCTCAGCGAGAATCGGCCCGAAGCTCTGCGTCGTCCGTTGAAACACACCGAGACTCGAATCGAACCGATATGTGAACCCGGAGGCCGGCGACGGCAACGGCACGTTGACGATCTGATTCACCAACGCCGTGCTGAACTGGCTGAAGTCGAACTGGAACGAGCTGTTGAAATGGGCCGTGTGCGGCTGCTCGCCGGGCAGTGTCGCTTCGCTGTCGACGACCAGGCCATTGGGACCGAAGAGACCGGTGAACAGCGTGGCGAGGTTCTTCACCGGCGCGTACAGGTTGTAGGGCTGCTGCGCGACCGCTGCGGAGGCGACGGCGAGCATGCACACGGCCATGGCCAGACGTTTTCTCACAAGCGTCTCCGTTTGTCGTCGGCGTTGTCGTCGTGGCGCGGTGTCAGCGGCCGATTTCGCTGATGACCCATCCGGCGCCGGACCGGATCAACGTCATCGTCTGTTGGCTGTCGGATGTCTGGGCGCGTCCGCCCGCGGTGAGCGTATCACGCCGGCGCACCTTGACGAGCGCGCTGGACGCGCGATGTTCGATCGACTGGACGGTGATATCGACCTTTTGCGAGGCGACGGCGTCGAAGCTGTCCTGAAGCCGACGCTGTTCCGCGCCGGACAGATTCGGCTTCACCGCGCGAAAAGCGTTGATGTCCTTCGACTCGATCGCGCGCGCGTACGACGCGATCACGCGGCGGATCACGGTGTCATCGTCGTCTGTCGCGGGCGC
>Ga0066903_100005288_pt1 | contig 11166 bp, 12 predicted proteins | sample PanSoiMetaGPlot1_FD_67491 | JGI IMG/M metagenome (GOLD analysis project Ga0066903, IMG submission 67491) | Tropical forest soil microbial communities from Panama analyzed to predict greenhouse gas emissions - Panama Soil - Plot 1 (version 2) | ecosystem: Environmental > Terrestrial > Soil >...
ATGATGGGCGGCACGTTCGCCGGCCACCCCTGGCATGAAAAGGTGCCCGTCAAGAACGTCGAGCCCAAGCACGTGCTCAATGCCGCCTTCGACGGCAAGGATTTCGAGATCACCGACGAAATCTACCAGTTCACGCCCGACACGGCTCAACCGACCGAACGGAAATTTCTCCTGGCACTAGACGTGGAGAAGATGAAGAACGCGGAACGGGGTAATCGCAAGAAGGAAGGGCCGTACCCCGTGAGCTGGGTCGGCACCTACGACAAGGGCCGTACGTTCTACTGCTCGCTGGGCCACCGGCAGGAGATATTCTGGAACCCGGCAATCCTGAGGCACTACCTGGCGGGAATTCAGTACGTCCTCGGCGACCTGGAAGCGGACGCGACGCCCACGGCGACAAAGTAGGAATTTGCGTCACCCTCGCTGGTTCATGCGTGACGCAGCAGTCGGCGGGTCGCCCACCACTCCCACAGGTTGATGCACCCGAGAAGCGCGACGAGGCCAAGCACGATCAAGGCGGCGACGAGCGCGCCCGCGCTGGAAAAGACGCGAGAGACCTGGCCCTCAACCAAGAAGTTGGCTGAATCGGCGCGGCAATAACGGACGACGACTGGCTCCCCAACTCGCAGTTGGCCGTATGTCTCCTGGCGGACACACACTTCCCGCTCGACGATGCTCGCTCCCGAGTCGGTCTGAACCGGATACTCACAAAGCAGGTGATAGGTCCTGCCCTTTCTGCCGGTGGCCCAAAGCTTCAAGACCTGTCCCTCGACGACCACGGGGTCTTGCTCCAATGCGAGGAAGTCGGCGCGACACTTGCAGGAGTACCAGGCGCCGATCAGGGACAGACCCACCAGGAATAAGCCCAACAAGAGTTCGCTGCGCGACGCGATTAGACCATGCTTCACGATGAACGGCGCCGAGTTGCCCGCATTGTAGCGACGGCTTGCGATGAAGAGCTGGTAGCGAACGGTGGTTGCCACGGTCGGCGCCTCGCAAGACATTCATGCACGACCGGCGGGCAGTCGCGCTCCCTCGAACAAGCATAGCACTCGCCGTGGCGGCCATGTCGGCCGCCGGGTGCCTCGGCGACTGGGGCCGCGGTTTTCATAAAGTTTTCCTTCCATTCGGCTCGCGAAGCGGTACGCTCGGTATGCCCCGCGCAAAACTCCGTCGAACGAATTCTCATAATTTCCGGGAGTAAACCGCATGACCTCTCCACGCCACGGCATTTCGCGTCGTACGTTCATTTCCACCGCCGCCGCGGCTGCCGTGCCAGTGATCGTGCCTCGGTCCGTCCTGGGCGACGATAAGAAGCCGGCCCCGAGCGAACGACTCACGCTCGGCTTCATCGGCATGGGCTATCAAATGGGCGGCCACCTGAACTACTTCCTAGGCCAGAAGGAAACGCAGGTCTTGGCCGTCTGCGAAGTGGACAAGACCCGCCGCGAGCACGCGAAGAAGACCGTCGAAGACCGCTACGGCAAGGACCAGAAAAACGGCCAGTACAAGGGTTGCGCAGCCTACGTCGATTTCCACGAACTGGTGGCGCGGAAAGATATCGACGCCGTCGTCATCGCCACTCCGGACCACTGGCACGCCATTCCAGCCCTCGAGGCGCTGAAGGCCGGAAAGGACGTTTATTGCGAAAAACCGCTTACGCTGACCATCCTCGAAGCCAAGGCGTTGATCGATGCCACGCGGAAGTACGACCGCGTCTTCCAGACCGGTAGCCAGCAGCGCTCGGAGAAGGGCTTCCGCAAGGCCTGCGAATTGGTCCGCAGCGGCAAGATTGGCAAGGTAAAGACTGTCTACGTCAACGTCGGCGGGCCGAGCAAACCGTGCGACCTGCCCGAAGAAAAAGAGGAGCCGGGACTCGACTGGGACCGATGGCTCGGGCCCGCCCCGAAGCGGCCGTACAACCCGATCCTCAGCCCGCGCGGCGTCCACAAGCACTTCCCCAACTGGCGGAATTACCGCGAATACAGCGGCGGCATGATGACCGACTGGGGCGCTCACCACTTCGACATCGCCCAGTGGGGCCTCGGCATGGACGAGAGCGGCCCGGTGGAGATCATCCCGCCGGCAGATCCAAAGGCGGAGAAGGGCGTCAAGTACGTTTACGCCAACGGCGTCGAGGTCATCCACGCCGACAAGGACGACACGGGGAAGAACGTCAACGGCGTTACCTTCGTCGGCTCGACCGGCCGCGTTTACGTCAACCGCGGTTTCCTGGCCAGCGACCCGGCCGACCTGCACGGGCAAGAGCTGGGCCCCAAAGACGTGCACCTCTACGAATCACCCGGCCACCAGAAAGATTGGCTCAACTGCGTCAAGGCGCGCAAGCGGCCGATCTGCGACGTTGAAATCGGAGCGCGATCGGTAACCGTTTGCCACCTCGGCAACCTCGCCTACTGGAACCACCGCAAGCTGCGCTGGGATCCGAAGGAATGGCGCTTCGTCAACGATGCGGAAGCCGACAAGTGGCTCGACCGCGAGCGCCGTGACGGCTTTACGCTGCCAAAGGTGTAGTCTGCGGACTGAACTCTTGCTCTTTCAACTCGTTGTTCCGTTTGAGGAGGAGGTTTACGATGAGACTCGTGACTCGCGTGGCAATCGTCGGCGTGCTCCTGGTGCTCGCCCAGGGTTTCGCCGCCGCTCAGGGGCCGTTTGGCGGCTTCGGCGGCAATCCCGTCATGCTCCTGGGACAGGAATCGGTCCAAAAGGAGCTGAAGCTCACGGACGACCAGATCAAGAAAGTCCAGGAACTGGGCGAAAAAATGCGCGAGAAGTTCCAGGAGATCTTCGGACTGGACGAAGCCGAACGCCCCAAGAAGATGCAGGAGCTGAACGAAGAGAATCGAAAAGCGATCGCCGCATTCCTGAAGCCCGAGCAAGACAAGCGGCTCAATCAGATCATCTACCAGCGGCAAGGACCAGCCGCCTTCGCCAACCCGGAAGTCGCCAAGGCCCTGGGACTAAACGCAGAGCAGAAAGACAAGGTCCAAACGATCAACCAAGAAACCGGCAAGGCGATGCGGGAACTCTTCACGCCCGGCCAACCGCCAGACGACGAAACGCGCAAGAAAATGGACGACCTGCGCAAGAGTTCCGGCGAAAAGTTACTGGCACTTTTGACTGCCGAGCAGAAGACCAAGTGGAAGGACCTGCAAGGCGAGCCGTTCAAGGGCGAGATTCGCTTCGGGCCGCCGCGATAACTACCAGCAAGTGAGGGAATAGATTTGGGTGGGTTGATCGAGTCCTCGAGGCCCACCGCCTGCTAGCAGTGGGCCTCCGCTGCCGCATTTCCGTCGCTCGAGCTCCGGGCTGGTGAGCGATTGAACAAATTCTAATTCATACCGCGTAAGGAGTAAGAAGTGGATCGAAGGACATTCATCAAGACGACCAGCGTGCTAGCAGCCGGAGCTGGCTTCGCAGGGCTGCCGATTCCGGCGGCCATTGCCGAAGAAAAAGCCAAGGGCACGCCCAACGCCGACAAGCTCGGTTGGCGGCTCGGCTGCCAGGCGTGGACGTTTAACAAGTTCACGCTTTTCGAAGCCATCGACAAGACGGCCGAGCTGGGCCTGAAGTTCATCGAGGCGTTTCCGCACGGTCAGAAACTGAGCAAGGCCAATCCGGCCCAGTTCGGCCCCAAGATGTCGGCCGCCGACCGCAAAGAGGTCAAGAAACACCTGGAGGAAAAGGGCGTCAAGCTGGTGAACATGGGCGTCGGGCCCTACGACCGCGAGGCCTTCGAATTCGCCAAGGACATGGGAATCGAAACGCTCGTGTGCGAGCCGAAGTTCGACGCGTTCGACGGCATCAACAAACTGTGCGAGGAATTCCAGATCAACGTCGCCTTGCACGACCACCCCAAGCCATCGCCCTACTGGGACCCGCAGGTCGTCCTCAAGGTCTGCAAGGACCGCAGCAAGCGCATCGGGGCCTGCTGCGACACCGGCCACTGGATGCGCTCCGACCTGAACCCGGTCGAGTGCCTCCAGAAGCTGGAAGGCCGCATCATCTCATTCCACTTGAAGGATCTGAACGAGTTCGGCAAGGACGCCCATGACGTGCCCTGGGGCACCGGACGCGGCGACGTGAAGGGCATGCTGACGGAGGTTAAGCGGCAGACTATCAAGCCGGTGTTCTCGATGGAATACGAGCATGCCTTCACGATGCCCGAACTGGCACAGTGCGTGGCGTATTTTGACAAGGTCTGTGGAGAGCTAGCAGGCGGTTGAACGAGCCTGTAATTCGTTGCAGCTCCTCGTAGTATCCAAGCCCGCAAGCGAGTCTTCGAGTCTGCGCGGATCCCGACCCGCGCAGGCTCGAAGACTCGCTTGCGGGTTTGGAGGAGAATCCCGAACGAACCGCGACGACCTTCCAATTACGACTCCCGCGTAAACCGAGACCTACCTCGACTGATCAAAGGTCCCAAGCAATGCGATTGACGGCGTGGCTGAGCGCGTGTGCAATTCTCTTGGCGGTGTTTCCACTGGCGACGACCGGCCAGGAGGACAAGGGCAAGTCGGGCAAGAAGGCCCCGACGTCGGCTGCCACCCCGGCCGGCGCGCTCAAGGTGGCCAAGGACTTCAAGGCCGAGCTGCTCTACTCGGTGCCGAAAGACAAGCAAGGCTCCTGGGTCAACCTATGCGTGGATCCCAAGGGCCGGCTCGTCGTCTCGGATCAATACGGCCCGCTCTACCGCATCACGCCGTCGCCGCTGGATGGAAAAGCGGAAGAAACAATCATCGAAAAGCTCGACCTGCCCCTCGGCGGCGCACACGGCTTGCTCTGGGCGTTTGACAGCCTCTACGTGATGGTCAACGAGACGCCGAGCATCAGCGGGGTGAAAACGAAAGGCGGGCTGCACCGCGTCCGCTCCAAGGACGGCGGCGACACGTTCGAGCCGCCCGAGTTTCTCCACGCCGTCAACGGCGGAGGCGAGCACGGCTCCCACGCGGTCCTGCCGGGGCCGGACGGCAAGTCGCTGTACATCGTCTGCGGCAACGCGACGCAGATGGTCAACCCGCTGGCCGGCTCGCGCGTGCCGAAGCTGTGGGGCGAGGACCACCTGCTGCCCCGGCTGCCCGACGGCAACGGTTTCATGCGCGGCGTCCTCGGGCCGGGCGGCTGCATCTACAAGGTCGATCCGGACGGCAAGAACTGGGAGCTGTTCAGCACCGGCTATCGCAACCCGTTCGACGCCGCCTTCAACCGCCACGGCGACCTGTTCACCTACGACGCTGACATGGAATGGGACCTGAACACCCCGTGGTATCGGCCGACACGGGTTTGCCTGGTGACCAGCGGCAGCGAGTTCGGCTGGCGCAACGGCGCCGGCAAGTGGCCGCCCTACTATCCCGACAGCTTGCCCGCCGTCTTCAACGTCGGCCCCGGCTCGCCGACCGGCATCTGCTTCGGCTATGGAGCGAAGTTCCCAGCCAAGTACCAGGAAGCCCTCTTCATGTGCGACTGGAGCTACGGCAAGCTCTACGCCCTGCACCTGACGCCTGAAGGCAGCGCGTACAAGGCCGAGATGGAGGAATTCCTCAATGGCTCGCCGTTGCCGCTGACCGACGTGGTGGTCAATCCCAAGGACGGCGCTCTCTACTTCACGATAGGCGGCCGGCGCACGCAGTCCGGGCTCTACCGCGTTACTTACGTTGGCAAGGAATCGACCGACAAATCGCCGGGCGGTCCGCTGCCCGGCCCGTTGCACGCGCTTCGCAACGAGTTGGAAGCGTATCACGGCCAGCCCAATCCCGCGGCGGTTGACGCCGCCTGGCCGTACCTGGGGCACGAAGATCGGTTCGTGCGGTACGCCGCTCGCGTGGCTATCGAGCACCAAGATCCCAAGTCGTGGCAAGAACGCGCCTTAAAGGAATCGGACCCCGCGAAGGCACTGGGCGCTCTGCTGGCTTTGGTGCGTGCGACCAGCCAGGATCCGTTTCACCATCCGCGGAAGCCTGACGACCCGGTTCCTGGGGCCGACCTCAAGTCGCCGATTCTCGACGCTCTCGGCCGGATCGGCTGGGACAAGCTCACGGACGCGCAGCGCCTCGACTTGCTCCGCATCTGCGCCGTTCTGTTCAATCGCACGGGCAAACCGGACGAGGCTTCGCGGCAAAAACTCGTCGCCCGCTTCGATCCCCTCTTCCCGGCCAAGAGCCGCGAGCTGAACGCCGACTTGTGTCAGCTCCTCGTTTATCTCGAAGCCCCCGGCGTGGCGGGCAAGTCCCTGAAGCTAATGGCCGAGGCGCCGACACAGGAAGAGCAGATCGAGTACGCGCGATCTTTGCGCGCGCTGGCGAAGGGCTGGACGCCAGCGCAGCGCAAGGAGTACTTCGAGTGGTATCGCAAGGCTGCCAACTTCAAGGGTGGCGCCAGCCTCCGTGGTTTCTTCCGGCTGATGAAGGCCGACGCCGTGGCCACGTTGACGCCAAAGGAGAAAGAAGAATACAAGCCGATCCTCGAGGCGGCGCCGCTCGCGTCCACGCCGCTCGCGGCCAAGGCGCGGCCGTTCGTCAAGAAGTGGTCGATCGACGAATTGACGGCGCTCGTTGACAAGGGGCTTGCCAAACGCGATTTCGACCGCGGCAGAAAACTCTTCGGCGAGGCCAACTGCTTCGCCTGTCATCGCTTCGACAGCGAAGGCGGCTCACAGGCGCCCGACTTGACCGTGCTCGCCGGCCGCTACAGCGTGCGCGACTTGCTGGAAAAAGTCGTCGATCCGAACAAGTTCATTAGTGACCAGTACGGGGCGGTCATCATCGCCACGTCCGACGGCAAGACCGTGACCGGCCGCATCGTTAATTACCAGGGCGACAGCATGATGGTGATGACGGACATGCTCGACCCCAACCACCTGGTCAACGTAAATGCGAAGCGCGTGGAGGCCATCGAGAAATCGAAAGTATCGATGATGCCCAGCGGGCTGCTTGACACCTTCAAGGAAGACGAGGTCCTCGACCTGGTGGCTTACTTGCTGTCGCGCGGCGATCGCAATCATAAAATGTTCAAAAAATGATCGAATATTGGACTTGCGAAGGCATTCAGGCCACCACGATTTCGTTCGCCAAGACGGGCAGCCCGCTCGCATCCATCGCCGCGTGCTGAGCGAGCTGCTTCGCGTAGTAGGTCCGGGCCCGGCCGCACAATACGAGCGTGCGGTCCACTAGCCTCACGTGGAAGTCGGAGACGCGCCCGCTGAGCCGATACTGAATGGTCGCCTCGAGCTCGGCGAGGTCGTCGGCCGGAGGGGAATCGACGCCCAGTTCCAGTCGCCACGTTTTCATGACTCGGCCTCGGTTCTTGCCAGCGATCCCGATGCGTCGCTGCCTAGGTTCCCTGCTCGTCGTTGCGTCGGATGTCCAGAGGAGCGCCTTTCGCCACGGCAACCGCCGTGCCATCGGCGCGGAACCATTCTATTCGAGGAATCGAACGAAATCACCGCTTTTCCCGATGCGAACGAAGCCCTGGCTCTCCGCTTCGAGTCGGTGGGACCGGAGTCGGCGAGCCGGCGTGCGAAACCGCACAGCGAGCCGTCCGGTTTCGCACGAAGGAGCTATCGTGCCCGTAGCAACGAAGCGGGGATTCGACTCGCGTCCGGAGCAAGCGCATGATTGCCAAGGAAATCATCGACCATTTCCGCGTGCCTCCGGGCGAGCGATTGCGTTTGAAGGACCACGATCCGGGCTGGGACCAAACCGAAGAGTTGAAGCATCTGGGCAAGGACGAAGTCAAGGCCCGCGCCAAGGCCGTCCTGGATCAGAACCTGGCGGACCTCGCCGACGCCCAGCAGCTTCTCTATGCCGACGATCGCTACGCCGTCCTCGTCGTCCTCCAGGCGATGGACGCGGCCGGCAAAGACGGCACGATCAAGCACGTCATGTCCGGCGTCAATCCACAGGGCTGCCAGGTCTTCAGCTTCAAGCAGCCGTCGGCCGAGGAATTGGACCACGATTTTCTCTGGCCGGCCGCCGTGCGTTTGCCGGAGCGCGGCCGGATTGGCATTTTTAATCGCTCGTACTACGAAGACGTGCTGGTGGTTCGGGTTCATCCCGAACTGCTGGAGAGGCAGCACTTGCCGCCCGGTAAGCGGAACAAGTCGTTCTGGGATGCTCGCTACGAGGACATCAATGCTTTCGAACGGCACCTGGAGCGGAACGGGACGGTAATTCTCAAGTTTTTCTTGAACGTGTCCAAGCACGAGCAGAAGCGCCGGTTCCTCGAACGCCTCGAACGGGCCGACAAGCACTGGAAGTTCTCGACGGCCGACATTGCGGAGCGAGCCTTCTGGGACGAGTACGTGGAGGCTTACGAGGAAGCGCTGAGCGCCACCAGCACCGCCTGGGCCCCGTGGTACGTCGTCCCGGCCGACCACAAGTGGGTCACCCGGGCCGTGGTCGCGGACATCCTGACAACGACCATCTGCTCGCTCGACCTGCATTATCCGGAAGTGAGTAAGGAGCAGCGCAAGGCGCTGAAGAAAGCGAGGGAAGAACTCGAGAACGAGTAACGGCCGCGCTGCTGGCGGCAGCGAGAAACTGAGATGACCCGCAAAGCGTACGAGAAAGCGCTGAAGCAGGTGCGCTCGATCTGCCTGGCGCTGCCCGAGGCCCGCGAAGTCGTCGCCTGGGGCCATCCCACCTTTCGTGCGGGCAAGAAGATGTTTGCCGCGTTCGGCGAGGGGCGGGAAGGGATGTCGATTGGCCTCAAAGTTGGCTTCGACCGTCAGGAGGAACTGCTCGCCGACGAGCGGTTCTTCCCCACGCCCTACGCCGCCCGTCAGGGCTGGGTTTCGTTGCACGTCGACGGCAAGACCGATTGGGACCAGGTGCGCGGGCTCGTTCACGAAGCGTTTCGCCAGGTGGCCCTTGGGCGGATGTTGAAGGCCCTGGATGAATGATGCTGGTGCACGCGAGCCTCTGGAAAGTCTGGCCCCCGACAGCGGCTACAATACGATGCGACTGTGGGAATTGCCCGAGTGATCGATTCACTGGCTTTCACTTCTCAACGAGGAGGTGCGGCATGGCCTGGAAGATCGTGACGGTCTTGGCAGTCGGCTTGCTAGTTGCGGCCGACGAATCGAAGAAGGACGACAAGGACAACGATGCAAAGAAGATCATCGGAACCTGGCAAGCCGTGTCCCTGGAACGCGAAGGCCAAAAGGCGCCTGAGGAACAGGCGAAGGGCATCGCGGTCACCTTCGCCGCCGACGGCAAGGTTACCGTGAAGACGCCGGACAAGGAGATCATTGGAACCTACAAGCTCGACGCGGGCAAGAAAGTGAAGGAGATCAGCCTCGAATCCGACGGCGAAAAAACACTCTACGGCATCTACAAGCTCGATGGCGACGACCTGACCATCTGCGCCGTGGATACCAGTGCCGACGAGCGGCCGACCGAGTTCGCGACCAAGGAAGGCAGCAAGGCCCGGCTCGTCGTGCTGAAGCGGGAGAAGAAGTAGGGACAAGTGGTGCTAGGAGAGCTTCGAGACTCGAGCGCCGTGCTCGCGTAGAACAGCGGCGACGGCTTCGTTCTTTCGCGCGAGCGCATCGTCCAAGGGCGTTTGCCCACGGTCTCCAGTTGCGCGCCGATTGATATTAGCGCCCATGCGGATCAGAATCTCGGCCGTTCTCCGGTAGGCTTCCGGGTCACGGCGGCCGCCGGAGGAACCTCCCATGGCAGCGGCGTGCAGCGCAGTCGTCCCTACGACCGCGTCTTGGTCGACATCGGCACCGTGATTCAGCAGCAATTCAACGGCCTCGGCACTACCTGCATCCGCTGCCCACGCGAGCGGCGTTAGCCACCAACGCGTGGCGGAATCGTTGACCTTAGCGCCCAGTTCGATCAGACGTTGGCAGAGTTCGACGGCGTTGCAGTGCGCCGCCCGATGGAGCGGCGTTTCGCCGTTCATCTGGCCTGCTTTCTCCGAACGTGCTGTCGCGAGCGCGGGCTGAGCCTCGAGCATCGCCAGCGCCGCTTCGTACTTGCGTTGCTGGATCAAGCTTATCAAGGTATCCACGTCTTGCACGAGCTGCTCTGATCGAAGCGTCCAGCGCGCCAAAACCCACCGGGCGCGCTGTTAAGCCGCCGGCCATTGAAAACAAATCACGTATCCGTCCGGATCCTTCAAGTAAAGTTGCTTCATCCCGTACGGGGCCACGGTCGGGGGCTTCACGTCGAGCCCCTTTGCACGCACGTGTGCGTATGCCCCGTCCACGTCACGGCAGCCAAAGTAGAGCGCCGTGTCCTCGTGTGCCGCCATGCGAGCGGGATCCGGCGCGGCCGGCCGGTATGGCTTCTCGTAGGCCGTGTTGAGCATCAACTCGGCATCGTCGAGCCTGAGGAGCGCCCAATCGAACTCGTCTCCGGGTTGGGACTGGTGAACGACCTCGAAGCCCAGCACGTCGCGATAGAAGGCGACCGACGTAGGCATGTCGAAGACTTAGATGAGAGGTGCCAAGCCTTCTAGTTTGATAGGCATATCGCACCTGGAAGGATAAAAAAAGCGGCATTCTAGATGAACGAGCGGATGGAACGTGCTTTCGAGATCCGCTTTTTGCGATTTCCCGTGCTTCCCTTCCGCGACTTCAGATGATGCCCGCCACCTTGGCTTTGCCATCTTGGAGGCAGACGAAGATCAGGGTTTTGTGCACGCCTTCGCCGAACCTATTCCATTCAACCTTCACCACGCGATGGTCCTTGCCCAGAACATCTTCGACCACCTTCCGCTCGTCGTCCGTAAACTTTCCGTCTGACTCTTCCAGCTTGGGTAGTGTCGTCACGAGCTTGATGACGATCGTGTCCTTCGAGGGGTCCCTTGCGCGTAGAGCTTTTCGGAAGAACCTCTCGAGGTCGTCGCGCTTTTCGATGTTCTTCCCTCCCTCGCGGCAAAATGGGACGTCGGCTGTCTCGACGAGTCCTTCGAGATCCTTGGACTTGAAGGCCTTGAAAAACTGCTCAACGGCCGCCCGGGCTTTGGCGTCGGTCCCGTTTTCTTTTTCTTCCGCGCCGGTTCCGACGGCAGTTCCAACGAGCGCCACCAGCAGAAGGATCAGGCGTAGTATGCTGCGCATTGAAAGTTCCTATCTGACCGCAGAATGTCAGGTCGAGTTTGGCATTCTGGTACGTCTACGCATTTCGAAGTCAACGAGCC
>Ga0066903_100005291_pt1 | contig 11162 bp, 12 predicted proteins | sample PanSoiMetaGPlot1_FD_67491 | JGI IMG/M metagenome (GOLD analysis project Ga0066903, IMG submission 67491) | Tropical forest soil microbial communities from Panama analyzed to predict greenhouse gas emissions - Panama Soil - Plot 1 (version 2) | ecosystem: Environmental > Terrestrial > Soil >...
CCAGCTTGCTCGGCGATTTTTGGCGTCGCATCTGTCGACGCATCATTAACTACGACGATTTCGAACGGCTGAGTGGCGCCAGCAGCAGCGCGAATCGCCGCGAGTGTAAAGGAAAGCTCTCTCTCTTCGTTGTACGCGGGAACAATAAATGAAATCATTGCTTCTTAAAACCTGGCACGACTAAACCCAATAATTCAAACGCATTTTGATCATGTTTTGTCCGACTTATACAGCGTTGTCACCGCGAAATTTCAGAGAGGCAAGTTGTAAAAGCTACGACGCCAGGCGCGACGTTCCAGATAAAGGGTTTGACCTATCCACTCACAAGATGGAAATAGTAACAGTGTCTGCCCGTTTGCTTGCGATTTTGATTGCATACTCCTTGTTCTTTTGGGGCTGTGCAGACACAAGACAGGTTTCAGATAGCGATTCTAATTCCGTCCTTAGCAAACAGGAAGGCGACCACGAGGTTCATGGCGAAATGGGCGCGATGTACGGTCACACCGCGAGATGAGGCTGCAGCCATTCGGCGCAGTTACCAGACTTCAAAATTCTACCTCGTCTTCGCATAGAGCAGGGAATCCATAAGCTGTCCGTCTTTGATGACGCTGTTCTTGAGGCGGCCTTCGAAAACAAAACCGGCTTTCTCTAGGACACGCGCCGAGGCGGGGTTGTTTGCATACACCTCCGCGGAGATTCGGCGGAGCGGAAAATTTTTAAAGCAGAAATCGGTGAGAGCCAAGACCGCTTCCGTCATGATGCCGCGTCGCCAGAAGTCTTGGCCGAGCCAGTAACCCAGCGTCACAGTATGACTATTCACGTCCTCCCCGGGGTGGATACCCATTCCCCCGACAGCCCTGCCGTTGACCTCAATGCAAAATTGGTTGTCGGCGGTTCGCTTATCGCTTGCTGTAAGAATTCGTGAGCGTCCTGCATCGTGTACGGATGCGGGAAGACATCTCTTAGGCCGAGCCAGACTTTGCGATTGTTCGCGTGCTTAACGAGCGACTCCGCATCATCCAGCCGCCACTGACGAATCGTGCATCGCTCCAAAACGAGCTGCATTGACTACTTGGCGTCGAATTTGATACCGGCCTTCTGGACTTCTCGATAGGGCAAGAGCCAGACCAGCGACTCATCGTGGAGATCAACAACCTGTATGCGGTTGCCCCACGGATCGCGAAAATCACAGCGAAACGGCGGCTCCAATTTCAGTTTGTATTTCTCTGTGAGTTTTTTGCGCACCTCAGCCAGTTGCGCTTCATCGCGAACCATAATCCCGAAATGGCGAACATCTACCCGCTGTACCTTCTCCACTTCAAAAATTGCGAGGAACTGATGCTCGCCCAATTTGAAAAAAGCGTCGCCTTCGCCGCCATTCATTTGTTCGAGATTGAAAACGTCCTTGTAAAACGCCACCGCCTTTTCGATGTCGTCAACTTCGATGGCCACGTGATTGCATCCGTAAACTTGCACGCTCATATGTCACGTTAATCGAAAAGGACAGGTGCGCCTGATCCATTTTTGCCAACAGGCGGCGTTTTGCGGGATTGTAAAGACTGAACCGTTACGCGACAGTCCGCCCCAACCGGGTCTGCGTAGTCCAGAACACTACCCGAATGATGGGCGATGCAATTCCAATAGCGGTGAATAAAAGGCGTTCTAGCGCCGAAACCAACCTGATAATTCTCTTCAGCGTCGTAGCCCTCCTTGTGCACCTCCTGACAAACGGGCGCTACGGCTATTTTCGCGACGAGCTCTACTACATCGCTTGTGGTCATCATCTCGCTTTCGGATACGTCGACCAACCTCCGCTATCGATCCTGCTCCTGCGCCTGAGCCAGACTTTGCTTGGCGACTCACTGTTTGCGATTCGCTTTCTCCCGGCCCTCGCGGGCGCGGCGACAGTTGGAATCACAGGTTTGATCACACGCGAACTAGGCGGCCGCGGCTGGGCAGTCGCGCTCAGCTGCGCGGGTTCGCTCTGTGCTCTATTCAATTTGGCTGTCGGCAATTTTTTCTCCATGAACGTGTTTGAACCGCCGTTCTGGATGGGATGCGTTTATCTGCTGGTTCGAATAATAAACGGGGGTTCGCCAGTCCTTTGGCTTTGGTTCGGCCTTCTGGTGGGACTTGGGCTTGAGAACAAACATTCCACCGCGTTTTTCGCCGTTGCTGTTTTCCTTGCTCTGTTGCTTACTCAGGAACGCCGGCAGTTCGCCAAGAAATGGATTTGGTTTGGTGGACTGATCGCGTTCGCCATCGCATTGCCGAACGTTTTATGGCAAGTGCGAAATCACTGGCCCACATACGAGCTGCTTAACAATATTGCTCACAGCGATAAGAACGTTGCCCTCGGCCCGGCACAATTCGTCGTACAGCAGATTGTTTTCATGAACCCGGGAACGCTTCCGTTATGGCTCGGCGGATTGATCTGGCTGTTTGGTTCGCGCGAGGGCAGGCGCTATATGGCGCTTGGAATCATTTACCTGGTCATGCTCGCCGAGTTCATCGTTTTGCATGGTAAGAGTTATTACCTCGCGCCTGCATATCCGATGCTTTTTGCAGCGGGAGGTGTCGCCGCAGAACGCGTTTTTGGTAACCGATTGAAATGGTTCAGACCGGCACTGCTGATCCTCGTACTTGCGACTGGCGTGTTGCTTGCCCCATTAGCAGTACCGATTTTGGCTCCCGGCAAACTCGTCGCATATATGCAAGCGATTGGCCTCCAGTTGCCACGCACCGAGACATCCCATACCGCTCCGCTGGCGCAGATTTTCGCCGATCAATTTGGATGGGAAGAGATGGCTGCGTCGGTCGGGCATGTTTATAATCACCTGCGACCCGAAGATAAGAAACGCGCCGCCATCTTCTGCCAAAACTACGGCGAGGCTGGAGCAATTGATTTCTTTGGTCCCAAATTCGGACTCCGGCAGGCGATTTCCGGGCACCAGAATTATTTTCTTTGGGGCCCACGGGATTGGACCGGCGAAGTTGCACTTGTGCTCGACACACGCGACGACAATGAGCGCGAGCAGTTCGCTTCAGTTGAAGATTTGGGCCAAATCGTGAGCAGTCCCTGGGCAATGCCTTTCGAGCGACGGACGCACATTTACCTTTGCCACGGTTTGAAAGGGAACGTGCGAGAGTTGTGGTTGCGAGTAAAGAAGTGGCTGTAGGCTCCCGAGCGAACTGCAAATCTCTTTCACGCCTGCCGTAGGATCCGTCGATCAATTTAACGCAAAAGGGCTCAATATTGCTGCAGGTCGTGGGCCCTGCTCGTTCTCGCAACGGGCCATATCAAATTTTTTTGAATCCACGCGTGCCCCCGGACGCATCTCATTTCAAAAATCGGACCACACACCACATGACTGCAACCTCACTTATTCCAGATCAGACCATGCAAAAGTTGGCAAGAAATGGATCGACTCCTTTAATTCGGCTCACCGATGTCAAAAAGGTTTTCCTTACCGACGAGGTGGAAACACACGCGGTTTCCGGAGTTCATCTCGATATCCACGACGGCGAATATGTTTCCATCGCCGGCCCGTCAGGCTGCGGCAAGACGACGTTGTTGTCGATCCTGGGGCTGCTCGATACGCCTTCAGCCGGAAGTTACGCACTAAAGGGCACAGAGGTGGCGAACCTCTCGTTTGCTGATAGGGCGCGCATTCGCAATCGCGAGATCGGTTTTATTTTCCAGAGTTTTAATTTGATCGGCGATCTAACAGTTTATGAAAACGTCGAGCTGCCGCTTACATACCGCGGATTGAGCGCGATCGAGCGTAAAACTGCTGTCGTTGCCGCCCTTGAGCGTGTGTGCATGGCGCATCGCGCTAAACATTTGCCCGGTCAGCTTTCCGGCGGACAACAGCAGCGCGTCGCGGTTGCCCGGGCACTTGCCGGTAAACCAGCGATTCTGCTCGCCGACGAACCGACCGGAAACCTTGACTCACGGAACGGTGAAGCGGTGATGAATCTGCTAAAGGAGCTACACACCGGGGGCGCAACGATCTGCATGGTTACGCACGACGAACGTTTCGCGGGCCATGCTGAACGCTCGGTGCATCTGTTTGATGGCCAAGTGGTAGAGGACCGACTCGCCGCGTGAATGAAAGCGATAGTCGGAAGTTACAATCCAGATGAATGCGATCGCATTCGCGCTAGTCGCCCCCGGCACGATACTCGCCGCGGCGGCTTTGCTCGCCTGTTTCTTCCCGGCGCTGCGCGCCGCGCATGTTGAACCGTTTCAAGCGTTGCAGACCGAATGACGCGGCACGCAGCGGTGGTCAGACTTTCCGGTGGAACGTTAATCGCGAACCGTCTTCATCCCCTGTCGCACGATGCGGTCGATCAATTGCGCGTACGGTAACCCGGCTTTCCCTGCCGAAAGTGCAAAGTCCTCGTCGTCGGCCAGGATAGGATTGGGATTGGCTTCGATGAAGTACACTTTGTTGTCTGCGCTCAACCGCAGGTCGATACGCGCGTAGCCGTCAATGGTGAGCAAACGATAAATGCGTTTGCACGTCTCCTCGATGTGACTGACGAGTTGCGGATCGAGGTCTTCGGCGAAGCGGTTCTCCAATCCCCAGCGTTTCCGGTATTCATCATCCCATTTCGCCTTAAAGGTCGCAATCTTTGGTTCGTTAGGCGGTACTTCACGAAAGACCAGCTCGCGGATCGGAAGAACCGTTAGCCGCACATTCCCGATGAGGCTCACATAGAGTTCCCGCCCCTCAATGTATTCCTCGGCGATCGCGTCACTGTTGTATTTTTCGTGAATAAAAGCCACGCGTTCGCGAAATTGCTCATCGTTCGCAACGAACGACGCTTGTGAAATCCCGTAGGATGCTTCTTCCTTCACCGGCTTTACCAGGATTGGGAATTTCAGCTGTTTGGGACGCCCTATGCGCTGACCGCGCGGGATAACAACGAAGTGAGGAACATGAATGCCGTGGTAATGCAGAATTTTTTTCGAAATTCCTTTGTGTTTGCAAAGTGTGAGACCCGTTGAGCCGCAACCGGTGAACGGCAGGCCTTGCATCTCGAAAAATGAAACGATGTTCTGGTCGAACCCCGGATTGTTCCGGAATTGTTCGACTAGGTTAAAAAGAAGGTCGGGAGCGAAGGCCTCCAATTTCTGGCGCACAAGGTCGACGTCGTCGTAGATCGCAAGATGCTCCGCAATATGACCGAGCGCTCCGAGCGCAGAGGTGACGTCAGCTTCCGTCTTCCAGTCCTTCGTCTTCAGCTCTTTCGTGAAGTCCTGATCGACTGTCGTCGGGCTCGTTCCGTCGAATAGCACCAAAACTTTAAGTTTCTTTTTCACGCAATCTTTTCTGTCGATGTCATTCCGAGTGAAGTCGAGGAATCTCTGATCTTGAATCGTACGCCAGCAGTAATGCCACAACTGGGGGAGCGCTCGCTCAGCATGACAGAATAACTGCTTATTTGGTTCGCTTGAATCTTCCCGTGAAAAGATAGTTCATCACGAGTGTTGTGATAAACGCGGAGACACGAAAATCCTGCTGCGGGTCGTCATTGAGCACGCGGAGTCCAAGCTGGTCGCAGCGCCGAGTCAGCCGCGCCAGGAGTTGATTTACGCGGAACTTTTTCTCGTTTGTCCATTGGCACACTGCATTCAACAACCGCCGCCGCCGCCGTTGCAAATACACACTTGCTTTGATTCCCGCAGGCGCGGCGAAAAGCTGTCGCAGGTCGGCATCGTAGAAATCCGGATAGGTGTCTTCGTAGAGCTTTCGTTTGCGCGCGTAGTAAGTCTTCAGTTTGATGTTCAAACAATCGTAATCAGCCCCACGATACTCGGGCATGTAAACGGCTGGTTTTCCGGCTAACGAGCGCATCAACTCATCAACGTATTCGAGTTTCTGGAGCGCCCTCCAGCGCGCATAACGCTTCCGCCAATCGAGCCCGGGGGTAAGCCAAACCGCAAATGTCTCCGCGAAATCTTCGTCGGGGTGGCTTTGCGCGTACCAGTCTTGGAGATGCATGACATAACTGCGGCTGAACGGTCGTGGCCGATAAGTATCCGGCGTTTCCTCACGCGAAGTTTGTCCGAAAAGCTCCTGCCATTTCTTCTTACGAGCGAGTCGGTACGCGTACATGTAGGCGTGCCCCGCTTCATGTCGCATCAATTTCATGAACCATTCGGGTGTCCCCCCCTCGACCTCGAGCATCATAGTCTGCTCCAGCGCGCGCAACCGATCGTGCACGAGAAAAAACGGAATAAAAACTGCCGGAATGCCGATTGGTACAAACCACTCATCCCCGACGTGAGCCGCCGGATGAAACACTAGTCCACGCGTCGATAGTTCGTCAGACAACTGTCGGATGAGAGGTTCCAGTGCAGTGCCTTCAAGCCGCAGGCCAAGTGTGGAAATACGGTGCTCGAGAAGTTCCTGGTCGCTAAGTGACGCCCAATCGGCAGCTTCCATCCCGCGCATCGTATCATCGAGAGACGCCGTGTCACGTGTTGCTAGCTTTGAGTTCAGATTAGACGTCGAGTGTTAAGCGCTGAAAATTGGATCACCTACATCACAAAGAACCTCCGTACGAATGAAGAGTTCTGAACGAAAGCATTATCGAACCCATAAGGTTGTTCATCCGGCGTCACCGTCTAACTCCGAGGCGTTTCAAGTTCGTCGCGCGACCGCGAAGGACGCCAAGACAATTGCCTGGCATCGAGCGCGGATGTTCGAAGATATGGGCTATGTTTCAGGTGATGCTTTTAAGATTCTGCGTGCGAAAGCTGGGACGCGGTTGAAACAATGGATCGACAACGGCAAATATGTCGGCTGGCTTGCAACGCTGTCCAATAAGCCGGAGATGATTGTCGGCGGCGCGGGTGTTCAACTGCAACCGATTCTGCCGCGCCCAGTTGATGTAAGGACAATAGGTGAAGGCCGGCAAGGAGTAATTGTGAATGTCTTTACCGAACCGCAATGGCGGCGGCGCGGCATCGCGGGGCTGCTTATTAAAGAAATTCTCACCTGGTCCAAGAGTGAGCAGATCGATCGGCTCGTGCTTCACGCTTCGGATGAAGGCCGCTCGATTTACGAGAAATTAGGATTCGTCGCGAGCAACGAAATGCGTTTCGCAGGCGATTCGAATTCTCCAATCAATCAAATGCGATAGCAGCGTTGGTGAGGGCTCTCGCCCGCGGTGGTAGACCTTACAACTTTGCGTACACGCCCAACAAGGGACGGCGCGACGGCGTTTTCGATTGAAAATCACTTACGAAACCGTCCCGCGTGCGGAGCTCGACGTGCCCGACACTACGGGAGGTTCCATACACAAGAACCGAACCGACTGGCGCTGAGAATGGATCGGACACATTTAATCTCTTGAATCCGTAGTTACCGACGAGGTCCGCTGCGGCGTCCCTGGCCAGCTCGCTTTTCGGACGCGAATCGATGACACCGGAAGCAAGCAACGCGTCTTTTACGTAGTGCCAGCATCTCGAGCGCGAATGCGCGTGGGCACGTTCCTGTGCGATCGATGCAGCTTGCATCATTCTGCTGTCGAGATGCCGGTCAACCTTGCCATACGGGTATACAATCTGCTTCGGATAATACTGTGTGATGATTGGAACTGCTTCTTTTTTTCCTCCCGGAGCTTTGAAGCTGAAGAGGCGGTTGGGCTGTGTCGAGTTGCTTGGGCTCTGTTGTCCCATCGGTCGGACCGGCTCCATCGCGAACGCCGCCGAACTCTTGGTGGTTGTTCGCGCGGGCTCTTTGGCAATCGCTCGCTTCGATTCCTTGGCCACTGTTTGCGTCGGCTCCTTGGTGATTGCTTCTACGGGTTCGTTTTTGACCGGCTGTTTCGCCTTCTTTGAGGCAACGGTTGCTCGCTTTTTGGTGATCGCTTTTAGCGGCTTATCAGCGGTAGTCGGCGCCGACTTCTGCGTGATTACCTGAACCATATCGTCCGTTTTCTTCTGATCGTGGTTCACGAGATCCAAGGTTGAAGGGGCCAGCGTCTGCGCGTGAACAGATACGCCGGAAAAGACAAGAAGTGACGTAGTTGCGAATGCCCAGAGGGCAGGTCGTTTCCCCACGGACGCGAGGTTATGCCGGGAATTGTGCCCGTAGGCAAGCTTTTTTTTCGGATTTTTTGGGGGTTACAAGCCAAAAAACGGCTGTGCCAGGGAATAGCAACGATCACATCCTCAGCGTCTCTCGCAGGACGCTTTCGACGAATTAATCGTAAGGATAATACTGCGGCCCGAACTGAGCCGGCGGAGCAAACATTTGATCGCGCTGAATGAGAGCACGGCGATGTCTGCGCGGGGCATCGGGCGTGACGATTCTGGTGCGACCCGAGGGCAAACGATAAATCAACCGCCCATCGGAGGTAATTCCAACCATGCGGACGCGCACCGAACCGTGCCGAGCGGAGGAGGTCGAATCAGCGGGCTTCTTTTTGCTCGTTGCACTCGACTCGGCAGTAACGGCGGATTGCGCGGCTGCGGCGTCCGTGGGAGTTACTGGCGCAGCCTGGTTCTCAACAGAGTTTCCTGGAGCAACTGGGACCGGAGAAGTGGCCGCGACACCATTCGGTGTTTCGGCGGACTGCGATTGCGCGTTCGACACCTGGGTTTGTTGATTGTCCGCGGATAGGGACGGAGGCGAACTCGGGGTCGCCGTGCTATTTGCTGCTAGCTGACTGCCTAGGGCTAGAGTGGAATTTGCGGCCTGTGACAGGATTGTCGCAGGAGCAACTGGCGCCGCAGGATTTTGCGCTGCTGCAGGCTTTGGCGAGGATTCGGGAACACCAACCAGAACACCGATCTTCTTTGTCTCGCGCGATTGACGTAACATTGTCCCAATCGACTCAGGAAACAGGACTGCGGTGACCACCGCGGCAGCGATCACCAACGCGCCGAATGCCAATGCCGCCCGCAGCAAACGCCGCGGTCGCGGCTGAGTGGGTTGCGGAATTGTTCTCTTCACGGGAATCCCATAGCGATCGGCTAGCGCCAGCCGACGTTCAATTTTCAGCAGGCAACTCCGAATGATCTCTCCAAGCACCACCAGGTCCTTTGGACGTTTGTCAGGATTGGGATGCAGTATCTGAGCGAGCAAGCTCCGCAATGGTTTTGGAAATCCGGAAAACTTAGGGGGACGCCGAACCGCCTCGGGTGAAAGGGCCGCGCCCGTGAGAAGAAAGTACATTATCCCGCCAAGCGAATAAATCTCCGAATTTAATTCTGGTGTCCGATGCTCTCGGTCCGGTTTCCCTGCTTCAGCGCTCGCACATTCCCCCGTGGAAGTCGCTTGTTGTGACGCTGCGTGTTCTGGTTCCAGTTTGGCCGCACCACCAGAAAGAGCAGGCTCGACCGTCGCCGAACTTTCGGCATCACTCTTCACTCCGGCCAAGCCGAAGTTCGTCAATTTAACTAGGGGCCAGCCACCCTCGGGAGTTTGTCCTGGCACTATAAGGATGTATGCTGGCTCGACCGGCGGATATGGAAGCTTATGAAAACTAACGGATGAAAGCACGCTCACGATTTGTTCCGCCACGCGCAACGCGGCATCAGCTGGCATCGGTCCGTGCTGGACAACCCACGCCGCTAGCGTTTCGCCTGGCAATCGCTCTGAGATGTAAACGTAATTTCCACCTTCGCGTCCGAAATCGAACACCTTCGCAATATTGACGTGCCGCAGCCTCTGAACAGCACGCGCCTGGTCTTCAAATTGATCCCGTAGCGCAGGGTCGACGCTTTCCGTTGGAACGAGCGTCAGGGCAACCGCTTCGCCGGTCCTCTCGTCGACGGCTTCGTAAGCGGTAACAACGCCATCTCGACCGAGCTCATTTGGTTCGCCATCGGAGCCAAGACAGACGCGATAATGCTGAAGGAAAATCGTCCGCTCCATAATTAGAGGCCCTATGACCCCAATAGGATCATGCGCCACCACAAATCATTCAACCTCGATTTTGCGGGCGAGTTGCTCACCAGCGAACCAATTTCAATTGAATTTTGGACATTGCGCTCGAATCGAAAATCGCGAATCTAAAATCGCAAACCGTCTACCCCGTGGTGTAACGGTAACACAGCGCCCTTTGGAGGCGTTATTCTTGGTTCGAATCCAAGCGGGGTAGCCACCCTCTAGAGCGGCGTCTTACCTATGAAAGAAGGTAATTTACAGAACGCGCAACAATTCGCATCGAAACGCACGAAACTACCATCTATTTGTCAACTATTCGTCAACAGACCTTTCCAGGGAGGCTTAAGATTCTGTTAAAAGACCTGTTTGAGGCTCAGGCCGCGCTGCTTTTTGTAGAATTGCTCCGTTTTGGGGCAAATGCACATCACGCAGGCTCGGTCTTCGCCCGACGCGGCACTGTGGAACGTTACTCGTTCGATTGGTCTCGAATGCAAAAGATTGCGTCGAGCTTGCGATGGATCGCGTCGCGCTCAGCGCGTTCCTCTGGCGTTGGGAGCGGTATATTGACAATCTGCAACGCCTGCGTTTGACCGGTCAACGCGAGCATCTTGTCCACAGCAATGCCAGTTCCAATCGCTGCATCGCGCAAGCCGGCCTTGCTAATGGTTTCCTCCATACGTTCCGCACCCAGTTCGGCTACGCTGGCGAGCTTTGCAGCGAGAGTGTTTTTTTCGTTCTGCTATGCTTTTTGCCTCGCGTTGTCTGATGCCCATTACTGTGTGGTTGCTTACGCGATAGCGCCTAGAGATGCCATTAACACTGGCGTTTGGCTCGGCAAGCTCTCTGGCGATAGCTCGATCGGTTTTGGGGCGCGTCCTAAGCACGATCTCGCCGGTATAACGATTTTGGTGGCCTAGGGGGGAGCAGCCGCTTCTCCTGCGTTTGGCCGTCATTTGGCTCGCTCATGTTCAAGCGAACATGATAAGCTCGATTGGATGAAAACGCAAAGACTTTGCTGTGGCAATCATCGAAGTCAGACCATTCAGGAACGGCTGGCAAGGAGCTGGGCACCAAATACGCTAGTCAGGCATCGCCTAGCATTCGTGTAGGACCAAGCCTAGACCATCCCCTGTTCGCGTTATATCGCGCCGGATTTTCTGCAGTACCTCTGTGAAGAACCCAAATCAGAGAAGCCAAAAAAGAGAAAGGAAAAACAAAATGAAACAACCAGTTTATATAAAGACAAAAACAAGC
>Ga0066903_100005292_pt1 | contig 11162 bp, 7 predicted proteins | sample PanSoiMetaGPlot1_FD_67491 | JGI IMG/M metagenome (GOLD analysis project Ga0066903, IMG submission 67491) | Tropical forest soil microbial communities from Panama analyzed to predict greenhouse gas emissions - Panama Soil - Plot 1 (version 2) | ecosystem: Environmental > Terrestrial > Soil >...
GGCCTCTGGGTGAAGCCCGGCGACCTGATCCACGCCGACCAGCACGGCGCCGTCACGATTCCGGCGGACATCGCGGGCCGGATCCCCGAAGCGGTCGCCAAGGTCGAGGCGGACGAGCGCAAGATCATCTCGGTCTGCCAGTCGCCGAACTTCACCGCGGACGCCCTGAAACAGCTCTACAAGCAAATCCGCCCCGGCACGTACTAAGCACCCGGACCGGGCACGCGCGAGATCGGCAGATTCGCGGTGCGCGCGCTCGAGGCGGGCGGGTAGCGCAGGGCGCGGCCCCGCCGGGCCGGCTCCGTCACCCACTCGCCCGATCGCAGCGCTTCGCGCTGCGGGCGGGACGAGGGGTCCCACTCACGCCGTCCCGGCGGGGCCGCACCCTGCGCCACCCGCCCGTCTCGGCTCGCGGTCGTGAATCATCCGATCTAGCCCTTCCCGGTTGTGGCGCTTAGCGGCCGAAGCGGACTTTGCACTTGAGGCCGGCCGGGAGGCGGTAGTTCGGGTTCGGGAGCTCGAGGCGGACGCCGAAGGTGCCGCTGGCGGCGTCGACGACTCGGTCGACGACCGTGACTTTTGCCGAATGTACGCCGCCGACCGGCGCTTCCGGCATGACGTCCGCGGTCATCCCAGACGTGAGCTTGCCGAGCAGCGCGACCGGCGCGATCACCTCGACCCGCAGTGGGTGGATCTGCGCGAGCTTCACGATCGGCGTCCCTCGGACGAACTCGCCCGGCGACAGGAGTCGCTCGGTGACCACGCCGTTGACCGGGCTCTTCAGGGTTCGTTGTCCCAAGGCAGCGCGGGCGCGCTCGAGCTCGAGCTCCGCGATCTGCCGATTCTCCTTCGCCTCCAGGATGCCCAGATCGGCGAGGATCTTCTGCGTCTCGGCTTCGTCGAGCTCCTTGAGCGGCACGAGATTCTTCTGGTACATCTCGTCGGTCCGCGCGAATTTGCGCGCGCCGAAGTCGAGGCGCACCTGGTTCGACTTCAGCGCCGACTCGACATGCGCGCGTGCTGTGGCGAGCGCCACCGTCGCCTTCTCGACCGACGACTCGAGCGTGGCGAGCACCTGCCCTTCCTTGACGAGGTCGCCGCGGTCGACCGAGACCGTGTCGAGCACGCCCTCGGTCGGGAAGCTGACCGCGACGACGAGATACGGATTCACGAGGCAGTCGAGCGTCTGCGCCGGGGCGGCAATGGGCGCTGCCGCCACACCCAAGATGATCGCCAGGAGCGAAGAGAAACGTCGGGTCACGGTCACAGTCGCCCTCACTCGTGCCGCCCCGCGAATGCGAGCGCGGTCGTCAGATGCTCGTCCTGCCCGAGAAGATCGCGCCGCATGCATGCGTGAAGCCGCTCCGCCGCCCGCTGCGCCCGCCGCACCACCAGTGCCGCCAGCCATTCGCCGGATCGACCGCCGCGGCGCGTCGCGATGCGCGCCAGCCACCGGTCGATCCAGCCCGCATGGATCGCCACGATCTCGTCCTCGAGCGACACGAACGCCTCGTGCGAGCCCGGATCCCCTTGACGCCCGCACCGGCCGGCCAGCTGCCGATCGATCCGTCCAGCCTCGTGCCGCTCGGTGGCGAGCACGTGCAGCCCACCGCGCTCGGCGACTCCGGGTGCCAGGCGGATGTCGGTTCCGCGCCCGGCCATGTTCGTCGCGACCGTAATGCGGCCGAGCTCACCCGCTCGCCCCACGATGTCAGCCTCTTCCTTGTCCTGACGTGCGTTCAGCACGCGATGCGGAAGCTCGATGGCCGCGAGCATCGCGCTCAGGTGCTCGGAGGCGGCCACGGAGCGCGTACCGACGAGGATCGGCCGCCGCTCACGATGCAGCTCAACGATCCGATCCACGAGCGCCCTCCACTTCGCCTCGGCCGTCGAGTGCACGCGATCGGGGAAGCCTCGCCGTTGCAGCCGCCGGTTCGTCGGAACCGCCACCACGGCCAGACGATAGACCGACCACAGCTCTCCCGCGGTTTCGCGCGCGGTGCCCGTCATCCCGCCGAGCCGCAGATAGCGGCGGAAGAACCGCTGATAGCTGATACGCGCCAGCGGCTCGTGTCGGGCCGTGACAGGACACTGCTCCTTGACCTCGATCAGCTGGTGGAGCCCGTGCTCCCACGAGCGGTCGGACATGAGCCGTCCGGTGAACTCGTCGATGACGTGCACCTTCCGATCGCGGACGACGTAGTGCCGATCGCGGTGGTACAGGTGCAGCGCGGTGAGCGCCTGGCGGGTCAGCTCTTCGCGCCGCCGCCGCGAGGCCCAGACGCCGCCCAGCGGCCGGGTGAGCTGCTCGAGCTCAGCTCCGCCGACCTCGGTCAGCTGCACCGCGCGGTCCCGCGGATCGATGAGGAAATCACGCCCGGCCGTCAGGCGACCGGCCGCCGCCAGCGCGGCGGTGTAGACGCGTCGCTCGTCGGCCGCGCTCCCGCCACCGGACGAGATGATCAGCGGCGTGCGGGCCTCGTCGACGAGCACGCTGTCCGCCTCGTCGACGATCGCGTAATTGAGACCGCGCAAAACCATCTTGCCGAGCCGCGACTCGTCACCGGCGAGCCGCTCGAGCTGAAGTGAGGTGCGGCTGTTTCGGGGGCCGAGCGCGATCCGATCGCGCAGGTAGTCGAACGTCACCTCCTTGTTCGTGACGTAGGTGACGTCGCACTCGTAGGCGGCGCGCCGGGCCCCGTGCGCCATGCCGTGGGTCACCACGCCGACCCGGAGACCGAGGCCCTCGTAGATCGGGCCCATCCACTCGGCGTCGCGCCGCGCGAGGTAATCATTGACCGTGATGATGTGAACCGGCAGGCCGGCGAGCGCGGCAGTGGACGCCGCGAGCGTCGCCGTCAGGGTCTTGCCCTCGCCCGTCTCCATCTCGGCGAGCATCCCCTCGAGCATGACCCGGCCGCCGATGAGCTGGACATTGAAGTGTCGCTGGCCGAGCGTCCGGCTTGCCACCTCGCGGACCAGCGCGAAGGAGCGCGCGACCAGGTCCTCCTCGTAACCTCCGACTCGCAGCTCCGCACCGACCGCTCGGGCCGCCGCCAGGATGTCGGCGTCGGTCAGGCCGAGAAGCTCACGGCCGTGGCGGCCGACGAGCGAGGGAAACTCTGCCCACCGCCGGTGCGCCGCGCGCCGGCGGAGCAGCGGCGCCAGGACGCGCGCGGCGAGCCGATCGAGGACCGTCGGTGTCTCGTCCAGGCGCTCGGGGTAAGCGCCGATCAGCGCCTCGGCGGGCAGGACGAGGCTAGACATTGAAGCGCGCCAGGAAGAGCTGCCGCAACGCCAGATACCACTGCACGGCCAGCGGCTGCCAGCCGTGATCGAACCGCACGTACGCGCGGCCGCCGACGTTGACGCGGCCCGCCGCTGCCGGAAGCTCGACGTCGACCTGGAACACCTTCTGAATCGCGGTGACCCCCTTCGGGTCACGCGGATCGACGAGGATCTGACCACCGCCCTCGCTGCCGAGCGCCGTCGTCGGCAGCTGCTCGGTCGCGCCGGGCACCAGGCGGCGTACCCGGCCTTGCGTTACGTCGGTGAGTCGCTCGGCGAGACGGACGTCCACCCGGCGCGTGTGGAACCGGACCAGATCGATCGCGCTCTGCGGTACCACCGTGCGGATGGTCAGGGTCTCGAGCTCGACCACGTGGGCCAGACGCTCCCCCTGCTTCACGAACCTGCCCGGCAAGCTTTCCGGTGTCGGGACGACGAAGGTGCCGTTGGTCCCGCTGCGGATCGTCAGCTCCGCAGCCCGCTGGCTCGCGCGAGCCAGGTCCTCGCGTGCGAACGAGAGCTCCTCCAGCACGATCGCGGCCTTCACCTGGTCCACTGGCTTCTCGGCGTCATAGCGCGCCTGCAGCTCGCGGACGCGGGCGCCGAGCACGGCGGCTCGCGTCGTCACCTCCGGATCCCGTAGGCGCATCAGGATGTCGCCGCGCTCGACCCGCGAGCCAGGCGCCGCCACGATCTCGCCGATGAAGCCCTCGGTGCCCGCGCGCACGATCGACTCTTCGGGGATCCACACCACGCCTTCGATCACGCTCCGGTACGGCAACGGCAGCACGCCCAGCACGAGCGCGACCACCGCGAGCGCGCCGGCGCTGACGGCAAGCGCACGGGGTCGGTGCTTGCGAAGCCGCGGGCTCGCCACGAAGCGAATGCCCTTCGCCAGCGGTGCGCCCAGCCAGGCGATCCCGGTCAACGCGACGAAGAGCATCGCCAGCCAGAAATACCGGTCCGCGATGAACACGAGGATCGCGACGACGACCAGAATCCTATAGAGGAACGACGCGGCGCCGTACGCGACGAACCACGCGCGCTCGCCCGGCGTGGCGATCGGCGGGGTGGTCTCGCGCCGGCCGAACAGATGGCGCTCGCAAAGATAGCGGAGGTAGGCGTCGGTGCGGCGGCGCAGGTTCGGAATCTCCAGCACGTCGGCCAGGATGTAGTAGCCGTCGTAGCGCAGCAGCGGATTGCCGTTGAACAAGAGCGTCGTCACGCCGGCGATCAGGATCGTGTTGTAGGCGACCGCGCTGAGCAGGCCGGGCTCGGCGGCGAGCCAGAGATAGAGCGCGAGCGCCGCCAGGAAGAGCTCTACGATCATGCCAGCGGCGCCGACGAGCGCACGGCGCCACTTGTTCTCGAAGCCGGACGCCGACGAGGCGTCGACGTACGGCACCGGCGTGAAGACCAGGAGCATGACGCCCATGTCGTGGACCTCGCCGCCGAACGTCTTCGCAGCGAATGCGTGGCCGAGCTCGTGCAGCGCCTTGATGATCGGAAACAGGAGCCAGACGGCGATCAACGTCTGAGCCGAAAAGAGGCGGTCGAAGATGTCGCGGGTGAGATCGCCCCAGTGGACTGCGGCCAGGACGATTGCGGGCACGACGACGGCGAGCCACGCCACGGCCCCACCCCAGCCGAAGAGCGGGCGCACCAGCGGCTCGGTCGCCGCGAGAAAACGCTCGGGATCGATCAGCGGAAACCGCCAGGAGAACAGGCCAGCCAGGCGCGCCAGCCGCTGGCGCTGCTGCCGACGTTCGTAGCGCTGCAGAAGCTCGGCGGCATCCGGCGGCACGTCGCACTGGAGCACGTCGCTCGCGTGAAGCTGGCTCAGGACCTGGATGACCTCGTTCTGCGTGGGCGCCTGGTCGCCCAGCCGTTCGCTGACGATCTGCCAGAGCTCCTGCACCGTCCGGCGCCCGTCCATGAGGCCAATGAGCAGATGCGCTTGCTGCGTGCAGCGCAGAAACCGCTGGCTGGCCCGGTCCTCGACCACGTACCACGTCTGGCCGCGATACTGGTGGCGGTGGATGGTCGCGTGGCCGCGCAGACGGGGCGTGAGCGCGGCGACTCGATACCAGGCGTCGCTGAAGAGCGGCTGGTTCACGAGCGCGTCACGGCGACCACGTCCACACCTTCAGGCGAACCCAGTCGATCGCCTGCCGGGTCCAGATCCAGATCAGCGAGCGGCGACCGACGGCGATCTTGCCGACGCCTTCCATGCCCGGTCGCAGGCGGTCCGGCGTGCGGTCGAGCTGCGCCTCGACGCGGAAGTAGTTGCGCCCCTCGCGGGCCGTCGAGACCGGCGTGACCGTCTCGACCTTGAACGGCACGGCGTCGGCGGGCCACGCGGTCAGCAGGAGCTCGCCGCGCTGACCGACCACGACGTCGGCGACGTCCCGCTCGTCGACCTGGAGCACGACTCGATAGTCGGCCAGCGGCGCGACCTCGAACAGCACCTGACCGCGCTCGACCGGCGCGCCGATCGACTGGCTCAGATCACCAACGACGACGCTGCCATCGAACGGCGCCACCACCCGCGTGCGCGAGAGCTGATCATCGAGCAGCGCGACCTGCGCGCGCGCCTGGTCGACCTGCGCGCCGGTGATCTGCACCGCGGCGGCGTCGCGCTTGGCCATTGCCTGGTCGCGCTGCCGCGCCAGCTGCTCGGCCTGGCTCAGCCACTTGAGCCGTTCGAGTCGGAGCTCGCGGTCGTCGAGCACCGCGAGGAGCTGGTCGCGGCGGACGACGTCGCCGGCCCTGGCCGGCGCCTCCTTGATGTAACCGGCGAACGGGGCGACGGCGGCCAGGCGCGTACGCGCCTCCATCACGGTACGGGCGGAGACGCGATACTCGCCGCGCGCGAGCCCCATGAAGAGCACGACCCCGACCACCGCGACCGCGCCGAGCTTCAGCCCTGCGCGCCCCGGTCCGATCAGCGCGTTCAGGTGGCGCCGGGCCGTATCGACCGCCTTGGCCGCGAGCCAGCGATCGTCCCGCCGCTGCACCTCGAGAACCGGGCCGGCGACCGCGACGACGACCTCGCAGACATCGATCGTCATCGCGTCGAAGGGCCGATCCGCGGCGCGCTCGAGCGTCAGCGCGCCCACGAATCGCCGTCCCTCGAGCAGCGGAATCGTACAGATCGCGCCCGCCTCGCCATGCCGCGCCAGCTCGGCATGCGCGCGCACCACGCGCGGTTCGTGGCCTGGCCGCGACGGGTAGGCCACCGTGCCGCGCTGGTCGATCGCCTCGTCCATGGCTGCGCCGATCGTGCGAATCAGGTTGCTCTGCTTTTCGAAGTGGGCGCTGTGCGAGACGGCGCGCACGCGCACCCGGCCGCCCGCGACGAAGCCGAGGCTCACCCGCTCGCATGAAAGCCGCGTGGCGAGCGCCGTGACGAATGCCGATGCCGCGCCGTAGAAGCGCTCGTGGCCGAGCGCCTGGGTGAGCAGGTCGAGGACGATCTGCAGCCGCTCGCGGGCTGCCTCGGCGCCCGCGGGATCGCTGCGCTCGCCGTTTCGATGAGCCAGCAGCTCGAGCCATGCGGCGCCCCACTGGAGCTGCCGCAGCACAGCGTCGAGCTCACCCTCGGGCCGCGGCTCGATGTCGAGCGCCACGACTCCCCGGATCTCGCCCTTGACCTGGATGGGATACGCGACGTCGAAGCCGTGCCGGCTCGCGGCCGTCTCGTCACTGGCTTCGCGCTTGAGGGCGGTCCCTCGCCTCTCGGACAGGACGCGCTCGGCCAGCTCGCTGAGGTGACCCGGCGGGCGTCGCCCCTCAGGCCAGCAAGCCGTCATCACCAGCTTGGCTCCGGACACGGGCGCCACGAACACGGCCCCCGCCGCGACACCGGGAATCAGGCGGCACTGAATCGCGAGCCAGCCGCGGTGGAATGCCTCGGGGGTCGTAGCCTCGGCGAACGCTCGCCAGAGGGCTGACTCGGAGGTCGACTCCTCGGGCTCGACGACGCTTCGAGAAGGAGGATTGATGGGCCGGCCCACTCCCACTCCACGCGGGTGGAGCGCACACTCGAAAAGTGGGCGAACTCTAGGATGAGAACCAGGGGCTGTCAAGCGGGATTCCCGGCCGGAATCCCATTAAACGACGCGGCCTTCCGGAAACGTCAGACCGCAGGCCGGCGGAGTGCCGCCGGCCAAAACCTGCCCCGCACCGAGTCACGACCGCTCGGTGCGGGCACGAGCATCGGAGCCTAGCGGGTGACGTTGGACGGGACGACCGACAGGCTCGCCGAGATCGGAATCCGAATTCGCCGTACCAGCTCGTAGAGCGCGCTCTTGCCGCCGCGATATCCGACTTCACGCGCGCGACGGAGCACCTCGGCGCCCGAAAGCGTCGGCGACTCACGCAGCCAAGCCTCGATCTGAGGCGCGAACGGAGCCACCGTCGACGGGCGGCCTACGCCGCGCGGCTGATGCCACGTGCGAGAAGCGCTGCCGTTGACCGACTCATTGACCGCCGTTCCATTGACCGACATGTCTGAGCCCTCCTGCCGTACCGGAAAAAGCAAATCCGATACCGAGGCACACGGCCGGTCGTTTTGCTTGTTTTTAAAGGCATTTATCGCGTGGCAGCGAATGGGGCTCTGGTAGACAATTGACCACGTAGATCACTCTCGATCCAGACGGATCGTGATCGGTTCACCAGGGAGAGAATCGGCCAGTTCCTGACCGGAGGTCAGGTGCGAGCGGAGCCGTCGCGCCGGAGCTTGTACTCGACCGAGTCCACGAGCGCCTGCCAGGACGCCTCGATGATGTTGTCAGCGACGCCGACCGTGCCCCAAGTCTCGTCGCCGTCCCCGGAGGTGATCAGAACGCGCGTCTTGGCGGCGGTGCCCTTCGACTCGTCGAGGATCCGAACCTTGTAGTCGAGGAGCTTCATGGTCTTGAGGTTGGGGAAGAACTCCTCGAGGGCCTTGCGCAGGGCGTGGTCGAGCGCATCGACCGGGCCGTTGCCGGACGCGGCGGTGTGCTCCAGCATGCCCTTCACGCGCACCCGCACGGTCGCCTCCGCCACGGGCTCCTGGTCGGTGTTCTGCTCCTCGACGATCACCCGGTACGCTTCCAGCACGAAGTACGGCCGGTGGCGGCCCAGCGCGCGCTCCATCAGGAGCTCGAACGACGCCTCGGCGCCCTCGAACTGGAATCCCTGGTCCTCGAGCGCCTTGAGCTGGTCGAGGATGCGCCGTGAATCCGGGGTGTCGTGGTCCAGGTCGATGCCGTACTCGCGCGCTTTCCACAGGATGTTCGACTTGCCCGCGAGCTCGGAGACGAGCACGCGACGGCGGTTGCCCACCGCTTCGGGGTTGATGTGCTCGTACGTCTCCGGGTGCTTCTGGACCGCGGAGACGTGCATCCCCCCCTTGTGCGCGAACGCCGAGTCGCCCACGTATGGCTGCGACGACCATGGCTTGCGGTTGGCGAGCTCGGACGCGAAGCGCGAGACGTCGCGGAGCTCGCGAAGGTTCGGCTCGGGGATGCAGTCGAGGCCCATCTTCAAGAGCAGGCTCGGGATGATGGAGACGAGGTTCGCATTGCCGCAGCGCTCGCCGAAGCCGTTGAGAGTCCCCTGCACCTGCCCGACTCCCTCGGCCACCGCGGCGAGCGAGTTCGCCACCGCGCACTCCGCGTCGTTGTGCACGTGGATGCCGAGCGGCGTGCGCACGTGCCGCTTGACCTGGGCGATCATCGCGACCAGCTCCGCGGGCAACGTGCCCCCGTTGGTGTCGCACAGGATGAGCCAGTGGGCGCCCGCCTGCTCGGCTGCGCGCAACGTCGCCAGCGCGTAGTCGCGGTTGGCGCGGAAGCCGTCGAAGAAATGCTCGGCGTCGAACAGCACCTCATCCATCCGGGGTCGCAGGAACGCAATCGTGTCGCCGATCATCGCGAGGTTCTCGGCGAGGGTGGTGCCGAGCGCCGCGGTGACGTGGAAGTCCCACGACTTGCCGACGATCGTCGCCACCGGGGTGCCGGCATCGAGCACCGCCTGCATGTTCGCGTCGGCCTCGGGTGTGGCCCCGGCGCGGCGGGTCATGCTGAAGGCGGCCAGCTTGGCGTGCTTGAGCGAGACGTCCTGCATGCGACGGAAGAAGCGCAGATCTTTCGGGTTCGATCCCGGCCATCCGCCCTCGATGTAGTGGATTCCGAGCGCGTCGAGACGGGTCGCGAGGCGGACCTTGTCCTCCATCGAGAACGAGACGCCCTCGCCTTGCGTGCCGTCGCGGAGCGTGGTGTCGTAGATCTTGATCAGCCGGCGCATCGCAGACCTCGATCATGCGCCTGCCGCGGATACCGTGTCAACAATGGCCGCCCGTGCCCGGACGTCATGCGGAGAGCCGCGCGGTGAGACGCGCGCTGATCGCGGGCCATTCGGTATCGAGGATCGAGAAGTAGACCGTGTCGCGCTGGTAGCCTCGCACGTTCATGTGCTTGCGGAGCGTGCCCTCGCGCACCGCGCCGAGCCGCGCGATCGTCTCCTGGGAGCGGACGTTGCGGCCGTCGGTCTTGAGCGCGACGCGCACGCAACCGAGCGTCTCGAAGCAATACCCAAGCAAGAGCAGCTTCGACTCCGTGTTGGCCTGTGTGCGCCAGTAGTCGCGCCCGAGGAACGTTGCTCCGATCTCGACCTGCCGATCGGCGGGGCGCACGTCGAGCAGCCGGGTCGAGCCGATCGCCCGGCCCGTCGCGTTCCAGATCTGCGCGAAAACGATTGACTCTCGCCGCGCCATCAGGCCCTCGGCCTGGTGGATCAGCGCGAGCGTCTCGTCGAGCGCAGTGGGCGGCGGCCACGCGAGATAGCGGCAGACTTCCTCGTCCTGCATCACGTCGAAAATGTCGCGCGCGTGCCGCTCGGCCAAGGGCTCCAGCGTGATGTAACGCCCGTCGAGCGTGACCGGCGCCAGCGGCGCGAGCGAGCCTGCCACACCCGTCAGACGGCGCCCTGGGCGCGCAGGCGCGCGATCGCCGGCTTGTTGAGTCCGACGAGCGTCTTGAGCACGGCTTCGGTGTGCTGGCCGATGACGGGCGGCGGTGTCACGGCCGCGCCGGGCGTCGCGTGCAGGCGGACCGGGACACCCATCACGGTCACCTTCTTGGCCTTGGGATGCGGCAGCGAGACGATCATGCCGCGTGCCTTGAGGTGCTCGCTCTCGCATACCTCGGCGACCGACTTGATGAGGCCCGCGGGGATGCCGGCGCCCTCGAACTGCTTGATCCATTCGGCAGCGGCGCGCGTGCCGAGGATCTCGTTCAGCAACGGCACGAGCGTGTCGCGGTTCTGAACGCGCTTGGCCTCGGCGTCGAAGCGCGGATCCGTCGCGAGCTCGGGACGGCCGAGTGCGGCGCAGCACTTCGTCCACAGGGAATTGTTCGCGACGCCGAGCACCACGAATGCGTCGGCGGCCCGGAAGACCTCGTAGGGCACGATCGAGGGATGCGCGTTGCCCCGGCGGGCGGGCCGGGCGCCGGTACCGAAGTAGATGCCGGCCTGATACGTGAGCAGGGCCGCCATGACGTCGAGCATCGAGATCTCGACCTTCTGGCCTCGACGCGTCCGCGTCCGGGCCAGCAGTGCCAGCACGACGCCGTGGGCCGCCGACATGCCGGCCACCAGATCCCCGATCGAGTTGCCGACCTTGACCGGCGGTCCATCGGGGAACCCGGTGAGGTCCATGACACCCGACTCCGCCTGGATCACGAGGTCGTAGCCGGCTCGGTGCGCCTCGGGCCCCGACTCGCCGAATCCCGAGACCGAGCAGTACACCAGCCGCGGGTTCAGACGCGCAAGGGCGCGATAGCCGAAGCCGAGCTTGTCCATCGTGCCGGGACGAAAATTCTCCAGCA
>Ga0066903_100005293_pt1 | contig 11161 bp, 9 predicted proteins | sample PanSoiMetaGPlot1_FD_67491 | JGI IMG/M metagenome (GOLD analysis project Ga0066903, IMG submission 67491) | Tropical forest soil microbial communities from Panama analyzed to predict greenhouse gas emissions - Panama Soil - Plot 1 (version 2) | ecosystem: Environmental > Terrestrial > Soil >...
ATCGGCAGCGTCACCTCGGCCCTCGTCGTGTCGCCGACCGCGGCGATCGTCAGCATCGCCTGATCATCATAGGCGAGGGCCAGCCGCCGCTCGACGATTTCGATGCCGCTGCCGCCCGGCCGCCGGCCGCGGTAGGCACCCGGATTCTCGATCGACACGACCAGGTGATCGTCGTCCGTGGTCCTCGCCGCCAGGATGATCTCCCCCGCGTGACCGGCCGCCGGGCCGTGCTTGACCGCATTTTCGGCCAGCGGCAGGAGCAGCATCGGCGGGACCGCCACCTCGGGCAGCGGGTGGGGCAGGCGCCGCGTGACGCGCACCCGGTCGGGATCGCGCAGCCGGTGCAGCTCGAACAGCGTATCGAGCAGCGCCAGCTCGTCGGCCAGCGGCCAGGCGGAGGCGCGTACGCCCGCCAGCACGGTTCGCAACATCGCCGACAGCCGCACGACGGCGCGCTCGGCCGTTTCGCCGTCCTCGCGGCACCACTCGGCGATCGCGTTCAGCGTGTTGAACAGGAAGTGCGGATCCAGGTGCGACCGCAGCGCCAGGAGCTGCGCCCCCTCGGCCTCGCGCGCCAGCAGGGTCGCCCGCGCCTCGGCGCGCGCCAGCTCGTTCTCGAGCCACATATCGCGCCCGAGGCCCCAGCCGCCGACGACGAAAAGCGCCAGACAGACGACGACGCTGGTCGGCGCCGTGAGCAGCGTATTCCCCATGCCGAGCACGCGCGGGACCACGATGCCCAGCGACCAGACCACGCCCGCCGCGATGGTGGCGTAGAGGATGAGCCGGATGCCGCCGTGGCGCAGGTTGAAGCGATCGGGAAACAACACGCGCCACGAGACCGGTGCCACGATCGCGAAGGCGACGCACATCGCGATGCCGAGCGGGATGGCGAACGGATCGCGGCTGTAATTCCCCTGGGCGGCGACCAGCGACGCCGACAGCAACACGATGGGAACGAGGCGGCGCGGGACGAGCAGCGCGCGCAGCGTGCTGCGGATGATGGACGGCTCGGGTGGACTCGGCGGGCTCGGACGCTTGCGCAAGCCCCTCTATCATGCGCGCTCCCGCAGCCCCGGTCACGAGGGGCGCCGACGGCTCGGCATCGCCAACCGACCGTTCGCGGAGTTGCCGCCCGGGGGGCGCCGGAAACAGTGGTTTCCTGGAAGGTGATGCAGAAGGTCGCCGCTTCTCAACCGTTTCCCGATCACGTCGCGATCATCATGGACGGCAACGGCCGCTGGGCCGCCTCCCGGGGCGGACGCCGCGCCGACGGCCACAGCCAGGGCGCCGAGGCGGTGCGCCGGGTGGTGCGCGCCGCACGCGAGCTCGGCATCCCGTGCCTGACGCTCTACGCGTTCTCGGCGCAGAACTGGCAGCGCCCGCCGGCCGAGGTGGCGGATCTGATGCGCCTCCTTCACCGGTTCATCATCGAGGAGCGTGCCGAGCTGGCTGCCCGCAGCATCCGTCTCACCACGATCGGCGACGAGACGCGGCTGCCCGCCTTCGTCCGCGGGCCGCTCACGACGTTGATCGACGCGACCCGCGCCAACCGGGGCATGACCCTCTGCCTCGCGCTGTCGTACGGCGGTCGGGAATCGATCGTCCGCGCCGCGCGGAGGCTGGCACGGGCCGCGGTCGCGGGTCGCCTGCAACCCGAAGCTATCGACGAGGCGCAGATGGCGCAGGCGCTCGACACGCGCGCGCTGCCGCCGCCCGATCTCGTCATCCGCACCTCAGGCGAGCAGCGGCTGTCGAACTTCATGCTGTGGGAAGCGGCCTACGCCGAGCTCTACTTCACCGACGTGATGTGGCCCGACTTCGGACGACAGCACCTGGAGGCCGCGCTGGCGGCGTATGCGCGCCGCGAACGTCGCTTCGGCCGCGTCGCCGAATCGGTGGCTTGATCGGCGTCGGGGGCCGCCGGTCATCGCCCTGATCGCGTCCCTCCCGTCCGCGGTACAGACGACGCAGCCGGCGCCAGGTTTCCGAGCGCGTCGTAGGCGGCGTACTTGTACAGCTCGGACAGCGTCGGGAAGTTGTAGACGGCGTCGATGAAGGTTTCGACCGTCGCGCCCAGGGCCAGGCCCGTCGACGCGACGTGGATCAGCTCGGTCGCCCGTTCGCCGACGATGTGGGTACCGACGAGCTTCCGGTCCGCGCGCGCGAACAGCAGCTTCACCATCCCGTCGGCGTCGCCGGCGATCTGGCCGCGGGCGTTGTCGCCGAAGCGTGCGCGACCGATCACGACGTCGTCGCCGTCCGCGGCCGCCTCCTCCTCGGTCTTCCCGACCATCGCCAGCTCGGGGATCGTGTAGATGCCGAGGGGCAGCACCGGCGACAGCCGCGTCTTGTACTTGAGATCGAAGGCGTGGCAGATCGCGATCCGCGCCTGCTCCATCGACGTCGACGCCAGCGCGGGGAATCCGATCACGTCGCCCGCCGCGTAGATGTGCGGCACCGCCGTCTGGTAGTTGGCGTTCACGGCGAGACGCCCGCGTCCGTCGGCGGTCAGGCCCGCGGCGGCGAGCCCGAGCTCGGCGGTGTTGCCAACCCGCCCGGCGCAGACCAGCACCTGCTCGCTGACGACGCGGCTCCCGTCCTCGAGCCGCGTCGCGATCCCGTCAGGCGCGCGACTGACCGTAACCGCCTTGACGCCGAAGCGCGCCGTGACGCCGACCTGCGGCAGGCTGGCGGTCAGCAGGCGCGACATCTCGGCGTCGGCGAACGGAAGCAGGCGCTCCCCGCGCTCCAGCAGCGTGACGCGCACGCCCAGCGGACCCAGCATGGTCGCGAACTCCGATCCGATGACGCCTCCACCGACGACCGTCAGCGATGCGGGAATCCGCTCGACGGACAGGATCTCGTCGCTGTCGTGGACGTCGGGATCGTCGAACGGGATCCCGTCGGGACGATGGGGTGACGATCCGGGCGCCAGCAAGATCACCGGCGCGCGCAGGTGTCGGACGCCGCCGTCGGGCCCGTCGACGCGCAGCGTGTGCGGATCCTCGAAGTGCGCGCTGCCGCGGACGATCTCGACGCCGTGCCGGTCCAGGTTGGCCCGCACGCGCGCAATCTCGTTGCCTACCAGCGGCTCCTGGCGGCACATCAGCTCGGCCAGGGTCGCGCCCGGCCGCACCTCGGCCCGCACGCTCGGCGCCTCGCGCCGCCGCAGGGCGACCAGGGCCAGTGCGGTCTCGCGCAGGTTCTTGGAGGGCAGGGCGCAGCTGGTGATGCGGGCGCCCCCCAGCACCGGGTGCCGCTCGATGATGGCCACCCGCTTGCCGAAATAGGCCGCCTGGACCGCCCCCTTTTCCCCTGCGGGGCCGGTCCCGACCACCAGCAGGTCGAAGTCCGTCACCGGCCGAGCGTAACATGCCGGGCGGATTGACTTTCCGCCGGGCCGACGCTAGGTTTCGCCCCCTCAATCAATGCGCAGCCTCCGAATGGTCGGAGGTCCGCGCCGTGACAACCCAAAACCCCCGCGCGCGGCGCGGGACAGATGCAGGGCGCCCGTGGCGTTCAACGTTGTGAACATGAACGCATCGGGTCGAAAGGCAGAGGAATAGCGAATGGTTTCTATGGCAACTGAGAACAACAACCAGGAGGAGAGCTTCGCGGCACTGTTCGAAGAGTCGCTCAAGCACGAGGACGTCAAAGAAGGCGACATCGTCAAAGGCCGTGTGATTCACGTCGGCAAAGACCACGTCGTCGTCGACATCGGCTACAAGTCAGAAGGGACGATCCCGCTCTACGAGTTCACGCAGGCCGACGGCTCGGTCACGGTGAAAGAGGGCGACGAGATCGACGTTTTCCTGGAGAGCCGGGAGAACGAGGACGGCCTGTGCGTGCTGTCCAAGGAGAAGGCAGACCGCCTCAAGGTCTGGGACGAGATTTCCGGCGCGTGTGAGCGCGACGAGCTGATCGAAGGGACGATCAGCGCGCGGGTGAAGGGCGGCCTCTCGGTCACCATCCGCGGCGGCGTGAAGGCGTTCTTGCCCGGCTCGCAGGTCGACCTGCGGCCCGTGCGCAACCTGGACGCGTTCATCGGCAAGCAGCATCGGTTCAAGGTCATCAAGTTCAACAAGAAGCGCGGCAACATCGTGCTGTCGCGCCGCGTGCTGCTGGAGAAGGAGCGCGCCGAGCTGAAGGAGATGACGCTCGAGAAGTTGAAGGAAGGCCAGATCGTCGAGGGGATCGTCAAGAACCTCACCGAGTACGGCGCCTTCATCGACCTCGGCGGCATCGACGGCCTGCTGCACATCACGGACATGTCGTGGGGACGCGTCACGCACCCGTCCGAGCTGTTCCAGGTCGGCGACCACGTGCGCGTGAAGGTGTTGAAGTTCAACGCCGACACCGAGCGGGTCTCGCTGGGCCTGAAGCAGATCAGCGAGGATCCCTGGACGCACGCGCAGACCAAGTACCCGCCCGGCACCGTCGTGCGCGGCAAGGTCGTGTCGCTCAAGGACTACGGCGCGTTCATCGAGCTGGAGGAGGGGATCGAGGGTCTGGTGCACATCTCCGAGATGTCGTGGACCCGCCGGGTCAAGCACCCGTCGAAGGTTGTCGCCGTCGGCGACACCGTCGAGGCGGTCGTCCTGGACATCGACCCGCGCCAGAATCGCATCAGCCTCGGCATCAAGCAGCTGGAGCCGAACCCGTTCGCGTCGCTGAAGGAGAAGTACCCGCCCGGCACCGTCGTCAAGGGCGTGGTCCGCAACATCGCCGACTTCGGCATCTTCGTGGAGATCGAAGAGGGGATCGACGGCCTGGTTCACGTGTCGGATCTGTCCTGGACCCAGCGCGTGAAGCACCCGTCCGAGCTGTACCAGAAGGGCGACGAGGTCGAGTCGGTCGTTCTCAACATCGACTTCGACGGCGAGAAGCCGAAGGTGTCGCTCGGCATCAAGCAGCTGGTCCCCGATCCGTGGGATCGCATCCCGTACGATTACCCGGCCGGCAAGATCGTCGACGCCAAGGTGATCAAGGTGCTCGACTTCGGCGCGTTCGTGGAGATCGAGAAGGGCGTCGAGGGTCTGATCCACGTGTCCGAATTCTCCGAGGACCGGGTCGAGGATCCGAAGGCGTTCGTGAAGCCTGGCCAGACGCTGAAGGCCGAGGTGATCGCGGTCGACACGGCCGAGCGCAAGATCGGGCTGTCGTTCCGCGGCGCCGCGCGCGCCGAGGAGCTGGCGGACGCGCAGGGCTTCTCCGGCGGCGTGCCGACGGCGACGCTGGGCGACGTCATGCGCGACAAGCTGGCGGCGCTGACCGGCAAGACGGCGGACGAGGGCGGCGAGAAGGCGGAAAAGGCCGAGAAGAAGGGCAAGAAAGGAAAGGCCGCGCCCGCGTCTGACGACGGGGGCGACGACGAGTCGTAGCGGGCGGGCGGGGCGACGCGGGGTGATGGTGTCATGACGCCCGCGTCGCGCACGCTCGCTTGGGCGCGGCAGTTCGCGAAGCTCTGGGGCTTCGCGCTCTTCTGCATCCTCGTCGTCTACATCTTCCGGGAGGTCGTCCTTCCGTTCCTGTTCGCGATCCTGGTCGCGTACATCCTCGCCCCGCTGGTGGCGCGTTTCTCCCGCGTGCGCATCGGCGCGCGTCCGTTCCCGCGCTGGGCCTCGGTGATCATCCTCTACGTCTTCATCCTCTCCGGCCTCGGCTGGTTCATCGGCTACTTCGTCCCCAAGCTGTCCGGCGACTTCGCCAGCGTGTTCCGCGAGGCGCCGGCGCTGTTCGCGAAGGTGAACAAGGAATGGCTGCCGAAAGCCGGCGCCTGGATCGACGAGCGGTTCGGCGGAGAGCGGTCCGACTCCGGCGACGAGAACGGGGCGCGCGCCGTCGATGAGCCGCAGGCGCCGCGCGCCATTGTGGTCGAGCCGCTGTCAGGCGGGCGCTACCGGATCGATCTGGAGGCGGTCAACCTGGAGGTCAAGCCGCTGGAGAACGGCCGCTACCTGATCGCGCCGCCCGCCGTGGATGTCATGGATACGGGCGGGGGCGGCAAGTGGGAGCGGGCCATCAAGCAGTGGCTGGCGACGCGGCTCAAGTCGACCGAGGGCGAGAGCCGCCGCGTGTTCGAGTACGCCCAGAAGTTCATCGGCGGGGTGTTCTTCGGCATCGGCCGCCTCTTCCTGGTGCTGATGGTGGCGGCGTTCATCCTGATCGATCTCGATCGCATCCAGGGTTTTCTGCGCTCGCTCGTCCCCGAGCGGTACCAGGTGGACTACGACCGCATCTACGTCGGCATCGATCGGGGCCTATCCGGCGTCATCCGCGGGCAGCTCCTGATCTGCCTCATCAACGGCATGTTGACCTACGGCGGCCTGTGGCTGTTCTCCGTGAAGTACCCGCTGCTCCTCGCCGCGATCGCCGCGACCATGAGCCTGATTCCGATCTTCGGGTCGATCCTCTCCTCGTTTCCGATCGTCGCGGTGGCGCTGATCTCGTCCGGTCACTTCAACCTGGTCAAGGGACTCGAGGTGCTGGCCTGGATCATCCTGATCCACCTGCTCGAGGCGAACCTCCTCAACCCGAAGATCATGGGAAATGCAGCCAAGATTCACCCGGTGCTGGTCGTGTTCGCCCTGATCGCCGGCGAGCACAGCTACGGCCTGGTGGGCGCGCTGTTCGCGGTCCCCGTCGCGTCGATCATCCAGACGATCTTCGTCTACTACCGACGCCGCCCGAAGCCGCCCATCCCCGGCGCGACGCCGCCCCCGGTCGTCACGGCGCCCGCTGGCTGACGGCGCCTACAGCGACGAGATGATCGGCTGCCGATCGGCGCCGACGATCACAATGGGAACCCTCAAAGGGTTCCCAACCCCTCCCGCGATGGGCTCCGACGGGCAAAGCCCGTCTGCGCCCGACGCGATCAGCGCTCAGATCAAAGCGACGAGATGATCGGCTGCCGATCGGCGCCGACGATCAGCGCCGAGCGATCGGGGATGTCGATCCATCCGGGCCGCGTTGCGACGGCTCGATTTGCCTCGATGACGACGGCGCGCAGCGCCTCGTGCGGGATCCGCCGCCCGCTGCGCTGCGGGTCGGTGCGATCGCTGGCGGCGTGGCAGACCGGGCAGTCGGAGATCCCTTCGACGTGCAGGTAGCGCATCGGGAACGCGCAGCCGGTCGCAACGAAGCAGCGCCCGTTGGTCGCGACCAGCGCGATCTTCAGCGACTGCGATCCAGAGGCGACCAGCAGGCGATCGACGAACGCCAGGCTGTTGCGCAGGGCCACGTGCACCGCGGTCGGCGGTGGCGTCGGCTGATCCAGCAGGCCGGCGTCGTGCAGGAACGCCAGGAACAGATGAAAGAAGTGCTCGCTGACGGACAGCCCGCGGATGTTGCGGCGCAGGAACGACGGCGTGCTCTCGAGGATCCGCTCGCGCACGCCCTCGAACGCCGATTCGCTCACCTCACCGATCGAACCGAACAGCCACGACCGAAAACGGAACGGGTCGGCGTCCTCGGCGCGCACGCTGGCGTCGGTCTTTCCGGCGTCCGACCCGTCGGGGCCGACGCTGGGCGCCAGGCCGACGCGGCCGACCAGCGCCTCGGCGCGCGTGTCGCGCGCCAGCCCGTACAGATCGACCTCGCTGGTCTCGGCGCGCGGCCGCTTGCGCAGCAGCACGTCGCCGCCCTGCACGAAGCCCAGCCCGAAACCGTCGTTACCGCCGCGCGCGCTTTTCGAATAAAGAGCGCCCCGCGCCGAGAACAGCGCGCAGGCCAGGTTCTCTGGCTCGTTGCCGAAGTACGCGACGAGGTGGCTCACGGCGACTTTTCAAGTATACGGATCGAACGATTGATCGCCACCGATGTAGCTCGATTAGGATGAGGTCACGCAGGCTATGAGGATCACGGAGATCTACACCAGCATCCAAGGTGAGACGCAGTATGCCGGTCTGCCCTGCACGCTCGTCCGCACGACGGGGTGCGACCTGCGCTGCGGTTATTGCGACAGCGCTTTTGCCTTCCACGGCGGCACAGACATGACGCTCGACCAGATCATGGCCGAGGTGGGGCGCCTGGGCGCGCCCCTCGTGCTCCTGACCGGCGGCGAGCCGATGCTCCAGCGGGACCTCCCCGCGCTGGCCGCGCGCCTGCTGGGCGCCGGCTACCGGGTGATGATCGAGACGTCCGGCGCCCACCCGCTCGACGCGCTGCCCGATGACGTCGTGCGCGTCATCGACGTGAAGACGCCAGGATCAGGCGAGTCGCACCGCAACCGCCCGGAGCTCCTGCGCCGCGGCCTGCGCCCAGGCGACGCGGTGAAGTTCGTCGTCGTCGACGAGGCCGATTACCGCTGGGCGACGGAGGTGATCCGCGAGCACGAGCTGGGGGGGCGCACCGAGGTCCTGCTGTCGCCCGTGCACGGGCGGCTGGACCCGAAGGAGCTGGTCGGCTGGATGCTGCGCGATCGCCTTCCGGCGCGTTTGAACCTTCAGCTGCACAAGTACATCTGGGACGCCGAGACCCGGGGCGTCTGAAGTCGAAACGCAGAGCGTCGAACGCGCAACCGGAGGGTGTTCCGCCGTTATCCGCACTTCCGAGTTTCGGAGCAATCTCCGGGACTTATTTGGCAGTCCACTAACATCTTGATATCATTCTTTCCTTGACAGTGTGCGCCGCGCCCTGCTAGCTTGCGGGCGTTTTTAGGCAGTAACTATCCAAAAACGTTAAAGAAAACTCGTCCACAAGACGAGCACTGGAGATTGCCGACTCCATGGATGACGAGCATTTTGGAAGCTGCCTGCGCCGAGCTCGAGAAGATCGAGCGCTGAGCATCGGCGACATCTCCGCCTCGACGAAAGTTCCGCGATCCGCGATTGAGCAACTCGAATCGGGTTCGCTTTCGAGTTTGCCGGCGCACGTTTTCGTCCGCGGATTCATCCGTTCGTACGCGAAGGCGGTCGGCATCAACGAAGCGCGTCCGCTCAGTCTGTTCGATCGCGCCGTCAACGCGAAGACCGAAGCGGCGCGCGTCGAGGCGGCGAGCCCGGTGATCGATCCGAGCCTGGCGGGCGGCGTTCCCGACGAGGACGAGACCGGTCGGCACCGCGGTCTCGGCGTGGCGGTGTTCGTCATCATCCTCGTGCTGATCGCGACGATCACGTTCTCGCTGCTGCTGCGCCGGCCGCCGCAATCGGGCGAGGGGCTCAGCATGGCGCACCCGGCGCCGGCTCTCGTCGCGAACGATACGCGCGCGAGCTAGTTCGCTATATTTCTGGGCGTGTCATCGCTCGTCACGCCCGCGATCGTCTTGCGCGTCGTGAACTACGGCGAGTCGGATCGCATCGTGACGCTGTTCGGCCGCGACACCGGACGGGTGTCGGCGCTGGCGCGCGGCGCGCGCAAGAGCCAGCGACGCTTCGCGGGCGGTCTTTCGCTGTGCGCGGTCGGATCGGCCGCGCTGCGCGAGCGCCCCGGCGCCGAGCTGGCGACGCTGGAACGCTTCGACGCCACCGAGAGCCACGCCGCCCTCGGGTCGGACGTGGCGCGCATGGCCCACGCCGCCTACGCGGCCGAGCTGGTGGGCAAGCTGTGCGCGCCGCACCAGTCTGAGCCAAACGTCTTCGATTGGCTGACGGAGTTTCTGCGGCTCCTCGACGGCGCGGGGGCCAGCGCGGAGCGGCTGCGGGTGTTCGAGATCGGCCTGCTGGGCGGCCTCGGATTCGGTCCCGTGCTCGACAGCTGCGCCGGCTGCGCGGGTGCCAGCTTCGCCGGGCGCGCCCCGGCCGACGTCGCCTTTCGCTGGGATCCGGACCGAGGCGGGGCGGTCTGCAGCGCGTGCGCGCGCGGCGGCCGGCCGCTGCCGCCGGCGGTGCGCGAGGCGCTGATCCGTCTGGCGGGCACGTCCCTCGCCGACGCCGCCGCGGCCGCGCTGCCGACCGACGTCAACCGCGACTGCCGCGAGGCGCTGCTCGAGATCATCAACCATCACGTCAGCGGCCCGCTCAAGACGGTCGAATTCATTGCCAAGGTCGCGCGGGCCGGGGGACAGCCGTGACCGTGGGCCGTCCGCCGCTGCTCGGCATCAGACATGTCGCCCTCTACGTCGGCGATCTGGCCGCGGCCGAGCGCTTCTGGGTCGACGTGATGGGCTACGCGGTCGAATGGCGGCCCGATCCGGACAACGTCTATCTGTGCGGCGCGCGCGACAACCTGGCCCTGCATCGCAAGGACGCGCCGCCCGACGGCCGGCTGGACCATGTCGGCATCGCGGTCGGGGCGCCGGGCGACGTGGACGCCTGGGCGGCCTACCTGTCGTCGAAGGGTGTGGCCCTGAAGACGCAGCCCAAGACCCACCGCGACGGCTCCCGGTCCATCTACTTTCACGGTCCGGAGGGCCTGCTCATCCAGATCATCCATCACTCGCCCATGACCGGGTAATCGACTAGATTCCGGCGCCATGCCCGCCACGTCCCTGGAACAGATCGTCAGCCTCGCGAAGCGTCGCGGTTTCGTCTTTCCGTCGTCCGCCGTCTACGGCGGCCTCGGCAGCACCTGGGACTACGGGCCGCTGGGGGTCGAGCTCAAGAACAACGTCAAGCGCGCCTGGTGGCGCTCGGTCGTCTACGAACGCGAGGACATGGAGGGCCTGGACGCCGCCATCTTGATGAACCGGCTGGTCTGGAAGTATTCGGGGCACGAGGCGACGTTCTCCGACCCGATGACCGATTGCCGCAACTGCAAGGCGCGCCCCCGCGCCGACCACGTGTTCGTGGCGCAGAAGGGGCGCGATCCGAAGGGCCTCCCCGAGATCAACGAAGCCATCGCCGCCAAGGAGCTGAAGTGCCCGAAGTGCGGCGCCACCGATCTCACCGAGGCGCGGCCGTTCAACCTGATGTTCCGCACCACGGTCGGCGCCGTCGACACCGGCGACGGCAGCGGGCTGGCGTACCTGCGACCCGAGACGGCCCAGGGAATCTTCGTCAACTTCGGCAACGTGCTGGACACGATGCGCCGCAAGCTGCCGTTCGGCGTCGCGCAGATCGGCAAGGCGTTCCGCAACGAGATTACGCCCGGCAACTTCACCTTCCGGACGCGCGAGTTCGAGCAGATGGAGATCGAATACTTCGTGCGGCCGGGCGAGGACGAGACCGCGCACCAGGCCTGGATCGACGCGCGCACGCAGTGGTACGTCGACCTCGGCATG
>Ga0066903_100005294_pt1 | contig 11160 bp, 20 predicted proteins | sample PanSoiMetaGPlot1_FD_67491 | JGI IMG/M metagenome (GOLD analysis project Ga0066903, IMG submission 67491) | Tropical forest soil microbial communities from Panama analyzed to predict greenhouse gas emissions - Panama Soil - Plot 1 (version 2) | ecosystem: Environmental > Terrestrial > Soil >...
GCCGACCCCCGAGCCGGAACCGGAGCCGAAACCCAAGCCCAAGCGGAGGAGCTGAGCCCATGACCACCGAGGAGCCCCGCCAGGGGCTCACCGAGTCCCAGGACCCCGAGCCTGAGACCCCGGAGGCGGCCCCGCCGCCGCCTCCGGTGGTCCCCCCGCCCTCGGCCCCCGAGGAGGAGGAGACCGAGGAGGAGGAGACCGAGGAGCCCGGATGACCGATCCTGTCCTGGTCCCGCCCGAGCTGGCGGAGGTCCGGGCCTGGCTCCAGGTCCCGGCCACCGTCCTGTCCGATGCCCAGCTCCAGCTGGTCCTGGACGCGGAAACGATCCTCCAGGCCAAGGCCTGTCGGGTCTATGAGCATCCCAACGGCTGGCCACCGGAGCTGACCCAGGCCCTCTATCGGCGCGTCGGCCGGGAGGTGGCCGCCCGAGGGGTCCCGCTGGGCATCCTCGGGGCGGACACCGAGGTGGGCCCGGCCCGCCTGGCCCGCCTGGACGCGGAGATCGAGCGGCTGGAGGGCCCCACCCGGATCGTGGTGTTCGGGTGACCAGCCGGGAGGCCATCGTGGCCGCCCTGGCGGCGGTCCCCGGGCTCAACCCGACCCCGACCAAAACGGGGCCCATCGTGGCCGGGGACGCCTGGCCGGTCTGGCGGTCCACCCGCTGGGCCAACCAGGTCCCCGATGGGGTCCGCCTGGCCGACTGGTGGGTGATGGTGGCCCTACCCAACGTGGGGACCGATGTGACCACCGCCGAGGCCGATCCGCTGGTGGAGGTGATCGGGGCCGCCCTGGTGGCCATCGACCTCCACCTGGAGGTGGTGGAGCCGTTTGCAATCCCGGTGGAGAGCGGCCAACAGGCCGTGCCTGTCCTCCGGTACTCAGTCGATGACGGGAGCTGACGATGCCTGCAACAGTCTCCAAGCTCGGCCCCGGTGAGCTGACCATCGGCGCCACCGGGACCCTGGTGGACTTCACCTGTCAGGTGACGGCCGCCCATGTGGACCCCTCGGTCAATGAGGGAGATGACACCACCGTCCTGTGCGGGGAGGTGGTCCCGGGGGAGCGGACCTACAGCTATGAGCTGGCGGGGACCCTCTACCAGGACAACGCCCTGGCCTCGGGGATCGTGGCCTACTCCTGGGCCAACCCGGGGGTCACCGTCCCGTTTTCCTTCACCCCCAATGACACCGACGGGGCCAAGGTGGCGGGCAATCTCATCGTGGACCCCCTGACCGTCGGCGGGGACACGGCCGGGGAAAACATGACCTCCGACTTCACCTGGAAGATTGTCGGAACCCCGACCTTCACCCCCGGGACCGGGACCGGCGCAGCTGCGGCGGTGGCGGCCCCCAAGGCCTCCAGCTCGACGGCGGCGGCGGCGGCCTGACGTGGCCGCCAAGGTCCAGACCGAGGTGGTCGGGGCGGACCGCCTGGCTCGCACCCTGACCAAGGCTGGCCAGGGCCTGGAGGACATGACCGAGGCCGGGACCCAGGCCGCCCGGGCGGTGGTCGAGCGGGCCCGGAGCCTGGCGCCCTTCCGCTCGGGCCGCCTCCGGGCCTCCATCCGGGGGGAGGCCCAGCCGACCGGGGCGGACCTCCTGGCGGGCTACGCCTCGGTCCGCTACGCGGGGGTCCAGGAATACGGCTGGGCCGCCCGCCACATCCACGCCCAGCCGTACATGCGGCCCGCCCTGGCGCAGTCCGAGCGCCAGGTGGAGGCCGCCTACCAGGCCCAGGCCGACCACCTCCTGGGCCAGGTCCGAGGAGCCTGACATGGCCGACATCACCCTGGAGACACCCCGCCTCACCGTCACCCTGGCCGACGGCCGGACCCTGACGGTCCAGGCCATGAACCCCGACATGATCCTGTGGGACCGGACGGCGGCCAAGCACGGCTGGCCGTCGATGGCCAAGGCCCCCTTCCTGTGGATGACCTTCCTGGCCTGGTCGGCCCTCCGCCGGACCGGCCAGCTGGCCGAGGTGACCTGGGAGACGTTCTCGGACACCCTCTGCATCCAGGTCCGCTCCGAGGACCGGCCCAACGGGGCGGCCGCCCCGGCCGACCTCCTGGGGGACTTTCGGGAGCTCCTGGCGGAGCGTGAGGATGAGGCCTCGGCCTCGGTGGGCCCTATGAGCGGGGCTCCCGAGCCTGGATGATCGTGGAGCTGGCCGTGGCCACCCAGACCTCCCCCGCCGACTGGTGGGGGGAGGATGAGGCCACCCTGGCCACCGCCTGGACCATCCTGACCGAGCGGGCCGAGGCCCAGCGGGCGGGGGGCCGGTAGATGGCAAACACGGCCACCCTGGTCCTCAAGATCATCACCGACGCGGCCCTGGCGGAACAGGCCCTCAAAAACAACCTCCCCAAGGCCGTCCAGGGCACGCAATCGGCCTTTGCCAAGCTGGCCATCCCGGCCGGGATCGCCCTGGGCGCGGTGGTCGCCCTGGGCAAGGGCGCCCTGGATGCCGCCTCCGACGCGGAACAGGCGGCGGGCGGTGTGGAGGCCGTGTTCAAGAGTCAGAGCCGGGTGGTCAACGCCTGGGCGGACAACTCGGCCCAGGCCGTCGGCCTGTCCACCACCGCCTACAAGACCATGGCCACGATCCTGGGCGCCCAGCTCAAAAACATGGGCACCTCCATGGACCGGCTGGCGCCCCAGACCAACGACCTCATCAAGCTGGGCGCGGACCTGGCGGCGCAGTACGGCGGCTCCACCTCGGACGCGGTGGAGGCCCTGTCGGCCCTCCTCCGGGGTGAGCGGGACCCCATCGAGCGGTACGGGGTCTCCATCAAGCAATCGACCCTGGACGCCTATGAGGCGGCCAACGGCCTCACCAAGCTCACCGGCCAGGCCAAAACCAACGCCGACGCCCAGGCCACCCTGGCCATCCTGACCCAACAGACCGCCGACGCGCAGGGCGCCTTTGCCCGGGAGACCGACACGGCCGCCCACGCCCAACAGGTGGCCAACGCGGAGTGGAGCAACGCCACCGCCGCCATCGGGACGGCCCTCCTGCCCCTGGTGGTCCAGCTGTCCACGGCCATGGGCGCCCTGGCGGTCTGGGTCCAGCAAAACGCGGACCTGGTGCGCACGCTGGGGATCGTGGTCGGGGTCCTGGCGGCCGCCATCCTGGCGGTCAATATCGCGTTCCAGCTGTGGTCGGCCGCCGTCAAGGTGGCCACCGCCGTCCAATGGGCCCTCAACGCGGCCCTGAGTGCCAACCCGATTGGCCTGGTGATCCTGGCGGTGATCGCCCTGGTGGCCGCCATCGTCCTCCTCTGGAACCGCTCGGAGACCTTCCGCCGGGTGGTCACCCAGGCCTTCCAGGCGGTCCTGGCGGTGGTCCGCTCGGTGGTCTCCACGATCATGGGTATCTTCCGGGCCCTGGCCCCGGTCCTCCTCCTCCCCATCCGTATCTGGTACGGCCTCACGGTCCTCATGCTCCGGGGGATCGGGGTGGTGGTCCGCTGGCTGGTCAACACGATCATCCGGCCGGTGTGGTCCAGCCTGACCGCCATCCTGGCGGGCCCCTTCCGCACCCTCCAGACCGTGGTCGGGATCGTGTTCCGGGTGGTCGGCTCGATCATCGGGACCGCCGTCGGCGCCCTGCGGAGCCTGTGGTCCACCCTGACCTCCCTCCTGGTCGGCCCCTTCCAGACCTTCCAGCTGGTGGTCGGCCGGGTGTTCGGGGTGGTGGGCGGCCTGTTCCGCTCCCTCCTGGGTGTGGTCAACACCGTGTTCGGGGCCATCAAGAAAGTCATCGACAAGATTGCGCGGGCCATCGACAGCCTGCCCCAGCTCCCCAAGATCAACCTGCCCTTCGGGATCGGCCGGTCGGCCGGGGGCGGGATCGCCCCGGCGCCCTCGGGCCTGGCCCGGAGCCTGGCGCCCTTCGGCCTGGCCAGCTCGGGCGGCGGAGCTGGCGGTGGGGTCAACATCGTCATCCAGGGCGCGGTGGACCCCGAGGGGACGGCTCGGGCCATCAACCAGCTCCTGGCCCGCCACCGGGTCCGGGTGGGCCGCTCGGGCCCGCTGGCCACCAGCCTGGCGGTCTAGGCCATGGTCCCCCAGGCGGCCCTCATCGTCGGCTCGGGCGGGTCCTCCAACCTGTCCTGTGAGATCGTCACCGCCACCATCCACCACGGCCGGTCCGACCCTGACGTACAGCCCGAGGCCTCCTCGGTCACCGGGGAGTTTCGGGTCTCCGCCTACGATGAGGACCGCCTGGCCAACCTGGTGTTTGGGGCCGACTGCGCGGTGTGGGTCTGGGTCTGGGACCCGATGCCCTTCCAGCGGATGCGGTTCCGGGGGACCCTCACCGACATCCGCCTGGGCTGGGAGTCCCCGGACATGATCGCGGGCCAGTTTGTGGCCGTGTCGGACCTGGCCATCATGGGCCGCCGGATCATCGGGGATGAGCCCTGGCCCCAGGAGACCGACGGGGCCCGGGCCTGGCGGGCCATCAACCTGGCCGGGGTGCGGACGGTCCAGGCCCAATCGGACCCGGGGACCGTCCAGGTCCTGGCCCGGGACGTGGACGCCCAGCCCGCCCTGGACGTGGCCGGGGACGCGGCCCTGGCCGGGGCGGGCTACCTGTGGAATGACCGGAGCGGCTCGGTCCTCTACGCGGACGCGGAGCATCGGCGCAATGCCCCGGTGGCCGTCGAGCTGGACGCCTGTGAGCTGCCCCTGTCGGTCGAGTGGGACCAGAACATGGACGGTCTGGTCAATGACGCCCGGGTCCGCTGGGGGATCGCCCCCGACGGCGGGGACCAGCCCGAGGTCCACGTGTCCAACCAGGCCAGCATTGACGCCCTGGGCCTGTTCGGGGCCAGCCTGTCCACGACCCTGGCCACCGTCCAGGATGCCCAGGCCCGGGCGGGCTACATCGTGGCCCGCCAAGCCCAGCCGGTCTGGGGGTTCGTCGGGGAGACCTTCCAGCTGGACACCCGGCTCCTGGACGCCCCGACCATCACCGCCCTCCTGGACCTGGAGGTGGGCTCCCTCATCCGGGTCACCGGGCTCCCGGCGGGCTCCCCGTACACCTCGGCCCTCCTGTGGGTGGAGGGCTGGGTGGAGACCATCACCGGGAGCTCCTGGGAGCTGGCCCTGGCCACCTCGGACTACTGCCGCTCGGCGGGGACGGTCCGCTGGGATGAGACCGATCCGGCGGTGACCTGGGACAACATCGGGACCCAGGCCTGGGACACGGCCACCTGTCTCCCGCCCCGGCCGTCCACCGGCCGCTGGAATGACGTACCGGCCTCCCTCCGCTGGGACCTTGCCAGCGGGACCTGGGACACCTGGGCCGGATGAGGAGGGCCTGACCGATGCCAAACACGACCCCCACCTACGGCTGGCCCTGGCCGCTCGGGACCGACCGGGTGATGGACGGGGATGACGCCATGGGCAACCTGGCCAAGGCGGTGGAGGCCACCCTCAAACTCCACCCGGGGTTTACCCAGCAACAGCCCGGCGCCACGTTTGCGGTCCCCCAGGGCGCGGTGGCGGCCGTCCCCGGGATGTCGCTGGCAATCACGACCTCCGCCCTGGAGTTTTGGCTGGCCCTGGCCTTTGTGGACTTCTCCATCACGGCCGCCAATGTCGGTCTGATCCGGGCCGAGCTGAACATGGACAACAGCGTGGCCCGGTCGGCCAACTGGCAACCCGACGCGGCCGCCGCCACCGGCCGAAACACGATTGCCCTGTCCGGGGTCATCGGCGGCCAGGTGGCCATCGGGGCCCATACCCTGGAGGTCCGGGTGTCCCGGTCGGGGGCGGGGACCGTGAACGTCAACACCAACTCCTCTATCGCCCTGGTCCGGTTCCCCCGATGACCGCTCGGGGCTGGGTGGCGGTGATCCTGGCGGTGGGGGTGGCCACCACCGTGGTCGGGTTCTCGGTGGCCGTTCTCTACGATGCCGTGGCCTCCTCGGGCCCCGGGCTGTCCGACAACGCCACCCAGGTCCTCACCGCCGCCCTCGGCGGCATGGTCGGGGTCCTGGGCGCCTACGTGGGGACCCGGGCCAGCGGGGGCGGAGGTGGTGACGATGTGGCTTGACGGCCTCCGGGTCCCCCGGGATGGGGAGCCCCGGCCGGATCGGATCACCGAGGTCCCCGAGCTGGTGGACACCCGGGGCGGGTGGCGGGCGGCTCACCGGCCCCAGGACCCGGCCAAGGACCCCCGGGAGCCCTACGGCTCGGAGTCCAGCTCGGTCGGCTCGGACCATGCGTGGAGCGGGTGCACGATGGCCGCCGGGGCGGTGGCCTACGCCTATGAGGCCCACTACGCGGGCCACGATGACGCGCCCTGGGGCGGGGACATGCGCCACCACCAGGACGACATGGACGGGGGGACCGACCTCGGGGACCTCCGCACGGCCTGGAGCCGGTACGGCGGGCTCAACCTGACCATCCAGTCCGGCTCGGGCTGGTCGGCGGTGGCCGAGGCCCACCAGGCGGGCCGGGCTATCGTCATCCAGGGGGAGGGGGACTGCCCGGGCTCGGGGACCTTCACCGGCGGCCACGCCTGCGCCATCGGCCCCGAGACCGACGGCCAGGGCCGCTGGCTGTGGTCGGACCCGGTGACCACGGCCTGGCAATGGGTGACGCCCGGCTCCATCAAGGCCTGGGCGGAACGGCTCAGCTCGGGGGTCCTGTTCGGGGTGACGCGCGCAGCTGCGGAGGTAGACGTGGGAGTCAATGAGCTGGAGCTGACGGCCTGGACGGCCGAGCTGGGGGACCTGGCCGCTGGCGCCAAGGTCCTCAACCTGGACGGGTCCGCCCGCCTGACCGCCAGCGGGCCCCGGTCGGTCTCGGTCCTGGCGGCCACCACCACCCCGGGCGGGACCGCCGCGCGGCTCATCGTGTGGACGGCGGCCGCCCCGACCCCGGACCTCCTCCTCATGACCTACACCAACCAGCTGGCCAACCTCCGCCCGGCCAGCTCGGGCGGCGGGTCCGATGACGTGGACGCGGCCATCCAGGAGCGGGACGCGGAATGGGAGGAGTGGGTCCTGGCCGGGGCGCCTAATCAGCCCCAGGACTAGGCTCCGGGCCGCCGGGAGCTCCCGGCGGCGCAAGCCCGCCTAGGACGGCCCAGGACGGGCCCCGGACGCCAAGAGGCCCCAGCGGTCACCCGCTGGGGCCTCATCGTTCCTGGGCCGTCCTGGCCGCCTCACCGGGGACGGTGGCGGCGGTCCTTGGCCCACCGATCCGCGCCGGATCGGTAGTGGGTCATGGCCCGGTCGGTGGCCCGGGCCTTGGCATAGGTCCGGTAGAGCATGGCCGGGCTGGTCCAGCCCGCCAGCTCCACCAGGTCCGCGTGGTCCACCCCGTCCTCCAGCTGGTCATCGATGAACGTGTGGCGCAGCTGGTGGGGGTGGATGCGCGCCACCCCGGCCTGGTCGCACCGGCGGCGGAGCATCGTGTGGAGCCCGCCCGGGGTGAGCCCGCCCTGGACGGGGCCCTGGGTGGAGGCCAGGAACAGGGGCCGCCCGGACCAGCGGTGGGTGTGGGCCTGGCGGGTCTCCACCGCGTCGGCCTCGGGGTGAGCGTCCCGGGCCACCAGGTAGGCCAGGAGGGCCTTGGCGGTCTGGGCCCCGAAACGGGCCGGGCCGATCCGGCCGCCCTTGCGGTGGACCATGAGCCGACGGCCCATGAGGTCCAGGTCCCCGTCGGGAGCCTGGGCCGAGGCCGGGGCCACCGGCGCCAGGAGGAGGTTGCACAGCTCGGCCCGGCGGAGTCCGGTGTCCCGGAGCAACCACAGGATGGCCCGGTCCCGGAGGTCGGTGAAACGGTCCCCCCGGGTGACCTCCAGGAGGGCCCCGAAGGTCTCATCATCGACCACCGGGACGATGGCCGCCTTGGCCAGCTCGGGCGGTTTGAGGCCCCGCCAGGGGTTGTCCCCGAGGACCCGGACCGAGACCAGGTAGTCCAGGAACAGGGACGCGGCGATCCAGCGGATGCGCCGGGTGTTGGCGGCCAGGCCCCGCCGCTGGAGGGTCACTTTGTAGAGGTCGGCCGTGGCCCGGTCCCAGGTCATGGGGTCCAGGTCCGCCCCGGCCTCGGTGAGGATGTCCAGGAGCGTGTCCACGCCCCGGAGGTACTGGCGGATGGTGAGCGGGGACCGCTCATCGGCCTCCAGGCTCAGGGCCCAGCCCGAGCGGTGGCGGTCCAGCTGGCGGGACCAGTCGGAGACCGGCTGGAGCCGGGTGACGGTGGCGGTCATCGGGCCGCCCTCTCGGCCGCAGCTGCGGCCTCCCAATGGGCGCCGTACTGGCCGTCGGGGGTCAGGTGGCCGCACCGGGGGCAGACCCCCATGAGCTGGCCCCGCCAGACCTCGGCCCGGAAGTACGGGAGGAAGGGCCCGGGCTGGTCCTCATGGACCTGGCCCAGCTGGACCCGGGTGGCCACACAGGCCTGGCAGATCGACTGAGCCCAGCACGTGGCCGCCAGGTAGGCGGCCGCCCGGTCCGGGCCCTCGGGCAGGCTGTCGGCCTCCAGGTGGAAGGACCCGGGGTGGCCGCACTCATCACACAGGTCAAGCCCCAGGACCTCGGTGAGGGCCTGGGGCGGGGTGCCGTCGGCGGCGGGCTCGGCGGCGCACGTGGGGCAGTCGGGGTTGCCCCCGAGGAGGTCGATGTCCCGGCCGCAGTCGGGGCATCCGGCGGGCTGGGGGGTCATCGGGCGGTCCAGTCGGCGTTGAACTCGCACCCCTTGGCGCCTGCCACGTGGTCCTCCAGGAGGGACAGGCAATAGCAGGGGCGGCCCGCCAGGACGGACTCCCGGCGGACCAGCTCGGCGGTGGCCACCTTGCGGACGGCCGGGCGTGTGTCGAGCATGAGCCGGGCCAGGGCCAGGTCCCCAAGGGCTCGGACGTTAGCCTCCAGGAGAGCCTGGGCGGCGGGGGTGAGGGTGGTTGCCATGGCTACCAGTACCAGCCTTTCGGTGTGTCTCCGGCCCGTGGTCGGGCCGCCGTAGTTATCCTATCACTTTGCGGGCTGGGGTGGGAAGGGGGCCCCGGATCGTGCGTGAAACGTCCCAGAATGCGGACTAGGAATGTCGTGATATGTGGAAGGTCTCGGGGCCGTTTGCGGGGTAGGCCCGGGTGGATCGTGCGTGAGATTGTCACGTGGCCTTTGCGCGTCGGGTGACGTTATCGTGGTAGACCACCGTTGACGGGCCCGGACCAGGCCCGTACACCTTAGCCCACCCCCGAGGGTGGCGTAGGGGTCCAGTCCGCAAGCTGACGCGGCTGGACAGGCTCCCGGGGCTCACCAGCCTCCAGTCCCGGGGTGACCCATGCCCACCGCCCGCCGCCGCCATCCCATGACTCCCCAGGCCTCGGGCCGTCGGGGCGGCCTCCGCAAGCTGATCGCCCACGGCCCCGACGCCTACCGGGAGATGGGCCGCAAGGGCGCCGCCGGGCTGGACGCCCGGATTGCAGCTGCGGCCGGGATCGACCCCGGAGACCCCGACTACGCCACCAAGCTGGCGGCCGCCCGGCGCCTCTACTACATGGACCTGGCCGAGGCCCGCTGGGCCCGCCGGGGCAGTCCGCCCAAGGTGATCCGCCCGGCCATGGAGGAGCTGGACCGCCAGGACGGGGCCGAGCTGTGAGGCTCACCACCGACCAGCTCGGGGACCTGTCGGAGGCCGCCACCAACCTGGCCAACGCCTGTGATGAGCTGGTCGCCCTCCGGGAGGATGGCGCGGCGGCCGAGGACCGAGAGCTGGCCCAGGAGGAGGTGGAGACGGCCATCACCGAGCTGGTGGCCGTCCTCCCCCGGAAGGTCCGCCCGGAGGACCTGGGATGACGCCCGGGCCGTGCGTCCGATGTGGGCTCCGGGACCGGACGGCCGACACCTACCTGTGTACCGCCTGTCGGCGGGACCCCCGGACCCACGTGGAGATTGCCAGGGCCCAGGGCATGGCCAACGACTACCCCGGCCAGCGGGCCGTCCTCATTGCCCACTCGCATTGGGCGGGCGGCTGGATCAAGAGGCTGGACGGGTGACCGCCCGCTGGGAGGTGGAGCGGCTGGGGGTCGGCGCCTCCGAGGTCTCCGGGCTCACCGGGGACTCGCCCTGGGAGACCGAGGCCGGGGTGTGGCTCCGCAAGGTTGACCTGGCCCCCGTCAAGCCCGACACCGACCCCATGCGGATCGGCCGGGAGCTGGAGCCCACCCTGGTCCGGCTGGTGGAGTCCCGCCTGGGTCTCCGCCTCCGCCACAACGCGGCCACGTTCCGTCATCCCGAGTGGCCGATGGTCCCCCTGTTTGCCACCCCGGACGCCTTCGGCCCCCACCGCTGGGCGGCCGTCGAGTGCAAGGTGGTGGCCCACCACCTGGACGACTGGCGCGGCGGGCCGCCGCCCTACGTGGTCCTCCAGGTCCAGGCCCAGATGGCCGTGGTCCCCAAGGTCCAGCGGGTCTGGGTGGCCGCCCTCATGGGCTCCGAGCTGCGGACCTGGCCGGTGGATCGGGACCAGGCGGCCATCACCGAGCTGGAGGAGCGGGTGGCCTGGTGGTGGCAGACGTACGTGGTCTCCGAGGTTTCACCCCCGGCCTCGGGACCCGGTGACACCTGGGCCCTGCTACGGGCCCGGGTGTCCCAACAGGAGGGCCGGGAGGACCGCCTGGCCTCCGATGAGGAGGCCGTGGCCGCCGCCCACCTGGCGGTCCTCCTGGACCAGCGGGGAGACCTGGACGCGCGGCTGGAGGAGGTCCGCCTGGAGCTGGCCGGGATGGCCGGGGAGGCCAACCTGGCCGGGTCCGGCTGGCGGGCCGTCTGGAGCTCCCGGCGGACCACGGATTGGGCCGCCGTGGCCCAGGAGCGGCGGGTCCCAGCCTCGGTGATCGACCGCCACACCCGGGTGTCCCCGGTGTTCACCTTCCGCCGGACCAAGGCGGCCGAGGCCGCCGTAGAGGAGGCCGTCACATGACCAAGGACCGGGAGGTCCGGCGCCTGACCGTCACCCTGGAGGACCAGGCGGCCACCCTCTCCGACCTCCGCCGGTTCCTGGCCCTCATGGAGGAGCTACAGGCCATCGGCCTCCAGGTGTACCTCCAGGGCCAGCTCCAGGCCGTGGTCCGGCCCACGCCCAAGCCCGAGGAGGAGACCGTCACATGACCACCGCCGCCGACCAGGCCCACCA
>Ga0066903_100005295_pt1 | contig 11159 bp, 8 predicted proteins | sample PanSoiMetaGPlot1_FD_67491 | JGI IMG/M metagenome (GOLD analysis project Ga0066903, IMG submission 67491) | Tropical forest soil microbial communities from Panama analyzed to predict greenhouse gas emissions - Panama Soil - Plot 1 (version 2) | ecosystem: Environmental > Terrestrial > Soil >...
AAAAAGTTACAAATTCGCCCGTTAACTGGTTAACGCGCAGGTTCGAGTCCTGCACGGGGAGCTGAAGAAATTTCGCGAACTCCGCACCTTCAAGTTAACGCCCCAAATCTCACAATCCTTCGTGTTTTCCGCAAGAGTTTTCACCAACACGCCTCTCTCCCAATACGTGGCGGGGCCAATGGATCGGGGCCTTCCGGCAAATAGCCCCAAAACTCTCTCACTCGCTCCGAAATCGCAATTTTGAGTTAACAGGGCATGCGGCGGTGCCGCAAGACATCAGGAAGGAACAGGAAAGGGCGGTCCGTTCGGTGATGATTTATGATGGCGGCCGAGGCCGTCGCGCAATCCAGTACGGTCTTTCAGGTGACCGCCATGTCAGTTTGATTATTTGGAGGACATAGCATGAAGACTTATGCCTATGCGGTGATTCGAACTTCGACAATTCCGGCGACCCCGAATCGGTGGAAACGGTTGGCCCGCTAGTGCCACCGGCGCAGAGAGTTGGGAACCAACCGGGCACCGCCATTTTCGAGGTTTTCGATTTCGGCCGAACCCTTTTGCTGTTTCTTACTCCAATTTCGTTTACGAGTGATGGATCATCTGGTCAGCCGTAAAACGGGCCACCAATGGCAGTGAGCACAATGTTCTGGACATGATCGCGCACATCGATTACAAGAAAAATTGTCCTGCCGGTGGTACCTTCGCTGATTGGGCGACGCCGTAGGAGTTCCACGCTTCCGGCTCGGAGCAAGCGATGGTGGAGGGCACATTGTGCGAATACTTTTTTGCCTGGCCGGCGTGACCGCTGCCGTGCTGGCGATTATCTTCATCTGCCAGAAGAATCAACGGGCATACTCGGATTCACTTGAGGATATGGTTCTGGCCGCCGGTGCCAGGATGCCGAACCTGGAAGCAGAGGGATGGCTCAACGGCGCACCGACACCGCTCGGCACAGGGGGCGCCAAAGTGCTCGTCCTTGACCTTTGGGCCCATTGGTGACCCGGTTGCCAAATGTCGGTCCCGGATCTGGTTCAGATCTACCGAAAATTCAAGCCGCAGGGCGTCGCCTTTGTCAGCCTGTCCAACGAAACGAAGGAGCGAGTGACAGAGTACTGCCGGAAATCCTCGGTGCCGTGGCCTTGCGGTTTTGGAGCGTCTACAGACACGCTTGAGAATTTCAAGGCGGTTTTCCCGGGCTCGCCTCGCGTTATTCCAACCTTATACGTCATTGACCACGACGGCAGGATTTGCTGGCACGATCAGCATTTCCGATTAAGACATGTGGAAGACAAATCGGTCTTTGTGGAACTGGAAAAGGAGTTAACTAAAGCGTTGGCCCTGGCCGAGCCCTCTGAAAAGTAGCCGAATTCTCTGGATCTTATTTGCTTTTCCCAGGCACCAGCTTGGGCTGTTGCAAAGCTTCGATCTGGGAAGACAGGGCTGGCACATCTTTCAAGTCTTTGTTTTGAACAAGAATTTCGATGAGGACCTTGCGTGCCTCGATGCTTTCGGGCTCCAGTCGCAGCCATTCTCGAACTTGCGTTTGAGCTTCGTCCCAGGCTTTCGTGTCGGTCAGGAGCAGGGTCAGGTTACGACGATACGCCGGCGCCCAGGGATCAACGGCCAGGGCACGGCGCCAATAGTCGATGGATTGCTCGCGTTGTCCCAAGGTTTGGGTGAACGTTGCCGCCATCATGAGGGACGATTCGCGCTCCGGGAAATGGGAAAGCACTTTCTGGACGGCAGCGAGGGCCTGGGAGGTTTCCCCCTGGCTAGCCAGAGCGTAGGCTTTCAGCTCCCAGGCTTCCCAATCCTCGGGACATTGCCGCAATGCTTTTGCAAGCAGCGTAACAGCCTGGTCGGCCCATTTCGCCTCGACCCCACCAGTGGCCGCCAATTTGCCAAGTGCCATCCCCAGATCGCGCGTCAAGTCGGAATCGTCTCGTTTACCATCGAAAGGAATAATTGGACAGTCCGCGCCGCCGAACGGCGTTTCGGCAGTTCCGATCGGTTCGCCTTTGCGGAGAATTCGATGATCGGTCGAAGCGTTGTGCGCGACGTCGGTGGACGGGTACCGGGTCATGTGGCAATCGATGCAACTGTCGTTGTTGTGGCGCTGGCGCAGCTCAGCGGCCAAGGAACAGGGCGGCTTCGCCCCTGCTTTCTCCAGGCTTTGGGCATGGCATTGCAGGCAGCGGCGACGAAAATAATCGACGCGTTCGGCCGGCTCGACGCGCCGGTGCGGATCGTGGCACGAGATGCATCCCAGCTTGTTGCTATCTTGGCTGCGCTGGAAACAAGCGCTCAAGTGCATCTGTTCCACGTGGTTGACGGCCCGCTTCTCGCCCTGTGGCCGCGCATGAACGAAAACCGACCAGAAGCGCTCCAAGGGCATGCCCGGGCGAAAATCGTAAAGTTTCCGGCCCAGACGCAGAACGCGGCTCTCCCCTTCCAGGTGACATTGCTCGCATACCGCTTCGCGCAAGCGCCACGGCAGATGCCGCGGATTGACGATGGTTGTGTCTGTCCGCTCGTCGGCGGGCACCGGCTGAGTTTTCGCAACGTGCAAGCCTCCAGGCCCATGGCAGCGCTCGCAGCCGATGCCGTGTCCTTCAAAAATGGGCGTGCGGAAACGATTCACTGTGCCTTCTACGGGATCGGCCCGGTTGGCATGGCAGAAAAAACACTTTGAAGGGATAGGCCGCAGGAAAGCCTTGGTAAACCCGGGCGATAGATCCCACATGCCTTTGCGCTGTTTGGAACCGGCGCCTTTTTCCATTTCCTTGATGCCGGAATCGTTCTTCTGATTGGCGGTCTGGCGCAGGGCATACCAGCTGATGGGGGTCTGGAAAAGAAAACCTCCCCGGTTCGTCAGGTACGAATGCCCGTGGTTTCCCGAGCCGATAGCGAAATGAGTTTCGATCTCTTGCCGAAAAATCGGTTCGCCTTTGGGGTCGAGTTGGGAGACGACGTGCCAAACACGGTTACCACGCCGCTCCACGGAAAACGTCCCCAGGTCGGTGCTAAAGGGATTGTTGTGTTGCTTGTCATACAACTGGTTCGGGGCCAGTTCCGTGATTGGCTGCAGGGTGCGAGCCATCGGGTGGTTCTGGTACGATGCGGCGATGTGGCGATGGCAACGTGCACATCGCGCGCTGCCCACGTATGGAACACTGGGATGGACATTTTGAAAAGGCCCGCTGTACGTAAGCCGCGGATCGAGAGGGAGGGGGCGGTTTGCCGGCAGGCCTTGCGGTTGGGGGGCCCGAAAAATCCAAGGCAGAACCAGGCCGCCGCCTGCTATCAGGACCAGCGCAATCGCAATCAGGACGCCGCGCCTGTTTCGCATGACTAGGGCTCCGCGGAGTTGGCACTGAGCGCCTCGAGGCAGTGCCGGGCAATGCCAGGGGGTGTGCCGGTGTCCGTCCGCGCGTAATTCATGCCGGCCCGGCTAGCCCAAAAATCCGCCGCCTTTTGAAAGCACTCTTTGGCCCACGCATTCCGACCGGCTTCCATCGCCAGCAGGCCGCGCAACAGAAGGTATTCGGCTTCCTGGTTCATTCCGTCCAGGGCGTGCTTCATCACCCCCGGCGCTGTTTGCTTATCGGGCAGCAACAGGGTGACTTGCATGGGAATTTTGCCCAGCGGCACCAGGAGGCGGAGGGGGATTTTCTGGCAAAACCCGCCGGCTGTTTCCGTCAGCAGCGAGCTGCCGACCATGAAACCAGCGGCGGACCGAAAGGACATCTGCCGTTTGCTGTCGAGGCCACGAATCGTCGCCAAGCGCTCCAGTTCGCGATCGGCGTCCTGGTAGTTGCCGAGGGCCGCCGCCAGCTGTAGCTGATTCCAGTGGTAAGCGTCGAGCAATTCTTCCTGACGTGGCTCCATCCAGTACCGGACCTTCTCCGTTTGACCGGTAATGAGCAAAAGCTTGAGCTCCAGATCCATGCCCTGGGTGCCGAAGCCGGCCACGTCCGATTCAAGAAGGATTTCCAGCGCCTTGCCTGCGAGGCCCATTCGACCGGCCAGAAGAGCACGATCCGCCGCTTTCAGGTTGACCGAATTGACCTGGAACTCTTCCCGCGCCTCCCTTAGTTTCTGCTCCTGATCGAGCACAGTTTTTCTCAGTCGCTCAAGATGCTCGATGAAACCCGGCCTGTTCGCCAAGCGCGACCGCTGGCGGCTGTGGTATTTCAGCACTTCTTTGCGATGCTCGAGGGCAAGATCTTTGAAGCCCATGGCGTCGAAGTGCCCGACCAACCGCGCGTGCGCGTCCGCCAGGTCCGGCTGCAAACGCAAGGCATACTGATAAGCGGCAACCGCTTGCACGGTACGGACTCGCGCGAAGCGTGGGAAACGCTCGATCCAGGCTTTTTCCCGGCCATTGCCGAGGCGCGAGTAGATCTCTCCCAAAAGGAAGAACGCCCGCGGATCCTGGACGTGCTGTTTTCGCAGCGCCCGCCGGGTCGCCCGCAAGGCCAGGAAAAGCGGGGCGCGCGGCCCATCGTCGGCGCCCAAGTAGAATATGTTGAGGGCCGCCGGCGCAGAAAACACACGCCACGAGCCTTCCAGAGGACTTGCCCCCGCCAAAGCTTGACTGGCCGCCAGCCCGGCCAAGAGACTGCCGTTCCACAGCTGCTGATTCCGTTGGGCATAGGTTGCTTTCAGGGCCTCGAAGCAATGCAACCACAGCTGGGCCTCGTCGAAATCGTCGGATCGAGGCAAGCGATCCTTCCAAAAACCTTCCCACCAATGAAACGGTTGGGGCTCTTGCTGCCAACCGGATGTGGGCGCCAGCTCGGATTCCACGGCGCCATAGGCCTTCTTATGCCAGTCCAATTCGAGACCGGCAAAGGTGTCTGGGGTCTGCGGCCCTTGCGGATCGCGCCAGCCAAAAATCACCACCGGGCCTTTCAAGTACAGGAGCGGCCATTCGTTCGACATGGTCAGCAAATGGCGAAGGACCGCCCCGGTCTGGCGCAGATCCCGATTGAACACCACAATCAGTTGGGTCTGTTGACTTCGCAACACGGCACGCCAATCCACCCGCTCACCATCAGGCCCAAAAGAGTCAAGCCCCATCAGCCCTTTGCGGATGGCAACATAGTCCGCCAGCCCTTGCGACGAGGCGTGGAGCCGGGAATCAAGATAGCCGGTCCCTGCCGGGCAAAACCAGGAGGCCAGATCGCCTGCGGCAGGTGAAAAACTAAATGCCGGAGCGCGTCCGAGGCGGCCTTGTGCGCACCAGGTGTTGATCGTATTGCCGGCATGCGCGAACGCAGGTTCGGCCTCCACCCGCCAGCCCCGAGTGCCCACGCGGAATTGAACCAATCCTGCCCAGGCAGCGATCGTAGCACTCAAGACGAGAGAAATCAGGGCCAGGCGCGCCAAGGGAAACAACACACGTGACTTTGCGCTCGTCGTTGGCCTGCTTTGGGCAAGTTGTCCCAAGTTCATGGCAGTCAACGGGGCGGCCACCACGGCAAAAAAGGGAATCGCTGCCGATTGATAGATGCACAGGATCAAGAAGACTGCCCAGATCAACAGGAAACGCCGCCTGCCGGCACGATTCTTGATGAAGGAAACGACTCCAATAAAAACCAGGACCCAGAAAGCCGGACCCGGGACGTGGCCCAGCACCTGCCAAGAAAAATACTGGGCGCGAAAAGGCTGCAAGTACTGGTCACCCAGAACCGAGTCGCGTGCCAGTGGATGGTTCAGCCCGGAACTAACGAATGCCACCGGAGCTGACCAGACCGATATGAAATGAGGGTTTACCAGCGTCACGCCCAACGCCAGGCACAGAATCAATCCCAAACAGCGCGGAGAAAGACCGGGCGCCTTGCCGTCGATGCTGTTCCTCAAGTCTCTCAAGAAATATAGAACGACCAGTAGAGGACCGAGAAAGAACCACTGATCGACATTCGCCCACAAGGCCAAGAGAGGAAAGAGGGGCCAGAATGGTTTCCAGCAGGTCCGCCAGGCTTGCGCTGACACAGGCGCCCGAAAGCCTCGCTCCAAGAAAGTGAAGGTCAAAGCCAAGAACAGAAGAGATAGGCAGGTCGGCCCCAGGGTCAGCCAGGGGCCCATGGCAAGCAGGGCCAGAATTGCGGTCGTGCAGGATAGCCAGAGTCTTTTCCCTGCCCTGCCATTCACGGTGAGGACGCCTGCCACGGCAACGACAACGAGGCTTTTCAGTAAGACAAGACCCATCCCGCCGATGCTGCCATAAAGGCAGTAGAAAGCAACATCGATGAGCCAAGAATGATTAACCCAGTAATAATCTGTGCCGGTGTAGGGTTCGACGCCAAAAGGAAATGCGTTCTCCAGCAGAAATCGACCGGTCGCCACGTGCCGCCAAAAATCGGTGTTCCACGCGGGCGACGATGCCAGCACGAAAGCCAATGCCAGCACGAGCGCCGCCAAGAATAATTCCCACATGGCCGCCCGGGGGATCGCGGCATCGCCGCCTGCGCTGGGCACACTCGCCTGTGTCAGCGGCCAATCTCCGATGGGAGAAGCGATCGGTTTCGTTGCGGTTTCGTCCATCTTGGTCCAGACTTGGGATGGTTCCATTCTTGACAAACCGGCTTAGCTCGTCAAGAGTTTAGCACTCTAATTTTTTGTTAATTTTTTTCTTGACACCAGCCGCGAAAGGATTTAGGCTGCTCATCAAATCTTCATTTATTCGAAGAACGCCCAAAATCCTTTCTCCTGTATCGTCCATTTCTTATCGGGAGTGTGTGTCATGAAATTCCTCTCTAAGCGCAGGTGGCATGGCTTCACCTTGATCGAATTGCTGGTGGTGATCGCGATCATTGCGATCCTCATCGCGCTCCTGGTGCCCGCCGTGCAGAAGGTGCGTGAGGCAGCTGCCCGCACGCAATCAGAAAACAACTTGAAGCAGATCGGGCTCGCCGCTCATAGCGCCAACGATGCCTACAAGAAGTTGCCGCACGGGCTGGGGTTTTATCCGAACACGAGCCCGAACTGGAGCAACTTCAATTGGGGTGGACCGCCGGCGACCTTCGGCCCGATTACGTATCATCTGTTGCCTTTCATCGAGCAACAGAACATGTACAACGCTGCTAACTGGTCCGTCCAGTGGACCGCCTATCACCAAGTGGTGCCCACGTACATTGCCCCTTCCGATCCCACGGCGCCAGCCGATGGCATCATCCAGGATAACTGGAGCAACAACCCCAGCACCCAGGCCGCCTGGGGCGGCGGAGCGTTGAGCTACTCGGCCAACGGGTTTGTTTTTGGAGCCAGGGATGATAAGGTTGCGCGGATTCCCCAAACCTTTCGCGATGGCACTTCCAACACCATCATTTTCGCAGAGCGCTATTCAACGTGCGGCCTATATCGCCACATCTGGAACAATGACGAATCCGGCGCTCCGGGAGACGTCCAGAATCCCGATCCGAACGATGTATTCTTTGGTCTGCCTGCCTACCAGACTTTGCCGCAGTGGGCTCCCACCGACGCCAATTGCAATGCCAATCTTCTCCAGAGTTACAGCGCGGGCGGAATTCTGGTCGGGTTGGGCGACGGCAGTGTCCGGACGGTGACTCCGATCATTAGTTTGACGACCTGGCAGAACGCCATCACCCCGGCGGACGGCAATCTCCTGGGACCGGACTGGTAGATCGAACCTTTCTTTCTTGCTCTTGCTCGTTCTCTTGCTCTTTTTGCAAGGGAACGAGCAAGAGCAAGCGTTTTTGCGAGGATAATACTGTGTTCTCAAAAACAGGCTGCCGAGCAGTGGCCGTGTGTTTGTTGGTCGCGTCTCTGTTTGTTTGTGTCGGCCTGGCCGGATGCCGCAAAACGGGACCCGTAGGCAACACCATTTCCGGAAAAGTCACTTACAAAGGTGCACCGGTCGCCAATGGCAACATCAAGTTCTTCACCAAGGACAAACAGGGATTCAAGGAGGTCTATGCGGGCATCCTCAAACAGGACGGCAGGTTCTCTTTCAGCGGAGTGCCGGCCGTGGGACAAGTCGTGGTGACCGTCACTCCCGCCTTTGACCCGTTGGCAGAAATGGGTGAGAAGTTCAAGGGCACTAAGGAAATGGACGAAGGCTTGACCAAAATGAAAGAGGCGATGGCCCAGAAGAAAGGCGATGCCAGCCAGGCGGTTGCTACGAGAGTGCCGGCCAAATACAACGCCCCATCGACTACCGACCTGACTTGGGAGATCAAAGAGGGCGCCAACACGAAAGACTTCGACCTTCAGTGATCGCCAGAGCCCGCTGGTTTTCTCTGCCCTTTTTTCCAGAGTGCTTTCTGCCCTTTCGAATTGTCTTTCCGGTATCGCGCCAACGCCTGGTTGGCGTCCGGGTGATTTGGATCGATCTGGATCGCCTTGTAGAGGAAGACCTGGCCAAGGATTTCATCGGTCCGTAATAGAATCCGGCCGGTTTGGGCGAGCAAATGGGGATCGTGGGGCGCTTGCTCCACTTTTTTGAACAGGATCTCGAGCGTCTCCCAGTCTTTTCGCATTTGATTATAGCGCTGCAATTCCGTGCTGGCCTCCATTTTCCTGCTCTGCTGGCTCAGGCACGAGGCCAGGGCATAGCGGGCTTCGAGATTTCCAGGCCCTTCCTCCAACATCTTCCGCAGCTTCTTCTCTCGCAATGAGAGATCATCTTCCAAGGTGGCCCGGAGATAAAGAGCCGGCCCAAATTCCGGGTGCTGTCCCAGCACCTCGTCCAGTGCTGCACGAGCGGCGTCTGGGGAGTTTTGCGAGATTTCATAGCGGGCCAGTGCTACCTTCACTTCCGGCTGCTCCGGGTGCTGAGCCACCAGGGAGTCCAGATAGCTCTTGGCTTCCTCGGGCCTTGCATCCACGAGCAAGAATTGGACCAGCCGCAATCGGGTTTGCCAATGGTCGGGATCGCGCCGGAGAACCTCCTTGAAATCCTCCAGCGCGCCGTCCCGAAATCTCATCTTATTTCTGGTCCAGCCACGCCAGGCGAGAGCACGGATACTCTCCGGATTCAGTTTCAACCATTGCTCCAGGCAGTAGAGGGCGGCGCCGTACCGAAACTCCTGCATATACGCCAGAGCCAGACTTTCGTAGATGAGATTGGCCTGGGGATGATTATTCTGAAGGTATGAGTGGAGCTGTTCCTCGACGTTGGAAAGGTCCCCCATGTGAGCGCGCAGGAGCATCCATTCGAGCTGCAGTCGTTCCGTCATGCCGCCTTCCAACCGCTTGCACAGCTTAAGGTTTTCTTCGACCAGGGCGAATTCACTGCGCAAGCGGTGGATACGGGACGCCAGCAGGCAAAGTGCGGGGCTGGGCGGGCTAATGGCCCGGCAACGGTCCAGGTGATAGAGGGCCAACGGCAACCGATCAGAATCCACGGCGTCTTGCGCGGCACGAAAATGATACTCCCGCCAGCCCCATAGCCCGCACCATCCGAGTGCCACGACTACGAGCACAATGACCAGACTCGTTTTGGGCTTCGCAGCAACGATCCGCCCGACGGCGCGAAAAGGAGCGAAAAGCAAGAACGCGCGAGAGAGGAACATGAGCCTATAGTATAGCCGTGGAAAGGCGCGCCGCAATTGAAAAAGGCCTAACTCAAAAAGCAAGCAAAACGATTCGTGCGTTGCGCTGCGGCTGCTGAAAAGCGCTCCGATCGATGTCGGCGTTCCCTTGATGAAGCCGCTCCGCCCCGTTTCTTCGCGCGGCTGGCTGAGCTGGAGCCCATTCCCAGGCATTCGTCTGAGGAAATCTGGATCTGACTGATCGTCACCTCACGATTGCGTTCTATTTCAAACGCCACGTTTCCATGGTATAGTCAAAACTCAACAGCTGCTGCCAATACAGAGCAAAACACCGAAGGAGCGTTCGGATCGGTCCTGCCAGGCGCATTTCAATTCTGGCGAGAAGGAGCTGGCCATGACCGTTGGCAGACCCGGGGAAAGTGCGATGAGCGTTTGCATCCTGACAAGGGAAAAGGATTTTCTCATGAGCCGATATCGTATTCCACAATCCGCTGTCTTGTTCTCGGCATTTATCTTGGGCGGCGTGATGTTATGCTTCCGACCCGCCACAAAGGTTGCCGCGACAGAGCCTGAAAAAGGTGTCGATCTATATGGCGACCCGCTGCCGAAAGGGGCGGTTGCCCGGTTGGGCTCAGTGCGCTTTCATCACCCCGGCGGCGTCAACGCCATGGCGTTCACACCGGACGGGAAATCGATCGCGGCCGTGGGCTATGAGGATAAAGGTCCTGCCTGCCGGATCTGGGATGTGGGCACCGGCAAGCAATTGATGCATTTCGGCCTCGACCGCAAGAGCACCCTGGGTGCAACTTGCACTGGTTTTGCGCTCAACGGCAAGGTCGTGGCGTTCGGCAGAGGAGAGGCGATTGAGCTGTATGACCGATTCACCGGCAAGTTGATCCGCGCGTTCGAGAAGCACAACAACAATTCTTTCGCTATTTCCGTTGATGGCGCGCAAGATCGACTTTACCTGCTTCGGGTCGGTGTGCATGGCGTCCTCTCGGGTTGTGTTACCCTATCATGCGACGCCCGCGACCGATTTGTCTCATAAAAAAGAGAAAAATTATGGCTCCTCGGCGCCCTCCTCACGGAGGGCGGCGCGGAGCCAGGCGCGGGCATAGGTCCAGTGGCGGTAGGCGTGGGCGCGGGACAGACCCATTGCCGCGGCTGCCTCCTCGACGGACAGGCCCGCATACAGGCGCAGCTTGACGACCTCAGCGGCGGCCGGATCTTCCGCGGCGAGCTTGGAGAGGGCGTCATCCAGGGCGAGCAGGTCGTCGGGCTCCTGGTCGGCGGCGGGGAGGTCGGGCAGCTCGACGCGGCGCCGCCCGCCGCCGTGCTTGTCGCGTTTCTTGCGGCGGGCGTTCTCGATGAGGATGCGGCGCATGGCCTCGGCACAGGCGGCGATGAAGTGCCCCCGATTGTCCCAGTGCGATGCGGGCTCCGTGCCGACCAGGCGCAGGTAGGCCTCGTGGACCAGGGCGGTGGGCTCGAGCGTCTGCCCGGCCGCCTCGTGGGCCATCTGGTGGGCGGCCAGTTGGCGCAGCTCCTCGTAGACCAGAGGCAACAGTTCCCCGGCGGCGTACGGGTCGCCCTGCTCGATGGCCGACAGAATCCGCGTGACCTCGGTCATACGGTCAAGCA
>Ga0066903_100005296_pt1 | contig 11158 bp, 6 predicted proteins | sample PanSoiMetaGPlot1_FD_67491 | JGI IMG/M metagenome (GOLD analysis project Ga0066903, IMG submission 67491) | Tropical forest soil microbial communities from Panama analyzed to predict greenhouse gas emissions - Panama Soil - Plot 1 (version 2) | ecosystem: Environmental > Terrestrial > Soil >...
TCCTCGACCGCCGCCTGGGCTTGCTCGATCTCCTGTACCGCCTCGGGCTTCTCCACCCCTTCCCCTTCGACGCGCGCCTCCTCGGGCTGGGCCTGGACCAGGGCGCGCAGGCGCTTGGCCAGGATGCGAAGGATCTGCTGCAGGAGGCTCGGGTCGGACGAGGCGACCTCGTAGAACTCCACGCGGTCGAGCGCCAGCGCCATCCCGCTCTCGATGCATTCGGCACTTTGCGCACGCGAGGAATCGTCGATCAGCGCCCACGAGCCGAAGGCCTCGCCGGCCCCCACCTCGGACAGCATGCGTCCCTGGACCGAGAGGCGCACGCGCCCCTCGACCACGATGTAGAGCGCGTCGGCGGCATCCTCTTCGCGATAGATCGCGTCGCCGGCCAGGATCTCCACCTCACGCGCCACCTCGGCCAGGGCCAGCAGATGGCGCGGTCCGGCGTCCTTCAAGAGGTCGACCCCTTGTAGGATGAGCACGCGCTCGACCGGAGTCACGAGGCGGCCCCGAGCGCGTCCAGCTCGGCGCGCACGATCTCATCCTCCGGCCCGCTCACGAACAGGGCACCGGGATCGATCCAAGGTGCGCCGCGCGCGGCGCGCACTGCACAGGCGCGCAGCCATCCATCGCCATGGTGCCAGGCCAGCTCGATGGCGTGCGTGAGATCGCCCTCGCTCGGGAGAGCGAGCGGCGCTTCGGGATCCCGGTCCCCGTCTTCGAAAATCTCCTCCACCCTGTGGAACACCTTTCTCGGCAGCACGTGCGCCAGGTATTCGAGCGCCAGGGCGGCGGCCGCCGGGGCGCGCGAGCGCAAGCGGTCGAAGGCTCCGATCATGGGAGCGGGATCGTACCAGCAGGCGAGAGCCTGGAGGGCGCGGGCGAGCGCCATGTCGGCCGACTCCTGGAGGCTGCGATCAAGAAGACGGACTTCGGGCGCGGGATGGGTGCTGAGGCGCTCGGCCGGCTCGCTCCATTGGCGAAACTCGTGCAGCTCGCGCAGGAAGAAGCGATGCGCCTGGCCGCGCGACACGACCTCGCGCCCGCTGCGAAGCCGCATGCGCGCGAGCCGAGTCAGTCCCAGATGGCGAAGCCGGGGATCGCCGGCGCGCGCCAGAGCGATGAGCCGTGAGCGGGCGCGGCCCGAGCCGATGTCGGCCAGCACGTTCGCCGCCAGGGTCTGTTCACGCCGCCCGCGTGAGCCATCGAGATAAGTCTCGAGCGCGGCCACGGCCGGCGCTCCGATCGCCACCATCGCCCCGTGCGCCTCGTGGCTCGTCTCGGGCGCGAAGAGGGCGGGCACGAGAAGGTCGAGGAACGCCCGGGAGGGGCGGCGACCCGCCGCTTGAAGGGCCGCACGGCGCACCTCGAGATCGCTATCGGTGAGCAAGGCGCGGAGCCGCGGCGTCGCCACCGAGCTTTCGACCGAGCCCAGGGCGAGCGCGGCCTCCAGGCGGTCGGCGACCGTGCCCGCGCGCATGCGCTCGTCGATCCAGCTCGGGGTCAGACACCGGCGCGCGCGCTCGGGCTGATCCTGAAGCGCGGCGAGCGCGTAGGAGCGGAGGGTTCGGTCCTCGCCCTCGAGCCAGCGCTTGGCCAGCAGATCGGCGTTCGGGGCGCGAGCCACGAGGTAGGCGACCGCGGCCCGCCGCAGACCTTCATGCGATTCGGCCAGAAAGGACTCGATCAGGCCCTCGGGATCGCGCCCTCGCATGGCATGCAATGCTTCCACCGCGGCGGCTCGCACGGCGACCGAAGGATGCCGGAGCCGCTCGTACACGACCCCGCGCAGGCTGCTGTCGGGAGCGTGCGCGCACCACTCGAGAGCCGCCAGAATGCGCCTCTCGTCGCTGCCCTGGATCGCCTGGGCGATGGCGCTCCGCGTCTCGGGCAGCTGGCGCATCTCGGGCAGGATGTCGCGCTCGAGCCAGCGCGCGCTCAACGCCTCGCGAAACGCCCGCCCGTAGCTTCGGTTGAGTCCCAGGAGCACGACGAGCCACAGGCCGGCCAGAAACGCCGTCACCAGGGCGATCGTCTCCATGGGCACGCGCAGAAAGCGCAGCACGATGATGAGGAAAACGCCCACGAGGGCATCGGCCCAGCGGTCGACCAGCGTATCGATGGCCGGTTTCACGTTGCGGCGATCGCGCGGGTGGATGGCCGAGTAGTAGATCTCCGACGACGACTTGCCGAGCGTCTGGAACACCACGCCCTGCACCCAGCGCATCGCGATCACGGCCCAGGGGCCGGCGCTCACCGTGATCCAGGAGGCGAAGAGCAGCACGCTCGTGGGCTGGAGGCCGGTGGACGCGGCGAGCCCCATGCGCTGCAGCAGCCACGCGGCCGCGCCGAACTGGAAGACGAGCGCCAGCGCATTGAGGCCGACATAGAACTTGCCGAGGAACTGGGTCAGCGCGTGCGGATCGGGAAACATCCGCAGGATGAAGTACTTGAACTGGAAATCGACCAAGGTTCCCACCGCCACTGAGAGCGCGAGCCCCACGGCGAGAAGCTGGATGTAGCGCGAGCCGAGCACGATCTTCCAGGGCGAGGCCGAGGGAGCGCTCGTGTGCGGCAAGGGCCTGCGATGCTCGACCAGAGACTCGGCCCGGCCCGTGAGGAAGTACGCGACTACGAGGAGCGCGACGAGGGTCCACAAGAGTCCCGCGCGCTGCACGAGCGGCGTGAGCCAGCCCGCGATGCCGCCGCCCACCACACCGCCCAAGAGCCCGCATCCGCTCAGCAGCGGAAACACGCGGCGGGCACGGCGCGGATCCCAGGCGTCGAGCGCGATCACCCAGAAATGCGGCAGCAGCATCATGGCCTGGCTTCCCGTCCACAGATAGAAGACGAGCGCGGTGACGTGCTTGGCCAACGGGAACACGAGGGCGGCGGCCACGCTGAAGACGATGGCCACGAGCTGGGTGAAACGCGTGGCGTGGGCGCGGCTCAGCCGGCGTGCTACGCGCGTCTCCATCCAGACGGAGAGAACCGAGGCGAGAGCCACGCCGACGTAGGCGTAGGGCAAGGCCAGGGCCCCGTATTCGCTCAGGAAGAGAGCGTCCCGCAGGACCTTGGCGATGGTGTAGGCGCACAGGAGGACGGCGATCAGCGCCCCCATGAGAAGCAGGAGGCGCCGGTCCCGCGCGTCGAGCCCCAGCTTTCGCAGCACGCCGTTCAGCGTCGAGGCAGGCATGGGTTTGAGCGACGGGGGCGTCGTCACAAGGGACGCTAGCCGAGGTTCGCAAGCCGCACAATGGCGGCTCCCGCCTTGGGCCCGGGCCGGGTAGCGCCACGCGCCGGATTGTGTATTCTGAGGAGTGAGAAGTGATTGGGTGCCCCGAGATTTTCTCCCGCACCGTCATCGGTCTTTGAGAGCGGGGCGGAGAAAGCCTAGAGAGGATTCGGAATGGGTACCCGGTCGAGCCGCCCTTCTTTCCTCCTCCCACCTCCGTCCCGCTGGGCCCGCCGTCTCGCGCTTCTCCTGGCCTCGCTGGCGCTCGTCCTCGGCGGCTGCGCCAAAGTGGCTCTTCTCAAGATTCCCCCACAGCAGACTCTGGCTCCGGTCGAGCCGCGCCTCACGCCGGGCAGCCCGACCAAAGCAGGCCAAGGAGAGGAGCCAGTGGTTCCGCTGGGACCTCTGTTCACCGCCGGCGACACCGTGATCGGGTTCATTCCGGGGACCGCCGATTCCTCGAAGCGCTATCTCGGACGGCTGCGCGGTGGCTACACCGCCGACACGCTCAATCTCATCCTCTATGGCGACAATCGCCCGGGCTATCGCACCACCGTGCTCTCGCCCGAGATCGACAAGATGCGCGGCATCCTGTCGCTCCATCCGAAGAAGATCGCTGTCGGGCTCGTCAACATTCCCGTGTTCCTCTTCAAGGCCTTCATCCCCGATCTCAAGCTCGTGCGCGACACGCCGGCGCTGGTGACCAAGAACCCGAAGTGGGGCCGCGAGCACCAGGTGCTGCAGGCGATCCTGGCGCGTGTCGACTCGCTCCAGGCGCACGATCAGAGCGTGGCGGCCGCGATCAACACGGGCGACCTGGTGAAGGACGGGAGACGGGCCAAGCACTGGGAGCGCTTCCTGCGCATCGTCGAGCCTTTGTCCTCGCGCGTTCCCTACTTCCCGGTGGCCGGCAATCACGAGCGCACCGACGACTCGATCGGCGTGGCCAACTGGCGTACCGCCACCGGGCTCCCGGTGGGCGGTGACCGCCTCTACTACTGCTTCGACACGGCTGACGGCTGGGTGCGCTTCATCGCCGTCGACACCAATCCCATCGTCGATCCGCAGAACCGCTGGTCGCGCGACGTGCACATCAAGTATTCCAAGGAGCAGTTCGACTGGGTGATCGCGCGCGTGCGCGAGCACCGCGGGCCGGCCATCATCATGATGCACCATCCGCCCTTCTCGGCCGGCTTCCATCGTGAGGAGTGGCAGACCGATCAGGTGATGCTCGACCGCCGCGCCGCGCTGGTCAGGGCACTGCACGACACCGGGATCTCGATCATCGCGAGCGGCCACGAGCACGCGTACGAGCGCGCCCTTCTCACTTGGCCGGACGCCGTGCTCGTGGTCATCGCCACCGGCGGCGCCGGCGCGCCGCTCACCGCCCTGCCGCCCCCCGCGGCCAGCGCCGAGCTGTTCAGCGAGTACAACGTGGCGGGCGGCACCATCAAGACGTCGAACGTGCTCACCGACGTCGTCTTCCACTACATTCTGCTCCGTATGTGGTTCGGCGGCGGTGAGCTCTCCACCTACGCGGTGAACCAGGACGCGAGCACGACCCAGATCGACAAGGTGCAGGTCGATCTCAAGCGCTACGGCATTCCCAAGATCGACCAGAGAAAGATGCCCATTCCGGAGCAGAAGGGCCCCAAGGAGAAGAAGACCGAGGGTGAGAAGACGGGCTCGGTGGCGGCGGCCAACAAGGCCGACGTGAAAGCCGACACGAGCGCGGCCAGCCGGCGTATCCTCACCCAGCCTCCGCCGTCGAAGAAGAAGGCGCCGGCCAAGAAAGCGCCCCGGTAGCTGCCTGTGCCGTCTCAGGACCAGGGGAGGAATCGGATGGCCACCACCGCCGTGCCGGAATCCAAGGCTGCCTACGAGAAGAAGGGCCCGCTGGATCGCTTCCTGGGCCTGTTCGCCGACGTGCACGCGGGCGAGGGCACGACCGCGCTTCTGCTCATGCTCAACGTCTTCCTCATCCTGGCGGGCTACTACCTGCTCAAGACGATCCGCGAGCCCTTGATCCTGGCCTCGGCAGGCGGGGCGGAAGCCAAGAGCTATTCGGCGGCCGCCATCGCGGCACTGCTCATCGTGCTGGTGCCGGCCTATAGCGCGCTCGCCTCACGCGTGTCACGCGTGCGGCTCATCAACGGCGTCACGCTCTTCTTCATCGTTTGTCTGGTCGTCTTTTTCTTGCTCTCGCAGGCGAAAGTCGACATCGGCATTCCGTTCTTCATCTGGGTCGGCATCTTCAACCTCATGATCATTGCCCAGCTCTGGGCCTTCGCCAACGACGTGTACACGGTCGACCAGGGCAAGCGGCTGTTCGCCATCGTGGGCGTGGGCGCCTCCCTGGGCGCCATCGCGGGCTCTTTCTTCACCGGCAAGCTGGTGAGCGTCTACGGCCCCTATCCCTTCATGATCGCGGCCGCCGTCCTGCTCGTCTTGTGCATGGGGATCACGAATCTCGTCGACCGTCGCGAGCGCAGCCAGGACAAGGACGCGCCGGGCGTCACCGAGGGCGACCTGCAGGCCCATGAGCCGGTCAAGGGACGAAGTGGCTTCGCGCTCGTGTTCGCCGACCGCTATCTGCTCCTCATCGCCGTGCTCATGCTCGTGTACAACCTCGTCAACACGACCGGCGAGTACATCCTGGGCAAGACGGTGGTCTCGCTCTACTCCGCGAGCCACGCCGGCCTGACCGGCGGCATGGACGAGAAGAAGGTGATCGGCGAGTTCTACGGCAACTACTTCACCTGGGTGAACATCATCTCGGCCGCCATCCAGGCGTTCCTGGTCTCGCGCATCCTCAAGTACTTCGGCGTGCGCGCGGCCCTCCTGGTCCTCCCGATCGTGGCCTTCGGCGGCTATCTCACCATGGCCTTCGTGCCCCTCCTCGCCCTCATTCGCGGGGTGAAGATCGCCGAGAACTCGCTCGACTACTCGGTGCAGAGCACGACCAAGAACGCGCTCTACCTGCCCACGAGCCGCGAGGCGAAGTACAAGGCCAAGCAGGCGAACGACACCTTCTTCGTGCGCTTCGGCGACGTCATCTCGGCCGGTCTCGTGTTCGCGGGCACGACGTGGCTGCACTTCGCCCCACGCCAGTTCGCGCTCGCCAACGTGGTGCTCATCGTGCTGTGGATCGCCCTTGCCATCGCCATCGGCCGGCGCTTCACCAAGCTCTCGCACACGACCTAGAGGCTCGACTCCGGCCCTCCGCTTGGTGGCGCGAAGCCCCAGCGCTCGCGCATGCGATCGCGGAAGCGCTGACGCTCCTCGGGCGTCAAGCGCGCGCCCCAGCGCCCCCCGCGTCCCGGGCGCACGCCGAGTCCGCCGAACAGGATGCGACACAGGACGAGGAGCCCGAGCGCCTGCCAGAATCCGATCTTGGGCCAGCCGAAGAGGGGCGGCAGAAGCCAGTTCCAGAGCAGCCGCACGATCTCGCCGCCGAGCGCGATGAAGGCCGCGATCGCCACCAGGGCCAGGGGGCCCAGGAACCACAGTTTCCTCATGACAGGTCTCCTTCGATCTCGTCGTACACGTCCTGCAACCGCTCGCGCAGGCGGAGCACGGCGTAGCGCTTGCGGGAGAGCAGCGTGTTGACGCTCACGCCCGTCTCCTTCGCCATCTCCTGGAAGCTCTTGCCCAAGAGCTCGTGGGCCACGAACACCTCCCGCTGCTCGTCGGGCAGCTCGGCCAGCGCCGTTTCCAGCTCTGCGAGCAGCACGCGCCTCGCGTAGAGCGCCTCCGGACCGTCGTCCGGTGACGGCAGGAGATCCTCCCAGCCCGTCCCGTCGTCGATCGCGATTTCCGGCTTTCTCTTTCGCCACAGATCGACGATGCGGTTTCGCGCCACGCGGAAGAGCCATCCGGTCACGTGCTCGATGGGCACGAGGAGGCGGTTGGCCTCGACCAGCTCGTAGAGCACGTCCTGGAGCACGTCTTCGGCGTCGGCCGGATCGGCGACGCGGCGGCGGATGAAGCGGAGGAGGCGGGACTGCTCCCGCTCGACCACCTGGGAGAGGTTCTCCTGGCGGAGTCTCTCGTCCCCCTCGGGGGCCTTCCGCTTCGGGCTCGTCACGGGCGTCTCCTACCAAGGAAGACGGACGAGGCCGCGAAATATTGTCGGCATAGGAAGAGACCGCCCCGGGGAAAGACGGGGGCGGTCGTGGCAATTTGGCTGCCCGGCAAGGATTCGAACCTCGACTAACTGGTCCAGAGCCAGTCGTGCTACCGTTACACCACCGGGCAACGCAAAGTACTAGTCAGAGCGCACTTTAGGTGGCCCCGAAGCGCGATGTCAAGCTCACGCGCGCGAGGCCGCCGCGGGCTCTTCCCACCATGCGGTAGCGGCCTTGAGCCGGCGCGTCGTCCGCTCCCTGCCGAGAAGCGACATCACCTCGAAGAGGCCGGGCGCGACCTTGCGTCCGGTGAGCGCCACGCGCGCCGGGAAGAAAAGATCGCCCGGCTTGACGCCGAGCTTCGTGGACAGCTCGCGCGCCCGGGCCTCGAGTACTTCGGGCTCGAAGCGCTCCGACTCTTCGACCATGCCAGCCAGGGCCACGAGCGACTCGCGCGCCCCCTTCTTGCCGAGCACTTCCTCCTTGGCCTTGGGATCGATCTCGAACGAATCGGAAAACGCGAACCCGGCATAGCCCTCGACGTCGGCGAGAGTCTTCAGGCGGTCCCCCACCGCGGCCGTGGCGCGCTCGAGGAACTCGTCCACGTCGGCGCGCTCGGGCAGCCTGCCGCGCTCGGCCAGATAGGCGCGCACCCGCGCCGCGCGCTCGGCCAGGGGCAAGGCGCGCAGGTACTGGCCGTTCATCCACTCGAGCTTGTCGCGGTTGAACACGGCCGGCGTGGCGTTCACGCGCTCGAGCGAGAACTTCTCGACCAGCTCCTCCACCGAGAACATCTCGCGCTCGCCGTCCCACGACCAGCCGAGGAGCGCGAGGAAGTTGATGAGCGCCTCCGGCAGGTAGCCCTGGGCGCGGAACTCGCTCACGAAGGTCGCCTCCTCGCCCTTGCGCTTGGACATCTTGCTACGGTCGGGATTGAGGATGAGCGAGATGTGGGCGAACGCGGGCTCCGGATGGCCCAGAGCGCGGTAGAGAAACACCTGGCGGTTGGTGTTCGACAGATGCTCCTCGCCGCGAATCACGTGCGTGAAGCGCATGGCGGCGTCGTCCACGACGCAGGCGAAGTTGTAGGTCGGAAGCCCGTTCGAGCGCAGGATGACGAAGTCGCCCACGGCGTCGGCCGGAAACACGACGTCGCCGCGGATGAGATCGCGCACCACGGCGGGCTCGCCGGGCACGCGGAAGCGGATGCTCTCGGGCCGGCCCTCGGCGCGGCGCTCGGCGCGCTCCTCCTCGTCGAGGTCGCGGCAGGTGCCGTCGTACTGCGGCGTGCGACCCGCCGCCTGGGCGGCGCGGCGCCTCGCCTCCAGCTCCTCGTCGGTGCAGAAGCAGGGATAGGCCAGCTCGGCCGCGCACAGCCGGTTGGCCTCGCGGCGATAGATCTCCTTGCGCTCGCTCTGGCGATAGGGACCGTAAGGACCGCCCACCTCCGGCCCCTCGTCCCAGTCGAGGCCCAGCCAGCGCAGATCGTCGACCACCGCGCGCTCCGACTCGGAGGTCGAGCGCTCGACGTCGGTGTCCTCGACGCGCAGCGCCATCAAGCCTTCGCGCCCGCGCGCGAACAGCCAGTTGAAGAGCGCGGTGCGCGCCCCGCCGATGTGCAGGGAGCCCGTGGGGCTGGGAGCGAAACGGACGCGAACCGGAGTCTCGGACACGGTGTCCTCGAAAGGGAAAAAACGCTCAGGCCACCGCGATGGGTGGCCTGAGTGTGAAGACCGAAGCGAACCAGGGCTACGCTAGCACATCATTGTCCGAGCCGCACGACGCGCTGGTTGACGATCGTCGTCCCGGCGCGGAAGTGCGCCATGTAGACGCCCGAGGGCACGGCCCGGCCGCCGTCGTCCTTGCCGTCCCAGGCCACCACGTAGCGGCCCGGCGTGGCCGGCCGGTCGATCAAGTGGCGCACGCGGGCGCCGCGCACGTCGTAGAGATCGAGGGTCGCGCGCGCGCCATCGGGCAGGCCGACCGGCAAGCCGAACGACAAGGTCTGCGAGGCACCGCCCGGGTTGGGGAATGGAGCCATCATGAAGACGTGGTCGGGTGCGTCACCCGGCGACAGCACACCGTAGGGCCCGAAGGCGAGCGGCGCGAGCCCCGGCTGCGCCCCCACGCGGGCCAACACGTAGGAGTACGTGGCGCCCGGCGTCACCGTGTAGTCGTCCACCGCGAGCCAGCCGTCCTCGCCCACTGGTTTCGCGCCGTTTCCGATCGCCTTGTAGCCCTCGGGCACGGCCGAGAGGCGCGCCGCCGCCTCCGTCGTCGAGCCGTCGATGCGGAAGGCTTGCCACGAGCCGCCTTCCTCGATCGCCGTGCGCGGCAGCTTCCAGCGCAAGCGGATCCCGCCCTCGATCTCCTCCACGGTCTGCACGGCGGCGTCCTCGACCGCGACCACGATCGAGCTGCCCAGGCGTCCGGTGCGCTCGCTGTCGTGGCGGAACATCGTCCACTCGCGTGCCGGGTTGGGAACGTACGTGCCCGGGTACTGCCACACGTACATGTTCTTGTCCCAGTCGGCGAGCAGGATCTCGGCTTGCCCGTCGCCGTCGAAATCCCAGATCAGCGGCGTGCCGCGCACCTCGCCCAGGAGACGGATCGGGAAGCCGGGCAACGGCGTGCCGTCCGACTTGAGCCCGTAGAGGTTGCCGTCCTCCGAGCCCATGAGGATCTCCTCCTGGCCGTTGCCGTCGAGATCGGCGGCCACGGGGGAGGACTCCGACGCGCCGTTGGTCTTGGGCGAATAGCGCACGCCGGACCAGCCCGGATACACGGACCCATCCCAGCGCCAGATCTTGATCAGGCCGTCGCAGCCGGCAAACACGATCTCACGCTTGCCGTCCCCATCCATGTCGACGAGTGCGGGCGAAGGCGTGCGCGAGTTCTGACCCGTGACCAGGCCGACCTTGGGGAAGCCGGGCTGCACGGCGCCGTTCTGCTTGATCACGTTCAGCTTGCCGCCGTTGTCCGGACACACGATCTCGAGCAAGCCGTCGTTGTCGATGTCGCCCACCGCCGGGCTCGCGGAGAATCCGGCGCCCGCGTTGTACGGGAACCCGGGCAGCGCGGTGCCGTTCCAGCGCCAGGCGTAGATCTTGCCGTCGTTGCTGGCGACGATGATGTCGAGCTTGCCGTCGCCGTCCAGGTCGGCGAGCGCCGGGCTGCCGAAGTTGAATCCAGCGCCCAGGGTGGCGAACACGCCGTTGGTGGAGGGATTGGAGTCGCCGTCACGCTCCTCGGTCCCGTCGTAGCGGAAGCAATAGACGTTGGACGAGTTGCCGGTGAACACGATCTCCTTCTTACCGTCGCCGTCGATGTCGCCGCAGGCCGGCGAGGACCAGATCTGCGTATCGAGCTGGATCGGGAACCCGGGCTTGTTCGACCCGTCGGGCTCGTACACGAAGAGCTGCTTCGAGTCATAGGTCGGGGCCACGATGTCCATGACGCCGTCGTTGTCGAGGTCGGTGATCGCCGGCGCGCTCGCGTAGTAGCTGCCCTGGGTCGTGAAGTCCCCCGACGTGCGCTCCGAGCCGTCGGCGTCGATCACGCCGTGCCCGTTCGCATGCCAGGCGTAGAGGAAGTCGGAGCCCACCACCACCTCGAGCTGCCCGTCCCTGTCGAGATCGCCGACCACCGGCGAGGACGGCGTGGTGCGGCCCATGGGAATCGGGAAGCCGTTCAAGAGGGGCGGGTTGGTGCTCGCCGAGGTGACGCCCGAGGGCGCGGACTCCACCGAGGAGGAGTCGACCGCGGTCACGTAGTAGAAGAAGGGTGTGAGCGCCGG
>Ga0066903_100005298_pt1 | contig 11157 bp, 5 predicted proteins | sample PanSoiMetaGPlot1_FD_67491 | JGI IMG/M metagenome (GOLD analysis project Ga0066903, IMG submission 67491) | Tropical forest soil microbial communities from Panama analyzed to predict greenhouse gas emissions - Panama Soil - Plot 1 (version 2) | ecosystem: Environmental > Terrestrial > Soil >...
TGTCGCTCGCGCAGGCACGCGATCAGATGACCACGATTGCCACCGAGCTCGAGCGGATCTATCCGGAGACGAACACGAAGATGGGCGTCCGCCTCGAGCCGCTGCACGGCATCATGGCCGCCGACGCACGGCCGACAGTCCTGATGCTGGGCGGGGCCGTGGCGATCCTCTTCGTCATCGTCTGTGCAAACGTCGCCAGCCTGCAGCTCGGTCGCGGGCTCGGCCGGGCGCGCGAGATCGCGGTGCGACGCGCGCTCGGCGCCGGCCGGGCGCGGCTGGTGCGGCAGCTGCTCACCGAGGGGCTCGTCCTGTCGATCGCCGGCACCGCCGTCGGCGTGGTGATGGCCCTGGCCGCGCCGGCGTTCCTGATGCGCGTCGCGCCGGACGCGCTGCCGCTGTTCGCGACGCCACTGATCGATCGCGCCGTGCTGTTGTTCGCGGTCGTGCTCGGCCTGAGCGCGCCCGCCGTCTTCGGCCTGATGCCGGCGATCACGTCATCGGACGTCGATCGCCTGACGCTGCGCGCGGACACGCCGTCGCGGCACACGACCCGTGCGCGCGAACTTCTGGTCGCCGGCGAGGTCGCGCTTGCCGTGGTGCTGATCGCCGGCTCGATCCTCCTCGCGCGAACCCTCTTCCGCCTGCAGCAGGTGGATCCCGGCTTCCGGCCCGATCACGTCGTGAGCTTCAAGGTATCGCTGCCGCGTGCGCGATACCCGCAGGATGCCGACCAGGCGCGCGGGTTCGCGGACATCGAACGGCGTCTCGGCGAACTGCCGCGCGTCCAGGCGGTCGGCGGCACGAGCGCCCTGGCGATGCGCGGGTCGACCTACACCAGCGAAGCGACGCTCGAAGGGCGCGCCGCTGACGACTACGAGCGCGAGCTGCGGCACAAGTCGGTGACGCCCGGCTACTTCAACACGATGGGCATCCGGCTGCTGGCCGGCCGCTATCTGACCGCGCACGACGGTCCGAAGGACATGGTCACCGTCGTCAACGAGTCGCTCGCGCGGCAGTACTTCCGCGGCGCCGATCCGGTCGGCAAGCGGATCAAGTTCGGCCGGCCCACCGACACCGATCCCTGGATCACCATCATCGGCGTCGTCGGCGACGAGAAGCAGGACGGCCTGAACAAGGAGACGCAGCCTGAGGCATACGCCGCGATCGCCGCAAGCACCCAGAACCCGCTGACCATCGTCGTCCGCTCGTCGCTGAGCACCGACGCGGTCGTCGATGCGGCGCGGCGAACGGTGCGCGCGTTCGACAAGGACCTCGCCATCACCGACATCGCGACGCTCACCGACGTGATCGACTCGTCGGTCGCAAGCGAGCGCTTCCGCGCGATCCTCGTCGGCGGCTTCGCCGCGGTGGCGCTGTTCCTGGCAGCGCTCGGCATCTACGGCGTGCTCACCTACGTCGTCTCGCAGCGATGGCGCGAGCTGGGCATCCGCCTGGCGCTCGGCGCGCCGCCACCGGAACTCTTCGCGATGGTCGTCCGCCAGGGGATGCGCCCGGTGGTGGCGGGCGCCGTAGCCGGCGTCGCCGCGGCAATCGCAGTGACCAGTCTGGTCGAGTCGCTCCTGTTCGGCATCCACGCCGGCGATCCGGCGACTTACGTCCTGTCGGCTGGCGTGCTGGCCGCGATCGCGCTGGCCGCCTGCGCGATTCCGGCCGCGCGTGCGATGCGCGTCGATCCGCTGGTCGCGCTCCACGAAGACTGACGGCCGATGTTCACGCGGCTGCTCGTCGGACTGTCGCGGGTGACCTCGCAGTTCACGTCGCGCCGGCAGGACCGCGAGCTCGACGCCGAGATGGCCGAGCACGTCGCGATGCTGACCGAGGAACACGTCCGCCGGGGCATGCCGCGCGACGAGGCGCGCCGGGCGGCGCTGCTGCGTTTTGGAGGTCCGATGCAGCTCAAGGAACAGCACCGCGACGATCGGGGACTTCCGTTCGTCGACACCACGCTGCAGGACGTCCGCTACGGTCTGCGGGCGCTGCGGCGGAATCCGGCCTTTGCACTCGTCGCGATCGGCACGCTGGCGATTGGGATCGGCGCCGGCACGGCGGTGTTCACGATCGCGCGCGCCGTCCTGCTGCGGCCCCTGCCCTATGCGGATCCCGATCGTCTCGTGCGCGTCTTCGAGACCAACCCGCTGAAGAACTGGACCCGCAACATCGCCGCGCCGGCCAACTACGCCGATTGGAAGAAGCAGAACACCGTTTTCACGGACATCGCCGCCTACGAGCAGTTCAACACCAACGGCAGCGGCGCCGGCGACGTGTTTCTCACCGGCTACGGCGAGCCGCAGGGCCTGAAGGCACTCGGCGTCACCGGCAACCTGTTCACCGTGCTCGGCATGCCGCCACTGATGGGGCGCGTGCTCACCGACGACGAGACGTTCGAGGGCAAGGCGCGCGTGGTCATCCTGAGCTACGGGCTCTGGCAGAGCGTGTTCGCCGGTGATCCCGGCATCATCGGCCGCACCGTCACGCTCAGCGGCCGCGCCTACGACATCGTCGGCGTGATGCCGCGCGAATTCTTCTTCCCCGGCCGCGACGTCCAGCTGTGGCTGCCGGTTGCGTATCAGCCGTCGTTCTTCACCACCGTGCGTCGGCCGCACATGCTCGGCGTGGTAGCGCGGCGGCGCGACGGCGTTTCGCTCGAGCAGGCGCAGCAGGAGATGAACGGCATCGCGCGCGCGCTCGAGCACCAGTACGCCGACACGAACACGCAGATGGGCGTGCGGCTCGAGAGCTTCCACGGCAGCCTGGCGTTCGAGCCGCGGCCGGCGCTACTGATGCTGAGCGGCGCGGTCGGGCTCCTCTTCCTGATCGTCTGTGCGAACGTGGCGAACCTGCAGCTCGGGCGGGCGGCGGCGCGGACGCGCGAGCTGGCGATTCGCACGGCGCTTGGCGCCGGCCGGCGGCGGCTGGTGCGACAGCTGTTTACCGAGTCAGTGATCCTGTCACTGGTTGGCGGCGCCGCCGGCGGCGCGATCGCGTGGCTGACGCGCGCCGCCGTCGTTCGCGTCGCGTCCTCGTCGCTGCCTCTCTTCGCCGACCTCCGCTTCGATCGGTCGGTGGTCCTGTTCGCCGTCACGCTGTCGCTGATCGCGCCGCTGCTGTTCGGCGTCGTGCCAGCGCTGCGCGTGTCACGAGCCCACCGGTTGAGCGAACGCAGCGACGCCGGATCGCGCGACGCGCAGTTGGTCCGCAGCGCGTTCATCGGCGCGGAAGTCGCGCTGTCGGTTGTTCTCGTCGTTGGCGCGGTGCTGCTGGTGAGAAGTCTGGTGCGCCTGCAGACGGTCGATCCCGGCTTCGATCAGCGCGGCGGCGTCGCGTTCACGATCGCCTTACCGTCGGCACGCTACCCGAAGCCCGGAGATCGCCTGCTCGCGTTCGAGGCGATCGATCGCCGGCTCGCGGCGCAGCCGGGCGTGAAGGCCGCCGGCGCGGTCAGTACGCTGGCGCTGCGCGGCTTCACCTGGACCGGCGACTCGACGATCGAGGGGCGCTCGTCGACCGACTACGAGCGCGAGCTCCGCCACAAATCGGTGACGCCGGAGTACTTCAGCGCGATGGGGCTCAAGCTGCTCGCGGGTCGGATGCTCGACGAGCGCGACACGCTGGATCGGCCGCCGGTGACGGTAGTGAACCTCGCGCTGGCGCGCAAGTACTTCCCCGGCGCCGACGCCGTCGGAAAGCGCATCACCTACGGACGCCCGCAGGATCGCGCGCCGTGGATCACGATCGTCGGCATCGTCGCCGACGAGCAGCAGGACGCGCTCGACAAGGCCGCGCAGCCGCAGGTGTATTCCCCGATCCGCCAGCAGATGCAGAACCCGATGACGTTCGTGGTCCGGTCGTCGCTCGATCCGGCCGCGGCGATCGCCGCCGCGCGCCGCGAGGTTCAGGCCGTGGATCGCGATCTCGCGCTCACCTCGGTGACGACGCTCGAGCAGGTCGTCTCCGACGCGATGGGCGATCATCGTTTCCGGACTGCGCTGCTGTCGGCGTTCGCGGTCACGGCGCTGTTTCTCGCCGCGCTGGGGATCTACGGCGTGCTCGCCTACGCCGTGTCGCAACGATCGCGCGAGCTCGGGATCCGGCTGGCGCTCGGTGCGAAACCGCGAGAAGTGTTCACGATGGTCGTGCGCGACGGGATGCGGCCGGTGATTGGCGGCGGGATCATCGGTGTCGCCGGCGCAATCGCATCGAGCGTCGTCATCAAGACGCTGCTGTTCGGCGTGGCGCCGATCGATCCGGCCACGTATGGGGTGGCGCTGGCGACCCTGGGCGCGGTCGCGCTCGCAGCGTGCGCAATGCCGGCCCGCCGCGCGACGCGCGTCGATCCGCTGGTGGCGCTGCGCGAGGAGTAAAGCGGCTCCTATCTCCGGGTCCTGTTTCGTGGTATTCCACCCGCGTCCTCATGCTGGCTGCGCAGGCAGTCCGCATGAGCGTGCCTGCTCGACTGCATGTCGAAAGACGAGCCTCGGCTCCGACATGGAGGCAACAGGGAGCTCATGACGGGCTCACCTGGTGAACGGGAGCGGAACGATGAAATACATGCTGATCATGAACACCCCGCGCGATGGATACGCGCAATACATGAAGTGGCCCAGGAAGCTCCTGGAGGCGAACGCCGTGTTCATGCAGGCGTTTACGAAGAAGTTGAAGGAGGCAGGCGAGCTGGTGGCGGCGGAGGGTCTTGGCTCGCCCGACCAGGCCAAGCTCGTCCGTGCAGGCCAGGACGGCAAGCCCATCACCGACGGCGTCTTTCCGGAATCGAAGGAGTTTCTGGCCGGCTACTGGATCGTCGACGTCGAAGGCGAAGAGCGGGCGCTCCGCATCGCTGCCGAGGCCTCCACCGCGCCGGGACAATCGGTCACTCGTTCCGACGGCTCGACAATCGATCATCTCTGGATCGAGGTGCGGCAGGTCATGGGCAGTCATGAGGACGTGGAGTGAAGGCGTCGCTGGAACAGATCGAACCGCTGCTGCGCGATCTGGCGCCGCGCGCTCTCGCGACACTGATGCGCCGGTGTGACGACTTCGCCGCGGCCGAGGACGCGGTGCAGGAGGCACTCATTGCCGCCTCGGCGCAGTGGACGCGGGAGGGCCTCCCGGACGCGCCATGCGCCTGGCTGGTTCGTGTCGCGCAGCGGCGGCTGACCGATCACGTGCGCAGCGAGATCGCGCGCCGCCGCCGCGAAGCGACGGTGGCGGCGGAAGGTTCGTTTGCGGCGACTGCGTGCGCAGGCGAGGAAGAGGTCGGCCGCGATCCGGACGAAGCACTCGTCCTGCTCTTCATGTGCTGTCACCCGGCGTTGTCGACAACGTCTGCAATCGCGCTGACGCTGCGCGCGGTCGGCGGCCTGACCACGGCGGAGATCGCCAGGGCCTTTCTCGTCCCGGAATCGACCATCGGTCAGCGCATCAGCCGGGCCAAGCAGAGCATCAAGGCGTCCGGCATTCCCTTCCGAATGCCGGACGCCGGCGCGCGGTCGGAGCGCCTCAGCTCGGTGCTTCACGTGCTGTATCTGATCTTCAACGAGGGCTACACCACCAGCTCGGGCTCGGCTCTGCACCGGACGGATCTCTCGAACGAAGCGATCCGCCTCGCACGCCAGGTGCAGGCGCTCCTGCCCCAGAACGGCGAGGTCGCCGGTTTGCTGGCGCTGATGCTCCTGACCGACGCACGGCGTGCGGCGCGTACCGGCCCGCACGGCGAGCTGATTCCGCTCGACGAGCAAGACCGCAATCGCTGGGATCGTGAAGCCATCGCCGAGGGCCTCGCGCTGGCCAGTCACGCGCTGTCGCTGGGATCGGTCGGCGAATATCAGCTCCTGGCGGCGATCGCCGCGGTGCACGACGAGGCGACGCGCGTCGAAGACACTGACTGGCCGCAGATTCGCGCGCTCTACGACATGCTGCTGCGCCTCACCGACAATCCGATGGTGGCGCTCAACCACGCGATCGCCACGGCGATGGTCGAGGGGCCCGCCGCCGGCCTCGCGCTGATCGAGACGTTGCGGGACGACGAGCGGCTGCGCCACAGCCATCGGCTCGACGCCGTGCGCGCGCACCTGTTGGAGCGGAGCGGCGAGCGAGAGATGGCGGCCGCGCTGTACCGGCAGGCGGCGTCGAAGACGACCAGCATCCCGGAGCGGAACTATCTGCTCATGAAGGCGGAAGGCTAGCTCGCCGCCAGTTCCTCTTCCAACAACTGCTGCTGGTGCAGCTCCGCGTACAAACCGTCCTGGCGGATCAACGCGTCGTGCGTGCCGCGCTCGGCGATCCGGCCGCGATCCAGGACGAGGATCATGTCGGCGTCGCGGACCGTCGAAATGCGATGCGACACGATCAACGACGTTCGTTGCTGCATCACCCCGCGCAGCCGCGAGAGAATCTCTTCCTCCGTGTAGGTGTCCACCGCCGACAGCGCGTCGTCCAGGATCAGAATCCGCGGGTCGATCACGATGGCGCGTGCCAGGGCGGTGCGCTGCTTCTGGCCGCCCGACAGCGTGATCCCGCGCTCACCGACCATCGTCTCGTAGCCTTTCGGAAAGTCGGCGACATCCTTGTCGAGCCGCGCGACGGCGGCGGCGGACAGAATCCGCTGCTGACGCTCGGCTGATGCCTTCGCGCTACCTCCTTCTTCGGAGCGCGACGGATTCAGCCGAGCATCCTCCGCATCCATTCCGAATGCCACGTTGTCGGCGAGCGTGTCGGAGAAGAGGAACGGCTCCTGCGGCACGAACCCGATCGCGCCACGCAGCGTGGCCAGCGGGATGTCGCGGACGTCCATGCCGTCGACGAACACGGTGCCCGGCGGCGGATCGTGGAGCCTCGCGAGCAGGGAAATCAGCGTCGACTTGCCGGAGCCCGTCCGACCGACGAGAGCGACGGTCTGCCCCGCTTCGATCCGCGCAGAAACGTGTTCGAGCACCGGCGCCGCGTTCGCGTATGCGAACGTCAGATCGCGGAATTCAACGTCGCCGCGGATCGGCTGGAAAGCAACCGCAGAGATCGCAGAGAACGCGGGGATTTTCTTGATCTGGCCGTCGCTCGACCCGACATGTCGCCGCGCTTCATCAGAGAAAGAATCACTCTGCGATCTCTGTGCGCTCTGCGGTTGCTGTTCCGGGACACCGAACGGCGGGAAAGCAACCGCAGAGATCGCAGAACCCGCAGAGAATTTGCTTTGTGAACTCTTCGTGCTCTGCGGTTGCTTTTCCGGTACACGGTCGGCGATCGCCGGTTCCGTCTCGAGCACCTCCAGCATCCGCTTCCACGACGCCATGCCGCGCTGGAGCATGTTCGTCACCCAGCCGAACGCAATCATCGGCCAGCTGAGCATCGTCAGGTACGCGTTGAACGCCACGAACTGTCCCACCGTGATCCGGCCGCCGATCACCTCTCGGCCGCCGAGCCAGACGACGACGAGCGCACCGAGGCCGAGGAAGAAACTCATGCTCGGGAAGAAAAACCCCTGCAGCACGATCAGCCGGCGGTTGCGCGTCAGATACTCGGTGTTGGAAACACGAAACCGCGCCAGTTCGGCCGCTTCCTGGCGGTACGCCCGCACCACCCTGACGCCGGCGAGCGCCTCCTGCGCGACCGCGCTCACGTCGGACAGCTGCGCCTGAATCTGCTCGAACCGCTTGTGGATGGCGCTGCCGAAGAACTTCACCGAGATCGACACGAACGGCAGCGGCACGAGCGACCACAGCGTGAGCCACGGATCGATCGACAGCATCAGCGTCAGCGCCACCACGAAGGTGAGCAGCGTGTTCGCCGAGTACATGATCGACGGGCCGATCATCATCCGCACCGCGCTGAGATCGTTGGTAGCGCGCGACATCAAATCGCCGGTGCGGTGCGCCTGGAAGTACGCGAGCGGCAGCTTCTCGAGATGCGCGAAGAAGTCGTTGCGCATGTCGTATTCGATGTCGCGTGATGCGCCGACCAGGATCTGCCGCTGCAGGAACTGGAAGACGCCGCCGAACAGACCAATCGCCAGCAGCAGTGCGCCGTAGGCGGCAAGCTTGCCGCGCGTGACGCCGCGCGTCAGATCGTCGATGGCGTAGCCGAGCACTTTCGGCGCGGCCAGCGCCACCGACCGCGTGACCACGACGCAGATCAGGCCGAGGGCGAACTTGCGGCGGTAGCGGACCACGTACACGAGGAGCCGGCCGAGCGGCGACATCCTTCGAGTATACGGCTTGAACGACGACCGCCTGAATGCGGCGATCCGGGGCGTGACCGCCTGAAAGCTGCTGGGATTGAACCGGGCACGTCGGACTAGAATCGCCGGATATGCGCGCGCTCTACATCATCGTTCCGGTCCTCTGCATCCTCGTCATCGCCTACCGCTACTACAGCGCGTTCATCGCCGCGAAGCTCTGGGTGATCGACGACACGCGGGTGACACCCGCGCACCGGAAGAACGACGGCGCCAACTACTTTCCGACCAGCAAGTGGGTCCTGTTCGGCCACCATTTCGCGGCGATCGCCGGCGCCGGCCCGCTCGTCGGTCCCGTCCTCGCCGCGCAGTTCGGCTACGCGCCGGGCCTGCTCTGGCTGGTCGGCGGCGTGTGCCTCGCCGGCGCGGTGCAGGACTCGTTCTGGCTCTGGGCCTCGGTGCGCCGCGGCGGCCGATCGATGTCCGACATCGTGCGGACCGAGGTCGGATCGTTCGCCGGCCTCACCGCCGGCGTGGCGATTCTCTTCGTCATCGTGATTGCGATGGCCGGCCTCGGGCTCGCGGTCGTCAACGCGCTCGCCGACAGCCCGTGGGCAACGTTCACGATCTTCATGACCATCCCGCTGGCGCTCGTCATGGGGTTCTACATGTTCCGCTGGCGGCCCGGGTCGATTACCGAGGCGACGATCATCGGCGTCACGGTGATGTTCTTCGCGGTGGTCTTCGGGAAGAACGTGGCGGAGTCGAGCGTCGGACACTGGTTCGTGCTGTCACGTCACCAGGTGACGGCGGCGATGGGCCTCTACACGGTTGCCGCGGCGACGCTGCCGGTGTGGATGCTGCTCACGCCGCGTGCCTATCTCAGCACGTTCATGAAGATCGGCACGATCGCGTTCCTCGTCGTCGGCGTGATGATTCTCAACCCGGAGCTGCAGGCGCCGGCATTCTCACCGTACGTCGGCGGCGGCGGCCCGGTGATTCCCGGCCCGGTGTTTCCGTTCGTGTTCATCACCATCGCGTGCGGTGCGATCTCCGGCTTTCACCAGCTGGTCTCCTCCGGCACGACCTCGAAAATGGTCGACCGGGAGAGCCACATCCGGCCGATCGGCTACGGCGCGATGCTGATGGAAGGCGTCGTCGGCGTGGTCGCGATCATCACCGCCGCCTCGCTGCATCCGAACGACTACTACGCGATCAACACCACACCGGCAGTCTTCAAGAGCCTCGGGCTGTCGGTGGTGAACCTGCCGGACCTCCAGGCGCAGGTCGGCGAAGTCGTCGCGGGACGTCCGGGGGGCGCCGTATCGCTCGCTGTCGGCATGGCGCAGATCTTCAGCGGCCTCCCCGGGATGCGTCATCTGATGGCCTATTGGTACCACTTCGCAATCATGTTCGAGGCGGTCTTCATCCTGACCACGATCGACTCCGGCGTGCGGATCGGACGGTTCGTGCTCCAGGAGTACGGCGGCCGGGTATGGCAGGCGTTCGGCCGCGCCGATTCGATTGCCGCGTCGCTCACCTCCACCGTCGCGATCGCGTTCGCGATCTGCTACTTCATCTGGACCGGCAGCATCAGTACGGTGTGGCCGATGTTCGGCGTCGCGAATCAGCTGCTCGCGGTGGTCGGGCTCGCCGTCGCGACCACGCTGGTCATCAACATCGGCCGGCAGAAGTACGCGTGGATCACCTTCGTCCCGCTCTGCTTCCTCGCCATCAGCACCCTGTCCGCCGGCTATCTGAATATCCGCGACAGCTACTGGCCGATGGCGATCGGCGCCGATCCGGCGCTGGTCACGCAGGGCTACGTGAACACGATCTGCACGGCGATCATGATGCTGTGCGCAGTCGTGATCCTCGTCGCGACGACGAACCGATCGGTCGCGGTGCTGACGGGGCGAATCCCCGCGCTCTCACTCGCGGAAGCGGAAGTGTAACGTTTTCCGATCTGGCCACACTGTCACGCTGCGGATCCACGGCTCCCACGAAGACACGAAGACTCGAAGCGCACGAAGGAATTCTCTTGTACAACGTCTTTTCTTCGTGCCTTCGTGCCTTGGTGGGCGCCTTTATGCGCGAACTTTCGCGCGGACCTCCGACGCCGCAACCGCCTCAGGCGGCCGCACGATCGTCAGGTTGAAGAGCGCGGCGGCGGCGAGCAGCGCCGACCCGAAGAAGGCCCATTGATAGGTCCCGGTGCTCACGAAGACGCGCGATCCGATCACCGGGCCGAGGACGCCGGCGAACCCCCATGCCAGCAGCAGCAGGCCGTAGTTGGTCGCGAGGTACTTCGGCCCGTAGAAATCGCCGGCCAGCGCCGTGTAAACAGACAGCTGCGTGCCGTAGCAGTAGTAAACGATGAACAGAAGCACGTAGAAGAGGATCAGGCCACCGGTCCGCTCGATGTACAACAGTGGCGTGGCCAGCATCGACAGCACGATGATCGCGCGCAGCGTCGAGAGCCGGCCGAGGTGATCGGACAGCCAGCCTGAAAAGAACCGTCCGAACGCGCTGCCGACGGCGCCGACCGTGATGGCAAACCCCGCTTCGCGCGCGCCGAGACCCGCCGCGCGCGCGAACGGCACGAGCTGGCTGATCACCATCGTGCCGGCGGTCGTGCCGAGCGCGTACGCGATCCACAGCACGTAGAACATCGGCATCCGCAGCACGTCTGCGGTCGCGATGTCGGTGTACACGCGCGGACGGCGCGCCGACGTCGCCGCCGGCGCCGGCGCCTTGAAATCGCGCGGCGGATTCTTCAGCAGATATGCGCCGACCATCGTGAAGACGAAGAACAGCCCCGCCATCAGCTGAAACGTGGTGCGCCAGCCGACGCGCTCGACGAACACGCCGGCAATCGGCCCGAAGATGCCGGAGCCGGCGGCGAAGATGCCGATCGCCAGCCCGTTGACCAGCCCGCGCTGATCGGGAAACCACTTCGAGCCGACGGT
>Ga0066903_100005299_pt1 | contig 11156 bp, 12 predicted proteins | sample PanSoiMetaGPlot1_FD_67491 | JGI IMG/M metagenome (GOLD analysis project Ga0066903, IMG submission 67491) | Tropical forest soil microbial communities from Panama analyzed to predict greenhouse gas emissions - Panama Soil - Plot 1 (version 2) | ecosystem: Environmental > Terrestrial > Soil >...
GAGGAAGTCGCGGAAAGCGTAGGCAGAGACGATCGTGAACAGCGCCGACCCGATCGCCACCAGCATGTGCGTGCGGAAGCCGGCGTCATGGTCACGCAGCTCGCGCTCGATCCCGACCACTCCGCCGAGCAGCGCCGCGACGACGATCCGCAGCAGCGCCGCCTCCCAGGAGAGCGACGGGATCTCAGCCAGCGGCATCGAGGGCAGCCTTCTGCGCCTCGCGAATCTCGCCGATGCCCCTCGCCGCCAGGTCGAGCAGCTCGTTCAGCTCGTCGCGGTCGAACGGCGCGCGCTCGGCCGTGGCCTGCACCTCGACGAGGCGCTCGCTGCCGGTCATGACGACGTTCAGGTCGACCTCGGCCCCCGAGTCCTCCACGTAGTCGAGGTCGAGCAGCAGCTCGCCGCCGACGATCCCGAGCGAAACCGCCGCGACCGAGTCGGGCAGCACGCGCGAGAGGCCCGCCTTCCCGAGCGCTCGCGCCGCCGCCACGTAGGCACCCGAGATCGATGCGCAGCGCGTGCCGCCGTCGGCCTGGAGCACGTCGCAGTCGAGCCAGAGCGTCCGCTCGCCGAGCGCCTCGAAGTCGAGCACGGAGCGAATCGCCCGCCCGATCAGGCGCTGGATCTCGACCGTGCGGCCCTTCTGCTTGCCGGCGCTCGCCTCGCGCTGGGTGCGCTCGCCGGTCGACGCGGGAAGCAGCGAGTACTCGGCGGTCAGCCAGCCGCGGCCGGAGTCGCGCAGCCAGCGCGGCACGCCCTCGTCGAGCGACGCCGTGCACAGCACCTTCGTCTTGCCCTGCGAGTAGAGCACCGACCCCATCGGTTGCTCGAGGTAGTCGACTGCGATTTCGACCGGGCGGAGCGCGTCAGGCCTGCGGCCTTCCCTCACGCCGCCACCAGGTCGGCCACCGCCACGTGCTCGACCTCGCCGAGCGGCAGCTGCAGGAAGCGCTCGCCGAGCGACCGGAAGGCGGCCGGCTCGCCGGTCGTGAGGAAGCGGTACGACCCCTCGCGCGCCTCGTCGTTCTCGATTCCCTTGCGCGCGAGCGTCTCGGCCACCTCGCGCGCAGTCTCCTCGGCCGAGAAGACGAGCGTGACGCCGCGCCCGAAGACGCGCTGGAAGATCGGGCGGATCAACGGGTAGTGGGTGCAGCCGAGGATGACGGTGTCGACGCCCGCGTCCTTCAGCGGCTGCGCGTACTCGCGGACGGCGTCGGTCGTCTCGGCCGCGAACGGGTCGTCGCTCTCGATCAGCGGCACGAGCCGCGGACAGGGGACGGGGACGAGCTCCGCGCCCGCGTCGAGCGCGTGCACGAGCTCGGCGTAGCGGCCGGCGTCGACCGTCGCCTTCGTGGCCAGCAGGCCGATGCGCCGGTTGCGGGTCGCCTGCACGGCCGCGTGCGCCTCCGGCGTGATCACGCCGACGACCGGCACCTCGAGCTCCTCCTGCAGCTGGGGAAGCGCGGCGCCCGTCGCGGAGTTGCAGGCCACGAGCACGAGCTTCACGTCCTGGGCCGCGAGGTACGCCCCGATCTCACGCGAGAAGCAGCGGATCTCCGCGAGCGGGCGCGGCCCGTACGGCAGCCGCGCGTGATCCCCGAGGTAGACGAAGTCCTCGTGAGGCATCGTCACGAGGCACTCGTGCAGGACGGTCAGGCCGCCCACGCCCGAGTCGAACACGCCCACCGGCCGGGGGTCCACGGGCCGATTCTAGGGGTAGGCTTCCGGCGGCTTGGGTCGGAGGGTCTTCCTGGTGCTGGCAGCTTCGCTCGTCGCGCTCTGCGCGGCGGGCCGCGCGTCCGCGTCGACGCAGGAGCTGACGCTGCACATGGACGACGGCGTCGACCTCGCGGCCACGCTCTACGAGCCGGCCAACGCGCCGCCGCCGGCCGGCTACCCGGCGATCGTGCTGTTCCACGGCCTCGGCGGGAAGCGCCAGGACCTGGCGCCGGTCGCGCAGCGGTTCGACGGCCAGTTCGCCGTCCTCACCTTCGACATGCGCGGCCACGGCCAGTCCGGCGGCCTCGTCTCGATCGACGGTCCCCGCGAGATCCAGGACGCGCGCGAGGTCTACGACCAGCTCGCGGCGAGGCCCGAGATCGACAAGACGCGGATCGGCGCCTGGGGCCTCTCGCTGGGCGGCGGCGCGGTGCTGCGCTCGCTCGTCCAGGGCGTGCCGTGGAAGGCGGTCGAGACCGTCGAGACCTGGACCGATCTCTACAGCGCACTCGCGCCGCAGAGCCTCGCCAAGTCGGGGGCGATCTTCTCGTTCCTCGGCTCAGTGCCGGCCGATCGCCTCGACCCCTCGGTCAGCGCGATCCGCGACGACGCGCTCGCCAGCCGCAACCTGAAGTCGCTGAAGGCGTGGGCCGACCAGCGCTCGAGCCGCAAGCTGCTCTCGAAGGTGACGACGCCGGTGTTCATGTTCCAGGGCCGGCGCGACTTCGCCTTCGACATCTCGCAGGCACAGGCCGCCTACGCGCTGCTGAAGGGGCCGAAGCGGCTCTACGTCGGCGACTTCGGCCACGCGCCGTCGACCTTCCCCGGCCCCGACTTCGCCTCGATGACATCGCTCGGCCTGGCGTGGTTCGGCCGGTACCTGAACGGCGGCTCGGCCTCGATCGGGGCGTTCACGCTCGCGCCGAGCCCGTGGCGCGGAAAGGCTCGCTCGTTCTCGACGCTCCCCGCGACACGGCTGCTGGCGGTGCCGCTACCCGGCAACGACCGGCTCGCCGGCTCCGGGCGCGCGCTGCGCACGAGCGGGCCGTTCACCGCCGACGCCGAGACGTTCGGTCCGGGAGCGGTGCAGCTGACGGTGAAGCTGAGCGGCGGCTGGTCGCGGCTCGTCGCCGTTCTCACGGCCCAGCGGAAAGGGTCCGAGACGATCGTCAGCGAGGGCGGCATCAACACGACCGGGCTCAAGGGCACCAAGCGGCTGACGATCCGGCTGATCGACACGGCGACGCTGATCAAGCGCGGCTCGAGGCTGACGCTCACGATCGCCTCGAGCTCGACGGCGCAGAACTCCGGGAACCTGCTCTACCTCAATCTGCCGATGCCCCGTGCTGCACGCGCCACCGTCGGCGCGGCGAAGCTGGCGCTGCCGATCCTGAAGACACCCGTCTCACGGTGAAGGCGCTCGGACTCGTTCTGCTCGCGGGCGCGGCGCTCGCGCTCCCGGCCGCCGGCGGCTCGGCGGGCGATCCCGGCATCACCTCGAACGAGATCCTGATCGGCGGCACCGTCCCGCTCAGCGGCCCGGCCTCGCCGTTCGGCGCGGTCGGCCCCGGCGCGAACGCGTACTTCAAGTACGTCAACGCGCACGGCGGCGTCTACGGCCGGAAGATCACGTACCTCTACCGCGACGACGGCTACGACCCGTCGCGGACGATCGAGCAGACGCGCGAGCTCGTCCAGCAGGACAAGGTGTTCGCGATCTTCAACACGGTCGGCACCGAGCACAACCTCGCCATCCGCGGCTACCTGAACGCGATCGGGGTACCGCAGGTCTTCGGCGGCACGGGCGCGAGCGCGATGGGCCGCGGCTACGCGAAGTACCCGTGGTCGATGGGCTACCTGCCGAGCTTCGAGGGTGAGGGCGCGATCTACGGCCGCTACGTCGTCAAGCACCGGCCGAAGGCGCGCATCGCAGTGCTCTACGAGGACAGCGACTACGGCAAGGACCTGCTGGACGGCCTCGAGCGCGGACTCGGTAAGAAGGCCGGCCGCATCGTCGCTACCCAGAGCTACGAGGTGACCGACACCGACGTCAACTCGCAGATCTCGAGGCTCCGCGCGTCGAAGGCGGACACGTTCATGCTGTTCGCCCTCCCGCAGCAGGCGATCCAGTCGTTCGTCTACGCCTACAAGCTGAAGTGGCACCCGCAGATCTTCGTCAGCGCGGTCTCGATCGAGCCGACGGTGATGGGCATCGCCGCCAACGCGACGAACGGCAACGAGACGAACAACGCGCTCAGCGTCGCCTTCGTCAAGGACCCGACCTCGCCGGCGTGGCGCAAGGACAAGGCGGTCGCCCTCTACAAGCGGATCATGAAACGCTTCCTGCCAGGCGGGAAGCCGAGCGACGTCTACAACTGGTACGGCATGACCGTCGCGTACTCGATGGTCGACGCGCTCAAGCACGCCGGCCGCAACCCGAGCCGCGCGAGCCTGCGGAACGCGATGACGCACATGGACGAGCGGACGAACCCGTTCCTGCTCCCAGGCGTCTTCGTGCAGACGACGCCGAAGAACTACTTCCCGATCGCCAAGGCCAAGATGGTGCGCTACCGCAAGAGCCTGTGGGTGCTTTTTGGACCGCTAGTCAAAGCCCGGTAGCAGGTGTTAACTATCCCGGTGAGAAACCGTCTCAGTCTGGGTCACCCAGGGGACTCACCAGAACAAAGGGGCAACAACATGAGAAAGTCATTCCGCTTGGCGCTGCTCGTCGGCGCCTGTTTTGCGGGGCTGGCGTTCGCGGCGCCGTCGTTTGCGTCGTACAAGCCGTCATTGATCATCGAACAGTCGAGCTACAAGGTCGGCGCACCGTCGACCGTCGATGTCTTCCTCGCGATGGGCCCGAACGACGACCCGACCGCGAAGATGACGATCTTCTCGCCGCCCGGCTACAACGCGAACCTGACCGCGGCGCCGGGCACGAAGATCGGCTCGGTGGTCGCACGCGTGAAGGCGAAGGCGCTTGCCAACGCGTTGCTGACGCTGTCGGGAGACGTGCTCGTGGCCAACCCGGCCGATCCCACACTCCAGGCGGCCGCGACGCAATGCACGAAGACCACTACTCACACCACGTACTGGGTCTTGAACACGAGCCTGCAGGGCCAGACGGTCGCAATCCCCGTCTTCGTGGACAAGGCAGGCCCGCTGGTCGTCATGCAGGTGTGCCTGCCGTCGCCGGACATCCCGGAGGCGATGGGTGGCGCGAAGTTCGGCGCCCAGCTGTTCGCAGCCGACTTCACGATCAAGAACGTGTTCACGAACGCCGGTGCCAAGGGCGGCTACGAGTGGGCGGACGACTTCACGCCCTACACGCCCGGCAGCGCCACGCCGAACCCGACGGGGACGCAAGAGGCGCGGACGTACGTCGGCCTGCCGACGACGCTGACGCTCAAGCGGGCAAAGGCCAAGCGCGGGTTCGCTCTCGCAGGCCAGCTCTCGATCGCCGGCGTCACGCCTGCGGGCACACGGCTCGACCTCTACTCGGGCAAGAAGGCGCAGCCCGCGCCGAACGCGGTCTCGGCCGGCACGAGCAAGAGCAAGCCGACGCGCAGCCCGGTGCTGAAGTCGACCGGGAAGTTCACGATCCTGCGCCCGAACGTGAAGTTCGCGACGTTCTTCCAGGCGCGGTTCGAGAACTACACGACCGACTGCACCGGCCCGTCGCCCAGCGGCCAGCCGGTCCCGTGCCGCGAGGAGCGCATCGCCGCGGTCACGAGCAACCAGGTCAAGGTGCTCAAGCCGAAGCCCAAGAAGCACCGCTAGTTCCGACGACTGGGCGGGCGCTCTTCGGGGCGCCCGCTCAGCGTTCGGCGGGCAGGTCGTCGTGGCGCGACCACTCGTGCCACGAGCCCGGGTAGTTGCGGGCGTCGTAGCCGGCCGAGCGGAGCGCCAGCGCGCCGACCGCCGAGCGCGAGCCCGAGTGGCAGTACGCCACGATCTCGGCGCCCTCGGGCAGGCCCGTCAGCTCGCGGATCCCCCACGCCTCGTGCGGGCGTCCAGGACCCGCGAAGAGTCGCTCGACCTCGAGTAGCCGCGCGCCGGAGATGTGTCCCTGCCGCGGGTCGCACGGGTACCCGCCGCGGCCGGCGTACTCGTCCTCGCTGCGGACGTCGAGGATCGTGAGGCTCTCGTCGCCGAGGCGCTCGCGCAGCTCCTCCCACGTCGGCACCGCGTCGAGCCGCGGCTCGAGCGCGACCTTCGTCTTCTGCAGCTCCGCGGGGCCGTGCTCGAGCTCGCCGGGCCAGCCCGCCACGCCGCCCGCGAGCACGCTCACCTGCGGATGGCCGGCCGCGAGCGCGGCCTGCGCCGAGGCGGCGGCGCCGACGCAGTCGCCGCGGTCGTAGAGCACGAGCCGCTCGTCACCGGAGACGCCGTGGCGGCCCAGCCGGCGCTGCACCTCCGTCGCGAACTCCGAGACGGTCTCGCGCGTCGCGAGCGGCGGCGGCGAGCCGAGCACCAGCGGGATCGAGCCCGGCACGTGCCCGCGCTGGTGCGCGTTCGGCCCGCGCACGTCGCCGACGAGCACGTCTTCGTCGTCGAGGTGTTCCTGCAGCCAGGCGGCGTCTACGAGCGGCGGCAGCTCAGACATCTGCCAGGAACTGCGCCAGCGCCGCGTTGAACTCGTCCGGCTGCTCGAGGCTCGGCAGGTGGCCGGCGCCGGCGAACTCGCGGAAGCGTCCGTGCGGCGCGAGCTGCGCCTGCGCTCTCGCCTCATCCGGCGGGAAGAAGCCGTCGCCCTCGCCGACCGCCGTCAGGACCGGGCCGCCGAAGGCCCGCAAAGTCTCGATGTGGTCGGCCCGGTCGCGCATCGCCCCGACGGCGGCCACCAGCTCGTCGCTCGAGCGATCGAGTGCCTCGTCGCGCGCGCGCTCGACCACGCTGTTCGGCGCGGAGTCGAGCAGCAAGCGGGGCCGCTGGCTCGCCCAGAGCGCGTCGGGGCCGCCGTCCCGGATCAGCGCGATTGTCTCTTCGCGCACGGCCCGCCGCTCCGAGGTGTCGGCGTCGGCACGGGCGCCGACCAGGACGAGGGCGCGGACGCGGGCAGGCTGCTGGTGCGCCATCTCGAGCGCCGTGTAGCCGCCCATCGACGCGCCCACGAGCGCAAGGTCGCCCTCGTGCTCGTCGAGCACGGTCGACGCGATCTCGGCGATGGTCGCGCTCGGGCCGTAGAGGCGCGGGGCCGACACGTCGTACTCGCCCAGCGGCGCGCGCTGCGGCTCCCACATCCGCTCGTCGAGCGGGAACGCGTGGAGCAGGACGACCTTCACAGCTCGGCGACGACGACGCGCTCTTGCTCGATCGCCGGCCGCTGCGAGCAGCGGTCGAGCCAGTCCGCGGTCGCAGGTGCGAGGTCGAGCCCGAAACGGTCCAGCCCGCGCAGGATCCACGGCACGTACGCGATGTCGGCGAGCCCGTAGACCCGGCCGGAGAGCCAGGGCAGCGCCTCGAGCGCGCGGTCGAGCTCGGCGAGCCGCGCGTCGAGCTCCTCCCGCCCGTCGCCGCGGCGCGCCGCGTAGTAGGCACTGCCGAGCCGCCTGTCGAACCGCTCGACCCAGAGGCGCGCGAGTGCCCGCTCGGCCGGGTCGGCCGGCAGCAGGGCCGGCTCCGGGAAGCGCTCCTCGAGGTACTCCATGATCACGACCGACTCGGGCAGGAGGAGGCCGTCGTCCTCTTCCCAGACCGGCACGCGGCCGAGCTCGTTCTTGTCGTAGATCCAGGCCGGGCGGTCGTCGAGGTCGATCTCGACCGCGTCGTAGGCGATCCCCTTCTCGGCGAGCGCGATCCGGGCGCGCGCGGCGTAGGGGCAGCGGTCGGCGGTGTAGAGCGTCGGCACGGTTCTGAACTAAGGCACCGCTTGTCGGTGCCGCCTCAGGACACGCGGGCTTTGCCCGCGTGTCCGTCTGAAATGACCGGTCGAACCATCTGCCAAGACGTTATCCGCTGTCGGGTCGGCCCGCGCCCTCGAGGCCCATTACCTCGGCGATCTGCTGCAACAGCTCCTCCGCCGGCGGCAGGTCGTCGGACGAAGATGCCGTCCGCGCGACCGCCCGCACCCGCCCGGGGTCGGCGCCGGTCAGCCGCGAGACCACCGTCGGGTTCGCGCCGAGCGCGACCACGTCGCCGGGCGGCAGCGGGCCGAAGTGCTCCGGCACCGACTGGTACTCGTCGACGACGCTGCCGCGCTCGTAGAGCACGTAGCGCACGACGGCGCCGTCCTCGACGCCGATCGCGCAGACGACGGCGGCGGTCGCATTCGAGAGCTCCGAGGCGAGGCGCTCGCGGGCCTGGCGGTCGTGGTCGACCACGTCGGCGTAGGCGACGACCCAGCCGTTGTTCGGCCCCTCGACCGTCGCCTCCGAGCCGCCGAAGCGCGGCAGGTACTTCGTAACGGTCGCTTCCACCCCGTCGCGGTCGTCGCTCTGGACGTGCAGCGACGCGTAGGACTCGCCGGCGACCCGATGCTCCTCGAGCCGCTCGACGGGCGCGGTCAGGCGAAGCGCCCACTCGCTGAACCCCAGCCGCCTCCAGACCTCGCGCCCGACCACGTTCCCGGTCGCGACGTCGAGCGTCAGGTGCCCGATTCCCTGTTCCCGCGCGCGGGCGGCGAACTCGGCGAGCAGCGCGCGCGTCACGCCGCGGCGGCGGAACTCCGGACGCACGTAGACGATGTTCACGTGCCCGTAGCCCTGCGGGTCGAGCTCGCCGAACGCGTAGCCGACCTGCTCGCCCTCGGCCTCGGCGAGGAGCACGAGCTTCCCGTCGAACAGCTTCGGCGTGACCTCGGGCGGGCGCCAGGGCCGGTCCCAGTTCTCGGCGAAGATCGCCTCGGTGAAGTCGAGCAGCGTCTGCTCGTCGGCGGCGGTTGCTTCACGGACGTTCATGCGGCGGCTGCCACCCTAGCCCCGGTGAGGAGGTAGTGGGCGGAGAGGTTCTGGAAGGGATCGAACCGCGAGCGCGCCGACTCCAGGTCACGGACGTCCGGATAGAAGCTCTGTACCGCCTTCTCGAGCGCGACGTCGCCGACCGGCCAGCCGCGCGGGCGGGCCAGGTGCCGCGCGAGGAACCACTCGGCCGTCCACTCGCCGATCCCGCGGAGCGCGACCAGGCGCCGCTTGACCTCCTCGTCGGGCAGGTCGGTGAGCGCGTCGAGGTCGATCGGCTCCTGCGCGAGACCGAGCACGTACTCCGCCTTGCGGCGCGAGAACCCGAGCGCGAGCAGGTCGTCCTGCGTCGCGCGGCGCAGCCGCCGCGCCGTCGGGAACGCGTACGCCTGCCCGACGCGCCGGCCGAAGCGCTCGATCAGGCGGTTGCGGATCGCGAACGCGGCGAAGAGCGACACCTGCTGCGCCGTGATCGAGGTGACGAGCGACTCGAACGGGTCGGGCGCCACGGGCGGCCTGAGGCCCGCGAGGTCACGCGTCAGCTGCGCGAGGACGGGGTCGGCCTGCGCCCAGTCGTAGAAGGCGGCGAGATCGAACTCGGCTCCGAGCAGCTTCAGGACGACCGGTCTGGTCTCGTCGTCGAGGGGCTCGACCTGTACGCCGCGCCGGGCGGCCTCGATTCGCACCTCGCGCGCGCCGACGACACGGTGCAGCGCGCCGTCGGCCCAGAGGTTCGCAAGGTCGAGCCCGAACGCCCGGTAGCGCTCGGTCGAGAGCTGGAAGTCGTATGGCTCGGGCAGCCGAAGCAGCGTCATCGCGCAACCGTATGCCGCGCGGTAGCGTCCGCCGCGTGGAGATCGAGCAGATCGCCCCGCACCTCTTGTGGTGGACTGCCCCGCATCCGGACTGGGGCCCGCCCGACTTCGAGGCCGGGCAGGGCTGGGAGCGCGACGTGTCGTGTTACGCGCTCGTCGAGGGCGGCGAGCTCGTGCTGTTCGACCCGCTCGTGCCGGCGGGCGACGAGGAGAGATTCTGGTCGGCGCTCGACGGCGACGTCGAGCAGCACGGGCCGCCGCGGATCCTGATCTCCGTGTTCTGGCACGCGCGCAGCGCCGGCGAGATCCTCGACCGCTACGAGGGCGCCGAGCTCTTCGCGCACGGGCCGGCGGCCGGCGAGGTCGCGAAGCGTGTGCCGGTGACGGGCTCGTTCGCCGACGGGGACATCCTCGCCGGAGGCGTCGAGGCGATCGCGATGCACCACATGGACGAGGCCGCGTTCCGTCTCCCCGGCCACCACGCCGTGCTGTTCGGCGACTCCGTGCTCGGCTACGAGGGCCGGGTCGCGCTGTCCCCGGCGAGCTGGCTCCGAGACGGCGAGTCGCCGGAGAAGGTGGAAGCGTCGGTACGCAGGGCGCTCGAGCCCGAGCCCGAGCTGCTGCTGCTCACGCACGGCGGCCCGAGGCCGCGCGCACAGCTACAGCTCTGACGCGAGCGCGCCGAAGTCGGTCAGCGGCGTGAACGACACGCCGCGGCCGCGCAGCCACTGAGCGAGCGAGCCGGTCGCGAAGACGCGCTTCGCCGCGAGCGCGGCGCAGTAGTCCGAGTGGCCGTCGCCGGCGTACACGACCTCGCCGCCGGGCAGGTCGGCGCGCTTGCAGGGCTCGCCGCAGACGCCGCAGAGCTCCGCCACGCGGAAGTCGACGACCCAGCCGTCCGGCCGCGCGTCGACTCGGTTCGCGCGCAGCTCGACCTCGCCCAGCACGCCCTCGCGCTCGAGCACCGGCTCGATCAGCTCGTGGAAGCCCGAAGAGACGACGAGCGGGTGCTGCGTCCGCGCGAGCTCGGCGAACCCCGGCCGCGCGCGCGCGTGTTCGAGCACGTACGCGACGACCTCGTCCAGCGGTGCCGTGACGGTCGAGAACTGCTCCGCGATCACGTCGTTGAGGTTCATCCGGCCGGCGTCGAGGTCGAGCTCGGTGCGCTCGTAGATCTCGGCGTCGCCGAAGCGCTCGAGCACGAGGTCGAGCGTGTCCCGCTCGGTGACCGTACCGTCCCAGTCGAGGACGAGTCGCATGGCGCGGAACGCTAGCGAGGCGCGAGGAGCTCGGCCGCAGCGGCCAGGTTCGCGCGGCCGGCGCCGTGCGTGACCACGTACCCGCGCGCCTCGGGAGGGCGCCAGGCGGGCACGCCGGTCTCGACGACGAGCACGCCGTCAGGCACGAGCTCGCGCTGCCAGGCGTGGCGGTGCGCGTCGCGCACGACGAGCACGGCACGGCCCGGGTCGTCCAGCTGCGGGAAGGCCTCGCCCTCTCGGACGCGCACCGTCTCGGCCCCGAGCAGCTCCCCCAGCCCGTGACGGGCCGGTCCTGCGGCGATCGTCGCCTCCGGCCAGAGCTCGACCACGAGCGGGCTCGCGGTCATCGAGACGTCGCCCTCGACGCGCAGCGCCTGGCGTGCCGCCTCGGCGCCGGCCTCGAGGTCGTGCGACGGCCGCGGCGACGACGCCCAGGCCGCGAGCTCGGCCACACGCTGCGCGGC